>Ga0209617_10001641_pt1 | contig 10460 bp, 12 predicted proteins | sample LakEriepJuly2011_2_FD_187459 | JGI IMG/M metagenome (GOLD analysis project Ga0209617, IMG submission 187459) | Freshwater microbial communities from dead zone in Lake Erie, Canada - CCB epilimnion July 2011 (SPAdes) (version 2) | ecosystem: Environmental > Aquatic > Freshwater > Lentic >... | reverse complement strand
TGGCCGCTGTCAATTTGGGTGCTGACCATGACGAGCGCTCAAGCTGTAATTGGAGAGTGGCTTCCTGGTCAAGCTGAGCAGGTTGCCCTTCAGTGCCCACCAATTGAAACTCAAGTTTCATCAGGAAGATGGGATTGGGTACGCCTAAGTAAGTCTCGGCAGGGGTTGGCGGCAAAGACTCTGTTTGAACTTTCAACATGGCGTGCCATGGCAGTGCCGTTGGTCTATTGCCAACCAGAGCCCGCTCATAGTTCGTCATGCTGTTGGCCATGGATGCGGCGGTTAGGTTGTTGACAGCACGCCAAGCATTGGGCTTGCCATTTTGGGCAATCGATTGAACCCATTGCGCCTGAATTTGCGGTACCAATGTTTGCAATAAAAAGTGGGGAGCAAGGGCGTCGATTTCAACTTCTAGACCAATGACATGGTTCATGCGCGCGCCCACCTGAGGCTTGCAGGCGGCTGCGGTTGAGGGCAATGTTTCGCCTGATATCGCGTTGTGAATGGGGGCTAAGGCCTTGCTCAACATTGCGCGCAACTTTTCCGCCGTAGCTTGCAAACTATTCTCAGAGGTGTCAGATGCAACTGGCTTGGGGACGGCGGCCTCGGTGTCTGGGCTGCTGGGGTATTGCAAGCTTGCTTTGGCTTGGCCGTTCTCATCGCGCTCAAATCTCAGGACTTTGACGCCGCGAACTTCGATGCCATTTTTAAATGTGCTGTTTTCACGCAAGCTGCCCTGTGAGTCCACCCAGCTGGTGGTGGAGACGCGCGTGGGGCTTTTCAATGAGGCTTCGATCAAGCTTTGCCGAATGGCATCGAGCCTCTCTTGAGGTGTGAGGGGCGCTTGAGGTGCAATCGAGCCGGTAGGCAACTTTTTGCTTGACGCTGGCGCTGGGCTTTGGGCCGCAACCTGCACGCTCATGCCGGCGCACAACGCGAGGTACAAGGCGTTGATGTGGAGGAGCTTGTGACCCAATTGCATGATCAGCGGCCTTTGGAAACCATCTGACCCATGAACAAAACGCGCAAATCTTGCACCACGTCTTTGTCGAGTGACAAAGTGGTTTCGTAAGTGTCTTCGCCCACGGGTGTGATACTGACCAAACGAGCGCCATAAATCACACCTTCGACTTTGGTGCGAAAGGTATCGTTGGTAACCACCATGTCGGCCACCGTAGAGCTGGAATCTAGCTGCTGACCATAGACCTGCTCGGTCAAGTTACGGTAGGCATCAAGTTTGGAGGCCCGAATGGCCATCAAACGCTGCTGCGCCGGGTTTCTGTGGTTTTGCACAGCAACCACCGCATAGCCTGTGGCGGTGATGGTTTCCCGTTTTTCAACCAACGGTGAGACGATGGTGTTTTGGTCTTTGGTGTTGGACGACAACATCGCCAAATCGACAGATTTACAGCCTGTCAGGGCCACCAAGCCAAATACCAAGCAGAGTGAGGTCATGCGTTTCATGTTCAGTTCCTTGTTAGAGGAGGACTTGAAGTCCTTCACCCTCTGATTCGGCATCAACTCTAGAAGCTTGAGAGCTTTCGAAGCCGCTTGTTGTGAAAAGGCGAAGCGCCTTGACGGTTTTCCGACATTTAAGACATTTTTCACCAAAATTGCAATACAGTGCTGTCTTGAGACATTTCATGATCATTGCAACCAACGCCCATGGCTAAAAAGAGTCCTTCCAAAGCCTTTATTGGCGCCAGTGCAGGCGCTGAAGCCATCCGCCACCTCATTGAACGCGTGGCTTCATCCGCCGCCACGGTTTTAATTACCGGTGAAAGTGGCACTGGCAAGGAGCTGGTGGCAAGGGCTTTGCACGATCAATCCGACCGAAGTGGCGGAAATTTTGTCCCCATCAACTGTGCGGCCATTCCCAAAGATTTGTTGGAGAGTGAGCTGTTTGGCCATCGCAAGGGCGCCTTCACGGGGGCCATGGCCGATCGCATTGGCCGGTTTGAGTTGGCCCATGGCGGCACCATTTTCTTGGACGAAATAGGTGACTTGTCGCTCGACATGCAGGTGAAGCTTTTGCGTGTGTTGCAAGAGCGAACCGTCGATCCTGTGGGTGGCTTGAAATCGGTGGAGGTGGATGTGCGGGTGGTGGCCGCCACGCACCGAGATTTGGAGGCGGAAATAGAAGCAGGTCGGTTTAGAGAAGACTTGTATTACCGTCTCAATGTGCTGCCTTTGAACACGCCCGCATTGCGCCAAAGAACACAAGATGTGCCTGCCTTGCTGGCCCATTTTGCAGAGCATTTTGCGGTCAGAGGTCAGACGCCTATTTCGTTCACGGCAGACTTTATAGAAGCACTGAAAGATTATGCGTGGCCAGGTAATGTGCGGGAATTGTCCAACTTGGTTGATCGCTTTAACACGCTGTTCAGTGGCCAACTTTTGAGTTTGGCAACGGTGCCCTCATCCTTGTTGCCTAAAGGTTTGCGTACGCTGCAGGCCCAGCGAGTGAGCACACCCATTGCGGATTCCCTCGAAATTGTGGCGCCTCTGAGTTCCAAAGACATGCTGCAAAGTGCCAACGCTGAGGTGATGAACCCCTTTGCCAATCCTGCACCACCTTTGACAATGGACCTGCACAATGAAGTGGAGGACATCATCATGCTGGCGCAAGGTTTGCCCAGCTTGCCGCCAGAGGGCCTCTCGTTGAAAGACCGCTTAGCCGACATTGAAAGAGATCTCATTGTGCAAGCTTTGAACCGTACAGAAGGCAATGTCTCTCAAACAGCACGGCTTCTTAATTTGCAGCGCACCACCTTGATTGAAAAGCTCAACAAGTACGATTTGCGCCAGGGAACTCTGCCTGTTGCTAACAACGATCTTGAAAAAGACGTGGGCTAAGCCCCGCTAACTCAGGGTTTGGAACTCAAGACGCCACTGGCACCCGCAGGAGTTGTTTCTTGCTGGGGGCGAGGATATTGAACCATGCGCTCGCGTTGTTTGGCAGCCGCCAGTGCTGCCTGGTTGGCTGCATTGGCGTTGGCGTTCGATTTGACCGTGACTGTATTTTCAGCAGCTTGTCTTTCCCTTTGTAAGCGCGCCAGTGTTTCCATTTCTTTCTTGAAAGAACCAGTTTCACCTACGGCACCTTGAAGCCCACCCACCTGATTGGCCAAAGCATTCAAAGCTTTCGATTGCTGCACGAAACGACCCTCTAAAGACTTGACTTGAGCGGCCAGGGCCTGGCCTTTTTCACCCACTTGCTGGGCGGTTTTTTCAGGCATGCTTTCGGATTGTTTGATGGCTTCGTTCAGGCGGGTCTCCAAATTGCCTTGCATTTTGGTAATGTCATCTTGTTTGGCCACCATGGCCTGAAGGCCTTCGTTGACGGAGCCGACCATTTCCAATGAGTCGTTCAACTCCACAACACGTTTGCTCAGTGAGGCCAGCATGGCGTCCATTTGATTGATGCGGGACTTTAGAGTGAAGATTGATGTGCCAAAAACGATGGCTGTGAAAAACATCAAACCACCTGCAATGCCCAGCATGATTTGGTGCTGTTTCTTGTTGACCTTCATGAGCTCTTCAAGATTGTGCGTGGCTTTTTTCATGTTTTCGCCTGCGCCCACAGCCAAGTTGGCCGAGCGCGTGGCAAGCTCAGCCGACTCGAGCGCCACCATTTTGATGCCCTCTAATTCATCATTGTCTGCCTGAGCTTGGGGGGCTGCATGGTCTGAATGGCCATGATCGTGTCCGCCAGTTGTGGGTTGAGTGCTCATTGAGAGTTCCTTTACTCAAGCTTTTCCAGGCGTGCACGCAACTGGTCATTCTCGATTTTGATATTGATAACGCGAGCTGGGAAGTCCATGACTGGCTCAACTTCATAGACGGGCTCTGAAGCTGTTGCCGCCACTTCTTCGCCCACAACTTGACTTTCTATAGCATCGACACCAAGCGCTTTCTCTTGAGGCTTCAAGATACTGTCAAGTTGGGAAACATCGATCGGTTTGCGAACAGGCGGCGGAACCGCAGCACTTTTTTCATTGGCAACAAAACGATCTGGCGCCTCGGCAGCACTTTGATGACCCTTGTAATTGGGGTCTTGTGCATTAACGCTGTGCGACTGGTCGGCCTTTTGACTCACACCGCCATCCATCACCATGTGCTCTACCGCATGCTGGTCGGGGTCGGCCAACACTTTGCGTACAGCAGGCGTGCCTTCTTCCCCCTTTTTGCCCACAGCTACATTAGTGCCCTCGGGCATGGTGACTTCGTGCGGACGATCACTCTTGATGATCAGGGGCTCGTTGGATTTGGGCTTTTCGCTCATGGTATTTCCTGACTTAATTGCTTTAAGAGGTCATCAATCTGCCGTCCGCATCAAACTGCATGGAGGCAGGGACTTTAGGGCTAGGTTTGGACATGGGTGCCACGCCTGGCCTGACATCAGCCAAGCTAAACACATAGGCAATGACTTGCGCAACGGCCAAATACAAGGCTTCGGGCACGGGTTGGTCGAGTTCAGTTTTGAAATAAAGTGCACGTGCAAGTGGCGGTGCTGCAAACATTTCAACACCGTGCTTTTGAGCCTCTTCGCGAATGCGGGCGGCCATGTGGTCAGAGCCTTTGGCCAGCAAAATAGGAGCGCCATCACCGGTGGGATCGTAAGACAGGGCCACGGCAAAGTGTTCGGGGTTGGTAATGACCACGTCGGCGTCTTTGACTTTTTCAAGCATTCGGTTGTTGGCCATTTCGCGTTGGCGTCTGCGAATTTGCTGCTTGATTTCAGGGTTGCCTTCCATGTCCTTCATTTCATCTTTGACCTCTTGCTTGGTCATGCGCATGCGCTTGATGAAAGAATATTTTTGGTAAGGCGCATCAATGAGCGCAATGACCAATAAGCTCAAAGACAACCACAAGGCCGATTCGCCAATCATCCAAGCAGCAGCTGCCAAAGCGGGTTCGACGGCCATTTGACCGAGCTGCAACATTTGGTCCATTTGCCGGCTGACCAGCGCCCAAAGAACGGACGCCACCAAAGTGAATTTCAAAATGGCCTTCAACAATTCCACAGCGGCGTGAGCGCCAAACATGCGCTTAAAGCCTGACAGCAAACTCAGTTTGCTGAACTTGGGCGCAAGGCTTTTCAAAGAAAAGAGATAGCCACCTGTAGCACCACTGGACAAGACGGCCAATACGGCTGTGACCAACAGCACAGGCACAATGAGCAAGAAGCTCTCACCCAACTGATGCGCAAAGGCGGTCACCATCAAGTCGGGATTGTCTAAAGTTTTGCGGTCGAACTTAAAGCCGGATGCAAAAATCTCGGCCACCTGCGTAAGCCAGTAGCCACCCATCATGAACAAGGCCAAGATGGCGCCAATGGTGACCGCTGCTGCAGGCAGCTCGATTGAGCGCGCAACTTGACCTTCTTCGCGGGCGTTGAGTAATTTTCGGGCCGTTGGGTCTTCGGTTTTTTCAGCGCCAGATTCTTCTGCCATGCTTGCGCTCCCTTAAGTGATACCGACCAAGGCGCGGACTTGAAAAAAGCCCTGCATCCAAAGCCACTGAATGCGTGCGCCAATGCTGGGCAAAGCCAGAATGAGCACGCCAAAACCAGCAAATATCATGGCTGGAAATCCGACGGCAAAAATATTCAAACTGGGCGCAGCGCGTGTGGCTACACCCAAGCCAATGTTGATGAACAGCAGGGCTACTATGACCGGCAAGGCCGTGAGCAAGGCGCCCAAAAACAGCATCGAGCTCCAAGCAATCACATGCTTCATAGCCTCAGTGCTCATGAGATTGCTGCCAATGGGCAAGGTATTGAAGCTCTCCACCACCAAATTTAAAAGCAAGGCATGACCGCCTAATCCCACAAAAATCAGGGTAGCCATGACCAACAGAAACTGTGAAATGACGGGCACGTTGCCCATGTTGGGGTCAATCATGGTGGCCATTGACAAACCAATGGCGTTGGCAATCGATTGACCGGCGAGCACAATGGCTGCGGTGACCACTTGGAGCATGAGGCCCATGAGCAAGCCAATCATGAGCTGATTGCAAATTTCTAAGAGTCCGCCAGGTGTGAGGGGATCAATAACGGGCCACTCGTGCAGGGGATAGACCAACCAGGTGAGGGCCATGGCGAGCACAATGCGAATGCGCAAGTTGAGCGCGCGCAATGAAAAGATAGGCGCAGCCATCAACAGGGCCGAGATTCGCAGCATCGGCCAAAGGAGCCCATAAAAGCGCTCCATCAGTTCGGTGACTGCGATGTCCATATCAGGTAAAGAGTCCAGGGATGCGCTGGAAAAGACCGCGCGTGTAATCCACCAAGGTGGTGAGTTGCCATCCACCCACCACAGCCAAGGTAATGGCCAGTGCTGCTAGCTTGGGAATAAAACTGAGGGTGGCTTCATTGATGGACGTGGCGGCTTGCAAAATACCAATGATCAAACCAATAAACAAGGCAACACCCAGCAACGGTGCAGAAATTAAAACGGTGATCCAGAGAGCTTGGCGACCTAAATCAACAACTGTGGCGGTGTCCATGTGAGGGCTCCAATTTAGGTGGCAAAGCTGGCTGCAAGCGATCCCAAGATCAGGCTCCAACCGTCGACCAAAACAAACAACATGAGCTTGAAGGGCATGGAAATCATCATTGGAGACAACATCATCATGCCCATGGACATGAGCACGCTGGCCACAATGAGGTCAATGACCACGAAAGGAATGTAAATCAGAAAGCCGATGGTGAATGCGCTCTTCAATTCAGAGGTAATGAAGGCGGGCACCAAGGTGGAGAAGGGCACAGCCGCCGCATTGACAGGCTCGCCTTTGTTGGCCATTTGCATGAACAAACCAATGTCATCTTCGCGGGTTTGTTTCATCATGAAGCTGCGCAGAGGTTCTTCTGCCGCGGCCAAGGCTTTGTCAAAGGCCATGCCTTTTTGCATGTAGGGCACCAAGGCGTTGGTGTAAATGTCGTTCAGGATGGGCGACATAATAAACAGGGTGAGAAACAAGGCCAGGCCCACCAACACGGTGTTGGGGGGCGTTTGGCCTGTGCCCAATGCTTGGCGCAAGATGGACAACACAATGATGATGCGCACAAAGGCGGTCATCATGAGCAAAAAGGATGGCAACAGCGTGAGCGATGTCATCAAGGCCAACAGTTGGAGCGACAAGCTGTACTGTTGTTGGCCTTTAGGGCCGCCTGTGACGTTGATCATGGGAATGCCTTGTGCGGAGGCAGCCATGGGGAAAAACAACAAGGCCAAGGCAATGATGCCGGAGGCCAAGAACAAGGGATGTTGAATCAGTTTACGCAACATGAGAAACTCCGTTTTCGGAAGAGGTTGCGTGAATTATGGCGGCAGAATCATTGGAAGCGGAAGAAGTCGAAGCTGAAGCAGGCCATTGTCCCAAGGAGGTCATTTGGGTAGGGGTGATGCCCACCAGAACTTCATTGTCGCCCACTTTGAGAAGTGCAAATTTCTGGCGAGGGCCCACACTGAGCGTTTCAAGAACCTGCATGCGTTTGCCAGAACTTTGGCTGTTCAAGCGGGATTGCAACTTGCGCAAGGCCCACAATAGCCCGGCCATGATTGCCAGCACCAACAAAAAGCTGCCGATCATCCGAAACAGGTCGGCGCTGTCAAAACCGGGTGCCATGCGGTGCTCTTTTCTTGTGGTTCAAAAGCCTGAAGTTTAAAGGTTCTTCATGCGTTCTGATGCGGGTGCCACACGCGTGAGGCGGACGCCATATCGATCGTTGACCAACACAATTTCACCTTGGGCTACCACGGTGTTGTTGACCAAGAGATCAAGCGGTTCGCCCGCGATGCGATCGAGTTCGACCACGCTGCCCTGAGTGAGGCGCATGAGGTCGCGAATTTTGATCATGGCACGGCCCACTTCAATGGACAGTGTGACGCTGATGTTTTGCAACACCTCAGGATTGATCTGGCGATGTGCTGCTTCGTTTTCGATGGCGGCTTCTGTGTTGGTATCGGTCATGTCGTTTTCCTGAAAATTTATTGCATACCGGGTATGCAAGCCCGTTCAATTTGCACAGCGGTTTGTGCGCCAATGGTACCTACTTGGACATCAAAAGCTGGCAATCCATTCACAAGCAATCGGGCCAATTCTGGTTTCTTGAAGAACAGCACGTCACCCTCTTTCATGGTTTCAATTTCACCAAATGAAGATTCAACGCTACCCAACAGAACCCTTGCTTCCAAGCCTGCGCTGTCAACGGCTTCTTCAAGCTCAATGCGCCATTGCTTGTCTGATTCATCGTTGCCATCGCCAGACTGTACTCGGCTACGCAGCAGTTCGCGAATAGGTTTGAGTGATGCATAGGGGTAGACCAGATCGATGAAGCCTTGAGAGTTCATGTTGCCTTCGGCTTCGAAGCGCGTCAAGATGACCAAGTCGTTTTCGTCGGCAATTTGTGCAAATTGTGGATTGATTTCAGAGCTGATCAATTCAAATTCAACTGGTAAGACTGCAGCCCAAGCTTCTGTCAATGACTTGAAAAAGACTTCCAAAATCATGTTAATGATGCGCGATTCGGTGGGCGTGAACAAGCGGCCAGGGGGCAAATTGCCAACACCTTTGCCAAATCCGCCAAAGAAACTGTCGAGTGAACTGAAAACCACCGTGGGGTCAATGACCACAATGGAGTTGCCACGCAAGGGGTTCATGCGAACCACATTGACAGACAAGGGGGCTTTCAAGCTTTTGAGGTAATCGCCGAAGCGAACAATTTCAACTTGGTTGGGATTGACCTTGGGGCTGGTGCGCAGCATTTCGACCAATCCCAAACGGAAGGTGCGAATGAAGCGCTCGTTGATCATGTCGATGGAGGTGACGTTCACCCCCAAGCTGCTGTCCTCAGAGGCCAGGTCGTGTTTCTTCACCCGTGCGGTGGTGTTGAAACCAGTGTCAACTGGAATCGAACCATCCATCACGCCTTCTGCCAAGGCAGAGAGTTCGTCGGGTGTGAGCAAAGAAGTGGCCATGAAACTCAAACAATCAAAATGAAATAAAGCAAATACTTTGAACGATGGGAGCGATCACTGCACGATGAAGCTTGTGAAATGAACTTCTTCGATGCCACCAAAGTCTTCGTACTTTTCTAGCAGAGTGTTGATGCTATCGCGAATTTTGACAGCTATTTCTTTGCGGAACTCAGGTTTAACCAAGTCTGCATCGGTGGTCTGTCGCATCACATCCAAAACAGCGGAGCGAATGGCAAAGTCGTGCTTTTTCACATTCTCAAAGACGCGCTCATCGTAATGGGTCATGACGGCAATTTGAACCGACATGACTTTTTTGGAGCCACTCACATTGACCAAGAACTCGCGTTCAATTTGCAAATAGGTGTACTCAAAACGGGTGAGCTCTGGCGAATCTTTGGTTTTCTTACCAGGCTTGTTGTCAACTTTTTTGCCGCCTGCCGATTCTTCAGCAAGCTCTGGGTCAACCACGGGTTTGGGGTTGAAGTAACCTGTGAAAAAGAGCGTACCCATCACAATGCCCACAATGAGGACGATCAAACCGACAACGCCCCCAATGATCAGGACGATGGGCTTTTTCTTTTTCGGCTCTTCTTCAACGACTTCTGCTGCTTCTGGGGCTGCTGTTGCCATAGGGCACCTCTATAAAAACAAATTGTCACCGGTAGAACCGGGCGTTTTAGTTAAATCTTAAGCCAGTGTGTCCCAAGCATCAGAAGATCTAAGTTCTTTGATGCGAGATTCAGCGGCTTTGACATCCGACACAGGGTCAATGACTTGCTTGTCAGAGTCCGAGTTTTGACGAGGTGTCGAGTTTCCGCCAGATCCACGCTGGTTTTCACTGTTAACCCAGACATTAGCAACTGTCATGCCTGATTCTGCCAAGCTATCCTTGAGTTTGTTCATGCCTTGTGCAATCAATTCTCGCGTGAGTTGGTTGTCAGTCTTGAAAATGGCGTCCAAGCCGTTTGCACTCATGTCAAGCTCAACATCAATTCTGCCCAAATGGGCGGGGTTTAGCTTCAACTGCAGTTTCCATTCTCCACGTTCCAATTGCTCTTGGAGTCTTTCTCCCATGGCTTTGCCCAGTTTGTCGGCCAAGTCCTGAATTTGAGCAGCGCGGTCGGTCAACTCGGGGTTGGCCAAGGCCGCACTGGTGGCGGCTGCGCCCAAAGTGCCGGTGCTGGCGGTGTTGCGTGCTGAATCAAGGCTGATGGTACCCGTATTGCTTTGGTCCTGAAGGCCATCAAGCGCCGCTAAAAGAGCGGGGTCATTGACGCCCAAGTCCAGCGGCACCTCAGGCACATCAGCCCCGAGCACTTTGCTACTTAATATGTTGGAGGTCAGTTGTCCCCAAGCGGCAGCCTGATCCGTGCCGTTCAATTTGGCCAACTGGCGGGTCATGTTTTCCCAGGCTGGCATCATGCGCATCCGCATAGCGTCTAAGGGGCCGAGTTCTGGCGAAACTTCAGCCAAATT
>Ga0209617_10001640_pt1 | contig 10461 bp, 16 predicted proteins | sample LakEriepJuly2011_2_FD_187459 | JGI IMG/M metagenome (GOLD analysis project Ga0209617, IMG submission 187459) | Freshwater microbial communities from dead zone in Lake Erie, Canada - CCB epilimnion July 2011 (SPAdes) (version 2) | ecosystem: Environmental > Aquatic > Freshwater > Lentic >... | reverse complement strand
ATGAAGTTAATGACTGCGCCTGAAGTGGTGACCCGCAAAGGAAAACCGGTTTCGGTGATTCTGCCGATCCGTGATTATCTTGATTTGGTAGAGCGATCGGAGGATGCAGTGGATGTATCTTGGTTAAAGAAGGCCCGGCGACGGACGACCAGCTTCCGGCCCTTAGTGGCATACTTAAGAAAATGAGTGTTACCGAAGTACTCCACGAGCTGCCGAGCTGGAAGCCGCAAGACCGGCAGGCATTAGTTCGCCGGGTGATGGAACTAGATGACCAAGGGCTGACTACTGAGGAATTGAAGCTGGCGGAAACTCGCTTGGAAGCCCACCGAAAGGATCCGTCCTCGGCGCTCTCGCCTAATGAAGTGCTTGGCCGCCTGAAAAAACTGATCACTCGGTGAGTTGGCGGCTGGAAATCCGGCATGAGGTCGAAACGGACCTTGCAGCAGCGACCCTGTGGTACGAGATGCAACAACCCGGTTTGGGGGCTCGGTTTCTGGATGAAGTGGAAACGGCGTGGCGTCGCCTGGAGCAAAATCCGTTATTAAGCGCGGTCAAACCCATGAAGCAGGGTATTCGTTGGTGTTATCCCGATCACTTCCCGTACCGGATTATATACCATGCGGATGAAAAAGGACGTACGGTGCTAATTTTGGCGGTCCTCCATGGCGCCCGTCGGGATTCGGAAACAGTCAGGCGCTCCAGACCCACTTCCACTTAAAACTGCCCCCTTCCACCAAGCAGGCATAGCCCTGCGGATGTCGCCAGAAAACCTTGCAGGCCTCCTGAACCGGTGAGCTGAAAATCATGGGTTTAGGAGTGCAGGGAGCAGCGAGAGAAGGCGTTGGCCGAGTGGGGCGAGGGTGTGTTCGACCTCTCGACCTTTGTATTTTTTATAAACGAGTTTTGCGGAGGCTAGTCTGCGAACATGTTCACAAACCGTCTGTCGGCCCATAGGCACCCTTTCTCGGATTCTCCAAAGGGACAGTCTGGGTTCGTTTTGAAGAAGTTGAAGGATCTGGATTCGGCGATGGTTGGCTACCCCTTTGAATAACCTCTCGAGCTGTCGATAACTAAGCGGATCCATATAAGGATTAAACTGGGTACTTGCTGAAAGGGTTCGGTGAAATCTGTCCTACAATCACGGGAAAATGGGATTGTCCTACGTTCCCAGGAAAGTGGGATGGTGGGAGGATTTTGAGTGGGGCGAGGAGTTAGGGGGTGGGTAGTGAGTGGGTTAGTGGATAGTTGGGGGTGTGGAAAGTGGGATTGTCCTAAAATCCCGGGAAAGTGGGATGAGGGGTAGGGCGGTATTTGTCCTAGGGGGGATGAGATGATTTCGCCCAATGAATCAAAATAATGACTACAAAAAGAGTACAAGCGGGAACGGGAGGAACGAGGCCCAGATGAGAAAGGCCCTGCAGGAGATTATTCGGCTGGTGGAAGGCTGGGTAGATTCGGATGAAAGAAAAGCCGAGGCCACCATGCTCAAGATTCTGAACACCGCATTGGAGGTGGTTTGAGGGAGATATGAATCAGACCTGTGTTTGATTCACCTTAGTGGTTAAAAATTTTACTTAGAGGTTGATTATTTCTTACGAAGGATGGGGTGGAAGGGAATCGGGATCCTCTTCCAGATCCTGATCCTCAGGCTTGGGTAGATCAGGCTGAAGAATGGCACTGGTTGGAAAAGAATGAATGTTATTCCTGAAAGAAATTGAGGCCGTATCCCATCTCTGGCCGGCTTCGCAGCCCCCACACAACAAAGTCGCTAAAATGGCGAATCCAAAACTTCGGCGATTAAATAAAAAAATTGATTTCAAAATCCAGAACTGGATGGTTAGGAGGACTGGAACAAGTGAACCATTGGGTCTAGCTCTGTTCGGGCCTCGATTGGCAGGAATAGGAACATATCAAGGTGACTTGATGCTTTTCAGTTCCGTTTGTACATGGCTTAGCTGTCGCTCCAACATGGCGATTCGGTCGTCGTTGGCTTTATTGAACTCCTCTCGCCTTTTTTCCTTATGCTCAGGATGCAAGGTGAAATCAGAATGTGGGACACTGGGAAAGTCTTCGGGCTGAAGATCAAGTTTCTGAGTTAGGTTGATGAGGTCTTTCTCTAGAACTCTCATGCTAAGGATGCCCTTGGCAACGGCCCTGGAGTCGACTGTCTTCTCTTTCTCGTAATACTTGTCCAAAACTAGCTTAAGAAGCCCGGACAAAGACGCGTCGATCTCCGCCGCTTTGGCAGACAGAAGCAGAACTAGGTGACGAGGAAGGCTAACAGATAAGCCAACCCGCTCATCACCAGCGGCCTCTCGAAGAGTTTCTCTCATGATTTTCCCTTGCATGGGACCAGCCTGACATATGGTCCCAACAACGCAATACTAAAAAATATTAAAATATATTTTGACAAATAATAAAATATAATATATTATATTAAAATGAAAATTAAAAACACACATTCTAAAGCTGGTATGAATAGAAATTTCCGCCTTTCAGGAGGTGCTTCCAACTGGGGATATAGTGATGGCCTTGCTCCATGGACGCGGGAAATCGCCAACCCTCTTTTTACTTGGAACCCAATCCCGACCGAGAAAGAGAGTAAAAAGGGAAAGTGCCTCTTTGTTCAGGGGGAACTCTTCCCGGAACAGCTTAAGGACGGATCCATGAAAAAGTCGCAACCAGTCACCCTTCTGGAGTCCTGAATGAAGGCCCATTTACTAGAGCCACCTTTTAAAATTGCGTGGGGACCGGTTCTCTGGGGGGCCTCCGTCATCGCCTCGATCTTGGGCGTCGCCTATGTGCCGGGGGAGGGGATCAATGGCGCGACCGTAATCCAATACGTCATGGCCATGCTGTTTGTTCCTACGGGTGGATGGTTGGCATTCCCCTTAGTGGTCCTGTTATTTGTAGTTGCTCTTTACGACAAATTCATGTTTTGGCTTTCTCTACGGCGCGCTCCCCATTCAGATCGTACCGTCTTGGTCCCGGGACAAGTCTTAACATTCCGACCCCCTATCCCTGCGGATGTCCCACCCACCGTGCAAGGATTTGGGTCAAAACCCATGACTCATCCCACCGAAATTGTGGAGATATGAAAACGCTACTCCTAGTCTTAGTCGGCACGTTGATGCTGGCCGCCTTGGTGATATGGCTCTCGTTCCGTGCGGTGGAAACCATCCAGGAGCTGGCCCCGGAGTGGCTAACGCCAGACGGGAAGTTGCCTCCAGTAAAGGTTCAGCCCCGCACTACTCGCTTGGTACCCAAAGGGACGGCCAAGAAGCAAGACGCCGCGACGGAAGCGAAAAGAAAAAGAAATGAATTCTCTCATCTGCCCAAGTTTGCCCAGCGACCACCCCTTACGGGATCCGCCCGGCCGGAAAGGAACTGGATTACCTGATGAACCTGCACCCCACGGAAAAACGGGCGCTCCTTGAAGACGAGGAGATTATTGAGAGCTGGCCCAGCTCGATGCCTTATAGCCCTATCTATATCCGCACCAACCGGGAATTCCGGGGTATTGGGATTCTTTGGATTGTTGTGAGTTGGGGGGCAGGGAGCCTGCAGATTTTTTGGCCTAGGTTCCTCCGCTTGATCCTCCACCGGGGTTTTATATTAGTGCTGTATGATGATCTCTTTTTCAATTTGGACTATAACGGGTTTGAGTGGGGTTTTTTCAAGCCCATTATAACCTGGAGAAGGGTTGATCCGTTCCACCGATAAGAAAGGAGCCTACTCCATGAAAATCCTCACGTTAGAAGATATTGCGGTGCGCGCCCCAGCTGCCTTGGCGGACCGTCCGGATCCGCGAGTTTCCTCCCGCTATGCTTTCATCAGCACCGCGGAGGCGATGGGGGTGCTGACCGAAATGGGATGGCATCCGGTGGAGGCCCGCCAGAGTCGGGTCAGGCTGGAGCAAAACCGCCAATCCGCTTGGCATGAGATCGAATTCCGCCGGCCCGGGGACGCGCCAGTCCGGGAGGTGGGAGATGTGGTGGCGCAGTTAACGATCATCAACAACCACTCCGGTGTGGGCACTTACCAGCTGCACGGCGGACTGATGCGGCTGGTATGTAAGAACGGTCTGATGTTTCCCCGGCTGGGTATTGCGGGAATTCGTTTTCGTCACACCCGCGAGGAGGTAAACCGGATGCGGAAAGGGGTGGAGGAGTGGGCCGAATTCTTGCCGAAACTGATTGGCGTGGCGCGTAGGTGGCAGGAGGTCCGACTCAGTTCAGATCAGGAGCAGGAACTGGCGGTGGCGGCACTGCGGCTGCGATACGGACCCGAGGAGAAAAAATGGCCGGTCACGCCTGAGGCTGTCGCCCTAACCGTCCGAAGACGGGAGGATGCTGGCAACGATTTGTGGAGTACCTTCAACCGGATTCAGGAGAACGTGACAAAGGGCGGCCCCGAAGTGCCTGGAAAGATGAATGCTAAGGGCCGACGCCTAAAGATCCGGACCCTGTTTCATCCCCGTCTGCGCCTGAGGTTGAGCCATGGCCTGTGGATGGAGGCAGCTCGACTTGGTGGTGGGCTAGATTTTCAAGCCGGGTTGTTGGCGTGAATGATTGGCCCTGCGCTCTGGAGTATGGGGAGGAACTTCCGTCTTATCCCCGAGCAATCCGCATCTGGCTTTTTCAGGCGTACCGGCAACGGTTGAAGTGGCTGGCCTGCCATCACCGGGAGGAGCTGGTTTCTCAGACGAGGAGTGAGCTGACCGTTTCACGTTGGATCTTTTTTCCGCCCGGTAAGGCGCACCGGTGGGTCCACCGGATCCGGGGGGAGGAGGCGGCAGCGCTGGCGGCGGCGACGTGGGTGTTGGCGCGGGACACTGGGTTTCAGGTGGAGGAACGGATCCTGTTTGCCCGCCTTTGCCGCTGGGCGCAGAGGATTGCTAGGGTGGATGGCGAGTACTACGACCAGCTCGCCGCAGAGAAGGGCGAAAAGCGGCTGAACTGGAGCCCCCAAAGTTAAAACCTACCCCCGCCAATGTCCTAGGGGTTATGGAATGATCCCTTAGATGAAAAGAAATCTACTGATAATTGGATGGTTGATAGCTGGCTCTGTTTGGGCCCAGGATGAAGACGGATATTATGGGATCCTCAATGCCAATCAGGCGTTGATTGATTCGGTATCGAATCAGTCGGGGACGTTGACTGGAGACTTTTCTACAGAATCCCTCTTTGGACCTGTGGAGCGTGCTCAGTGGGCGACTGATGGGCCGGTGGTGGTCTCAACGAGTGGGGAGGTGTTGGGAACGCTGAGTACGGTGGAGTCGAACACCCACTCGCTCTTTAATGAGTCGATCTATGTCCAGGTGCCCTATATGGACCGGTGCGAAGCCTGTATTGGTAGTCTGAACGACAACTTTTCCACTGTGGGTCCCAAGATCTACGACTCTCAGTCGTCCGAACTAAAGGATAAGATTGGGGAGGTGATTGGTGCGCCATTGCAAGAGGAGCCATGAGACGTAAATCAGCGAGTCCGGAGGTGGCAACTCCGGCAGAAGTTTGGGAAAATATGAAGCGGGTGCCCTTGGGCATCTTTCAAGTTATAACTTTCCCCGCCACCTGGCTGTGTTTCGCGCTGATCATACTCTTAGGGGCTCTTTATGTTATGGTGCCCGCGCTGCTCCTTAGTTATTTGCCTTCACGCCTCTTTGGGGCCACGAAAGGGACCTTCGGCTTGGATCTCTGCCTCGGCATGCTTTTATCGGTCATTGGCGGGCTAGTTATTTGGGGGAAGGTCAATCGGGCCCGGGAAAAGAAGCGGCTGGCGGATAAAGTGGATGCACTGAGGCAACGGACAGTGGAGCTACAGGCAAACCTTCTTAGAGTGATTGAGGAGAAGGGTAGAAATCATCCAGAGACGGGATACGCGTATCGGGAGTTGGGAAAGAATATGGAGGCGTTGGGGCAGAGAGAACAGGCCCGGCAGGTTCATTTGCAAGAGAGGGAGATATTCCGTGAGACACTGGGGGCAGCCTCACCAGAGGCCAGTTATTGGTGATCTATAAAAAATGAGCACTGAAGGGTATTAAACGATAAGGTAACGACATTGAAAAATCATCAAGATTGCTTGCGCAATATCAACATGGTTAGATAATTAAATGGAAAAGATCGTAAAATTCAAAAAATTAAAAGAAACTAAAAATACAGTGCGATTTGAAGAGGAGCCAGAGAGTGGTCAGCCGCCTGTTATTGGGACAATCTATATTCAGAAGTGGTTTGTGAAGGATCGAGATCAAGTGCGTGTATCTATTGATTTAAGCGAAGAAAAAATATAATCCTGCACCGCGGCGATTTAAGCTCTTAACAAATGCTCTCCGAGCTTCCCCTGAGAATCGCTTACCGGACAGGAGAGGATGATCTTCTTGGCGCTTTCTATCGCCCTTGTTTAGAACATTCAGTTTTGTACAGAAGAGCCGCAGGCTACTTTACAAGCTTTGGTTTGGCTTGTGCTGCTAAAGGGCTTGCCAATCTTGTCAATCGTGGGGGAAAAATGCGGCTTATAGCATCTCCCCATCTTTTAGATGATGACGTGAATGCGCTGGAGCGGGCTAAAGATGATCCTACTAAGGTCTTAGCTCAAATAGTGGCTAGATCTTTACAGGATGTAGAAGATCTTTTGGTCCGAGATCGTCTGAATGCCCTATCGTGGCTGGCAGCTTCCGGAGCTCTCGAGGTGAAGCTTGCCTTGCGGGTAGATGAGCAGGGTCGATTTACCAGCTCCATTTACCACGAAAAAATCGGGATCTTTTCAGATGAGAAGGAAAACTACGTATCATTTAACGGTTCAGCTAATGAGACTTCTGGTGGGTTATTTCAGAACTTTGAAAGTATCACTGTTTTTTGTTCTTGGGACTCGGCTCAAACTTACGCACATAAAATAAGTAAGGATTTCGAATCACTGTGGCATGATAAGTCCCCAGGCCTAAAGGTTCTCAATTTTTCTGATACTTCTCGAGAACTTCTAAAACGTTACCAGACAAGTCGCCGCCCCGACCCTGAGAATGAAGTCTTTCTCGATCTCCCAACTTCGCTCGTAAAAGATAGCCCTGCACCCGTAAATGCCCTGAACTTTGGAAACGAACGTCCTCTCCGTCCATATCAGGAAGAAGCAATTCAGAAGTGGTTCCAAGCCGGCTGCCGTGGAATCCTCGAGATGGCCACCGGGTCTGGGAAAACTCTCACTGCGCTCAATGCCATCAGTCGTCTGGCAGATCGTGGACCCTTGGCTGTTATTATCGCATGCCCCTACGTAAATCTTGCTGAGCAGTGGGTTCGTGAGTTGCAGAACGCCGGAATTCCAAGGCCCATTAAAGCGTTTGATGGGCTCAAGAGATGGAGCGAAGCGCTACAGAACGGGCTAACTGCGCTGCAATATGGGCAGCGAAAGCTTATGCCTATTGTTGTGGTAAATCGCACATTTCTGAGTGACTCTTTCCAGCGGCTACTTTGCCCGGAACGGGTGCCGCACCTTTTAGTTGCTGACGAAATGCACAATCTTGGTGCAGAAAATCTCCGCAATCGTTTGAACTCCAGTATCCAGTTCCGCCTGGGACTCTCTGCAACACCGATACGTCACATGGACGACGACGGGACACAAGCACTCGCGGATTACTTTGGAAAGGTTGTTTTCACTTACGACCTTGCACAGGCCATCAGAGATCGAAATCTTTGCTCATACTACTACCACCCCATCTTAGTTAAGTTAAGCCAAGAGGAGTCAATTGAGTATCAGAATCTTTCTAGTCAGATTGGGCAACTCATGGCACGACGGGAAAAAGAGGGGCCGCTTTCGCAGTCGCTCAAAATACTTTTGCTGAAACGTGCGCGACTCATTGCTTCAGCTAAGGGCAAGATACCAGCACTGAGAAAAGTACTTGCAGATCTTCACGCCAGAAAATGTGGTGTAAGCAAAGCACTTTTCTATTGTGGGGATGGGCAAATCGACGACCCAGATGATGATGACGGCATGGTTCGGCAGATGGATGCTGTGATTAAAGTCCTTGGTCGTGAGGCAGGACTAAGAGTCGCGCGGTTTAGTCATTCTGAAAGCAAGGAAAAGAGAGAACGCCTTTTAGAGGATGTTAAAAGCAACCGTCTTGATGGCCTCGTAGCGATACGCTGCCTTGATGAAGGGATCGATATTCCAGACATTCGGTTGGGATTCATCCTCGCTAGTTCTACGAATCCGCGTCAATTCATTCAGCGTCGCGGTCGACTACTGCGTAAAGCCTTTGGCAAAGAAAATGCTGATATCTGGGACTTCATTGTCACTCCGCCCGAGGATATGGAAGACGATAACTTCAACTACGAGCGTGCCATGCTCAGAAGAGAGCTAAAACGAATCCAAGAGTTCTGCCAGACGGCAATAAACGCTGAGGCAGCAGCGAAAGACTTGCTTGATCTAAAGCGATATTATAATCTAATAGCCGATCTTTAAATAGTTAATTCCTATGTCCGAGACCACAAACCAACCACCACGCTCTCTAAAGGTGTTCGAGCAGGCTCCAGACGAAATCCGAAATCTTGTGAAGGCAATTATGGAGAAAGAGCGCCAAGAGCAGCACAAGGGTTCGCGAAATGCAATTTATCAGACACTCTTAGAGTTTGTAAAAGAGAGCACACCATGATTCTCAAGAAGCTTGTGCTTAACAATTTCCGTCAGTATTTCGGCAATCAAGAGATCATCTTTGCTTCGCAAAAGGACAGGAATGTTACCATCATTCATGGTGAAAACGGATTTGGGAAAACTTGTTTCTTAAATGCGTTACTTTGGGGTTTTTACGGAGCTGATGGACTTACTGAGGATTTACCTAAACGAATGAATATTATTCCTGATCATGTTCGCGAAGTAACCACTAATCCTTTAGCTGAAACTTCGTTAGTTAAGATAAGTTTCAAGCATGGAGAGTGTGAATACACATTAGAAAGATCAATTACACTTGCTGCAGAGCGAGCTAGCAAAGGCCAGGACACAGATCTAAAGCTTTCTCGTCTAGAAAAAAGTGGAATGACGTCTAATTTCAAAAAGGGAGATGCACAAAAGATTATCGACTCAATTCTTCCAAAAGATCTCAGAGAGCTAGTTTTCTTTAATGGGGAAAATATTGATCATCTTGCAATGGAAGAAAATAAAGAAAAAGTTCGTGACTCAGTCCGAGGACTTCTAGGATTGAAGCTTATTGAAAAAGCTATTGATGATCTCAAAAGCAGCAATGTGAGGGGCAAGTTAAAAGAAGATCTAAAGCTCAATACAGATTCTAAGACTACTGAGCTTCTTGAGCAGCAAAGTTTACTTGAGGAAGAAATTAATAAAAAGAAAAACCAGCTTAATACATGCCGTGATAACAAAGCTGCGCTTAACGAAAAAATGTTAGCAATCAATGCGAAGCTTGAGGCTAATCGTGAAACACGAGAATTCCAACAGCGACGAGCCTCACTTGAAAGCGAGCTAAAAGAGGCGCAAAAAAAAATTCAGGATTCAGAGAAAAATATTGGAGATCTTTTAGCCACAGACGGATATACTCTTTTTTGTGCAGAACTTGCTGAACGCGGTAAAATAATAACTCAGAAACTACGTATGGAGGGAAGAATCCCGGCCAGAGTTATGAATGAATTTATTCATGATTTGCTAAAAGCTGAAGAATGTATATGTGGAACCTGCCTGCCAAAGGGTACTGCCATTTGGCAAAAAGTGGAGGAACAACTGACTAAGGCTGGACATCCTGAGTTTAACCGTGCTGTAGGTGAACTTGATAAAGCAATTGGAGTAATCGAGGGAAGTATTAATCGCACTAGAGAATTAATAGTGCAGCAAATAAGTGATAAGACAGATTTGGGTGAAAGGATTAGCACCATAAATGAAGATCTTGTTGAAATTAGTCAAGCTATTGGACGCAACGACAATGAAGAGATTCACAAACTCGAGGAACAAAGAGAAAAAGAAGACTTACGTCGTGATGAACTACTTCTTCAGGAAGGTGGACTAAAAAGTGAAATCGAGATCGCTGAAAACGAGTACAAGAAAAAAAATGAAGAAATTCAGGCAATGCAACAAAAAGGGGAATTAGGTAAGAGAGCCCAACGTCGACTTCAGCGATTAGATGAAGTCATCGACCTGCTGGAAAAAATTCTGTGCATCGAAAGCGAAGATCTTTGTACTGAACTTGGTAAAGAAGTCGAAAAAACATTTCGTAAAATTTCGCTGCATGATTACAGGCTAAATCTAGAAGATAACTTTACTCTCCGCCTTTCGAAATCTGTTTTAGGATCTAGTGGACCTGTTAGAGTTGATGTTGCAACAGGTACTGGGCAAAGACAGGTTATGTCTTTGGTTTTTATTGCCAGTCTTGTGGCCTTAGCACAACGAAGAAACAAGATACCTACAATCCTGAGGGATCTTCATGGTGGGGATTATCCATTAGTTATGGATTCTCCATTTGGACCACTT
>Ga0209617_10001636_pt1 | contig 10480 bp, 5 predicted proteins | sample LakEriepJuly2011_2_FD_187459 | JGI IMG/M metagenome (GOLD analysis project Ga0209617, IMG submission 187459) | Freshwater microbial communities from dead zone in Lake Erie, Canada - CCB epilimnion July 2011 (SPAdes) (version 2) | ecosystem: Environmental > Aquatic > Freshwater > Lentic >... | reverse complement strand
GGTGTCGGTATGCAAGACCGCGCGGTTGGCTTGAAAGCGAATCGCGCCCAGCAAAGCTTGTTCATCGCTGCTGGGACGCTCTAACAAAGCCAGCGATTGGTCGGCATGGGTGGCCAACACCACCTGGTCGAAACGTTCCACGCCTTGGGCTGTGCGAATCTGCACGCCCTGCGCGTCGCGGGCAATGCCCAGCACAGGGGTGTTCAAGCGTTTGTCGCTGATGCAGTTAGTGATGGCTTGGACATAGTGCTTTGCACCGCCTGCCACCGTGAACCACGGGGGGCGGTTGTTGACTTGCAGCAAGCCATGGTTGTCACAAAAGCGCACCATGGTGGCCACCGGAAATTGCAGCATTTGGGTGGTCGGGCAACTCCAGATGCAGCCGAGCATGGGCAGCAAATAGCCTTGGCGAAACGCGGTGCCAAAGTGGTGGTCGTCTAAAAACTTCTGCAAAGGTTGGGCCAAAGCATCGGCTTTTGCGCCTTGGGCCAAGTCGGTGGCCAGTTGGTTAAAGCGCATGATGTCTCTGAGCAAGCCCCAAAAGCGCGGACGCAAAAGGTTGCTGCGTTGGGCAAACACGCTGTTCAAGTTGGCCCCATTCCACTCCAACACTTTGCCTGTATCGTCCCAGCGCGCTTGCACCGAAAACGACATATCCGAAGCGGCGGTGCGGATGTTCAGGCTTTCAAACAAGCCGATCAGCCCTGGGTAGGTGCGCTGGTTGTAGACCAAAAAGCCAGTGTCTACACCGTGGGTAACCGTGCTTTGGGCACTCGGCAAAGTCACATCCACCGTATGGGTATGGCCGCCAAAGTAACTGCCAGCTTCGAACAAACTGAGGTCCACATGGTTATTTAAATGGTGGGCAGCTGACAAACCAGCGATGCCTGAGCCGATCACCGCTACCCGTTGGCGCATCAGTTCACTCGTGTGCTCAGCTGTTTCTCAACCTCGGCCAAAAAGGCTTTGTCCATGGGGTCGGTGTTACTGTTGTAGCTTTTGACCTGTTTGCCATCCCGGCTAACGAGGTATTTGTAAAAGTTCCACTTGGGGGCGGTGTCTGAAGCTTGGGTGAGCTGTTTGAACAAGGGCGAAGCGTCACTGCCGCGTACCGTGGTTTTGCTGAACATGGGGAACTTCACACCATAGGTGTTTTCGCAAAAGTCGGCAATTTTTTGGTTGTTGCCTGGCTCTTGGGAAAAATCGTTGGAGGGAAAGCCCAGTACCACTAAGCCTTTGTCTTTGTACTTGTCGTACAGGGCTTCTAGCGATTTGTATTGCGGGGTAAAGCCGCAATAGCTGGCCGTGTTGACCACCACCACCACCTGACCCGCGTACTGGCACAGGTTTTGGGGCTTTTCGTCTTGCAAGCGTTCAACGGTGTGGCGTAGCAGCGTCGGGCACTGAGCGCTGGTACTGGTTGGCGTTGCTGGTTTGGGGTCGGCTGCCCAAACCGTGGGAGCCACAGACAAGGCAGCCAAGAAGAGGGTTTTAAAAAACGGTTTGAGCAGTGTTTGCATGGGGGTGTTCCAAAGAAGTTTTATGCTATTGTCAATGACATATTTGCTTGGCAGTATGTTTTTAAGAAAATAACCCTATGGATTTAAGCGAAGGCGAGTCGAAACACCTTCATTTTTCGATCGCGGCTGTCGAGCGCGACACCGGCATAGGCAAGGATACATTGCGCGTGTGGGAGCGCCGCTATGGCTTTCCCCAGCCAGGACGAGACAGCTTTGGCGAACGCAGCTACCCCTTGGCGCAGGTGGAAAAACTGCGCATCATCAAGCGTCTATTGGATGGCGGACACCGCCCAGGTCAAGTCGTGGCCCTGTCTGTCGAGCAATTGCAAAGCATCACCGAGTCTTTGACCGACGGCCCCATGGCCCTTGCGCGTGGCAAAGACGGCGTGGGCCAACTGCTCGACGAGGCCATGGGCTTGTTGCGTGCGCAAGATATTGATGGTTTGCGCAGCCATTTGCACCAAACCGTGGCCAGCTTGGGGGTCAACTGTTTCATCATCGAACTGCTCGCACCTTTGAACGCTATGGTGGGTGACGCTTGGATGCGCGCCGAAATCCAAGTGTATGAAGAGCATATGTACACCGAGTGCGCCACCGGTGTGCTGCGCCAAGCCATTCACCAACTCAGCAGCCATGCCATGCACCGCCAACCCCGCGTGTTGCTCACCACTTTTCCGCAAGAAGAGCATGCGGTGGGTTTGCTCATGGCTGAGAGTCTCTTGACGTCGCAAGGCTGTCACTGCTTGCCCATGGGTGTGAAAACACCGTTGAGCGATATCGCCAAAGCCGCGCAGGTGCATCAACCCGATATCGTGGCGCTGAGCTTTAGCGTCAGCCAAAACCCCAACCATGTGCTGGATGGCTTGGCCGAGTTGCGCCGACTCTTGCCAGCGCAAGTCGAGATTTGGGCCGGTGGACGCGCACCGGTGTTGCAGCGCCGCCCACCTGCGGGCGTCACAGTGATTGCCGATTTGGCGCAAATCGAGGCACAGGTGCAGCGCTGGCGCAAGCGCAAGCCATGAGCCAAGCCGTAGGTTTTGCCGACAAACTGTGCGAGGCTGCCAAAGCCTTGACGCGGGTACAGGCGCTGCGCCACTTGGGGCCGGTGGTGTTCACCAATGGCGTTTTCGATGTTTTGCACCGTGGTCACGCCACCTATTTAGAGCAGGCACGCACCTTGGGCGCTTCCTTGGTGGTGGGCGTCAACACCGACGCGTCTGCCAAGCGCTTGGGCAAAGGGCCTGAGCGCCCCTTGAACTCTCAGCAAGACAGAGCCTTGTTGCTCGCCGCGCTGGCCTCGGTCAGCTTGGTGACTTGGTTTGACGAGGACACGCCGGTGCAGCTGATAGAGTTTTTGCGCCCCGATGTGTATGTCAAAGGCGGTGATTACGACATGGAGGTTTTGCAAGAAACTGCAACCGTGCGCAGCTGGGGTGGACATGCCGTGTCGATTCCTTTCGTCAGCGGCTACTCCACCAGCGCCTTGGTCACGAAAATACAAAGCGCCACAAAGCCGCAATAGCCTCTTGTTGCTGCCGCACTTCGTTGAGTGGTAACTGCCCCGAGGCCTCGTCCAAGCGCGCAAGGTGTTGCCAGTGGCGCAGCGACCGGTAAGCATCGGCTGCGGCTTGCCCCATACCAGGGGGCAGCAAGCCCACTGACTCGGCCTGTTCTAGCAAAGCGATATTGCCAATGTTGTCTGCCAAACGGGGGTATTGGCCAGCATGGGCCAACACCAAAAACTGCACCGCAAACTCCACGTCAATCATGCCACCGGGGCTGTGTTTGAAGTCGAATACTTCGGGCATGAAGGTCTGGGCGGCGCGCATTTTGTCGCGCATGGCCACCACTTCCAGCGCCAGCGCTTGCGGGTCGCGCGGGGCGCACAACACTTCACGGCGTACCTCCTCAAACGGCTGGCGAAGGCGAACGTCACCCACACAAAACCGCGCGCGTGTCATGGCTTGGTGCTCCCACACCCAAGCGGTGTTGGAGCCACGTTGGCGTTGGTAGTCGGCAAACGATTCCCACGAACTCACCAACAAACCGGCGTTGCCATTGGGCCGCAATGCGGTGTCAATTTCGTACACATCGCCTTCACCGGTTTTGATGGTCAGCCATTGAATCAGCTTGCGTGCAAACCCCGCGTAGATCTCCCCCGCTTGGGGGTGTTCGTCTTGGTAGACAAAAACGATATCAAGGTCGCTGCCATAGCCCAGCTCTTTGCCTCCCCATTTGCCATAACCCAGAACCGCAAAACAGGGCAGTTCACGGTGGCGTGTTTTCAGGCGTGACCAAACCCACAACGCTGCTACCTCGACCAAGGTGTCCGCCAACAAACTCAAATCGTCAGCGACTTGCTCAACGCTCAAACGCCCCTCTACATCGCGCGCCAGTGTCAGCAAGGTTTCACCGTGGTGCGCACGGCGCAGCACATTGAGCAGGCTTTCCTCATCATCAGCGTCTTGGTTGGCTAGGGCGTCGTGGCGGGCTTGCAAATGGCGACGCAGCTGTGTGGCATCGAAGCGTTCTTCCAACACCTCGGGGTTGGCCAACTCGTCTATCACCCCTGGGTGCGTACGCAAATAGCGCGCCGCCCAGCGTGCCGACCCCAGTAACCGCAGCAACTGTTGGTGGACCTGCGGGCGCTCCAGCAACAAGGCCAAATAGGTTTCGCGCCGCAGCAAGGGTTCCATCCAGTCGCTCCAGCGCAGAGCAGCCTCTTCGTTGATGCGGCCTTGGTCAAGCCAAGTTTGGGTGCGTTGCACCAAGCGCAACAATCGTTCGCGGGCGTCTTCGCGCAAGGCCAGCACCCGAGGCAAAGCCGGCCAAGCCGTCATGCGTTCACGAAACAAGGGTGACAAACCTTCCAATACGCTGGCCCAGTCATGGCTTACTGGGGGCGGGGAGTTGGCCGCATCGGGTTGTGCGGATTCGCCTTGGCCCAACAAACGCTCAAATTCTTGGGCGACGCGGTCACGGTGCTGCTGCAAAACGGTTAACAAATCATCGCTGCCAGCCAGCTCCAAGGTGTGGGCAATCCATTGCAAATCGGCAGGGTCGCTGGGCAGGCGGTGGGTTTGTTGGTCGTCCAGGTATTGAATGCGGTGTTCTACGCGGCGCAAAAACACATAAGCCTCGTGCAGTGCCTGCGCTGTGTCGGCGGGCATCAAGCGGGCTTGCACCAGACTGGCCAGCGTGTCCAGCGTTGCGCGTTGGCGCAACTCGGGAAACTGCCCGCCGCGCACCACTTGCAGCAGTTGCACGGTGAATTCAATTTCTCGTATACCGCCACGACCGAGCTTGACATCGTTGGCGCGTTCGGGCCGCCCTGCACTTAAGCGACGCGACTGCGCTCGAATTTGCTGGTGCAACACCCGCAAAGCCTCAAACACGTTGTAGTCGAGGTAGCGGCGAAACACAAAAGGCGTGACCACCTCGCGCAAAGCCTTGACTTGATCGATACAAGCCGCAGGCGCCACCACCCGCGCCTTCAGCCATGCCAAACGCTCCCATTCACGGCCCTGCACTTGGAAATACTCTTCCAAGGCGTCAAGCGACACCACGCTGTGACCCGACTCGCCGTTGGGGCGTAGGCCTAAGTCCATGCGAAAAACTTGGCCGTGCTCGGTGGTCTCCCCTATCAAGGCGTAAAGCTGCTTGACCACTTTGTCAAAGTAGCTGTGGTTGCTAACCCCGCCGCGACCGCCTTCAATGCCTTGGGTCTGCCCATCCTCATCGAACACATAGACCAAATCGATATCACTGGAGACATTCAGTTCACCCGCACCCAGTTTTCCCATACCAACCACCCACAGTTGGGCCCGTGTACCTTGGGCTGTCATGGGTGCGCCATGGCGCTGGTCCACACGCGCCAAGGCTTCTTGCAAAGCCTCTCCCAAGCTGAATTCAGCCAGTGCGGTCATGCTTTGCATGATGGTGTTCAGGGGGGCCTGTTGTTCGCAGTCCAGCACCACCAGTCGCTCCAACACCAACTGGCGCAGCACACGCAAAGCGTCTGCCACCTCAGGATAGGCTTGGCGCAACTGCGCATAGGTGGTTTGCAACTGCGCTGCTGTGGGCTCGCCAGCAGGCAGAAGCGCCAACTCTTGAGGGTAGCGCCTGCGCAGGCGTTGCACCAAGCGTGAGCGATACGAAAAAGGGGGGGGCAGGGTCATGTTCTGACAGTATGCATGCAGGGCGCTTTGCGGGTCATAATTCTGTTGATTCTTTCCTATGACTAACAACACAGATTTGCCCATTGTCTCCACCAAGCCCTCGCGCTGGTGGCGTGGCTACGCTTGGTTCGTGCGGGTTTTGTGGTGGTTGGCCTTGTCTGCGTGGGGCTTGGTGGCTGTGGCCGCACTGACTTTGCATTTTTGGATCGTGCCACGGGTGCTCGATTGGAAGAGCGACATCGAGGCCATGGCTTCGCAAGCCTTGGGCGTCAAGGTCAGCATAGGCAATCTAGACACCCTCTCCACCGACTGGCTGCCCTCCTTGGAAATCACCGACTTTGTGCTTCGAAATGCTGCGGACGAAGAAGTGTTGCGCTTGCCACGCGTGCTGGTGTCACTTTCACCCACGTCACTTTTGACCTTGTCGCTTGATCGGGTGGACATTGACAGCCCCTTGATTGAAGTGACCCGTGACAGCGAAGGACAGTTGCGCATTGCCGGTTTGTCTATGGGACAAGCACAGCCCTCGGCCTTGGCCGACTGGTTTTGGAGCCAACCCGAAATATTTGTGCACCGTGGGCGCTTGCGCTGGGTTGATCAGAAGGCATCCTTGCCTGCGGTGGAATTGCAAGAAGTCAATGTGGCTTTGCGCAATGGCTTGCGCAGCCACGATTGGCGCATCGATGCCACGCCGCCGCCTGAATGGGGTACTCGGTTTAGCCTTCAAGGGCGTTTTCACCAACCACTGCTCAGCCACCATGCCAGCGACTTACAGACCTGGGATGGCGATGTCTACGCCGCTTTTTCGCACATCGACCTTGCACCCATGCTGCCCTACCTGAGCTTTGTGCTGGGCGATGGTTTGCAAACCGGCCATGGTTGGTTGCGTGGGTGGGCGCAAGTGCGTCAAGGCAAGGTGGTGGCGCAAACCGTGGACGTCGATATGCAGGCACTGCGTTGGCAAGCGAAAGAGACTGCCCCTGCGGTGTTGCTGCGACAAGTCCAAGGGCGTTTGCACCACCAAGCATGGCTAGAGGGTTTGGGTCAGGACTTGCGCAGCCAAGACCTGACCTTGCGCTTTGAAGACGCCGAAGAATGGAATTTGGGCAACAGTCGAGTGGCCTGGCGCGACGAGGGCGAGCATGTGGCCGATGCCGGCGAATTGCAATTGCAGGGCTTTTCTTTAGAAATGCTCGCGCGCATCGCTCAGCGCTTGCCCTTGGGCGAGCTTTGGCAAGCACGGCTGGCCTTGGCGCAACCCAAGGGGCAGGTCAAACAACTCGATATGCGTTGGTTTTTGGCGCACAGCGATGCGCCACAGTTCAACCTCAAAACCCAGGTCACTGGCTTGTCGCTTCAGTCCTCTAGCAGTGTCGCCAAGCCTGATACTTCTTTGTGGTGGCCAGGCCTGCAGTCGTCTCAACTCACCTTGGAGGTCAGCGAACACGGCGGCAAAGCCCAGTGGCAGCAAACAGGCGGTCGTTTGGAAATGGGCGGTATTTGGGAGACTAGCCAATTGGCTTTGAAAGAAGCATCGGCAGATGTTTCTTGGGCGAAAAAAGACCGCCAATGGGCGGTGACGGTACACCAAGCCCACATGGAGAACCCCGACTTGCAAGCGCAAGCCAAAGGCAGCTGGTTGTCTGGCGCGAGCGCACAAGACATGGGCATGTTGGACATGCAGGCCAAGGTGGCACGCTTAGACGCGACCACGCTACACCGCTATTTACCCCTTGCCATGGATGAACAAGCGCGCCACTATTTGCGCGACGCTTTATTGGCGGGCCGTTTCAGCCAAGCCGCTATCGAGCTCAAAGGCCCCATAGACCGTTTCCCTTTTAGCCGCAATAACGAGGGCGTGTTCACCATCAAAGCGCCGTTTCAAGGCTTGAGCATGCAGTACGCCCCCAACAGTTTGTTGAGTGCTGCACAGCGGCGCGACAAGTTGGCGTGGCCGCTGGTTCAACAAGCCGCAGGTGAGCTGCAAATCAACCGCAACCGCCTTTTTATTAAGAGTGCTACCGCGCGTATCGGGCAAGATGGGGCCACAACGCTGAGCAAGTTGGATTTACAAATAGCCGACCTGCGCGATATCGTGGTGGACATCAGCATGCAGATGCGCGGCAATTTGAGCGATGTCGCGCAAATGGTCAAAACCTCGCCGCTCAACAGCACCACCGATCAAGCGTTCACTCAGATCACCGCCACTGGCACCGCCGAGCACCAGCTGCGCCTGAATCTTCCGCTGCAAAACCTGGCCCTGGCCAAAGTGCAGGGCAGCGTGGTACTCAATGGCAACGATATTCAGTGGCAGCCGTCGCTGCCGCGCTTTAGCAAATTGCGTGGCACCCTCAACTACACCGAGTCAGGGCTGGCGGTCAACAATATGCGTCTGCGTTGGCTGGGTGCGGATGCGCGCCTCGATGGCGGTCTGCGTTTCAACGACAGCGTGACAGCCGGTCCTACACGCTTGAGTTTGCAAGGCAGTGTCAGCGCGGAGGCTTTGCGCCAATTGCCTGAGCCTGCGCTGGTCTCGGGTTTTGCTGCGCATTTAAGCGGCAGCACCGCCTTTGTTGCCAGCTTGGGTTTGCGCCGAGGTGTGCCCGAGTTTTCTTTTATTAGCTCTTTGCAGGGCATGGGTGTGGATTTACCTGAGCCTTTGAATAAACCTGCGGATGCCGTTTGGCCGGTACGCTTTGACAATGAGTTGCTGCGGGTTTCACAAACCAAGGGCAGTGCGCATTTAGAGCAAAGCACCCTCACTTTGGGGCAACTCATCACCGTCAGTTATCTGAGAGATATGACGCCTCAAGTGCCGCAGGTCTTGCGCGGGCAGATTACCTTGGGACCGGTGACGCCGCGCAAAGACATTCCTGAAGGCACGGTACTGATGCAAGTGCAGTTGCCACATTTCCATGCCGACGATTGGCAACAAACCTTGTCCGGATGGCTCGGAACCCAAACCAAGGACGACAAACCTGCCAAGCCCGCCAGCCCACAAGCCATGGCCTTTGTGCCCACCCGATTTGAGGTGGGCACCAATGAATTGCTTTGGTTGGGTCGCACCTTCAATAGGGTGCAAGCCAGTGCCGACAAGCAAGGCCCTCAGTGGCGTATCCAACTCAAAGCCGATGAAGCGCAGGGGCAAATCGACTACAAGCCTGCGCAAGAAAACCAATCAGCGCGGGTGGTGGCGAGGTTGACCAATTTGGTGATTCCGCCTTCTGCGGTGAAAGATGTGGAAGCGAGCTTGTCGAACTCACCCAAAGATTTGCCCACCATGGACATCGTCATTGACAACTTGGAGTTGCGCGGTTTGAAGTTAGGACGCGCCGAGGTTGACGGCTTTAGCCGCGGCATCGCCGGAGGTGGTCGGGAATGGGTACTCAACAAGTTCAATCTCACCTTGCCAGAAGCGAGTTTTCAAGCCCAAGGCCAATGGGGCGGCGTGGGTCGCTTGCAGGCCAAGCGAACCCAACTCGATTTCACTTTGCAGCTGCAAAATTCGGGCGAATTGCTGGAGCGCTTGGGTTACAAGGGCGCTATTCGCAATGGCAAAGGTCGCATGGCGGGGCAGGTCGGTTGGACGGGTTCACCGTTTTCGCCCGACTACACCAGCATGGGCGGTCAATTCAATGTGAACCTTGACAAGGGACAGTTTTTGAAAGCTGAGCCTGGGGTTGCACGCTTGTTTGGCGTGCTCAATTTACAAGCCTTGCCACGACGCCTTACCTTGGACTTTTCCGACGTGTTCAGCGAGGGCTTTTCCTTTGACTTTGTGCGTGGCGATGTACAAATCCAGCAAGGTATTGCCAGCACCAACAATTTACAAATGAAGGGCGTGACCGCGGCGGTGATGCTCGAAGGCAAGGCCGATATTGAGCATGAAACTCAAGACCTCAAAGTGGTGGTGGTGCCTGACCTCAACACCGGTACCGCTACCTTGCTCTATACCATCATCAACCCCGTGGTGGGCTTGACCAGCTTTCTCACACAGTATTTTTTGAAGGCACCCCTGGCCAAATCGACCACCCAAGAATTTCGCGTGCTGGGCTCTTGGAAAGACCCCAAGGTCAGCAAAATCGATGGCTCTACACAAAAGGAAGTCAAACCATGAAAGCCGCTTTGCTGCAAATGGTCTCCTCCACCGATGCGGCGACCAACCTCGACACCGCTGAGCGCTTGGTGGCCCAAGCCGCCCAAGCTGGCGCCGAGTTGGCGGTCTTGCCCGAGTATTTTTGTTTGCTGGGTCAGCACGACACGGACAAACTGGCCATCGCCGAAGCCTTTGGGGACGGCCCCATGCAGCAGCGCTTGGCCGCCATGGCCAAAACCTATGGCGTATGTTTGGTGGCAGGCACCTTGCCCATAGCTGTGCCAGGCGACAGCTCGCATGTGCGCAACACCACCTTGGTGTACAGCGCCCAAGGCGAATGTGTGGCGCGCTACGACAAGATCCATTTGTTTTGTTTTGACAATGGCCGCGAAAGCTACGACGAAAGCGTGGTGCTGCAAGCTGGCGACACGCCGGTGGTGATGGAATTGCCCTCGAAAGATGGCCACACTTGGCGCATCGGCTTAAGCGTGTGTTACGACCTGCGCTTTCCCCAGTTGTACCGCCAACTGGTGCAGCAAGGTGCCGAGTTGCTGCTCGCACCCAGCGCCTTCACTTACACCACTGGCTCTGCCCACTGGGAGGTGTTGTTGCGAGCCCGTGCGATTGACAACTTGGCGTGGGTGGGTGCAGCAGCGCAAGGCGGCAAGCACAGCAATGGCCGTCGC
>Ga0209617_10001635_pt1 | contig 10482 bp, 9 predicted proteins | sample LakEriepJuly2011_2_FD_187459 | JGI IMG/M metagenome (GOLD analysis project Ga0209617, IMG submission 187459) | Freshwater microbial communities from dead zone in Lake Erie, Canada - CCB epilimnion July 2011 (SPAdes) (version 2) | ecosystem: Environmental > Aquatic > Freshwater > Lentic >... | reverse complement strand
CGGGCTCATTCATACCCATGAGCGCATGAAGGGCCATGCTATCATCGCCAACGTGCGACTGATAAGCGGCGTCCGCAGCGCCCTTTCGGAACTTGCCGCCCAGCTGATGTGAGCAACTTCCCGCCCTGCGGGGGTGGGAGAGGGTAGTCCGTTCTTGCTCACGCGTTTACGGGGAGTTTCCCTCCAAGCAGTGGAAAAAGAAACCCCGATGCAGCGGCAGTACCGCGAATTTCGTGAGAAGCTCGCCGCAGGGACGATTCTGCTTTTTCGCCTGGGTGACTTCTACGAGGTCTTTGGCGAGGATGCAGTGGTGGCGTCCAAGGTTCTCGGCCTGACGCTCACGAAGCGCCATGAGACGCCGATGGCCGGCCTGCCGCATCATGCCGCTCCGGCCTACGTGAATCGTCTTCTCGCCGCCGGCTGGAAGGTCGCGATCTGCGACCAGCTCGAAGCACCGGTCGCCGGCAAGCTGGTCCGCCGCGGACTAACCCGCATCCTGACTCCCGGTACCGCGCTTGAAGATTCGCAGCTCGATTCGCGTCGCGGGAACTACCTAGCAGCCATCTCGTGGGATAGGCAGGGTTGGCATGCGTCCTGGCTCGATGTCTCGACGGCAGATTTCCGACTGGCGACGGACTCCTCGCCGGCGCGCCTACTGCCCTTGCTTCACTCGGTCTCTCCTCGCGAGGTTATCCTCCCCGAGGGACTCGAGCCTCCCGCTGAACATCGTGAAGCCCTCGAGGTCTTTCTGCAGGGTAGGGCGGTCTCTCGTCTACCCGGTTGGAATTTCGATGGCACCGCCGGCGCTCGACTCGTTGCCCAGACCCTCTCGGTCCATGGCCTCGCCGGTTTCGGTCTGACCGAAGAACATCCCGCCTTGGGCGTGGCGGGTGCCGTCCTGGGTTATGTTACCGATTCGCTCTGCGATCGTCCGAGGAATCTTTTCCGGCTGATCGAGTCGAAACTAGGTTCCTCGGTCCTACTTGATGCGGCCTCCTCCCGTAACCTCGAACTCTTCGCCTCTTCCAATGGCTCACGTGAAGGTTCGCTCCTCGAGACTATCGACCGCACGGAGACTCCCTCCGGTGCCCGCCTGCTGGCGCTCTGGCTGGCTGAGCCCTCGACCGACCTTGCCACGATTGCCCAACGCCAGAACGCCGTCGGCGAATTCTTTAAGCACCCCGGCGCCTCCTCCCGTGTGGGCGCAGCGCTGCGCGGCGTCCGGGATATTGCCCGTATCCTTGCCCGTTTGCAGAACCGCCTTCGGAATCCGCGTGAACTGGGCGGCGTCCGCGACACGCTTCGCTCCCTTCCTCCGATTCGCGAAGAGCTGCTGGCTCTTTCCGGTGGAGCGCTCGCCGAACAGGCCGGTCGCATTAATCCCGAGCCGGCACTTCTTGCCCGTCTTGAATCCGCCTTAGGCGATGAACTCCCCGTCGACCTGAGCGAGGGCGGAGCTCTTCGCGCAGGTTTCGACACCGAACTTGATCGCCTGCGCTCGCTCGCCTCAGACAGCAAGGGCTGGATCGCCGAGTTCGAGCGCAACGAGCAGACCCGCACTGGCATCAAGTCGCTGAAGGTCCGATATAACGGCGCTTTTGGCTACGCCATCGAGATTACCAAGGCTAATCTCGCCGCGGTACCGGCTGATTATATCCGCAAACAGACCATGGTGAACGCTGAGCGCTTTACCACGGAAGAGCTGCGCACCAAGGAACGCGAAGTCCTGCGAGCCGACGAACAGGCGCTCGCCCGCGAGACCGAACTCTTCCAGGCCCTCCTCGCTGAAGTCATCGCCCGCACCGAGTCGTTGTTGGCCACCGCTCAGGCTGTCGCTGAGGTGGATATCTTCCGTGGTTGGGGCGAGCTTGCACGAGAGGCCAACTGGACAAAGCCCATCGTTGATGACACGGACGCGCTGGAGATCGAACAAGGTCGCCATCCCGTGGTGGAGCGGATGTTGCAATCACGCCCGGGAGCCGGTTCGTTCGTACCCAACGACACCCGTCTCAGCAGCACCGGCGAGCAAATTGCCTTGCTCACCGGCCCAAACATGGCCGGTAAGTCGACTTACATCCGCCAGGTCGCACTGATCGCCATGCTTGCCCACCTGGGATGCTGGGTACCGGCCGCCACTGCGCGGATCGGACTCGTCGACCGTATCTTCTGCCGTGTCGGCGCGTCCGACGAGCTTTCGCGCGGCAACTCGACCTTCATGGTCGAGATGAACGAAACCGCTAACATCCTGAACAACGCCACGACCCGTTCCTTGGTCGTGCTGGACGAGATTGGTCGGGGCACGAGCACCTATGACGGCATCAGCATCGCTTGGGCTGTCGCCGAGCATCTTCACGGCGGAGACACAGCTGGACCACGTACACTCTTCGCCACGCATTATCACGAACTCACCAAGCTCGCCGACTCCATGAAACGGCTGCGTAACTGGTCTGTCGCCGTTAAGGAGTGGAAGGACGAGATCGTGTTCGTTCGTCGCGTGGTGCCGGGCGCCGCCGACCGCTCTTACGGTATTCAGGTCGCCCGCCTCGCTGGCATGCCTCCGGCGGTCGTTCAGCGCGCCCGCGAGATCTTGGGAGGACTCGAAGCAGGGTCAGGTTTGCCCGCCAAGGCCCTACCGATGGCCGGTGTGGCTAGGCCTCCCGCTGAGCCCAAGAAGCCCGCTGCGCCTAAGCCAAAGGGCAAGGAAGCCGGCCCTGAGCTCGATCTCTTCGCTTAGATCCGCTCGTTCCACTCGCGCGAGGCGAATTTACCCCAAGTTCCTTCGTGGTCGAACTGATTGTAGGTCGGTTCGGGTACAGGGACGGCCGGGCTCTGCAGGACAGTGCAGAGGGTCTGGACGAAGTCTTTCTCGAAGCGGAGCCAGTCGCAGTCAGGCAGGAAGGGTCGCCAGATGTAGCCTTCAATCAGCAAGCCGCTGCGGGTGCGTTTCTGGGCGGCACCAGCCACCTTGCGGCCGTCGTCGCTGCGGACGAGGTCGTTGGGTTCGGCGCGTTGCGCACAATCGTCGGGCGATTGGAAATCGCGGCTGCCCGCAGGCATCGGAACCAGCTTCACCGGCTGACCTTGGAGCAAGAGGGCTTGGAGCAGGGCTTCATGCACGGCGGCGTAGCTCGCCATCGCATCGGCCTTGAAGAGGGTGTGGCCTGCAGGAATCACCAAGGCGAAAGTCCAATCATCCAGGTGCGAAACCAAGCCACCTCCGGTGCAGCGGCGGACCAAGGGGTAGCGGTCGGGGACGATTTCGCGGTACTTGGCCCAAGACTGCGAGACGCCGAAAGTAAAGGCAGGAGCCGTCCAAGCGTAGGCACGGAAACGGATATTCTTGGGCGCTGGGTAGGACTCCAAGAGCATGAGGTCCGTCGCCATGTTGGCGACGGCGTCGGCGGCTTGGCGCGGGAGAACGTCCATGCTCAGAAGTCTATGCCTTTTTCGAGCCGACGCACGACCTTTCGGCCGGTCGTTTTCTCATACCATTCTTCGCAACCGCGCGGAACACGAAGCTGTGCAAGCTGTTCTTCAAAGGATTGGGCCTGGGTGCGAAGCTTGCCGGCCAGAGGGTGTAGGCGCAGGCTAAGGTCCCTCGGGCGAGACGCCGCCGAAGGGACTTCCGCGCGGCTGATTGGTCGCACGAGAGTGTCGGCATCGAGTCCGAAATGTCTGGCGATGCGGACACCGATTTCGTGACGACTCATGGCGTCGGTGCCTGCCCAGTGATAGAGCCCAGAGAGGTTATTGCGTTCGCACAGTTCGATCGTGACGTCGGCGAGATTTGAAACTTCGACGGGCTGGCGAATCTCGTCGGTAAACAAAGCGGTCGGCTTCCCTTCCTTCCAAGAGGCGAATAAACGTTCATGTAGTCCCCGGTCGCCACCGACGGAGTTACCGATGATGGGCGAGGTGCGCAGGACGGCGGCTTGCTCTCGGCCGTATCGCAAGACTTCGACTTCGGCAGACGCCTTGGTCTCCCCGTAGAGATTGAGGGGGACCGGTTGGTCGGTGGGTTGGTAGTTGCCCGCAACCCCGTCGAAGACCGTGTCGGTCGAGACATGGACGAGTTTCGCGCCGAGATGGAAGCACAGTTGTGCGAGCTTCTTGGGCACCTCGGAGTTGATTGCTTTGGCCCGGGCGGGGTCGGCCAGGCAGGTCTCAATCGTCGGCAGGGCGGCGCAATGAACGATAGCCTGTGGAAACTCCTCAAGAACGAGGGCTTCAAGGGCGGACTCGGAGCAAAGGTCGAACGCACGCGCCTGCGCCAAGCCCGGAATCGTCGGCGCACGGGTCCCGCCCAGCGCCAAGACTTCGTGTCCGCGTCGCAGGGCCGCAAGGCAGACCTCGCGACCAAGGAATCCGGAGGCGCCGGTGACGACGAGTTTCATGGTGCACGCTTAAGCCTCGCCGGTGCCAGTGGCAAGCGGGGAGGGCGGTCGCTCACGCTTGCCAATCGTGTGAACAGTCGCATTGATTGCCTTATTCATGGCTTCCTATTCAGACCTAGCCAATCGGCCCGTGCTCACCCAGCCCGTCTACGAGGCCGGGCGCCCCATCGAGGTTGTCGCCCGTGAGTTCGGCCTCGACCCCGCGGCCGTCATCAAGCTCGCGTCCAATGAGAACCCTCTGGGGCCTTCGCCTCTGGGCTTGGCTGCCGCCCACAAGGCGCTCGATAATTGCCACCTTTATCCTGACGGCGGCTCCACTTTCCTTCGCGAGAAGCTGGCTCAAAAGTGGTCGATGGAACCAGGTAATTTCGTCATCGGTAACGGTTCGAACGAGGTCATGATCCTGCTTGCGCAGGCTTTCCTTCGTCATGGTGATGAGGTGGTCTTTGGTTCCCAGGCTTTCATCGTCTACAAGCTTGCGACGATGCTCTTCGGCGCGACGGCCGTCGAAGTCCCGATGCCGGGTTATCGTCATGACCTCAAGGCCATGCGGGCCGCAGTCACCCCCAAGACCCGGATTGTCTTCCTGGCCAGTCCGAATAATCCTACCGGTGGAACCGATGATCCAGCTGATATTCTCGCCTTCGCCGCTTCGTTGCCGGAAGACGTAATTTTTTGCCTCGACGAAGCTTATACGGAATACCTCGAAGCCTCGGCCGATCTCCGCCCGCTGATGAAGTCGGGCCGTAAGGTCGTGCTTTCACGCACCTTCTCCAAGGCCTATGGACTCGCGGGACTGCGCGTGGGGTACCTAATGGGTTCGACCGAGGTCTGCGGGCTCCTGAATCGCATCCGCCAGCCGTTCAACGTGAACCTCCCGGCGCTAGCCGCCGCCGAGGCCGCCCTCGATGACGATGCATTCGTCCGTCGCACCCGCGAGGTCAACGACGCGGGCATCGCCCAGCTGTCCGCCGGCCTGAAGAAGCTCGGCTTCGCCTATATCGACGGTAAAGCCAACTTCCTCGCCGCACAGATTCCGAAGGCCGAGGAAGCTTTTACGACCTTGCAGAAGGCCGGCGTGATTGTGCGACCGCTCCGTGGTTATGGGATGACGGGCTGGCTTCGCCTGACCGTCGGCACCGAAGCCCAGAACGCCCGCCTGCTCTCCGAGCTTGCCAAACTCTGAACATGGATTTCGACGAAGCTGTCCGGATTATCCGCCAGAAGGATCCCCGTTATCAGCCCCAGGCTTATGACGTGGTTCGCCTCGGCCTCGACCTCGCTCAAAAACTCACGCACGGAGAGCCGAAGAAAGGGAAGAGCACCGCGAACCGGCACGTCAGCGGCCCGCAGTTACTCGAGGGCTTCCGTCAGCACGTGCTCGAAACCTACGGACCGATGTCCTACCCGCTTCTCCAGAACTGGGGCCTCCGGAAGTCGGCTGACATCGGCAATATCGTCTTTAATATTATCGAGACGGGATTGTTTGGTCGTTCTGCCGAGGACAACCTTGAGGACTTCAAGGACGTCTACGATTTTAAGGACGTGTTTCAGAAGCCCTTCGAGCCTAAGTCGAACTAATCAAGCGTTCACGAAGCTGATCGCGCGGACCTCTTGGCAGCCGCGCAGAAGCCGAATCTTGGCTAGCATAGCCCGCTCGTGGAAGCGGATCTCGGATTTGATCACCGAATTCTCACATTGGACGACGAGTTTTCCGCCTTCGATCACGCGGAGGGGGGCAGAACGTTTGGCTAGCTTGAGTGGAAGTAGTTCCAGCCAGTGGGCCACAATGGCCGTTTCCGGGACAGGTTTGTCCAGTCGTAGCTTCTTGAAGGCGTCCTGCACCGCGTCGTCAATCGTCTTCATCGCGCGGTCGGTGGAGCGCCCACGGTCTTCAGGGAGCCCCCGGAGGTTTGCTAGCAGGTTCTGGACGGTCCGCGAGAACTTCCCCTTGAGTTTCCCTTCGGTGAGCAAGGCACGGATCGCGTAAGGAGCTTCGGAAATCTTTTCGTTACGCAGGCAGCGATCCGGCGCATGTGCGCCGCCGACGACTACGCCTGTGGCTCCGGCATCCCGGGCTCCTTCACCATCTTCCGTCGGGCTGTCGCCGAAATGGACTAAGCCGGAGACTGAACTCCCGAGTGCCCGAGCTGCCTGGCTAAAGGCCTTGGCTTCGGGTTTCGAATAACCGGTTTCACCGGAAAGAAAGATGCCGTCGAGGTGTCGCGTCAGCCCATGGCCTTCGAGCACCTTGCGCATGCGGGCGTCGGCGTTAGAAAGGATGCCGACCTTGACGCCGAGGAAACGGATGGCGGAGATCGCCTGGAGTGAACCCGGAGCCATACGCCAAGACTCAGGGCGGGCGAACGCTTCCCAGCATTCCTTGAAGACAGGATCAGTCTTGGAGGCCGGGAGCGCTGGGCCGAAGCATCGCTGGACGACTTCCTTCCAGAAGACTTCAGGCTTTGCGTTCTTCGGGCCGCCTTTGAACGCCAATGGAAAAGACGCATCCAGAACGGCCGCTTCGATTTCGATGCTATGTCGCTGCGCGCAAGCCGCGTACACCGCACCTACCGACGGGTACGGGAAGAGCAGGGTGCCTGCTAGATCGAAGGTGACGGCTTGGACGCGGGCCATTGCGTGAAGGGGAGTGTTGCCGACCCGAAAGGTCAACAGTCCCATCATGTCCCTGCTTGTCCCGGAGCGAGAACGGGTAATAAACAAGTTATGCACCGTCTGAGGCAGGCCACCCTAAGCTTCCTGGGGTGCCTTTTGCTCGGACTCAGTGGCTGTACCGCTGGCTCCCCTTTGCCCGGACTTGTCCGTAGTATTTATGTCGAGGAGCCTTCTGGGGTACCGACACCTGATTTGGCTCAGTATGTGGCTGTCATCCATGACACTTCCGTGCGGGTACTCGTTGAACGCGGCTACGTCGCTGCCATGGAGCCGGCAACCGCCGATGCCTTCCTTCATGCGGTCTGGATGACACGCCCTGCGATTGCCGGAACTCCCCAGGGTCGGGTGACACTCCAGATGACCTTGGTGTCTCGCAACGGTGTCGTTCTAAGGGTCCTCGACATCGTCACGGATACGCCCGCAGGCTTTCTGAGCAGGGAGCGAATCTCCGACCATATCCGAGAAAACCTTGGAACGATCAGGCTTTAATCATCGATTATCCGCGCGCCGTGATGCGGGCCTTGATCTCGGCGACCAGCTTTTCGGTCTCTGGCATCTGCACTCCAGCGGCCAGGCCCCGGCGGAGCGGTTCGCCCCAGATGCCTTCCACCTCGACGTCACGACCTTCGACGAAGTCGATGAGGCTGGAAGGTCGATACGGACCCATGCCGACCGTGACCACAAACTGACGCTTGATGTGGGCATCTTCGAAGCCATGACCTCGGGCGTCGGCCGCTGCCTGGACTTCCTTCATCAAGACATAGGCCCTTTCATTTAGTACGGGACTAGCGAGGATGAGGTCAGTCGTGATGCTGCCTCCCACGATGGAGAGTCCGTTGAACGGGATATTCCAACAGAGCTTTTTCCAAAGCACGGATTCGAGAGAGGCCTCCGCTTGGCAATCTACTCCGGCTCCGGCAAAGGTACCGACACAGGTTTCGACGGCTGCATTGACGGGTCCGCTGGCGGCTGCTATGCGGACGTAGCCAGCGAGTGACGTGTCGATGACGGCCGGGGCAAGGCGGTTGATGCAGACGAAGCAAAGTCCGGCGACGACTCGCTCGACCGGGAGCAACTGCGCCAAAACCTCGACGTTTCCCATGCCATTCTGAAGGGTCATGACAATCGTGCCTGGGCCAAGGAGCGGCCTCAAGAGCTCTGGCAAGGCATGATTGGAAGTCGATTTAATCGTAACGACGACGAGGTCGCACGGTCCGATTGAGGCAGCATCAGGCGAAGCGGAGGCGACCCGTACAATCCGTTCGCGGCCTAGGTTGCGGATTGCGAGCCCGTTCTTTTGGATAACTTCGAAATCACTTCGGGCAAGGCAGTGCACTTCATGCCCGGCTTCCGCGAGGAGAGCGGCATACCAGCCCCCGATGGCTCCCGTTCCGACGATGCCAATCTTCATGGGCGACCTTGAGGACGTCGAACCGACGTGTGGCGCGCTTCGGCCAGCTTAGCCGGGTAATCGAGCGTGAAATGCAAGCCCCGGCTTTCGCGACGCTGCAACGCACAGTCAATGATGAGTTCGGCTACCTGAATGAGATTACGGAGTTCGAGGAGGCGTGGCTCGACACGGAAGTTCCAATAATATTCCCGGACCTCATCCGACAAGGTGCCAATGCGCGTGCGCGCACGTTGGAGGCGCTTGGTAGAGCGGACAATCCCAACATAGTCCCACATCGTACGACGCAGTTCATCCCAATTATGGGTGAGCACCACGCGTTCGTCAGGGTCGCCGGCTGATCCGTCAATCCAAGCAGGCAAAGCCATTGCCTGCCCGCGCTTGGCGATGATTTCATCGTGAGCCGCCACGGCGCCGTCGTGGGCGAGTACGACGGCTTCGAGCAAGGAGTTGGAAGCCAGGCGATTGGCACCATGCAGGCCGGTGCACGCGACTTCGCCGACCGCGAAAAGGCCGGGTAGGGAGGTTTGCCCGCGGAGGTCCGTGGCGACGCCGCCGCATAGGTAATGCGCTGCGGGAACAACCGGTGCCGGCTCCTTAGTGAGATCGAAGCCGGCCTTGAGGCAGGTGGCGTGAATGTGCGGGAAGCGTTCGGCGAAGTGGCCTTTGGCCACCTGGGTGGCGTCGAGTAGGACATGCGGGCCGCCGTCACGCTTCATGACCGAATCGATGGCACGGGCTACGATATCGCGTGGAGCCAGGTCGCCCAACGGGTGGAAGTCCTTCATGAATGACCGCATCGACACATCACGTAAGATGGCTCCTTCACCGCGGACAGCTTCAGAAATCAGCGCGCGGCTGCCGTCCGGAGCCTTCAGTGCGGTTGGATGGAACTGGACCATCTCCATGTCGCGCACTTCAGCGCCCGCCCGATAGGCCATTGCGATACCATCGCCCGTGGCGATATCGGGATTAGTTGTGAACTGGTAGACTTGTCCGGTACCGCCAGTGGCCAGGACTACGGTGTCAGCCGAAAGTGTCTCGACGCGTCCGGCCTTAGTGTTCAGCACGTGTAGCCCGAGCACACGATCATCCGCGGAGCCGATCGTGCAGACTCCCAGCTTGGCGCGCGTGATGAGGTCAATCGCGAGGTGATGCTCGAGCATTACGACCTTGGTGGAGCGGGCGATGGCGCGGAGTAGGGCGGATTCGATGGCACGACCGGTCATGTCGCGGGCGTGGAGAATTCGGCGCTTGGAATGACCGCCTTCTCGTCCCAGATCGGGTTGGCCGTCGGTGCCATTCTCGAATTCTACGCCCCACGCGATGAGTTCGGCGACGCGGGCCGGGCCGGACTCGATAATATGCGTAACAACATCCAGGTCGCAGAGTCCGTCGCCGGCCGTCAGCGTATCTTTCACGTGGCTCTGAAAATCGTCGGTCTTGTCGGTAACACAGGCGATACCGCCCTGGGCCCAGTTCGTGTTCGATTCCGAGCTCGTTTTCTTCGTCACGATGGCGACGGAATGGCCACGCTGAGCGAGGTTGAGTGCGAAACTCAGCCCGCCGATACCGCTGCCAACGATGATTGCCTCGAAATGGGTCGCCATTAAGGGTTAGACCGTAGGGGGAGGCAGGATGTGAACAAGCGGATTTGACTGGTGCACCCGCTGACCATAGGCCTGTTTTCGTGGAATTATTCGTGATATTAGCCTGCTGGGCCACCATCGGTATTTTCGAGCTCTCGGAAATGGCGCTCGTCTCGTCCAACCGCCGTCGACTCACCCGTCTGGCCGAAGATGGCAGTAAGGGTGCGAAAGCGGCCTTGGAGCTCCTCGCCAACCCCTCGAAGTTCCTCTCGACCGTCCAAGTCGGCCTGACTTTTGGCAGTATCATCGCAGCGACCTTCGGCGGGGCACCGCTGGCGGCGCATATCAAGCCTTACCTTGAGGCCAGCAACTGGGCATGGTTGCATGACAATGCGGACGTCATCTCTCGGACGGG
>Ga0209617_10001634_pt1 | contig 10486 bp, 9 predicted proteins | sample LakEriepJuly2011_2_FD_187459 | JGI IMG/M metagenome (GOLD analysis project Ga0209617, IMG submission 187459) | Freshwater microbial communities from dead zone in Lake Erie, Canada - CCB epilimnion July 2011 (SPAdes) (version 2) | ecosystem: Environmental > Aquatic > Freshwater > Lentic >... | reverse complement strand
TGCGGGTCGGTCGGTGGGGTCTGCGCCTGAGCCCCGCACGGCATGGACAAAAGAACCAGCGTCAGGGCGAGCATGCGTTGCATCCATCCACTTTACAGGCACTTGCGGTGCCACAAGCGGACATGGGTGCGAGGCCGCTCCCCACAATGCACATGATTTCTGAACATTGGACCTGCACATATTTGGTTGCCTCGGCCGGTACTTCAGGGGAAACTCTCGCATGTCTCGTCGTCCGCGGCCCCTTCATCGGTAACGCCACAAACCCAATTGGAGCAAGATCATGCAGCACAAGGCTTCCATCGCCATCGCGTCCATCCTCACCACCTGCCTTGCTTCATCGGTGCTCGCGGGCGGCCTGGTGATGAACGAGTACAACGCTGTGGGCAGCACCAAGTGGCTGAACGCTGGCACGGCCACCGCCGACGGCACGGGTGGCGTGGCGGGTGACCTCACCTTTGGCCGCGTGCTGGGCAACGGCAACAACTGGATCGAACTGGTGGTGACGCAGGATCACCTGGACATCCGCGGCTGGAAGCTTCGCTGGGCGGAGAACCTGAAGTTCACCACCAACGGCACCGACCTGTGGTACGGCGACAGCATGGTGAACCAGGGCATCATCACCTTCTCCAACGACAGCCGCTGGTCGGATCTGCGCGCGGGAACCATCCTCACGGTGATCGAGTTCAAGGCCACTGGTCAGACCTCGCCCGGCTACGACGACGACTTCACCTTCGATCCATGCAACGGCGACTGGTGGTTGAACGTGCACACCATGGCCAACACCGGCCTGATCAGCACCGTGACCAATGTGGCCACCGACGCCCCGGGCAACTTCAGCGTGGGCAACGATGGCTGGCTGCTGCAGGTTGTGAACGCGGCCGGCCAGGTGGTGACGCCCGAGTGTGGCGAGGGTGCACTGGGCTACGCCGGCGGCGGCGTCGCAAGCACCGAGGTCGGCCGCCTGGAGGGCGACCCGCGCATGGTGAGCAACACCAGCATGTACGACGACTCGGACAGCAGCACCTTCGGTCGTCCCAACAGCTGGGGCGATCCGATCAATCTCACCTGCAAGAACAATCAGGGCGATTTCTTCGCGCAAATGCGTGCACCGGTGCTTGCCGAGTGCGCGAGCGGCGTGCCCATGTTCCTGAACGAGTACAACGCTGTTCCGAGCACCAGCTTCCTGAACGGTGGTACAGCCTCACTGGACGGCAACGGCGGCCGCGCGGCCGATCCGTTCTTCGGTCGCACGCTCGGCAACGGCGGCAACTGGTTCGAGATGGTCACCGCCGTGTGCGGCGTGGACCTGCGCGGCGCCCGCATCGAGTGGCGCGAGAACAAGACCGGCGGCAACAGCGGCGTGATCACGCTGCGTTCCGATGTGGAGGCACTGGCCTCGCTGCCCGCCGGCACCATCATCACGGTGATCGAGAAGAACCAGGCGTCGGGCGGTCGCGACACCGACCTGAATCTGGACGCCACGACCGGCGACAACTGGATCAACATCTACAGCCGCGACACGACGGTGGTGGCCAGCAGCACCAGCACCAAGGCCGGCGCCACCTTCGGCAGCTTCACCACCAGCAACGACAACTGGGTGATCACGGTGAAGGACGCGAACGGAAACGTGATTCTGCCTTCGTCCGGCGAAGGCAGCCTGGGCTACTACCGCGGCGGCGTGGACGGCACGGATGTGTGCCGCCTCACCGAGAATCCGTCGGGACGCATCACGGGTTGCTCGGCTCTGGATGACAGTGGCGTGAACAGCACCTTCGGCAAGGCCAACACCTGGTCGGTGTGCCCTGACGACGGCGTGGTGCGCACGCAGGATTTCAGCGGCCTGCCTGCATGTGTCGTGGTGTGCTTCGGTGACCTGGATGGCGACGGCTCGGTGGGCTCCGGCGACGTGGCTGTTGCGCTGCTCGACTATGGGCCCTGCGGCGGCTGCACCAGCGATCTCGACGGCAACGGCGATACGGACTTCGGCGACATCGCACTCATCCTGCTCAGCACGGGCCCCTGCCAGTGATGCAAGAGCGCATCCGGTCGCGCTCGGGTTTCACGCTGGTCGAGTTGCTGGTGGTGATCGCGGTCATCGCCCTGCTGCTTGGGCTCATGCTGCCGGCCATCGGCTCGTTCCGCGCACGCGCACGCGCCAGCGTGAGCATGAGCAACCTGCGTCAGTGGGGCATCGGCTACAGCAACTTCGCGTCGGATCGCAAGGGCCTGATCCCGTGGGAAGGTCTGAAGGACGCGAAGGACATGGTGACCAACCTGAACGACCTGCAGCGCTACTGGGCCAACGCCGTGGCGCCCATGGTGGATCAGGCGCCCTACGCGGACATCGCGGTCGACAACGCCTCGGTGCCCGTGCCGCCGCAAGGCAGCAACATCTTCATCGATCCAGCGGCGCAGCCGCCGGTGGACGGCAGCGGCAGTTTCAAGGGCTGGCTGATCCCGGGCACCACCAAGCGCTTCTACTTCAGCTACGTGCCCAACTCGCAGCTGAACAACACGCTGGAGGCACAGATGGACGCCATCACCGACACCAGCGACCTGCGAGCCACCAAGAACAAGTTGAACCCCGCCACCAACACCATTCGTCCGGAATGGATCGACGCGCGCCGCATGCGTCTGTCGCAGATCAAGCAGACGGCGCAGACGCCGCTGCTGCTTGAGCTGCGGTCGGTGGCTTCCGAACTGGATGGTGCCGGCACCGTGAACGACAAGGTGCCGCAGTACTGGCACCCCTACTACGGCGAGACGCTGAACCGCCATCGTGGCGACTGGCAGCGCTTTGGCGCACGCCATCGCAACGGCGGTCACCTGCTCATGGCCGACGGCCATGTGGAGTGGTACGACAACAACACCGCTTGCACCCCCAAGGGCGGCAGCCAGCCCAGCGCGGCCAAGGGCAAGGACTTCAACCGCGACGACCTGACCTGGGATCCGCTGGGCCCGGCGTACATGGACTGATCGCAGGTGCGCGAAAGCTGAAGCGGGACGATCGCCGCAGGCTTTGGAAACGCCAGTTGGCGCCGATTCGGCCTGCTGGCTGGCAAATGACCAACCGAGCGCCAATTCCATGCCTCAGCAAGTGATGCAAGTCGATTCATTTCAAGGCCTAGCGTCTTCATGCAATCCGAACCGTTCATTCGCCAATTGCGATTTGTTTCACCGCCATTTGGCGCTACTTTGACGGTTCAGGAATTCCCTTCCTGACGCTGCTGTTTCCCTCGGCCGCGGCCTGAGTTCCCACTTTCCCTACCCCTTTCTGGAGCAAACAAGATGTCTCAGTCTCTCACCCTTGCGGTGGCATCGGCCATCGCCATCAGCGGCTCGGCCATGGCCGGCATTTTCGGCAGCGGCAATGTTGTTGTTGAGCGCGTCGGCAACGGCACCACGACCCTCAGCAGCGCAGCCACGGCAGTGTCCGTGATCGAGATGAACACGGCTGGCGTGACGCAGCAGCAGCTTGATCTGCCCACTTCGGGTGGCACCCAGGTCACCGACTCCGGCAGCGCCACCAGCAACGGCTACCTGAACGTGTACAACGGACTCCTGGCCGTGTCCGGCTACAACGCGGCTTCGGGCACCGCCAGCGTTGCCAGCACCAACAACAAGGTTGGCACCGTGATCGGTTCGGACGGCAACGTTTCGACCGCCACGCGCACCCTGTTCCCGACGGGTGGCGCGAACGGCACCCCGCCGTCTCCGTTCTCGGGCAACAACTTCCGAAGCATGATCGCCACCGGCGCCAACACCTTCTACGCGTCGGGCAGCAGCAGCGGAACCCCGATCACCGGCGGCGTCTGGTACGCCAACAACGGCAGCTTCACGCAGATTTCCAGCACCGCCACGGGTCAGCCCACCAACATGCGCAACGTGGAGATCTACGGCGGCAACCTGTACACCTCGTCGGCAGCCAGCACCGGCAACGGCGTGTGGCAGATTGGCACCGGCTTGGCCACCACGGCCGGCCAGACCAGCACGCTGCTGATCAACGCGGGCACCGGCGCCAGCACCTACGGCTTCGTGCTGTTCGACACCAACAGCGACGGCACCAACGATCTGGCCTACCTGGCTGACGATCGCTCCACCGTCGGCGGCGGTCTGCAGAAGTGGGTGCTCACTGGCGGCACCTGGACCAACAGCTGGTCCGTGCTGGTGAATGCCACGGGCGCAACCTCCACCACCGCCGCAACCGGCTTCGCTGGCATCCGCGGCCTGACCGGCACCTGGGACGCGTTGAATGGCGCGCAGTTGTTCGCGACCACCACCGAGACCAGCAACAACCGCGTGATCGGCTTCAGCGACACCGGCACCACCCCCACCTCGTTCACCAACCTGGCTTCGGCCGGCACCAACTACGTCTTCCGCGGCGTGGATCTGACCGCCGTGCCCGCCCCGGGCGCCGCGGCGCTGCTGGGACTGGCTGGCCTGATCACCAACCGTCGTCGCAAGTAATTCGCGACGCCCCTTCACCTGGGTTGTTCACGCCCCCGCCGTTGAGAGCCGGCGGGGGCTTTCTTTTTTCAGGTTGATGGCCATGCCGTTTGCACCGAACCCACCCCCTGATAACCCGTAGGCCGCGGCCAATCGCGAAAGGATCCGCCATGCGCACCATCCACACCGCCCTGCCGCTGCTTCTGCTGCTTGCCTCGGCCGCCCATGCCGCCGATACAACCCAGCCGGCCGCCACAACACAGGCCAGCAACCAGGAAGCCATCCCCGAGGCCGACCTGCGCTTTGCACGCAATCTGTCGAAGGCGTTCCGCCAGGTGGCGCGCATGGTGCAGCCGAGCGTGGTGAGCATTCACACGGTGGAAGCCGCGCCCGTGGCAGCGCGCGGCGCATTCGTGATGCCACGCGGGCAGATGGGCCGAAGCGCCAGGGAGAACGGCATGCCCCAGCGCAAGGGCCTTGGCACCGGCTTCATCCTGCGCGACGACGGCACCATCGTGACCAACAACCATGTGGTGCGTGGTGCGCAGTCGATCCGCGTGCGCCTGAGCGATGGTCGCGAGTTCGATGCCAGCATCCTGGGCGCCGACCCGGAGACCGATGTGGCCGTGCTGCACATCGATGCCAAGGGTCTTCCGGCAGCCAAGCTGATGGAGAGCAAGGACATCGAAGTGGGCGACTGGGTGCTGGCGCTCGGCAGCCCCTTCGGGCTTGAGCAGACCGTGACCGCCGGCATCATCAGCGCCAAGGGCCGCGATCATGTGGGCCTGGCCACCTTCGAGAACTACCTGCAGACCGATGCGGCCATCAATCCGGGCAACAGCGGCGGCCCGCTGTGCTCGCTCGATGGCGCGGTGGTTGGCATGAACACCGCCATCGGCAGTGGCGGCGGTGGCGGCAACGATGGCGTGGGCTTCGCCATTCCCATGGAGATGGTGAAGCGCGCGGCCGACGCGTTGGTGCAGGACGGGCGCGTGCGATACGGCTACATCGGCGTGCTGCTGCAGGATGTGCCCGGCATCGATGGCGCGGTGATCGGTGATGTGGTGGCTGGCGGCCCGGCCGACAAGGCTGGCCTGCAACCCGGCGACGTGATCGTGCAGGTGGATGGTGCGGCCACCACCAGTCGCGCGGCACTCACCCGTACCGTTGGCGCGCGCGACCCCGGCACCATGGTGAAGGTGCACGCGCTGCGCAACGGCGAGGATGTGCACGCGGAGGTGAAACTGGCCGTGCGGCCCACCGCCGGCGTGGCCGTGCGCGATGAGCGTGGCGGCGTGCTGCAGCCGGGCCGATGATGGCGTGTCACGCGCACATCACTTGGTCACGCCTCCCTGGATCAGCAGCTGCACGAAGTGACGGATGTTCATGTTGCTCTGCACGTTCACCGAGGTGAACTCGATGCAGGTCATGCGCCTGCCGCCGCGCTCGAAGTGGCGAAGCGCGCGGGCGTACACGTCGGTGGCGGTGGTGCCGGCCAGCGTGAAGTTGAGCGACAGCTTGATGTCGCTCTGCGGCGGCAGATCGATGTCCACCGTGGCCAGCACGCCGTTGTAGCTCAGGTCCAGGATGGTGCCCTTGTGCACCTCGGGCAGCACGATCTTGTCCTCCACGCGATGGAACTCGAACGGCATGTTCGTCTCCACGCGCGGGCTCTTGCGGATCTCCTGACGCGGCACCTCCTTGCCTTCGCCCGGGATCGCCAGCACCTCGAACAGGTTGATCTGGTCCTTCTTGCCCTTCACGTACACGTCCATGGGGTCGGAAAGCGTCACGCGATCGGCCACGCGACGGCGGGTGGACTCGCTGATCAGCACCTGCCCGCGCAGGCTGTACGCCTCGATGCGCGATGCCAGGTTCACCTCGTCGCCGATCACGGTGTACTCGGCATACAGATCGCTGCCCAGCAGCCCGGCCATCACCTCGCCGGTGTTGATGCCGATGCCCATGTTCAGTTCGGGCAGCCCCTTGGCGCGGTGCTGCTTGTTCAGCTCGCACACGGCAAGCTGCATGTCCACCGCGCAGTGCACCGCCCGGTACACGTCGTCGGTGTGCGCGAACGGCGCGCCGAACAGCACCATGATGGCGTCACCCATGAACTTGTCGATGGTGCCGCCGTGATTGACGGCGATCTCGCTCATCTTCACCAGATAGTGGTTCAGCACCTCCAGCAGCACCGGAGCCGTGTGCTCCTCGCTGATGGCGGTGAAGCCGCGCAGGTCGGTCAGCAGCACGGTCACCTCGCGCGCGGAAAACTGGTCCTCGCGCGCCAGGCCCACCGTGTTCTTGATGGCGTCGTTCAGCAGCGACTCGAGCTGCGCGCGCGTTCCGGTGGCCAGCGGCGCGCCGGTCTCGCCCTCGAACAGCGCCTGGATGTTCTTCAGCATCACCGACACGGTGGGCGTCTTCATGGGCGCAGGGTAGTGCAGTGGCCTGCGCGGCGGCCAGCGCGCATGGGGCGCGCCGCGGTTGTCGGCTTCACGTCAGCGCGACGACGACACGTGCGTGCAAGCGGTGCGCACACGCAGCAGCAGCCACACATACTCGGCCGCGGCACCCAGCAGCATCGCCATGGCGCCAACCTGCGCACCCGTCCACGACGCCGTCATCACGCCGACGCTGATCACTGCAAAGAGCGCGATCGTGGCCACCAGAATGCCCTCAGTGAGCGCGCCGGGTCGGTTCACGCGAATCAGGCGCGCCTGCGCGTAGGCGGTGGCGAACCCGATCAGCGGCAGCGGCAGCATCCACCACAGCGCGCGGATGGCCAGCGACTGGCCGATGGCATCCAGTTTCAGCGCACCGCCAAGCATCGGCGCACCAACCCACGGCAGCGCGCAGGCAAGCACCGGCACCATCAGCAGCAGGCCCATCCACCACGCGAACCGCTTCTGTCGTTGCAGCTCGCCTGGCGCGTGGCTGGATCGCTCCACGATGGGCAGGTACGCCTGCGCCGCGCACACCAGCAGTTTCACGAAGCCGTACACCACGGGCCACACCGCCAGGCTCTCGAGCGGCAGGGCCGATCGCGACACGCCGATGATCACCAGCATCTCCCAGGTGGTGTCGATCAATGCGGTCACGGCAAGTGGCGCGTAGAACCACATGAGGTCGACCCACGGTTCAGGGCATGCCTGCGCCTCCTGCGCGGGCGTGGCGCGATGCAGCCGACGCACCTGCCTGCAGCGAATCACCCCATACAGGCAGTGCGTGAAGGAGCCGCACAGCACCGCGCATGCGGCCACCACCGCGCCGGGTGCTTGCACACGACCCGTCTGCACGAGATACCCACCCACCGTCATGGCCGATGCGCACACACCAACACGAAGCGTGGTGCCGATTCCAATCCAGCCTTCGTGCGTGTACTGCACCAGCACGCCCTGAAAGAACCAGCGCACCGCGTTCATGAGCACCACCGGCAGCAGCACCTGCAGTGCCAGGCGCGCCTCGGGCACCGTGGTGGCAGGCACGCGCATCACGTTGGCCGCAAGCATGTCGAAGAGTGGCGTGAACGCCACCATGCCCAACGCACCGGCCAGCAGCATGGCCACCATCACCGAGAAGCGCAGCATGCGCGCGAATGCGCCACCGTGCATGCCCTTCACGGTGCCCAGGCTCGTCAGCATGTACGAAGGCGACTCCGCCACCACCGCCAGCGGATAGGCCAGGCTGCCGAACGCCAGCATCTGCATGGATGCGTCGGGTAGGCGAGCGATCAGCAACGCGGCCAGCGGCAACTCGAGCTGCATGCACACGCCTGCGCCGCCAAGTCGAAGCCACGGTGCCAGCAACGGCATGGGTGGTGAGGTGCTGGCGGCTTGCGGTGCGTACACCAACGAATCGTAACGGCGCGCAGCCGAAAATCAGCGTCGCGAAGCGCGCTTGCCGGCTGGTGCGGGCAACACCTGCACACCTTCACGCGCGGCGGCGGCGCGCAGTGCGTCGTCCAGCGTGAGCAACGGGCAGTTGTGGTGACGCGCGATATCCAGATAGGCGGCGCGATACGCGCTCACGCCGTGCCGCGCGCACAGAGCCGACAGCAACGCGGCCCGATCCCGGGATGCATGCTGCTCGAACACCCACGGAAAGCCGGCGCACTGTTCGCGCGCGCGCTCGGCGGCTGCGTCGTCCAGCCGACCGCTGCGCTGCGCCTGCGCGATCACGTTCGCCAGTTCATACGCAAGCAGGCCGGGGGCCAGCATGGCATCGTGCGCCAGCATCTGCTCAAGTACCGCGTCACCCTGCGGCTCGCGCAACAGGAAGGCGGCGAAGGCGGTGGCATCGACCACGATCACTGCAGGCCCTCCCGGGCAAGGCGCATGATTTCGGAGAAGTCGTCGGCGCTGGTGGGCTGGGCTGTGGCCAGATACTCGCGGGCCGACTGCCGCCAGTCGGCCGTGGGCGTGCCGGTCAGTTCCTGGTAGCGGCGGTCACCCATGATCACCGCCACCCGCTCGCCGCGACGCATCACCACGATCTCGTCGCCCTTCTGCGCCATGCGCAGCAGTTCGGCCAACCGGGTCTTCGCTTCGAAGGAACCAACCTCTCGAATCATGCCAACCAGTTTACTGGTTGAACCCGTCTTATGTCCATGCATATCAAAGGCTTTTGCATGCGGATCTGAAATCCTGCGGCGCAGCAATCGACACGCGCTGCAAAATCCCCTTCCTCTCTATGCTCGCCGGATGCCCCCCGCCATCTGGCGCAGCGACCTGTCCGTGCCCACGCGCCACAGCGTGTGGTGGGTGGCCGACGCCCTGCACGGCGATGGCACCTGCTGGTGCGAGGCACTTGAAGGCCTGGAAGGCAACTGCGTGGCGTTCATCGACAGCGGCGTATCGGCTGCCTGGCCCGGGCTGGCCGAACGCCTGCACGCGGTGGTGAAACAGACCGCCCCTCACCTGACCCTGCGCGCCGTGGACACCATGCCGGGCGGCGAACCCTGCAAGGACGGCCTGCACCACGCCGAGCGCGTGGCGCGTGCATGCTTTGACCACGGCGTGAGCCGGCGAGGCTGCGTGATCGCGATCGGTGGTGGCGCGGTGCTGGATGCAGCGGGCTTTGGCGCAAGCATGACCCATCGCGGCGTGCCGCTGGTGCGCGTGCCCACCACCACGCTTGCCCAGGATGACAGCGCCATGGGCGTGAAGTCGGGCGTGAACGCCTTCAACCAGAAGAACGCGCTAGGTGCCTTCGGCGCGCCGCATGCGGTGATCTGCTGCGAGCGCCTGCTCACCACGCTTCCACCCGAGCACTGGCTAGGCGGATTCAGCGAGGCGGTGAAGATCGCGCTGCTGAAGGACCCCGACATGCTTGCGCAACTCGAGCGCACCGCGCCAGCCATTCGTGCGCGTGACATGGCTGCCGCACAGCCAATGATCCGGCGCAGCGCCGAGCTGCATCGCGAACACATCCTGCGTGGCGGCGATCCGTTTGAACAAGGCTCGGCACGGCCGCTCGATCACGGCCACTGGGCCGCGCACCGACTGGAAGCGATGAGCGCATGGCAGGTGCCGCACGGACAGGCGGTGGCGATCGGCATCGCGCTTGATGCGTGCATCGCGAGTGAACTTGGACTGCTCACGCCCGCTCTGCGAGATCGAATCCTGCATCTGCTCCGAGCGCTTGGGCTGCCCATCACGCACCCCATGTTGTTGCCGGTGGAGCGACTGCTCGATGGTCTGGAGCAGTTCCGACAGCACCTTGGTGGGCGGCTCGCCATTCCGCTGATCACCGAACCCGGCGCACACCGGGAGGTGCAGGCGCTGCCGCCCAGCGCGGTGAAGGCCGCGGCAGGCCTGTTGATGGCAGGTCATCCGGCCTTGGCATCGGCCTGAAGGTCTGCATTTCTGGCTTGTGATCGCAAAATCGCGGCGTTCGGTTTGACCCACTCCCGCGCCGCGGTAGGTTGTGCAGCCAGCTGAAATCGCAACACAGCCTGCCTGAAACCGGAGACCCCATGCGCCACCTGCTTCCAATCGTCGCCTCACTCGCCTGCCTCAGCCTTGCCAACGCCATCCCG
>Ga0209617_10001633_pt1 | contig 10490 bp, 7 predicted proteins | sample LakEriepJuly2011_2_FD_187459 | JGI IMG/M metagenome (GOLD analysis project Ga0209617, IMG submission 187459) | Freshwater microbial communities from dead zone in Lake Erie, Canada - CCB epilimnion July 2011 (SPAdes) (version 2) | ecosystem: Environmental > Aquatic > Freshwater > Lentic >... | reverse complement strand
GTGAAACCATGGGAAGAGGTGCGCGTTGGACCTGGATTGGATCAAGGTTATAGCGCACAAGGAACACACGGATTCAATTCTGGAATGGAGTCCCGAGAGAAATGGATAGATCGAGGCGTCGATGAATTACGTGTGAAAACCAACCCCAAGTTGACATATTCACTCGATGGACACCAAGGACCTGCCGCACATTACGTCCAGAATGCGCCTACTGCGGAAACTTTAGGTCGTATGGAAAAACATCTTCCTGATACCTTCTTTGTAAATACACCTGACCGCTGGTTCACAACAACTGGTGCCGAGAAGGGTGAAACACAACGCGCAACCGAAATCGACCGTGAAAGCAATCGCCAGACGACGACGACGGAGTATTTTGGCGCAACCGCCCCTGCAGATGGTGGAGCCGCGATGTTTGCGCCGAAGAATTTCGAAGATACGCGTCGTCAAACCTATGACGGGAAACCGATTATCAATCCTTACGCTGCGGAGAAAAACATCGCGACAGAGGCCGATTTCGGTCGAATGAGTTACAAGTTGACGCATAATAATCGGACAACTGTGCGTCCAAATGAAATGGGTGGAATTCATGGCGCACTTAAAGCCGTTGTTGCCCCTTTATTGGATATTCTCAAACCGTCTCGCAAAGAGAATGTTGTTGGAAATGCGCGAATGTATGAAAATGCGCGAATGCCGGTTCCGGCCGCAGTTACGGCCACATTCAATCCGGCCGATCGTGCGCCAACCACAATCAAAGAGACAACTGTGGGACTCGTTGGGTTTAACCATCTTAATGTGGAACGTCAGGCCGCGGCAGGTTATTTAATCTCTCAGAACACACCAGAAGATACAGAACGTGCAACCACCAGTAAAGATTATTTAGGAGTTGCTGGCGGCGGGGTGAACCGTATGGGAAATGGACTCTATAATGCGGCGTATAATCAGCGTAATAATGTCAACAAGACATACAAAAACATTACCAATCACGGGTCGATGTCGCTCTTCAACTCGAATACCAATGTTCAGATTGATAGGTTGGACGCAGATCGTGTCAATAATCGCACAATGTCAATGACAAATGCCCCCTCTTCTATTCCTAGTATTGATATTTACGGTAAGATGACAATGCCTCAAAGTTATGACGAAAGTAAGTTGAACGAGAGAATCCAACCCGATATTTTAAATGCATTTAGACAAAACCCGTATACGCACAGCCTTCAGACGTATTAACTCCACCCCCGAATATTATGATGACGTAATATAAAAATATTTATCCATCATAATATAAGCAACAGTTATTTTATAACAGTATACATTAGTATATCCTATATAAATGAAACTCTCAGAGTTTTTCCAAGATAAATACACAGTAATATTTATACTGATTTTAGTGTTATTAGTAAGCGTCTGGGTTTCGCGAACCTATCGAAATGGTGTATTCAATGGTTGGATCGCGCCATCGGAAAAATATGGAACTGGTGTAATTGAAGGTTTCGATCAATCAGCAGCTTTACCTACTATTTTAGATAGATATACGACATCAACGCACGGTCCAACCCCAGCAGTTACATCGGCTGCGCCCGGCGAATTGGTATTAAATAAATGCGAACTTATCGTGAATAAAGAAACCACATTTCGGTTTATATTTAAACCGAATGTAAGTTCGACAACTGGAGAAGGACGGACGTTTACAATTTCAATACCACAGAGTTATATACAAAATACTACGAAAGATGGCGTAGTCATAACATTAAGGAGACATACTTCATTTCCTTCTGGAACCAGAACTATTGCTGATTTTACTAGTGCGGAAAAGGGCGCCAGTTTCGTGGAAACGCCTACATCATCCAATATTACATTGACACGTCCTTCTGATGCGGGAGATGTTACAATTGTATGCACGATAAAACCCGAAACACAAATTATATCAGAACCGACGACGATTTATACTCTTGAAATAACCAAGTTGAAATGGGTCAGCACATTTAGCACTCCTCCGACTGGTTCGTCGCTTGTTACGTTATCAAGTAGTATGGAGACTGCGGTCGATAAACGATTGGTCGCAATTCAGTTATGGAATGGAAGCGATGCAACCAAACAAGTGAAGATATTTGCTGATGCAAGTTTTGAGTTGAAACCAGAGTTTGGAGTGTGTCGTAAGATTACTACAACACCATTGGCCGAGTTATTTGAACGCGATGATTCAACTACGGTATCTACTACAAGAAGTCAAACTGTTTTCAAACTGAAGTTCATGTTGACAAATCCATTTGCACCGTTAGATTTGATGATGATACAACTTCCGAATTTGGCCGGGATCGACGGTATAAATTTTAGTGCGAGAATTGTGCAAGGTAGTAATACATTCGCATCATATCAAGATCAACAATTTCGTTCAGGTGTAACGGGTGTATTTCCTTATGCGTCATTTAAATTGGCGGCTGGTTCCAACCCGGTAATTGCCAATACATTGGCTACATTAATTCTATATGGGTTGCGTACTCCAGAAACAGTCGTTCAAAATACATCAACGGGCGTAAAAATACGCACATTTTCATCGAAAACGATTGAACAACCTACGGTGGAGTATGGATTTTCAACTACAAACTTTTTAGATGCAGGAGAATATTCATTTCCAGCAATTGCCTCAAAATCATCGGTGACTACTTCTTCTGGAACATCTGGAACTGCGTCAGATGGAACAACATATGTGACATCAGCATCTTCATCTGTCCTGATTTCCGATGTGAAACGCCAAATGAATTGGGCGATTGATGCGCAAAAGGAATATGAATCGACCTATAAAGCACTTCGCGCTGCTATGACGACAACCACAAAAACAGATGCACAGGCGAAATATGACACTGCAATCGCGAGAAGAAACCGTCTTATTTCGAGTCATCCTGATTCATGGTATGACGGTGCAAATTGGCGGTATGGAGATGATGGTCATGTTCGTAAATGTGTTGAACCGTCAAATCTCTCGAGCAATGAAGGAAACTGTCAAAATATATTCCGAACGGACGCGAGTGGAAATATAGTAAAATCGGCCGACGGCAATAATATCCTATTGATGAGAAAATGCCCGTGGAAATGTAACAACCCTGGACAGTCCGGATCGGATTCTTGTCGTATTGATGCAGATTGTTTGAAAGTTATACGCTGGGCAACATATTTGCCAGATGGAACCCAGATTGAAAAGAATTTACTGGCTTCAACACGGACCAGTTATGATGACATTGCTAAGAAATCAGACACATCATTAGACGAAGATGACATATATCGCCGTGGGATTACACGCGACTTTCGTGGTTATGGACAAAGAACGAATAATCCTGTTTCTAGTAAAAGCACTTCTATGAACAGTCCCGGACTATTTGGGACGATTCGTGATGCAGCCGGAAATGTTATTCGCGGTATTAGTAACTGGATAGATCCAAATGATCCTGCATCCAATCGTCGGACAAACCGCCATAATGCGTATTACTATGAAGATGGATCACCGGCCGCAACGGCGTACCTTGGAATGTATAATGGGCAAGGATATGAAGAAGAATCGCCGTTTTATGCAGCGTCTAAACCTACAAATTACTATTATACTACCAATTACTACTATAGTGATGCAAATCCGGGTGAAACTTCTACGACAAACAATCCACAAGAGTCCCAGTCCCAGTCCAATGTTAAACCATACGAACAGACGATTAATTTATAATAAGACAATACGAATAAGACAATACGAATAAGACAATACGATAATTGAATTAAACCCAGATTTATCATTATTACCAATACCTACCACCCCGATTGTAATAATGACAACTTTAGTAGATCTCCCTGATTTTCATAAATCCATCCATAATAAATTGGATGTATTCATAAAGAACCGAAAAATCCCAAACATAATATTTTATGGTCCTCATGGTTCAGGTAAAACATATATATTAAATCGTTTTATTTGCTCGATTTACAGTGGAGATAAAATGGCTATGAAAAATTACGTGATGCGCGCGAATTGTGCGCATGGTAAAGGTATTCGTTTTATTCGCGAAGAATTGAAATTTTTTGCAAAGACAAACATTGACTTCAAAGAAGGGGCTATTTTCAAGTCAGTTATATTGACAAACGCCGATAAACTAACGATTGATGCACAATCTGCACTTCGTAGATGTATTGAATTATTTAGTTCATCCACACGGTTTTTTATTGTAGTTGAAAACAAAGATAGTCTACTCAAACCCATTCTCTCTCGCTTCTGTGATATTTATATTCCGCCACCGGTTGTTACATTATCGCAGGAAATAGACACGGATACGACAGTTTCACCAGGATCCCCTGTAAATTTACATACATTCTTTGCAGACTATGCATGCGATACATATAAAATTATGAAAGCTAGAGATTATTCATTGAAAGATTTGATTCAGGTCCATCCGAGTTATCTAGAAAGTGCAACGAACGAGATGCACGAGAAATTACCTACTACAGAAGAATATTCGAAAATATTGGATCTGTCCATATTATTGTATGAGCAAGGATATTCGGCTTTAGACATTATTGATTTTGTCCATACGTATCCATCCATGAATCAATTAAAAAGATACGAACTTCTTATTATGTTTGATAAAGTGCGAAAAGAGTTTAGAAATGAGAAATTGTTGATATTATATTTGCTTCATTTCATCGTATTTCGTTGTAATATGATTTTAGAAAATATTTCATTTATGTAATACTCCGTAATCCGTTTCTTATTTTTCATTGCTACCTCACATCAGGCATGGATGATTATTCTGTAACCTCTCTCTACGAGTCTAAAAACGAATGGGCGTCGCGTCTTGTCAATATTCTTACTCCGTTGATTCAAGAAGGGTTTCGTTCTATCTTTGATGAATCTGTAAAACTGTGTATTGGAAATAAAGAACAAGATAAATACCTCATGACATTCCAAAACCTTCTCACGAGGGTTCCCAAATGGAATCCGAATATCATCAAAGAGGAGACTGACCGAATTAAGGAGCGTAGCACGTGTGGATATTTAGAAGATTTAATAACATGTGTGCACATCATTCATTTGAAATGTATGACGGTTATGCGTGTGGGAAGTAAACAAAAGAAAGTGGATATAAAGATACCGCATCTCTCGGATTTCATTCACAAGATCTACGTCAATAGTGCACGAAAGTTGTATTCCAACGTCTATATTTTCGAGAAAGGCATCCTTCCTCTTCATACCCAGCGTAACAATCGCGAATTTGAGATCATTGTGAAGGAGTGTATCTATAACACGATTCGCGATAATATTCCCGTTGAAGACCTTATTAAGATGTATTTAGAAGAAACCATCGAAGATGTGGTTGAAGTCACCGAAAATGAGGAGGTGATCAAACAAGAACCTATTCTCTCGGAAGAGGACGCTAATCTCTCGGCAAGGCGACGAACACATTCATCCACGCGCCGGCGCAAACATCGCGAAAATGACCGCGACCGTGTAGTGAGTGAAGATGGGGAAAGTGGAGATGGGGGGGAACCTGCCGCACCGATCGAAAATTTAGACTTTGTTGGCGAGTTAAATGGAAGTAGTAGACCCGAAACAACGACAGAATCAAACTCGATTAATGTCGCAAGTAATGGCGTATCATTCGGAGAGAATGAAGTGCGAACATTTGAAACGGATTCGAGCGAGAGAAAGAACGAGTATATGACCGACGACGCCGACGCAGATGCCGACGATGATGACGATACTGGGCGAATCAAGATTGGTGGAGATATCAAATTAGATACACTGGATATTCATACACTGAATGATATGCAGACGATTAATGCACCGCCACTATTGGATGATATAGAGGTGTTGGCGTAATAATCGGTTTAAATAGAGAATTCGTTTATAAATTATATCATAATGGAACAAATTATAAACTACTGGAATAAGCAACCTTGTAATATAAAGCATTCTTCTTCCGAAGTTGGCACAAAAGAATACTTTGAAGAAGTCGAGAAACGGAAATATTTTGTCGAATCACATATTCCCGACTTTGCTGAGTTTGATAAATGGAATGGTAAAAAAGTGCTGGAAATTGGGTGTGGTATCGGAACAGATGCAGTCAATTTTGCCAAACAGGGTGCCGAATATACCGGGATTGAATTATCTGAAAGGTCACTAGAAATCACGAAAAAGCGGTTTGATGTGTTTGGTCTGAAAGGCTCTTTTTTTAATCTAGACGCACAAGACTTGGATGCTTTATCGAAAGTTGGTAAAGATTTCGATTTGATATATTCATTTGGGGTGATACATCATTCCCCCGACCCCCAAAAAATAATAGACAACTGCCTACATATACTGAAACCAGATGGTACACTTAAAATTATGGTATACGCCGAACAATCTTGGAAAAAGATAATGATCGATAGTGGATTAGACCAATATGAAGCACAATCGAACTGTCCAGTTGCATTTACCTATACGAATGACCAAGTGTATCAGATGTTCAGTCGTTGTAAGAATATTCAGATTCGTCAAGAACATATTTTCCCATACAAAATATCGGAATACAAACAATACCAGTATAAAAAGGAAGAATGGTTCGAGCATATGCCACAAGAGATATTTAGGACACTAGAACAAAAATTAGGATGGCATTTGTGTATAACGTGTCAAAAATAATACACAATGGTATAGTAGTAGAGTAGAGTAGAACGCTGCGATGGAGGATGATCCGGACATGAAGTGGTATGACAATATTTTTATTATTGACCTGTTGATATTTATATTTTCATTTGCATTTTTAGGAATCGCAGGTCTGGTTATGTATATTTGTTATCCTCCAGTTTTGATGGCGTTCCAGACATAGTCGACGAATTCGTATAATTCATCATAAATAAGTGATTTTCTATGTATATACGTCTATTTAGAGTTATATACATGATTGACTCTACTAAAATGTTTGTCATTGGTCTCGTTGTAGCCGTCGTGTATTTTTTACTGAAATTTATGGAAATGCGATTTGTTGATCCTGAAAATCAAAAACCAGTGAAAGTATTAATACGCGATTGTATCATGGTTTGTATTTCAACTGTGATCGGTCTATTTGTTTTAAACCAATTTGAAAATATCGGCAGTTTCGGCAGTGGTGGCGGTGGCGGTAGTGGCGGTAGTGGCGGTGGCGGTGGCGCTGCTGCAGTATTTACAGATACGCCAGGATTTTAATCTAATCTAATCTAATCTAAATGTTCATGATCCGCGGACAATATCACAGGAGATGTAGGAGAATCATTGGATGATGTATCTTCTGTTTCTTCTCTCTCCGGATGGGTTACCGCCACCCCATTATCGTAATAATGTTTTCCAACCCTCTTTAAGTTAGACAACATCAACCACCAAGCATCAAAGTAGGAGTGTTCAATGTATTTCAGATCGGGTGACCATTTTTCACAAAATGCACGAACTCTCTTTGCAGCAATCGCATTTTTATACTGAGGCATCGACGGAAAAAGGTGATGTTCAATCTGAAAATTGAGGTATCCCATAATCCATGCCACCATTTGTGATTTTGTAGAAATATTCACGGTGTGATCCAGTGCATACTCAAACCAGAGAAGATGTTTGTCTTCAGGAATAACACTAGTAAATGAATGCGAAAGAGAGAAATGTCCGAAAAGGTAGATAAAATTCCAGAAATTTACGATCATCAAGAGAAAATAACACCATAAGAATCCGCCATTGCTGCCTCTATAAAAAATAACAGGTAACGCGATATGAGATCCCGCCATACATACGGCTTCAAATGCGGTTTCTAGACATACTTCTCTCGTTTTGGCCGAACAAAGTCGGTGAAACACCTTCTTCGGATGAAGATAATAGGTCCAAAATAGATGAACAAGCACGCCATTCACGATAGGCAAAAATGTCCAGGCCTGAAGTCGCATCCACCATCGATTCATAAATCGCGCGGTCACTTTTCCATTCGTGTTGTCTTCAAATGCGCGATCAAAAAACGCCACGAAGGGTGTTGTATCCAAGTCGATATCGTGTTTCACTTTCTGCGGGGTTGCGTGGTGTTTTTGATGCATCGAGTTCCATACCGAAGAACTGACTCCGCCGCCGAATCCCATCGTAAACGTTTGAATTGCGCGGTCAATCGGGCGGATACCCGTGAAACTCAAATGTCCGCATTCGTGTTGCACCCAACCACAACGAGTCTTAAATGCGATGAACGAGAGAATGGATGCGTAAATATTATACGATGCTAACCATGTTCCTAGACTGAAATAAAATGCGAGTTCCAATAGACGGAAATAAACGTGAATATAATCCGGTTCAAAGCATCCCTGGTTGATGAGGTCGGTGCGCATCTCTCGGAAATCCGTTGTCATATCTTGCTGGCGTTGTGTGAGCAAATGCGAACGTTCGAGAAGCGCGTGAGCGCCGTCGTCGTCGCCGTCGCCGTGATAGACCGGCAATGATCGAAGAATCTTGGTAGCTTTGGTAGATCGATGATGAAACTCGTGGAATACTTCAGTTGCGTCAGGCGAATTCTTTGCATAATGAATAATATTGCCGCCAGGATGTTTAAAATCGGTGATGTCGTATGTAACGCCGTCAATTTTGATTGTATCGCGCACCATCGTATCGTATATACAATGACAATAAATAAATAACAGTCGTAGCGTTTATATAGATTACAACTGCGGATGCGTAAACATATATTATAATACTTATTTTTACTATAATACCGCGTATAAACATAAAAAATTGATTTGTTATGTTTATCATAAGTTGGATGCATCGTTCGTTTATTCGTTCATTTGCACTATAATGTCGTCGTCGGTGATTGTCAACCCTGAATCTGTCTCTGTCGCGGTCTCCTCGTCGCCGGTCGTTAATTCCAATAAAGACGAATACTGGCCTCGCACCCTTGACGCCGTTCGCGACTGTGATATGTCATATTTGAATGACAAATGGTCGGAAGATATGATTCGTGATGGAATGCGCGCGATTATTCGCGTTGGCAAGTTACCTGAAGTGCAAGACAAGGAGATCGATGTTTGGACATATCTTTCGAACTACAGTCCGCCAGGCGATCGCGGATTCATGTTCAGTTATGGTGATGATCGCATCGTGACACTTGTCGGTGAAAATATGGAAACAGGGCATTCTGGCGCAAGCATGGGATGGACCATGAGGAATATCGAGTTTATTGCGAAGAACGGACTTCCTGCACATCGTGCAAGGTTTCTGAACAACCGCCGGAATAATTAGGCAATGTATCCACGTTCATTAGAATATGGGTGTTTCTACCGTCTTTGGGGAATTTTGCGGATATTGCTGCATGCTTCTTATATTTTTTATACGTTATCTTATACGTATCAAACAACGGATTATGAATCTCGTTCGACGGATTATGCCCATGAACTGACCGAGAGATCATCTTATACAATTTGAAATCAGGATACCTCTCTTCACCGTTTGATTTATAGAGAATATTTCGCCCCTTATCATCTGTTGTCCATTTCACAACCAACTTGATAATCGGGTCCGATTTACACAGTTTCTCCACCTTGCGCAGATCATAAATGAAATAATCGAAAAGGGCGCATGCAAATCGGCACAAATCAAAACTGAAGTTCGGTTCTACTTTGGGTTTATCTGGATTATAATAAGGCGGAAAATTGTATTGGGTTGCCGCGTCTCCTTTCGGATGAAAACTGTCACTGCAAATCAGTTGACCGCGGAATTTGTAGATTGCACGACCAAAATCAATGATTTTAAAAATGCGACCGTATGTAGGAACCTTATAATACTGATCTTCGTAGAGATAGTAAATGAACTCTTCGGTGGTTTCAATAAACATTACATTATTTGTATGAAGATCATTGTGCGTGAATTCAAACATTTTTTGATACATGACAAGTGTCATAATCACTTGAAATAGAATCGACGACCACTCTTCCTTTGTCAATTCATCCGTCATCATTATACGATCCAGTGTGCTTATACATTTTTCAAGAAGGATTGCCTGAATAGGAAAGTCTTTTATTTTCACGATGATTTGCTCATCGTCGCTATCGTAGCTTCCGTCGTCGGTTTCGGTCTCGTCGGTTTCGGTCTCGTCGTTGTCGTCGGTTTCTGCGCCGCCATTATTTTTATCAAATGTTGAATCGTCTACTTGAATAGAGTCACTCTTGTAGTTTTCGTCATCATCATCACTTATCGTAGTATAAGATGAGTTGGATTGAGATGATGAATCTGAATCACTCACATCATCGTGGTCTCTTGTTTGATTTTTGGGTTGTAATGCGGTGGTGGTAGTAGAAGCAATATCTGTTGCATCATTTACATTCAATTCAACATCTTCTACAGATATATTTGGTTCTTCATTCACAACAGTAGAAAACCCCATATCGGTGACTTCAATCGGCGTAATTGTTTCTGCATCCAATATGTTGATTCGGGTTTTCATATTATAATAATCTTCCTCGTTTTGTAGATAACT
>Ga0209617_10001632_pt1 | contig 10493 bp, 5 predicted proteins | sample LakEriepJuly2011_2_FD_187459 | JGI IMG/M metagenome (GOLD analysis project Ga0209617, IMG submission 187459) | Freshwater microbial communities from dead zone in Lake Erie, Canada - CCB epilimnion July 2011 (SPAdes) (version 2) | ecosystem: Environmental > Aquatic > Freshwater > Lentic >... | reverse complement strand
GCCTCCAATGCGGCTTTGCGATCTTCCTCTTGCACGCTGGCCGACAGGGCGATCACCGGGGTGCGGCCGCGACCGCGCTGGGCTTCCAGCTGGCGGATGGCGCGGCAGGCGCTCAGCCCGTCCATCACCGGCATCTGCACGTCCATGAGGACGATGTCGAAGACCTGATCTGCGAAGTGGTCCACGGCCTCCTGACCGTTGCGGGCCACGGTCAGGGTGTGACCCTGGCGGCCCAGCACGACGCACAGCAACTCGGTGTTCTGTGGCACGTCATCGACCACCAGCATGTGCAACGGCGGCAGGTGAACCTTGGCCTGGATGCGTGTCGTCTCAGGGCGCGCAGCCACGCTCATGGGCAAGGGCAGCGACACGTGGAAGGTGCTGCCTTCGCCCACCGTGCTGGTCACCCAGATGCGGCCGCCCATCAGCTCGGTCAGCTGCTTGCTGATGGTGGTGCCCAGGCCGGTGCCGCCGAAGCGACGGCTCATGGAGGCGTCGGCCTGCGTGAAGGCCTCGAAGATGGTGTCCAGTCGGTCCGGGGCAATGCCGATGCCGGTGTCGCTCACGGTGAAGTGCACCATGTGGCCCTGGCGCGTGGCGGCCAGCACCACCTCGCCTTGCTCGGTGAACTTGATGGCGTTGCCGAGCAGGTTGAGCAGGACCTGGCGCAGGCGGTGCGGGTCACCTTGCACCATGTCGCCCACCGCATCGTGCATGTCACAGCGCAGCACCAGGTCTTTGCGGCCGGCCTGGATGGACTGCTCGGCGCAGAGCTGCTGCGCCAGATCCCCCAATGAGAAGTCCAGCGATTCCAGCGCCAGCGCGCCACGCTCCAGCTTGGAGGTGTCCAGGATGTCATTGAGCAGGTGCAGCAGGCTGCGTGCCGACTTGTGCACTGTCTCCAGATGTTTGCGTTGGGCGCCCTGCAGCTCGCCACCCAGCACCACCTCGGTGAAGCCCAGGATGGCGTTCATGGGCGTGCGGATCTCGTGGCTCATGTTGGCCAGGAAGGTGCTCCGCGCCTGGGCGGCAGCCTCGGCACGCTCCTTGGCCAGCACCAGGTCGTCCTCCATCTGACGGCGTTCGGTGATGTCGAGCAAGACGCCGTCGATCCATTTCACGCTGTGGTCTGCTGCACGCACCAGGCTGCCGTTGCCCCACATCCAGCGCAAGCTGCCACCACGGGTGCGCATCTGAAATTCCAGCACGAATTGCTGCTCGTTTTCGGCCGCGTGCTTGACGATGCGGCCGATGCGCTCGGCCTCTTCGGGCGAGACGAGGTCGGCGAAGCTGATGTCCGGTGGCGATCCCATGAAGGCGCTGCTCGGCCAGCCGGTGAGCCGCTCGGCCGCGTCACTGACGAACACCATGGGCCAGCCTGGCGCCATGCGGCAGCGGTAGGAAATGCCCGGGATGTTGCCGATGAGCGAGCGGAACTGGGCCTCGCTGTCGCGCATCGCCCGCTCCATGCGTTGCTGCTCGCTGACATCACTCACGAAGGCGACGTACATCTGCTCTTCCTGTCGCTCCGTGCGACCGATCACCAACTGGATCGGGATGCAGCGGCCATCGCTGTGGAAGCAGTGCGTGGACAGCGTCGTGCCCACCGAGTGATGGATCGAGGCCAGGAAGGCCGGGAATGAGGCCAAAGCCTGGCTGCGGTAGGGCTCCACCATGATCTGGGCAACACTCTGGCCGATCACGCTGTGCGAGGAGCGGCCGAAAATGCGCCCAGCCCCGGTGTTGAACTCGTGGATGGTGCCGTGTTCGTCAAAGACGATGATGCCGTCGATCGACGTGTCGGCGATGGCGCGCAGACGCGCCTCTTTGGCCTGGTTGACCGCCAGCAGCCGCCGATAGCGCACCAGGCCGACAGCGGCAGCCACCATCGCGCTGATGACCAGCGTGACCAAGGCGATGGACAGGGCCAGCGGCACCTGGTTGGTGCTGTTGATGTCGAACTCCGCGGAGGGCGTGCCGATGAAGCGCGCGGCCGCCATGCCTGTGTAGTGCATCCCAGCGATGGCCAGGCCCATGACGACGCCAGCCAGCAGCGTTTGCGACAGCCCGCCGCGCAGCGACAGGCGCGTGGCCAGCCCGAAGCGCACCCACAGGGCGAGCACGGCCAGCGCCACCGCCACCACGATGGACAAGGCGAACATCCAGGGGTCGTAGCGCAGCACCGGGGCCATGCGCATGGCGGCCATGCCGGCGTAATGCATGGCGCCAATGCCAGCGCCCATCAGCACACCCGACAGCAGCAGTTCGCGTGCCGAGACCCGGTGCTGGCTGAGCAGGCGCAGCGCTGTCCAGGACGCGCCCATGCTGGGCAGCACCGACAGCGCGGTCACGCCGGTGTCGTAGGACACCTCCGTGCACAAACGGAAGGCCAGCATGCCGATGAAGTGCATGGCCCAGACGCCGCAGCCGAGTGCGAGGCTGCCTGCCAGCAAGGTGGCATTGCGCAAGCGTGGCTGGGGGGTGTTGCGCGCTTGGACAGCAGCTTGCATGGCCATGGTCGATGCGAACATGGCCACACACACGGACAGCAGCACCATCCACGGGTCGTGCTCGCCGTACAGCAACAGGTTGCGGTCAAAGTCCGGACCGGCGGTCCAGAAAAACGAATCCATGGGAAACCCCACAATGCCAGGTGCTGGAATTGTGGGGTGCCCGATCGTCAGGCATGCCCTGAATGAACGGCTGAGCTTGACCTCAATTCACGCTTTGCGCGAACCACACCGTGACAACAGTCAAGCTGGTGGCGCCTGCAGATGATGGAAGTCGATTCAATCGACGACCGTGTCACAAAGGCAGACCCACCGCCACCGCGCTGCGAGCAGGGACATTGATCGGGAAGCTGACGCTCATGTTGTTGCGCAAATTGACATATTTGCTGCACAACGCAGGGTTCGAAGCTGGGCAGCTCATGCTCACTGGGGTGGCCCCAGGGTTGATCAAGGTCCGCACGGTGTCGGCATTGAGGGTCGTCGTGTCTGCCGCGATCAGCTTGACGTTGTCGAGGTACAAGGTTTGACCGGCCGAGATTTCAAAATTGAACGTCAAACGACCGGGCTGCGCCAGGTAGTCAAGGCGCTTGAGGGTCATCCGGTAGCTCTTCCACTGCGTGTCGATCGTGGCGGCATCTGCGACCGAGGCCAATGCGGCCACGTTCATCAGATGAGCGCTCAGCGGGACATCGCTTTCGGTCGCCCGAGCATCGAAACTCAGTACGTAAGATTTTCCCGTGGGGATGCTACCGAGCGCTGCATCGTAGGTGTACACCGAGACCTGCTTGCGACCATTCTTGGCTGCTTGCGCCGTGTCCAGCGGCTGAACGCTCAGACACCGGGTGGTCGCACAAGGCACTGTGTTGAAGTTGATCGTGCCCAGCTGCTCTGCAAGCCACAGGTCATAGTTCGCATCAAATCCACCGTTGCTCAGGAGGTTGCTGGCATTGGCAGCCACCGGCAATGTGGGTTGATAGCGCTTGAGCGTGGAGCCAACGTCCTGGCCCAAGGCCTGCCACATGTCCAATGAGCGACCATGGATGTGTTCCGAGAGGTCCGAGACGAAGTTGGCCCCGTTCTGCATGACGTATCGGTTGTTGCTGAACTTGGCGAAATCAACCGAAGCGCGCGTGACTTGATCCGGGTTGCGGAACATCACGATACCCTCCCCGGCTTTGTTCACGAACGTGTTGCCCTGCACGGTGTTGTTGCTCAGGTAGCTGGCGTTGCTGGTGCAGCCCAAGGCCGGATAGTCTGTGCACACCGCAGCAGCGCCATTGTTCAAGGCGGAGCTCAAGAAAACATCCGATCCGCGGTTGTTGACCACAACGTTATTGCTCAGGTTCACATCGCGGGGTGAGCTCAGCAAAAATGCCCCATCGGTGTTTGTGATGAAGTTGCCTTGGACGAGCACGCCTCTGGAGAACCCGTCGAGGTAGATGCCTGTCCCGCCGCCGAACAGGCCGCCGCCTGTTTTGTTGATCACGTTGTTGAGGATCTTGGCATTCAATGCATAGCCATCCCTGACCCCATAACGCTGGTTCGCGTTGGTCAGGTAGATGGCGCCGCAGTCTGTGAAATCCACACAGCTGGATTCGACGTAGTTGCCGGAGATGGTGGTGTCCTGCTCACCGAGGATGCCCAGATAGCTGGAGCGGACGATGGTGTTGTTCTCGATCGTGTTGGCAAAGCCAGCCTGAATCGCTGCCAGTGCGTAGAGTGTGCGTCCAGCATTGCTGACTGTGCTGCCGGTGACGCTGACAGCGCGGCCCGGCATGGTTTCGTTGTAGTGGGAGTTGCCCATCCAGATGCCTTCTCGCAATGTGTCCGCGATCACGGCACCTGTGATGGCGCTGTTGCTTGTGCCAGGCAGAGCCATGCCACGCGTGCCAGCGCGATACACATCAACGCCTTGGATCACAATCCCGCTGCTCTTCGCAAAGTAGACGCCTTCGCCGGAGGTCTCCCGCACCTCCAGGTTGCGCAGGGTCACATTGGTGCACTGAGTGCACTCGATGCCAGCGTTCTGGACCGAGCCCGTGATGTCCAGACCGGTGGGTTTGACGCCACCTGGCAGCTTCAGGTACAGCTTGTTCGCCAGGACGTCGTGATACCACTCGTTTTCAGCATCCAGCATCCATTTCTGGTTCTCAAGCCAGTAGGGCATGTTGGGCTGTATCACCCAGTTGTAAGGCTGGGCGGACGGTGCCCTGGGTTCCAGCGTGGCACGCTTGAGCGCCAGCTGCGCGCCGCTGCTGGCGCTGCCGATGACCTCGTAATCTGCCAAGTCATAGGACTGCGTGAGAACGCGAGCCGTCGCGCCAGTGACGTTGATGCCGGCAGGCACGTCGTTGGCGGAGGGGAAGAGCTGATCACGGTAAGTTTCGGCCGGCGTGCTCGCCGATGTGCGCAGGTATTGCCGGTCCAGGTTGGGGTGGCGAGCTCGGTACAGCCGGCTGCCGCGGTACATGAGTTGGGTGATGGTGGCTCCACCCAAAGACGATGTGTCGGCCACGTAGATGCCGTTGCCCTCCAGGGTCCAGTTCAATCCGCCAAGGGCGCGTGCACCTGTGATGATGGGTTTGGCGCCGGTGGCGTAGTCTTGGTAAGTCACACCGGAGGTCGCAACGAGCTTTTCACCCCAGACACCCCCACGCGAGAAGTTGACGGTGTCGCCAGCTTTTGCCGTGATGTTGACTTTGGCAATTGTCTTGAAGGGGAACAGCACGCTTGTGCCGTTGAACCTGTCGTCACCCCCTTTGGCGTTGACGTAGTAGGTCGTTGCGTCTGCCGAGAAGGCGAGCGTGGACGCGATCACGCCCAGCGCCAAGCTGTACTTGGTGTTCAAGTGATTCCCCATTTGATGTTTCGTTGAAGGATTTGAATCTCAAACCCTGATTCATTCTAGGTGGGGGGTGAACGGATCGTCCAGCAGAGCTCTGTCAGCGAGATCGTGGTTGGTACCAATGGTCGTGATATTTCACGACGCTTGCTGGTGAGGGCGTGGGTGCGTTGCAATCACCTCTTCAGCGACCGCCTGGGCCTCACGGTCCCACCGGCCACAGCACCCACATCGCGAGTGGCTGCTTGGTGCGTCCGGCTTGCGCCAGGGCTTCGTCGCCCCAGCCCCAGAAGAAGTCGGCGCGCACCGCGCCCAGGATGGCGCCGCCGGTGTCTTGGGCCATGACCAGCCGGCGCAAGGGCGATGCGGGCGGCATGCTGCCGGCCACCCAGCTTTGCGGCACCGTGCTGTCCAGCCAGACGGGGGTGCCCAGCGGCACGCTGTCGCGGTCCACGGCGATGGAGCGCCCGGGCGTCAGCGCCACGCCTTGTGCACCGTTGGGGCCGACTTCGGGGTCGGGCAGGGCCTCTTCGCGGAAGAAGACGACGCGCGGGTTGGCCGCCATCATCTCACCCACCCGGGTCGGGTTGGCCTGCGCCCAGCTGCGGATGGCCGGCCAGGAGGCCTGCTCCAGCGTGAAGGCACCCTGGTCCACCAACCAGCGCGCGACCGACATGTAGGGCTGCTCGTTGTGGCCGGCAAAAGCCAGGCGGATGACCTTGGGCGACCCTTGTGACGTGGGCTCGTCGAGCAGGCGGATGCGGCCCGAGCCCTGCACCTGGATGAGCAGCACGTCCAGCGGGTCGGCCAGCCAGACCACCTCACGCCCGGCGATGGCAGCGCGGCCTTCGGGCGTCGATTCCAGCTCGCTGCGCGTGAAGAAGGGCTTGCGCTGGCCCAGACCTGCAGGGGCGCGGTGCAGCGGGTAGGCAAAGCGGGCGTCGGGCTTGCGGCGGCCCTCCAACAGGGGCTCAAAGTAGCCGGTCAGCAGGCCGCTGCTGGCGCCGTCCAGGGTGGTCACCCGCCATGGCTGGAAGTGGCTTTCCACCCACTGCCGCACGAAGCCGTCGTCGACCCGGTTGCCCCAGTCGGTGCCCAGTCGGCGCACTTCCTCGCACAGCTTGGCCCAGCCGGGCGCTGGTTTGGCGCAGCCCTTGGCCAGGGCCGGCCACCAGGCGCTGGTGCGGTCACTCTCCCAGCCGGGCAGGTCGCGCCAGGTGGCTTGCGTCCAGCGGGCCTTGGCGCGCAGCATGTTGGGGCCTTCCTGCGTGAGTGCCGTGCCCGCAGGGGCGCCTGGGGCCGACGCCGGCATGCCAGGCGCGGACACCACCGGTGCGGTCGCGGCACCACCATGCCCACTTGGGCCACCCAGGCTGCCGCAGCCCGCCAGGCTGCCTACAATCCAAACCAGACCCACCCACCGCGCACCGCGCGGTGCGACGGTTTCAAAACGCTGCATCACATCCCACCCGGAAACCCAAGCCATGTCGTTGATTGTGCTGGAAGCTGTGGGCGCTTTGGCGCTGTTCGTCTTCCTGATCTGGTGGACGATGTTCTCGGGGCGCCAGCGCGGTGAGCTGCAGGACGACACCAAGGGCGTGGATGCCCCTGACGCCCTGCCTCCGTCCGATCACCCCTGCGAGCGCGGAGGCAGCAGGAAGGAGCCGGGCTGACGCAGCAGGCGCCGCAGGACGGCGCGCCACAGCCGCGCCCGGTCGGTCACACGCACGCCGCGCGAACGCACCGCCACGCGCAGTGCCAGCGTGAAACTCACGCCCACGTTCAACACCCCGGTCAGCGGCAAGGCCGCCACGCACCACCACAGCTGCGGGTCGTGCAGCACAGGCATGCCCAGCGTGCCGATGGCCGCGGCGACCTGGCCGGTGGACAGCGTCACGTGGCGCACGTCCAGGGGCAGGCCCACGAAGTGCGCCACCACCGGCACGATGCCCAGCATCAGGCCCAGCGAGATGTTGGCGGCCAGGCCTGAGACGTTCTCGCGCCACCACGCCGACCAACGCGCTGCGCGCGCCTCGCCCAGCCAGGCCTGGATGTGCGGGTTGAAGCGCAAGGCGCTGTCCAACCGGTGCAGCACGAAGGCGTTCTCGGCCCAGCCTGCCAGGATGCTGGAGGCGAACAGCAGCACGCCCGTGAAAGCCGCGTACCAGAGCGTCGGGCCCAGCAGCGTGAGTGTCTCCAGCACGTGGTGGGCCTCGTGCGCGTTGACGAGTGGTCGCCCGTTCACCCACCAGGCCAACACCTGCACGCCCAGCACCAGTGGCGCCACCACCATGAGGTTGCCCACGATGCCGGCCATCTGCGATCGCAGCAGGTGCGCGACCTCATCGACGAAACCTTCCACGGCCTCGTCGCTGTGCACATCGGCCAGCTTCGCGGCGATGGCCGGTGCCGTCATGGCGGGCTGTTTGGTGGCCACCGTGAAGTGCAGCCATTGCACCAGCACGAAGCTCACGGCGTAGTTCACGCCCGCGCCAAAGCCGGCCAGGAAGGGCGACAGGCCCAGCGAGAGCACCACGAACTTCATGAAGGTGGTGCCGGCCAGCACCGCGCCGCCGCCCGAGGCACGCGCCAGCATGTTCATGTACTCGGCGCGGGTGCGGGTGATGTAGTGCTCGCCGGTTTCGGCGCTGCGTTCGGCCACGCGCCGCGCCAGCTGCGACGTGTGCTGCGAGAACAATGCGCGCACGCTGCGGCGGTCGCGGCCCACGGTCACCAGCGTCAGCACCAGGCGGTGCAAGGTGGGTGAAGGCTGCGGAGCCAGCACCACGTCGAGCAGCAGCCCGATGCGGTGGCAGCGCTCGCAGAGCTGATCGATCTGGAACACCAGGTTGACCGAGATGCCTTGTGTGTCGAGGTGCCCGTGCAGACCGCGGGCTGCCTCTGAGCAGGTGTCCAGCAGCACGCGCAGGTACTGTGCTTCTTGCAGCAGGGTGGAAGTCGGTGCCTGTGCGGCGTCGGGCGCTGGCCCCAAGGCGATGGCCAGCGCGTGGTCGCGCATGCGCTCGATGACGTGCGTGAGCTGGCGAAAGGCCGCGCGTGTGCTGGCATCGCCCAGGTCGCCATCGCTTGGCATGGCGTCGCCAACGTCGAAATCGCGGCTCACGCTGATGCCCATGCGGCCACGGAACGCCGGCGAGAAGCCGATGGCGCGCACCTGCGTGGCCAGGTAGAGCATGGCGTCGTAAAACGCATCGCGCCAGCCCAGCGGTGAGCGTTGCGGGTCACCGAAAGGGCTGGCGTCGTGGGCCACGGCGTCTCGCCACAGGGCGCCGATGCCATCCAGCGTGGCGGTGTCCAGCGATGCCAGCCAGTCGGCGTCGTCGGCACCGCTGAACAGCAGACCGAACAGCACCGCCATGTCGTTCGTCTCGGGGCTTTGCGGCAGCACGCGTCCGCGCAGGCGCTCGCCCAGTTCGTTGAGGAAGGCCGCACGCGGTGAGAAGCCGAAGTCGGCCAGCAACGCGGCCACGTCGTTGTCGCGCCAGATGGCGGCCAACAGGGTCACCACGCGCTCGCGCCGCACCGGGTGGGCGCTGGCATCGAGCAGGCGCACCACGCACTGCATGCCGCTGACCGGCTCGCCGCGGCGCACCCAGTCGAGCAGTCGGATCAGCCAGATGTGGCGCTCGACCGGCGCGGCCTTTGCGTCGGCCGCATCGAGCAGGGCCTCGATGTCAAAGCCGTTGCCGGGGCGTGGCCACCAGGCTTGGCGGGTGAGAGGTCGGAGCCACCGAGACAGCACCGCCATCAGTGCAGCGACTGGCTGCGCGCCAGCGTGAAAGCGGGGACGAGGGCTTCGAAAGGCCGGGCCTCGTCGGTCATGCAAAAGAAGGTGCCCTGCATGCTGCCGTGGGGCGTTTCCAGGCGCGCCCAGCTGGTGTATTCGAAACGCTCGCCCGGTTTGAGCAAGGGCTGGTGGCCCACCACGCCCAGGCCGCGGACCTCTTCGACGCGCCCGGTGGCATCGGTGATCAGCCAGTGCCGGCCGATGAGCTGTGCGGCCACCGTGCCGCTGTTGACGATGGTGACGGTGTAGGAAAACGCGTACTCGTGACGCGCCGGATTGCTCTGCTCTTCGAGGTAGCTGGGCTGCACGCTGCAACTGAATTCGGCTTGGTTCATGCGGTCCATTCTAGGCACATGGTTGGGGGGTGTCCGGCTTCCTGACCCTGTTCGTCATGGGGGTGTCACGCGACATGGCGAAGATCTGCATAACCCGTTTTGACTATGGATGTGGCCAGAAAGGCCGCACACACCGAGGAGCAACACCATGGACCGTCGTGGATTTTTGTCGGCGCTGGGCGCCTTTGGCGGTGGCCTGCTGGTCACCTGGCAAGCGCAAGCCGCCACCTTCGCCAAGCTGGGCCTGAACCCGATCGACGTGTCGGGCCTGCGCACCGACGCTGACCGCGTTTTCGACCTGTCGATTTCTTCGGCCGACCCCAGCGTGACTGGCGTGATCCTGTGGACGCACATCCGCGCCAGCGAAGTGCGCGCCAGTGAGTCCCTCTACCTGCAGGTCGCCACCGACGCGCAGTTCAGCCAGCTCGTGCTGCAGGCCGAGGTGCGCCCTGACCAGATCGGCCCCGAGCGCGACTTCACGGTCAAGGTGGACCTCGACGGCCAGCTGCCCGCCACGCCCGCCGGCGGCCGTTTCTTCTACCGCTTCATCTACGCCGGCACCCTCAGCCGCACCGGCCGCTGCCGCACCCTGCCGTCCAGCACCAACGGCGTGCGCCGCCTGAAGTTCGGCCTGGCCACCTGCCAGGACTTCACCAACGGCTACTACGGCGCCTGGTCGCACCTGGCCCGCGATGAAAGCCTGGACTTCGTGCTGCACCTGGGCGATTTCATTTACGAGACCGCCGGCGACCCGCGCTTCCAGAGCCTGCCCTACGCCGACCGCACCCTGGTCCTGCCGTCGGGCGGCACCGTGGCCCTGGACCTGGCCGACTACCGTTTCATCTACCGCACCATCCGCAGCGACCGCAAGCTGCAGGCCGCCATGGAGCGCCACACCTTCATCTGCGTGCCCGACGACCACGAGACGGCCAACGACGTCTACTGGGACTACGCCCGCGACACCCTGGGCGCGCCCGACCACCCTTACACGACCGACC
>Ga0209617_10001630_pt1 | contig 10497 bp, 9 predicted proteins | sample LakEriepJuly2011_2_FD_187459 | JGI IMG/M metagenome (GOLD analysis project Ga0209617, IMG submission 187459) | Freshwater microbial communities from dead zone in Lake Erie, Canada - CCB epilimnion July 2011 (SPAdes) (version 2) | ecosystem: Environmental > Aquatic > Freshwater > Lentic >... | reverse complement strand
TTATAAAAATTTACAAGACTGTCATCCTGTTATGAAATATTCATATTATAAAAACAGCATTCAGTATATTATTGACACCACAGAAAATAGAAAATTGAAAATACTTTATTTCTGCGAGAAGGGTGACGCAGACGATGTTTTAATAATTATAAAACAGCTTAAAGAACAATTGCAGGAATGCACGTTTGTAAAGATAGACCACGATATTGTTGATTGGGTTCAGCTTTTAATGATGAGTCTTTGTCGTCACAATATTATTGCAAATAGCTCGTTCAGTTGGTGGGGAGCCTATTTTAATTCACGCGAAGACAAAATTGTATGCTATCCTGACGTTTGGTTTGGACCAAAACTTGCACCCATTAATGATACGCGCGATTTATTCCCTGAAAAGTGGACCAAAATATCAACTAATGAATAAATAAGTTAAAAGTAATTTATGTTATAAAAAATATAAGATAAATATGGAAATTGAAAGGTTAGAACAAGACTATGTTTTGCTTATTATGAACTGCATGAGATACCGAGAAAAGGCACTTATTCAAAAGGCCGGTTGGTTACAAAGTTTGCCAGAAGGCCTAGCGTATTATCACGTTATTGGAAACCCTGGGTTAGAAACTCCTTATGTATTTGATAATGAAGAGAGAATCCTATGGGTGAAGACGCTTGACGATTATAATTCATTGCCTAAAAAGGTTGTCTCAGCACTGCATGCAGTTCGCAACTCGTTTAAATTCAAGTATGTGTTTAAAACTGACGACGATCAGATTTTACAAGACCCCAACTTTTTTGACATGATTATAGATAAACTTGTAAGAAAACCTTCAAAGATGAAGGCGCATTATGGTGGTCAAGTTGTGGATGTACAGATCCCTTATTTATCGCAATATTTTCAGATTCATCCAGAGTTGCCGCAAGATATGATTATACAAAAGACGGAATATTGCAGTGGTCGTTTCTATTTTCTCTCCCCAGAAGCAGTTACTAATTTGGTTTCAAAGAGAGAAAATATTGAAAAGGAGTATTTGGAGGATTATGCTATTGGTCTAAACTTGAATCCTGTGTTCAAAAAAGTTATGATTCCGGTTCAAAGCGATCAGCATTTCAAAGATATGGAACTAAATAATATTCTTGGTTAGAATTTATTGGTTAGAATTTATTGGTTAGAATTTATTGGTTAGAATTTATTGGTTTATTTCTATTCTCGGCGTTTACTATATTTTTATTAGGTATCGCGTCATTCCAGAAATAATATATACTTTTTAATTTAAACAAGAGGCATTGTAGGAGCGTTAAATATTTTGGGTGGACCTCAGCCTCCCACCATTCTCTTTTGTTTGCGAGTCTTGTTGCACTTGCAGCGCTTTGGATGTCGCTTAGATTTGCAACGATATGAATGTGCTGAACGCGATTTTCGTGGCATTATATATTATAAAAAGATTATAATATATAAAAGATTATATTTTGTAATTAACGCAACAATGGGTTATTAACTAGATTCCTCCAAGACGCAATGCGTTGCAACGCATTATTATGCAAAATTAAAGACTCCCTTTTTGAATAATCAAACAAAAATAAACCATCATCATTGTGTTTAAGAACCCTCTTTGCAAATAAATCTTCTGCGTCCCTAAATGCATCGTCAACATCTCCTCCATTTTTATTCATCTTATAAATCATGCACCTATCAAAATCATATGCAGTTAAAAGATCGGCTTCTCTCACAACATGATAAGCCTTCTGATAACCTCCAAGAATAGGGAAACCGTCAACCTTTACCTTTGAATAAGACATTGTAGACATAATTTGTTTGGATACGTTTATTTCTGTTGGGTTCAATGCGCGACTATCTTGCAAGAAATCTTCTATTTCTTTAATTCCGTCTTTTTCATTCATATATTTCTTATCACACATATCATGAAGAATGGCCGAAACATAAATCAACTTCTCGTCTTTCTTTAAGATTGGATAAGTAACAACAGCATTTTCGTATATTTTATTAGCATAAATTAAAACATTCATGCTATGAGACATTCCGTGAGATTCGTCAATTCCGTGCTTCCTTGATGCAAACAAGACAAAATGTATTAATTTAGATAACAGTGACATGTTGTTATATACATTATTGTTATATATTTAATATCATTTAACTTGATATAAAATATATAAAGGGTTCAACGTAAATAATAAAATAAGTTAATGAATTTATTTTATTTTTTCAGATTTGCTTTTGGGTTAATAGGAGTTTTTAATGTTAATGTTAACGCTTTTATAAAAGTCAACAATTGCAAACATGTTCGGTGTTCTCTCGTGAAATATACACCAACAGATCCCATAAACCCCATTAATCCTTTAAAAAATAAAATAAATGGACTTGTTAAATTGATACGACCAAAAAGCATTCTTCCCACACTACTTTTGAACCTTTCTGGCGGTTGGATTATGAATCCTTCGTTCAATAATTTAATTCATTCTACGTCTTTTATTGTGTCAACTGTTAATACAATTTTGATTCTTATTAGCAGTATGGTGATAAATGATGTTTACGATTACAAAATAGACAAAGTAAACAATCCTTCTAGACCCATTGCATCCGGTCAGATTAAAATATATGAAGCCGTTTTATTAAATATCTTCTTGGTTGGAACTGCTGAGTTTCTGAGTTTGCGTTTTTTATCTGATAGTCTGCAATTAATTATTCATTTGGCCATAATAAACGTTACTCTATATACACCTGTTTTCAAGAGAATCCCTTTCATTAAAAACATATCGTGTGCGTCTTTAGTTGCGTTTACTGTATTTTTCTCTGGATTATCTTCTTCAATAAGCGTAATGTCTCTACATAAAAATTTTGGGTTTCTTACGATTGCACTTAGTTTAGTTTTTTATGGATCGCTTAGCAACGAAATATTACTTGATATAAGAGATTATGAAGGGGATAAAAAACATGGTATATTTACGATACCAGTTCTGTTTGGAAAGGATATTGCGTGGCTATGCGCAAAAATAATCGCGAATTTGAATATAATGTCAAACACATTGTCTTTGTATTATTTGTCTGATTTTAATGGTGGTGCATTTTTGTCTCTTATTTGCAGTCCAATAACATTTAATTTATTTAAACTGAGAGAAGAAGGCTATACAAAGGAGAATATTGAAAAGGTTGTTAATGATACAAATATTCCTCTATTTTTCACGCTTTTGTATTTTTGTTTATTATCTTCTTATGGGGGCGGAATAGTTCTAAAATAGCTCTTCTTATCTAAATCTGTCATGGGTTTCTTGTAATTTGTTCTGCGTTTTTCAATATCGCTATAATCTTCTCTCTGCACAACTGTTAGAGGAGTTACCAAAAACCAGTAATCTGATTGTTGAAGATTGAACCAATACTTATCAATAGCATATAAACGATGATTATGAGGCTCTCGCATTAGTTTTTGAAGCCCTTCTTTAATATTATTAATTAACTTGTCATAATAATGCTGTTTCACTAAGTAACCGGTTGTTGTTTGACATTTGAAAACGCGGACAGAATAGTCGTCTTCCAAACCATAAGGAGGCATATTATTGCCTGCGATTAAAACAACGTCCCATGTAAATTCTTCTTCGTGGTTATCCAAAAACCCATTCAACTGTTTAACAAACAAGTTTGGGTCTAAGAATTCAATATCATCTTCGCACAATAATAAATGCGGCCAACCACTTTCCTTTGCCATTAGCAAACATTTTAAGTGACTCATACTGCATCCAATTGCGCCGTTTGGCAATTTAATTGCGTTAAACCGTAATGGTGATTTGATTCCTATTGACTCAAGTTGTCGTTCCGCATGAACTTTTCTATCTGTTCTGTGTTCCAAATTAATATAAACCGCGTGTTTAATGTCTGAAATGCTTATAAGATTGTTCTCTTCTTGTTTCTGCATGAGTTAAATAATAATTTCTATACTTGTGTATTTTAATTAGTATTTAATTCACTTTCTTCCAAATATAAATATATTCTTTGTAGTCATTTTTACTGGATTTTTTCAATAGAATATTTTCTAATGCTGGCCCAAACAAGGGCTCCAAAATCTTTATATATATGGTTTCGTTTATATTGATAATATATGTTCCATCTGATTGCAGGTTGTCCCACAGTTTTTGAAATACTTCTTTATAGAAATTGGCCCACTCTTCTATTGTCTTTTTTTCAGAGTGTTTATAAATTTCTATATTTTCATAAGGCGGAGATGTAAACACCATATCATATTTGTTTTTATACGCATTATAATCAAATGTATTTGAATCTTGGAACAACAGTTCAACTTTTGAAGTAGTTTTCTCTCCGAAGTCGTTAATAAGTTTGTTATATCCTGGCTCCAAATCCTTGTTCAAATCAATTCCAATGTAATTTATGTTCTTCATCATTGCACCCACAAGCCTTCCCCCAAATCCGCAAAAAGGATCCATGACTGCCACCTTTGGCAAATAAGTATTGTAAATTTGCAATGCGTTTGTTATTTTAAATGCATTGATGCGACCAAAACACAATCCGTAACAATAATAGTATTTTTTTACAAGGCTATCCTTGTAGCGGTTATTATTATCACAGAATAAGAGTAATGTTTTAATGTATTTTTTGGTCTTGTAGAATTCAATTTGATCCATGAATTTGAAAAAGTTTATGCCTTTATTGCCAATAGTTTCAATTCTCTGTTCAAAAAAATAATAGTCTATTAAATTGCAACCGAGACGGCTTCTTCCATTAATATTTTGGATTTCTTCTTCCGTTTTACTCTTGATTTCAGACCAATCCTTAAAGGCTTTTTCAAAGGTTACATCCTTAAGTTCTTTGATAATTTGACATTGGTTCATTAAGTTCAAGAGAGAAAAAGTTATTGAAAAGTAAAGGCAAAACTAAAATCATACAATAGATCTCTAGCGACGAACACCACCTAAACCAATATTTGCACTGGTAGTTGCGCGAGGTTTAACCCCTGCTAGACGTGCATATTCTGGAGAGAAAATATTCACTCTTGCTAGAGCTTGTTGTCTTAAGAAATGTTGTTGTAATGCAATCCTTTGAATTTGCTGTTGTTGTTGAAATTCTACCTGTTGCTGCGTTTCTTGCTCCGGATTTCTTTCGTCGTCTGATGGGTGATAAGGAATATTTGACCATTCTTCTCTGGGTATAGCAGTTCGGTCGGTAGTTTCACGGTCAGGAAAAACCACCTTACTAACCGGTTCTCTTAAGTCGTATTCATGATAGGTATCTGCTTCAAATCTCACCGATGTCATGAAAGACGTCACGTTTATTACAAATGTTCTCTCACTCTCTACTACAAAAACATTATCATCTGGGTTCAATGATTCATTATCCACACTGAAAACCAATTTATGAATAGTTCTTAATCCGTCTTGACCATTATCGGTTTTCATACGTTGAGGGTCCTTTCTAGAGACAAGGCGAGAGACGCCGTCAAACAATTGGAGGATTTCAGGACTGCCAATATTATAAAAGTTGCTGCGATCAATTTGAAGACCAAATGCAAAGCAACGCTTTTGTAAACAGGCGTCTTCCATACCCCAGCCCCAATAATTAGGATAACCGTTAATAAGATCAAAATCGGAGCCTTTTATAACAACAATTCCTCCTAAAGCTGTTTCAAATCCGTAATGATGCTTGACAACACCTTGTGTAGTTTCATAATCAAACAGCTTGTGGAATGGTAAGGTGTCTACGTCGTTGAAAATAAATGACATATCATTGTAATGTTCCGGATACTTTTCCTTGATTGCTAAAAATCCAATATTCTTCATGGCACCTCGGTTAAAATTTCTGGGGTCGCATTGGTGGACAAAGAGAATTTCATAATCCGAGTGGCCTTCAAGAATAAATTCCATTTGCTTGCAGAAGAAGAACTTTTGCTGAATGCGATCTCTATAAGGAACAATAAAAACACGTTTAGGCGGTTGCTTCTCGGTCATTTAATAATAAAAGTATTTTTATTTTTACTATTAAATGCATTTAAATATTCAAGAAATATTATAAAATAATATTAAATGAGTTGCGTATCAAATATTGAAATTTGTCGCATATGTGGATCTAGCAATCTAAAAATTGTAATATCTTTAGGAGAACAATATATAACTTCTCGTTTTCCTGAATATGGAGATTTTTCTACTCCAAAAACTCCTATAGATTTATGTTTATGCAAAGATTGCAGATTGTTGCAGTTATTGCAAACAACGTTTTCATCCGAATTATATGAATATGAGTATGGTTATCGTTCTGGAATTAGCAATACAATGAGAGAACACTTAAAAAATTATCAAGTAGAAATTTTATCCATTGCAAATTTACAAGATGGTGACGCAATTGTAGATATTGGCAGCAATGATTCAACAATGTTGCAATACTATTCAAATAAACTTAAAAGGATTGGAGTAGACCCAACTGGGAAACAGTTTAAAGAATATTATGGTGATGTAGAATTAATCCCTAATTATTTTACATTTGATAATTTTACAAAAGTTTATGGAGATCTTAAATGCAAGATGGTGTCGTCAATCTCAATGTTTTATGATTTGCCTGATCCTGTTCAATTTGCAAAAGATATATATTCTATTTTACAAGATGATGGAATATGGACTTGCGAGCAAAGTTATATGCCCACTATGTTAAAAACAAACAGCATTGATACAATTTGTCACGAACATTTAGAATATTATTCATTACATCAAATAAAGGAAATCTCTGATAGAGCTAACTTAAAAATTATTGACGTAAAGTTTAACAGCTGCAATGGAGGAAGTTTTAGAGTTTATTTTGCAAAGAAAACTTCTACTTTACACAATGAAAACTGCGAGTTGATTAATAAAATTTTAAATGAAGAGATTTCTATTGGGTTGTTGGATGATGATGTATTTGATAAATTTATGTTAAATTGTGACGTTGAAGTAAAGAGATTAAGGGATTTTGTTGACACTGTAAATAAAAATGGGAAAAAAATGTATGTTTATGGTGCATCAACAAAAGGAAATTGTCTTTTGCAATACGCAAATTTAAGTGAAAATGATATGAAATATGCTGTAGAAAGAAATCCAAAAAAAATAGGCAAAATGACAAATACTGGAATTGAGATTATTGGCGAAGAAACAATGAGAGAAAATCCACCTGATTATTTATTAGTTTTGCCTTGGCATTTTAGAGAAGAAATTCTTGTTCGCGAAAAAGAATTTTTAGATGCTGGCGGTCAATTTGTTTTCCCTTTTCCTCATTTTGAGATTATTGGTTCAAAACCAAAAGCGTTAATTACAGGATGTGATGGTATGATTGCGCATTATGTTAAAGAACAATTCACAGACTATAACTTGTATGGAATTAGCCGTTCTAATGCTAGTTATGAGGCAAATATCACAAAATTTTATTTTGATATGAATGATTCTAAAGTTCTAGAACATACTCTATCTATTATTAAACCTGACGTTATAATTCATCTTGCATCTATTTCAAGTTCTCATTACGCTTTTAAAAACCCAATTGAAACCATACAGTGCAATGGATTGCTTACTGCATCATTGTGTGATATTATACTCCAAAAAGGATGGAATACAAAGTTATTTAATGCATCAAGCAGCGAAATCTATAAAGGACACATTGACTATGAAGTGAAAGAATATGATACTAATATGTTTCATATACATCCGTATTCTATTGCAAAAACAATGGGGCATAATATTGTTGAGTTTTATAGAAAGACTTATAATTTGCCCTTTTCAAATGGAGTTATTTTTACAACAGAGTCGCCATTAAAAAGTCCACAATTTTTATTAAACAAGGTTGCATCACATATTAAAGAGTGGAACTGTGGAAATAAAACTTCTTTGAAAGTAGGAAACTTGGATTCTTATAGAAATATTTTGCATGCAGCTGATGTTGCTAAAGCCATTTATACAATTCTATCTCAAGAAAGTGGAGATTCTTATTTGATTTGCAATGATGAAAGTCATAAAGTATATGATTTAGTCTTACAATTATATTCTCTTTCTGGAATTGGTTTAGAAAGAAATGACAACAGCTTGTTTGATAAAAATTCTGGGTTAGAAGTTTTAAAAATTCAAGATAAACAGTTAGGTTTTGATTCAACTCCAACAAATATTAGAGGTGAATCTATAAAATTGAAGAAACTTGGATGGAGTCCGTTTAATTCTATTGAAAATATTTTAGACGACTTGTCTTTATGATAATAATTTTTCTTTAATTTGTTCAACGGTTAAACTATCCGGCGATATTATTTTATTAATGTAATTCATATCAACTAATTCTGGATGAACGTACCAATCTTCAAATGGTTTATAAGATCCTTCCCACAAAACAGAAACATTTGGAAATACTAACACATATCCTCTATCTGTTAATATTTTTCTTGATATTTCTTGTGTATCAAAATAATTTCCAGTATAAATATCATGTTCAAAAGTTATTGTAGCAAATTTATATTTATCAAAAACAGTATTATTTAATAACAAAAATGTATCCAGTGTAGATTTATTATTAACGTCTAAATCTATTTGCAAGTAGTCAATATTTTCAGGAAAAATATGATTATCTAAAAATTTTCTATAGTTTATTTTCCGAGCATCGTCTAATATATAAATAGAATTTGGTCGGTGAGTTTCATATAAAGATTGAAAAGATCTATCATATTCAACCATTAACCCCCTCCAGTTATATTTTTTCTCTAAAAGGAAGGTATTGTTATGAACTTGAGGGTGATTTGAACCTATTTCTACAAAATAACCGTTTTTTTTTCCATTTGCAACCGCTTCAACAAACAAATCCTGTGCTGCTTGACTATATGTATTCATATATAATTATGCGTATATTTTTTATATTAATTATAACTTTATAATAATATGGGTAGAGTTGTTAATTCAAATTATAGTCAAACAAATACAAAGATATTTGTCCACAATGCAGGTGAAATAGTAAGTGATAAAATGGTTAACACAAATAATTTTTTTGAGATTAACTTTCTTGATTATATTGCAAAAAAATACAATAATCAGACAGGCATTTTAGATATTGGTGCAAATATTGGAAATCATTCTTTATTTTTTGCGAAATTTTTAAACTGCGAAATGGTTTATTCTTTTGAACCATTTCCAAGAAATTTATCATTGTTAAAACAAAATTTGCATAATTTTACACACAAAAGTAAAATTTTTGAAATTGCACTGAGCAATAAAGAAGGAACAATGCCATTATATAATTCGCAAGCAGGAAATTTTGGAGGATTTTCATTACACAGTTATAGCAATGGTTCAAGTTTTGTTGTAAATCCTTCAATAAATGTCATTACATTAGATTCTTTAAATTTAGACAACATAAGCATGATAAAAATAGACGTAGAAAACCACGAAAATGAAGTATTGGAAGGAGCAAAACAGACAATATTGCGAAATAAACCTATAATTTTTATAGAAAATTTATTTCATGGGTTTCCAAATGTATGCCCAGATCCAAACCCTCATCAAAAAATTTTTAACGAACTTAATTATAAAAGAGTAGAAATTAATATAGTAGGTTCATTTATGGATTTGTGGATATCAAACTAAATATAGAAATTATAATAAAAATCTCATTAGAAAATGATAGCAAGATTTTTGTGCAGCGTACTAATAAAATTTAAAAAATGTATTGCAACATGTATACTCCCCTTTAAATTTCTAATGAACTTGGGGGTTTCAATATAAATTAAAATAATATAAAAATATAATAAATTATAATATATGACAAATGTTTTATTTTTGAATCACAAGATTGAAAATTGTGGCGTTTATCAATATGGCAAGCGTTTAATTGAAATTCTATGTAAAGATAATGAAATTAATTATGTTTATAAAGAAATAGACTCTTATAACGAATACTTTAACGTAGTTCAAGAAAACCCTTCAATTAATGCAATTATTTACAATTATCACGCTATAACAATGAGTTGGTTAAACCAAACAAATATACAAAGAAACGTTAAAAATATCGGAATACCACACGAGTCTCCTGAACACTTATTTGACGTTATTTGCAACATTGATCCTAATGCTCCTGAAAGCATAAATCGGTTTTCGTTACCTAGACCAATATATGAAAACGTAGAAGAAATTACAAAAACGCCCACCACAAATGAAAGCAATGAAAAATTTATAAATAGATACACTGATACTAATATTCCCATTTTTGGTTCATTTGGATTTGGATTTGAGAATAAAGGCTTTGACAAAATTATTAAAATGGTTAATTCACAATATGACAACGCAATTATTAAACTCGTTGTTCCGGTCGCACATTTTGATCCAAACCCAAATAGAATTGATGCAATCCGAAATTTGTGTATAAAAACTAACAGAAAACAAGGAACAATTTTAATGATAACCCACAATTTTTTTTCAACATCGGATATATTAAAATTTTTAAAATCTAACACTATGAACATTTTTTTATATGATAAGATGGATGGA
>Ga0209617_10001629_pt1 | contig 10499 bp, 10 predicted proteins | sample LakEriepJuly2011_2_FD_187459 | JGI IMG/M metagenome (GOLD analysis project Ga0209617, IMG submission 187459) | Freshwater microbial communities from dead zone in Lake Erie, Canada - CCB epilimnion July 2011 (SPAdes) (version 2) | ecosystem: Environmental > Aquatic > Freshwater > Lentic >... | reverse complement strand
TCTATATAAAAAATGCATTCGCTCCTGGCGCAATACCTTGGGCAGATGCATTGGCATCCGCTTCAGCATTTACTGGCATGTGGCTTATGGCTAGAAAAAAAGTGAACAGCTGGATTTGGTGGATCATTACCAATATTGCCTCAATACCTTTATACTATGTAAAGGGTTACGAAAAAACATCAATTTATTATCTGATCCTGCTTATACTTGCAGTGCTAGGTTTGCAGGAATGGAGAAAAAAAGCCAATCAACACAAAAATGGTTAAACCGATCAAAAAATTTGTCGTGATTGGACCTGAGTCAACAGGGAAGAGCACTTTGTGTGAAAAACTTGCTTCACATTTTTCAGCGACTTACAGCAAAGAGTATGCAAGGGAATATCTTTTAAAACATGGTATGGCGTATTCTACTGATGACCTTTTGTTGATAGCAAAGGGGCAGATTGAATTGGAGAACAAAGCAATTGATATCATCAAAGGGGATTCTGCGATTAACCCTATCTTGTTTATTGATACTGATATGTATGTAATGAAAGTATGGTCTGAATTTGTATTTAACACTTGCCATCTATGGATACTCAATCAGATTGCTGAAAGAAAATATGACGGTTATTTACTTTGTACACCAGATCTTCCTTGGGTTAAAGATGAATTAAGAGAGTATCCGGATAGTGAAACCCGTGATACTTTATATCATTATTATAAGGATATTCTAATCAACCAATCTGTGCCATGGTATGAAGTAAGTGGACTAGATCCTGAAAGAACACAAGGCGCAATCGAGTGGGTTAATGAAATCATTTATACTACCTAAGTTATTTTAATGTCTAATCAAATTCGAGAAATTTCTAATAAGTCCACTTATTTTTTTTTTAATAATCGAAACAATCGGCTACTATTCTATTCTTCACTGTTTATTATAAACCTACTGCAGGCTTGGCATACAGAATTATTTGATGATGAAGCGTATTACTGGGTTTGTTCAAGATTTCTTGATTGGGGATATTTCGATCATCCGCCCATGATTGCATTGCTTATTCGAATAGGGGCATTTATTTTTCCTTCGGAATTGGGTGTTAGAATTTTCAGTGTCATATTAAGTACCATTTCAATTTATCTGCTAGAAAAATTAATTAAGCCTGAAAATCAAAAACTTTTTTATTCTATAATACTGAGCATATTAATGCTCCAACTTGGTGGTATTGTTGCTGTTCCAGATATTCCACTTTTCTTTTTTACAGTCCTGTTTTTTATTGTTTACAAAAAGTTTATTGAGGATGCAGGTATTATTCAAATTCTATCCATATCTGTTGTTATAGCTTTGCTTATCTACAGTAAGTATCATGGAGTACTCGTTGTTCTTTTTACCCTTCTTTCCAATAAGAAATTACTTACCAAACCTGCTACCTATATTGTGGTGTTATTTTCATTTATACTACTCATTCCCCATTTTATTTGGCAAATGCAGAATGGATATCCTTCTATTCAGTACCAACTATTTGAAAGGGTTTCCCCACCTTATCGGCTGAGTTTCACTTCTGATTTTATACTTGGTCAGCTTTTGATGGCTGGCCCTCTGATAGGATGGCTAATTATATGGGCGGCATTTAAGTACAAGACCGTAACAACAATTGACAAGACGATGTTGTATATGTTGGTTGGATTTTATGTGTTGTTTTTTATCAGTTCATTTTTTAATAGAACAGAAGTTAATTGGACAATACCAATTATTTTTCCGTTGGTATATCTTGCTTATAACTATTTGAAAGATGATCCAAAAAAATCAGAATGGATATACCGTCTATTGCCATTTACATTAATCATTTCAATTGCTCTGAGGATTTTTATGGTGATGGATATTTTTCCAGTAAAATTCATTCCAAAGGATGAGTTTCATCAAAATAAAGCATGGGCCTACGAAATCAAAAAGCAGTCAGGTGGTTTGCCTGTTATATTCACGAATTCATATCAGAGAGCATCAAAATACTGGTTTTATAGTGGGGATACATCGTTTTCATTGAATACTTATAAATACAGGAGAAGCGGGTACAATTTTTGGCCTCTTGAAAAGCAACTTCAAAAAAAGACCGTCTTCTTGGTTGGTAGTGAACATGCTGAATTCATGAATAGCTTTATTAGCACACCAAGGTTGAATCATGCATCAACTAAAATTGATTCTTTTCATTCATACTCACAAATCAGTATTAGTAATTCTTCCGAGTTGGTTTTAAAAAGTAATTCACTGAAGTGTAGCCTGAAAATTTCTTACCCGAGCGATATAAGTAAATGGACTTTTAGTGAAGACACAAAACTAATGATGATTATATATCCAACCGACAAATCAAAGCCCATATTGGTGAATACCCCATATATAGTTGATGGCAGCAGGAATGAAATAATTATTGATTTGAAGTTACCTGTATTGACTTATGCTGAATACATTATTCGTTGGGGAATTAGTAATTCTTTTGCTGAACCTACTATAAACAGCCGTGCATATAAATTGCAAAATCTTAATCCTAGTAGATGATTTTTTGAATATCAGGATCTGATTGCAGATTAACCATTTGTCTGATTACCCAAGGTTTTTTTTTAGCAACAAAAGAGGACATCGGCTTTACAGTAAACCTAACTGGATTTGGAAGACATGCTGCAATCATTGCAGCTTCAGCACGACTTAATTTTTTTGCAGAATGCTTGAAATATTTCTTTGATGCAGCTTCTATTCCATAGATACCTTTTCCCATTTCTGCTTCGTTGAGATATACTTCTAAAATTCTTCTCTTCCCCCAAATTAATTCTATCATGAAGGTAAAATAGACTTCTAGACCTTTTCTTATCCAGCTTCTTCCCTGCCACAGAAAAACATTTTTTGCAACTTGCTGACTAATGGTTGACGCACCCCTAACCCTCCCAGGTTTTCTTTTGTTATATGCAAGTGCCTTTTGAATACTTTTAATATCAAACCCATTGTGATCTGGAAAAAGCTGGTCTTCGGATGCAATTACAGCTAGTTTTCCTTCCCTTGATATTTCATTCATAGAAATATGGTCTCTGTTGAATCCATTGCCTTTAAAAATTCCAGCTAATTGAGTAATTGTTATAAAAGGCCCAGTAAACCGCAGCAAGATGATATATGCAAGTTGCAATACAAATAAAATGATTATTGTTTTTTTGATGATGCGAAGCAAGCTGGTTTATTTTAAAGGTATGTATTGAAGATAATATTGTTTCCTAAGTCTTATTGAATTGTGGTGTGTTTTTTTCAATAGAATACCAGTCAATACTGCTGCACCTGATAGTGCCATTGTTTTTCCATCAATTTTTTCCTTTAAGTAAATTGCATTGAACGTATGCAAGAAAGCATAGCCAACGCCACTAATAATAAATATCAATCCGTTTTTAACGAATCCAAATCCTTTTGGTGGTTTTATGATTTCGCGAATCTCTTTATAATGATATCGGCTAGTGAAAACAGCAATTGTATCTAAGAAGCTTGTACCCCAGATAGTGTATTGCCTTCTGGTGTCGAACAAGTTGATGTAAATACTGTCGTTAGCAATTTTTTTTATAACTCCATTTACTTCTGAACCCGAAATATCTATAAACTGAATTTGACTACCAGCAAAAAATGTTTTTTTTGTGATGCCATTTTTTTTCTTCAAAGTAATGATATCAGACCCTTGGGAATGAGCATTTATCATAAGTAACATGCAAATTGAAACCAGTATTAAAATTGATTTCATTGTAATTATGATTGTAGAAATACATATTTATAAATAATGTAAAGGCCAAAGCAAATAAGCACACTGCCTGAAATTTTATTGATTGAGCTTATAGTATCAACAGTCAACCTATTCCTGTACCGTGCTGCCAACATCACTTTAGCAGTGTCTGCCGCCATATTGATAAAAAGACTGATGCCAAAAATCACAGTTCTTTCCGCAACAGTATGAATTGTTGCAAGCGCCGTTGCATTAAGCAACCAGAATAGTAATACGCTTGGATTTAAGGTGTTTATTAAAAAACCAGAGAAAAATACTTTAGACATATCTTTTCTACTGAAGATAATTTGTACGTCAGGATCAGATTCTTTTATTGTTACTTTTTTGAAAAAAATATGATAAATACCAAGTGAGATAATGAAACTCGATCCAACATAACCAATTGCAGATTTAAATAGCAAGGCCTTAACTACCAAACCAGAGAATATATTGGACACCAATACTAGTAACAAATCGCTTATCCATACTCCTCCAACAAAACTCATACCGCCAGCACGACCGTTGTTGACGCTATGCTTAACAACAGTCATGATCACTGGACCTACAGATAATGCAAGAAACAGACCCAGCCCAATACCTTTTATAATTGATTCAATCAATTTGAATGATTTTCAGCAATGAAGTTATGTAATTAGATGTGTTGACGAAATCAATCTGATGATCAGGATTGAATTTTAACGTTCGCTTTTAAGAAATTCAACCCACTCCTGATGAATATCTCCTTTCAATACCCTCGGAAATTTATGCTGCCCTCCAACCTTTCCTTTTTTTATCATGAAATCCATGAATTTATTTTCAGGTAAAATATCAACAATGATCTCCTTTAAAACGCTGATTCTTTCTGTAGCATAATCATCATTTATTTCCTTGAGTGTTTCATCCAACATTGTTTTAAAAATAGTTGGATCAACAGTATCATCTGTTCCTATATACCAGTGGTGTGAAAAAAATAATTCTGCAGGGATACCTGCTACAGTAAATTCTGCTACATTGATGTTTAGTTTTTCACTAACATGTTGTATGGCCCTATTCATGTTGTCAACGCTCAGGTGCTCGCCGGTCAGGCTTAAGAAATGCTTTGTTCTTCCTGTTATAATGATTTCATTTCTCTCAAGATTCACAAACCGTATGGTATCGCCTATCAAATATCTCCATGCACCTGCAGAGGTGCTGATGAGTAATGCATAATCCCTGTCAGTTTCAACTTGATCTATAAGCAATGCCTCAGGATCGGGTTTAATGTTTCCATCGGAATCAAAATTATTTTCATCAAACGGTACGAACTCAAAAAAGATGTGTTCATTGAGAACCAATTTCATTCCATCATGATATTGTCTATCATGGTATGCAATGAAACCTTCAGATGCGAGGTATGTTTCAAGATAAGTAAGGGGCTTGCCAAGCAATTTTTCAAATCCTTTTTTGTATGGTTCAAAGGCAACGCCACCGTGACAGAAAAAAGCCAGGTTAGGCCACATTTCATGAATGTGATTTAGTTTATACCGTTTGATAACCATTTCCACACACATTTGAATCCAGGCAGGAATTCCTACAAGGAATCCAATATCCCAGTTTGGTGCCTCCTTAACAATGGCCTCTAGTTTCTTATCCCAGTCCTTGGTTTTTGCAATTTTTTTCCCTGGTTTATAAAATGGCGAAAACCAGAAAGGAGCTTTTTTAGCTGTAATACCACTTAAGTCGCCTGCAAAGTAGCCAGGTCCCCGTTGAAGATCTGTGCTCCCCCCTAACATTAAATATCCTTTGCCAACGGACTTCCAAGGGATGTTTTCGTATTTCCTGAGGGATAGAAGTTGTTTTACCATAGAAATTCTATTCCCTTTCATAAGGTCTTTTGTTACGGGAATGTATTTGCTAGCAGATTCTGAAGTGCCCGAGCTCAAGGCAAAATATTTTATTTTCCCAGGCCAGCACACATCTGACTCTCCTGCAAGGGTCAAGTTCCACCATTCTGCATAAAGACTGCTATAGTCGTATGCTTTTATGTTTTTTTGAAACTTACTTATTGGATTTTTATCTTCTAAAATTGAAGCAAATTGGTAGTGTTGGCCAAAACGGGTGTCCTTGGCTTTTTTCAAAAGCTTTTTTAGTACCCTGATTTGCTGTCTTTTGGGTGAATTAGGGGGAATTCTCAGGGCTTTTGCAATCGATTTTGGCAGTCTGATATCTAATAATGCCATGGGGTGCAAGGTACAGTATTCATTTAAATCTGAAAAACATACATTGATGAACTAATGATAAATTGCCATTGGGAAGCTAAAAATTTTAAGCCTAAGAGTTCTATTTAGTATATAACTTTTGTACATTTATGAATAAAACCTATTTATGAATAGACGCGATGCATTGGAGAGAGTTGCTCTTATCATGGGAGGAACTGTTATCGGTGGTACAATTTTTCTTGAAGGATGTAATCCTTCCGAGAAGCAAGCTGTTGTAGCGTTATTGACGGCTGATCAGATTGCATTGTTGGATGAAATAGCAGAAACAATTATTCCAACAACGGATACCCCCGGTGCAAAGGCTGCTAAAGTTGGGTTATTCATGAATACGATGGTAACAGATTGCTATGAAGAAAAGGATCAAAAAATCTTCACGGATGGTTTGGGGAAAATTGATGAAGCATCCAAAAAAACCAATGGTAAATCATTCCTTGATTCAACCGCTGAGCAACGAACTGCACTGTTAAATGAATTGAATAAGGAGTTGAAAAAATACAACGAAACAAAAAAAGAGGCAGATCCCAATCATTATTTTGGAATGATGAAGCAGCTCACGCTGCTAGGTTATTTCACTTCAGAAATTGGCGCTACACAAGCATTGAGATATATTGCTATTCCAGGTAAATATGAAGGATGCGTTCCTTATAAAAAGGGCGATAAAGCCTGGGCCACCTAGGTTTTTTTACTGGTTCTAAAGCAAACAAATCTTCAAGTATCTTGATGATTATTTTTATTTGATAAACTTTAGACCAATATGAAAAAGACATTCATTACATTATTTGTTTTATTTTTTAGCGTCGTCGTCTTTTCTCAAAAAAAAGACGAAAAAGAAATTCTTGCTATTCTTGAAAATCAGACCAAGGCTTGGAATAATGGCGACCTTGATCGTTTTATGATTGGTTATTTAAAATCCGATTCATTGATGTATATCGGAAAGGCTGGTGTTACATATGGCTACAATGCAACGCTGGCGAGCTACAAGAAAAATTACAGCGGTCCTGATAACATGGGAAAACTGCGTTTTGATATTCTTCACCTTAAGCCACTAGGTCCTAATTACTACATGGTAGTAGGAAAATGGTATCTTACACGAAAGGCAGGTGATGTTGGAGGACATTACACATTGATTTTTGAAAAACAGCATGGGGAATGGTTGATTATTGCTGATCACAGTAGTTAGTACTTGCAACCTTTTCTTCAATTTACTTATCTATATTTAAACTTCTTATCATGTTTCTTTTAATTATTGGAATTATATTATTCGCCATTGGTAGTGCTATTCGCAACGCAGAAGGATCAATCGCCCGCTTTGCAAATTCAATACGAATATCAGGAATTGTAGTTGCATCGCTGGGAATACTCAATGCAAGTATTCGTCAGGTTGATGCCGGTTATGTAGGGGTGAAATCGCTTTTTGGTAAGGTTCAAACTGATATACTAACTAGTGGTTTAAATTTTATCAATCCATTGATGGATGTTACAACCCTTGATATTCGAACGTTGAATTATACCATGAGTGGTGTGCATGACGAAGGAGCCAAAACAGGCGACGATGCAATCAAGGTATTGACGTCGGATGGTCTTGAGGTAACAATTGATCTTTCTGTTCTTTACCGCGTAAATCCAGCTGAAGCAGGTAGGTTATTGAGAGAAGTCGGTGTTGATTATGAAGATAAGATAGTTCGCCCCATCACAAGAACAAGAATACGTGATAATTCAGTTTATTATGAAGCCGTTGCTTTGTATTCTACCAAACGCGATGAATTTCAAACACGCATTTTTAAAACCATTGAAACTGATTTTAAGAAGCGAGGTATGATTCTAGAAAATCTTTTGGTTAGAAATATTACACTTCCCGCATCAGTAAAATCAACCATTGAGCAAAAAATCAATGCAGAACAAGAAGCACAAAAGATGCAGTTTGTACTTCAAAAGGAAAAGCAAGAAGCAGAAAGAAAGCGCGTTGAAGCACAAGGAATTTCTGATTATCAGCGTATAGTGAGCAGTAGCTTGAATGATAGACAACTTCAATATGAGCAAATTCAAGCTATGAAAGAATTAGCTAAATCTGCGAACTCGAAAATCATTGTGATGCCCTCAAAAGGTTCACCGCTAATAATTGATGCCAAATAGGTAGTTGAGAAGATGGATTTTAAAGAGGTCAGTTCTCTTTTACAAATGCTTGTTCCAGAGACGCTTGAAAATTTTGAAGAGAAGAAAAAAACTGGCAAAAAACCAACAATAAAAAATAATCGTCCCTAGCTGGTGTGATTGATCAAAAACCGCAAGTTGAAATCGGAGCCCAGCAATCGTATTGATAAGTAGCCAAACCAGGGTGGCTGACAATGACCACACAATTCGCTGTAAAAAATCTCTTACTTCTGGTTCCATAATGTTGAAACAAACAATTGGCTTAAATGTTCAAGCCTAAGCTTGAGTGCACTTTAGATTTATTTTCATTTTAAAATTCTTCTAACAATTATTTTTTCTTTGTCTTTTCTAATACTGAGCCAGTAAACACCAGTTGATAGCTGGTCTGAAGGAATGTTATAAATTTCCGCACCCCTGAAATTTTCATTTCTTTTTTGCCAAACAACCTGACCATTTGAATTGTATAGTGAAAGCTGCAAGCTGCCTTCCTTCAAGTTGCTTATCAATACATTAAATGAATTCTTTACAGGATTTGGAAATATAATAACATCTTCATCATTTGATATTGCCTGCGATTTTACAACAGTGTTGTTTGCAGAAATGATTTTTAACTTGGGATCGATGAAAGCACTGTCTGCAATAAATCCAATATTAATAAAATTAGTTTGTCCATTTTTTTGATGATCAATAATGATTGTAGTGTCTCTTAAAGCGTTTTTAAATCTTATTGCGACTTGCATCTCAAAAAAATCAACTGTATTATCTGATGTTGTTTGAGATAGTGTTGTGTTGACCCAGCTTTTACCCAGTGCATTCCATCTCAATTGATAGCTTGGATACCCATTACCATAAACCCAGTCATTGAAAAATTCGTCAAGGTTTTTACCGCTGGTAATTTCAAAATGTTTTTTTAAGTCTGATGTAAATGCATATCGATAGGCAAGTGCAGGGTCTTCTAAATAATTTTTTACTGCTTTAAAAAAATTATCATCACCTAGTTTCCAACGTAACATCTGCAAAACCCAACCACCTTTGGTATATGTTAATCGCGAGTCAAAAATGCGGCTAACGCTTGTTGTATCATCTACATAAACAGTTCCTTTCTTGTTTGATGTAATGAAGTTTATTTGTGATCTATAAAGATTCAGCAGTGAGGTTTCAGAATAAAATTTTTCAGTACTGAAATTGGTACAAAAAATAGCAAAGCCCTCATTTAGCCATATATCTTTCCACGACCCACATGTTATCTTATTGCCAAACCATTGGTGAGCCAATTCATGCACAATCAAAGTTTCATTCATGTTAACCATAAATGAATTGGTCTGGTGCTCCATTCCTCCTCCAAATCCAAATTGTGTATGACCATATCGTTCGTTAATAAATGGATATGGGGTAAATGTATTGTGCAAAAGCTGCATGGTTCTTTTGGTTATACTCGCAGCATTTTTGAATTCACTGATTCTCTCAGGATAGGCATGTTCCATTAATGGCAACCATTTGTTACCAAGTTGAATTGAGTCTTTTATGATCGAGTAGTTTGTAGCTGCAATAGCTATAAGATAAGTTGCAATGGGATAGCGGTGTTTCCAGTAAGTTGTTCTTTTCCCGCCGACAGTAAGTTCCTTGATCAACAAGCCATTACTAGATGATGTGTATTTATCTGGTGTGGTAATTGAAATATCTACTGAATCAGCCTTGTCGTTTAATCCATTCTTGCAAGGCCACCAATCTTTTCCACCATAAGGTTCACTCAAGGTCCACATTACAGGTACTCCTGCATGAGATGAATTCGTGAAAGTACTGAAAGGAGAATTTGCAGCCGGTGGAACTCCTTTATAAAAAATAGTTAGTTCATCTTTTATATTTTTTTCCAGTGCATTTCCAAGATTTATTACAACTGAATTATTTTGAGGACGTGAAAATGACAGCTTATTATTTTTGTAGCGAATACTATCAACCAATAGTTCGTTTGCAAGATCGAAAGTGATTGAATTTGCTTTTTCAGTAATTGTAAATCCAAATTTTACATTTCCTTGTATATACCTAATAGGGGGATCTATATTCCAATTGCAAACAATATAGTGTACATCAAAATTAGAAGACGCAAAAGAAAGCATTGAATTTTTCGAAGATCTTAGAACTTTATTTATTGCTGCTTTTTGTTCAATGACGGCTATTTCATCTATAGACCCTTGAATTTGATTTTTGTTTTGCGCCCAATCCTGTTGTGCTAAAAGTAAGAAAAGTAAGGGCAGAATCCAATGTTTAAAATGCTTATTGGCATATTTGGACCTATGATAAATATTCTTTGTTGCCATTCCTTAGCA
>Ga0209617_10001625_pt1 | contig 10507 bp, 1 predicted proteins | sample LakEriepJuly2011_2_FD_187459 | JGI IMG/M metagenome (GOLD analysis project Ga0209617, IMG submission 187459) | Freshwater microbial communities from dead zone in Lake Erie, Canada - CCB epilimnion July 2011 (SPAdes) (version 2) | ecosystem: Environmental > Aquatic > Freshwater > Lentic >... | reverse complement strand
ACAAGGATATACAGGTCCACAAGGTGATACTGGTTACACAGGTCCACAAGGTTACACAGGACCACAAGGTTACACAGGTCCACAAGGTGACACTGGTTTTACAGGACCACAAGGTTACACAGGACCCCAAGGTTACACAGGCCCACAAGGATATACAGGTCCACAAGGTGATACTGGTTACACAGGCCCACAAGGTTACACAGGACCACAAGGTTACACAGGTCCACAAGGTGACACCGGTTACACGGGTTCACAAGGCTACACGGGTCCACAAGGTTACACAGGTCCACAAGGTTACACTGGACCTCAAGGTGACACTGGTTTCACAGGTCCACAAGGTTACACAGGACCCCAAGGTTACACAGGCCCTCAAGGTGACACTGGTTTTACAGGTCCACAAGGTTACACAGGGCCCCAAGGTTACACAGGCCCACAAGGATATACAGGTCCACAAGGTGACACCGGTTACACAGGTCCACAAGGTTACACAGGTCCACAAGGATATACAGGTTACACAGGTCCACAAGGATATACAGGTTATACAGGTTCACAAGGCTATACAGGCCCACAAGGCTACACAGGACTACGAGGTTACACAGGACCCCAAGGTAACACTGGTTTTACAGGTCCACAAGGTTACACAGGCCCACAAGGGTACACAGGTCCTCAAGGTTATACGGGTCCACAAGGATATACAGGTCCACAAGGCTACACTGGTTTTACAGGTCCACAAGGTTACACAGGCCCACAAGGTTACACAGGTCCACAAGGTAACATTGGTTTTACAGGTCCACAAGGTTACACAGGCCCACAAGGTTACACAGGTCCACAAGGTGACACCGGTTACACGGGCCCACAAGGAATTGTGGGTCCTACCGGTTATCTAGTTTTGACGGGTGGAGGAGCATTTCCTGTTATTTTTGAAACAAGTAAAACATTTTCACCAAATAATTATTTTTCACAAGGAAGTGGTACTTATAATAGTAATATTCATGCATATGTACCTTCTTCTATTTTGACTACTATATATATTGAATCTGTTGGAGTAGCAACAGTTAATTCATCATTTAAGATATATAAAAATGACATTTCAATTAAAACTATTGTAATGAATGAGAATAATAATAAGGCTTTTGAAAACAATTTATCATTCTTGTTTAATACACAAGATAATGTTTCATTAGGTTTTGGAGAGTCAGGAGGAAACGATGATTTTGGATTTAGAGCAACATTAATATTTCAAACGCTTGGTATAGAAGGTTATACAGGACCACAAGGATATACAGGCCAACAAGGATATACAGGTGCACAAGGTCACACTGGTTATACAGGACCGCAAGGCATACCAGGTATTGCAACAAATACAGGTGCTACAGGTTTACAAGGTAATACTGGTTTCACCGGTCCTCAAGGTTATACAGGTCCTCAAGGATTACCAGGTAGTGCAACAGTTACGGGCGCTACAGGTAATACAGGTCCGCAAGGTTATACGGGTCCACAAGGGATACCAGGTAGTGCAACATTTACGGGCGCTACGGGGCGAACAGGTCCTCAAGGTTATACAGGTCCTCAAGGTTATATAGGTCCTCAAGGTAACATAGGTCCACAAGGAACTATGGGTTATACTTACGAATCAACTTACGGAATTTACGAGATGTTTGGTAATAGCAATTGGTTCTATAATAATGAACCCGGCGTTGGAATTAATCTTGATCAAACTTCTAGAATTGCAATGACATCTGACCAATTTTTATATTTAATATCAAAAAGTAACCTATATGTCTCATATGATAGAGGTTTTAATTGGAAACTTAAAAAAACCATTCCAAATGGTATAACCACTACCTCTGGCGGTCATTATGTAGAACCAAGTAGTAATTGCATTGCAACATCATTTGATGGAAAATATATTTCTATAGCTTGTATAAGAGCTAGATATCCAAGTACAACTACTCATTATGGATTACAAATTTCCGATGATTTTGGTGCAACATTTACTGGTAAAATACCAGATTTAAATTGTGCGAACGTTGTAATGTCAGGTGATGGTAAATACCAGATTGCTTTTTCCTATTCTATAAATAATATAACTTATAATTCACCATACCCAAGTCCTCTTTTATACACATCTAACAATTCTGGCCAAACATGGGTTGCATTTAATAATTCCACTATTTATTTTCCAACAACTCGTACACAACCAAATTCGTATAATGGAGAGGCATCTCAATATTATTTTAAATGTGCAATATCAATTGACGGTTGTTATCAAATAATAATTAATACTTTGCACAATTATATATATAAATCATCTAACTTTGGGTTAACCTGGAGTAAAGTACTTATACCAGAAGTATTAAATACTTTTTCTTTTCCCGCGCCTTATGCCAATGTTGAAACATTAACCTATTTTCTTTCTGTTGAAATGTCAGTTTCTGGAAAAGTCCAAATTATAGGAACAAATTTTAAAAAAATTTTTTATTCAAGTGACTATGGTAATAACTGGAGTTCAAGTATTTTAGATTACACCTATAATCTAAGTATGAGGCCTTATTACAATGAATACGTTACTGTACATAGTATATCAATGTCATCCTCAGGACAATTTCAATATGCAATTTTATATTTTCACGACAATTATATATTCGTGTCTTATTATTCAAAAGATTCAGGTGTCACGTGGAATAGTAGTATTCAAATGAGTTTTTATTATTATTCTACCGATCATTTAGAATTTTTAGAAAACATTATTATATTACATAAGTCTGCTCATTATGCAATTACATTTGAATCCAATAAAACTAGGTATACAGAAATATTGCTCAAACTAGGTCCTACAGGTGCAAGAGTTGTAGGACCACAAGGGTCAACCGGATCAACAGGTATCGCTGGACCCCGAGGGTTACCTGGTGTAGAAAGTGTTATTTATGATTTTGGCTCAATTTATGATGGTTTTGGTTCTAATACTTGGATATCTTGTTCTGACGGTCCAACAACAAATTATGCATCAAATTATTCTAATAGGGTTGTAATGACAAAAAGTCAAATTTGTTATTCAGTACTAATTAATGTAGTATATATTTCGTATGATTATGGAAAAAAATGGAATACACTAAAAACTTTATTTGATGAAAGTACGTCATCTGCTTCATCTATTGCAACATCAATAGATGGGAAACATATTTCTATAACTTATTATTCATCGCAAGGAATATATGTTTCCAATGATTTTGGTTTAACATTTACAAACCCAAAAAAAGAATTTTGTTATATGGTTGAAATGTCAGGTGATGGTAAGTATCAAATTCTTACTGCAAATAGTGGTTGCCATAGATCTGATGATTATGGCCAATCGTGGACATCTATTGCTTTACCTATAACTGTTTCAAATATTTCTGCTTCATCATTATCATATAATGGAAATTTTCAAATAGTAACAAATAGTAATAATAGTTTTGACACAGCTATTTCAAGCGATTTCGGTATAACGTGGTCAAAAGTAATTTTCAATGGTATACCTACATCTGGTACTGATTCTTTACCTACATCTGGTACTTTTTCTTGCGTTAAAATGTCTAGTTCAGGACAATACATAACTATGGTGCTCATTGGTTATTGTGTAATTTCAAATGATTATGGTATGACGTGGATTAAACTGTATAATAATCTTAGTCCTATTAATGATAAACCAATTTCTATAACAATGTCAGGGTCTGGTCAATATCAATACATAGTTGCAATTTACCAAGGTGTTTGTAAACGTATATATTCAAAAGATTCGGGTAAAACTTGGACACTTAATGGTACTGAGTTTAGAATTCTCCCTATTCTTATCCCTCCTGTTAATTACAGGAATACTTTCTTTAACAATTTTATTGCTTTACATTGGTCTGGTCAATATTTAATTTTATCTAGTTTGAATAATGCTGGTAAAATAGCTCACTCAACTGTTAATGCTAGTTTACAATCAAGTCCAACAGGTGCAACAGGAAGAACCGGTGCGACGGGACCTCAAGGTAGAACCGGTTTTACAGGCCCACAAGGTTTACCAGGTAGTGCAACACTTACGGGCGCTACAGGGGGAACAGGTCCTCAAGGTAATATAGGTTTTACAGGTCCACAAGGATTACCAGGTAGTGCAACATTTACGGGCGCTACAGGGCAAACAGGTCCTCAAGGATATACTGGACCACAAGGTTACACAGGTCCACAAGGTGACACAGGTTACACAGGTCCACAAGGTTACACAGGTCCACAAGGTTACACAGGTCCCAGAGGTGAAGCTGGTAAAGAAGGTCAACGTGGCGACCAAGGTGCTCAAGGGAAAATAGGCTATACAGGTCCACAAGGTTACACAGGTTTTACAGGTCCACAAGGTTACACAGGACCCCAAGGTTACACAGGTCCGCAAGGTGACACTGGTTTTACAGGTCCACAAGGTTACACAGGGTCCCAAGGTTACACAGGCCCACAAGGATATACAGGACCACAAGGTGATATTGGTTTTACAGGTCCACAAGGCTACACAGGACCCCAAGGTTACACAGGTCCACAAGGTGAGACCGGTTACACAGGTCCGCAAGGTTACACTGGTTTCACAGGTCCACAAGGTTATACTGGTCCTCAAGGTTACACAGGTCCACAAGGTGACACTGGTTTCACAGGTCCACAAGGTTACACGGGTCCACAAGGTTACACCGGTCCACAAGGTTATACTGGACCTCAAGGTGACACTGGTTTCACAGGTCCACAAGGTTACACAGGTCCACAAGGTTATACAGGTACCCAAGGTTACACCGGTCCTCAAGGTTATACAGGTCCACAAGGTTACACAGGACCACAGGGTTACACAGGACCACAAGGTCATACGGGTTTCACAGGTCCACAAGGTTACACAGGTCCACAAGGTTATACTGGTCCACAAGGTCATACGGGTTTCACAGGTCCACAAGGTTACACAGGCCCACAAGGTCACACAGGTCCACAAGGTCACACAGGTCCACAAGGTTACACAGGACCACAAGGTGACACTGGTTTTACAGGTCCACAAGGTTACACAGGTCCACAAGGTTATACTGGACCACAAGGTTATACTGGACCACAAGGTAACACAGGTTTCACAGGTCCTCAAGGATATACAGGACCACAAGGTTACACAGGTCCTCAAGGATATACTGGCCCTCAAGGTTATACAGGTTTCACAGGTCCACAAGGTTACACAGGCCCACAAGGTTTTACAGGTCCACAAGGTAACACCGGTTTCACAGGTCCTCAAGGATATACAGGACCACAAGGTTACACAGGCCCACAAGGTTATACAGGTCCACAAGGTAACACAGGTCCTCAAGGATATACAGGACCACAAGGTTACACAGGCCCACAAGGTTATACTGGCCCTCAAGGTAATACAGGTTTCACAGGTCCACAAGGATATACAGGTCCACAAGGTTACACAGGTCCTCAAGGATACACTGGTCCTCAAGGATATACAGGTTTCACTGGTTTTACTGGACCACAAGGTTATACAGGTCCCCAAGGTAACACAGGTCCACAAGGTTATACGGGTCCACAAGGTTACACCGGTCCACAAGGTTACACAGGAACCCAAGGCCTTATTGGTTTTACAGGGCCACAAGGTTTCACCGGTCCACAAGGTTTCACAGGTCCGCAAGGTCCACAGGGTTTCATAGGTCCGCAAGGTCGTCAAGGTCCACAAGGTTATACCGGTTTCACCGGTATTGTAGGTCCGGTAGGTCCAAATGGTACACCTGGTACACCTGGTACAAATAATTTAACTGAGTCACCAGATAATCTAACGTTAACAACTATCCGAAATATAGTTCCAGCAACGACAAATCAATATTTATTAGGAAATAGTAGTTATCTATGGAAAGAAATTCATTGTCAGAATCTTTATGCAAGCGTTAGTGTTAATGGAGCTACGATAAAGATATCATCAGATTATCGTATCAAAGAAAATATTAAAGCATTGGATAATAAATTTCACGTTGAATATTTGAATCCAATTACATACATCAATAAGATTACAAACAAAGAAGACATTGGTCTAATTGCACACGAATTACAAGAATATTATCCAGAATTAGTCTCTGGTGTAAAAGACGGACCAGAAATACAATCGATCAACTATATTGGATTGATTCCAATATTAATCAATGAAATAAAAGATTTGAAAAATAAGTTTTTAATTTTAGAAAATAAAAATACGCAATTAGAATATAAAAATGTACAATTAGAAAGTGAAATACAAAATATTAAAAAATGCTTTCAAAAATAAATAATTATAATATTAATTATAATTATACATGGATGACGAAATATTTACTGCAGCAGGAAGTGCTACTAGCAGTTCACAAACAAATACGGTCATACCCACTTTAGTAACAGCGTCTGCAACAGCTACAGCCACTTCCATGGTATCTTATGATGACGCGTATACAACAGCAGTTGGAATTGCACAGAAAATCGCGGATAGTACTGCTACAAATGAAGCAAATGTAATAACACAAGCAGTGAATTTAGCACAACAAATCATAACAGGTGGAACAGGTGTTAAATATGGACAAGGACCACAAGGTCCACAAGGTATACAAGGACCTCAGGGTTTCAACGGAACTATTGGATTTACAGGACCAACCGGGGTTATAAGTGGCTCAATATCAACATCATTAATTCCTTCAAAAAATATTTTGTATGATTTAGGTTCAGAAAAATTCAGATTCAGATCACTCTATTTAGCAGGTTCAACTATTTATTTGGGCGGCGCTTCAATATCAGCTTCTCCTGAAGGTACTTTATATGTTACTAGTAGTTCTGGTATAACAGGAACTTTTAATTATAATAATAGTAGTTCAACAGGCCCACAAGGATTTAGAGGTAATGATGGTTCCACGGGTCCAAAAGGTTCTCAAGGCGTACCAGGTTTGAATGGAAATAGGGGGTCAACAGGCCCAAAAGGTTCTCAAGGTATACAAGGTTTGAATGGTAGACCTGGTTCCACAGGTCCAATAGGCTCTCAAGGTATACAAGGTTTAAATGGTAGTCCTGGTTCAACCGGACCAACAGGCTCTCAAGGTACACAAGGGTTAAATGGTAGCCCTGGTTACACGGGACCAACAGGTTCTCAAGGTATACAAGGTTTAAATGGTAACCCTGGTTACACCGGGCCAACAGGACCTGCCTCTTTAGGATCAAATAATAGCGGAGCATTTATTTTAACCCTCACAGTTACTTATATACAACCAACTTTGGGAAAAAGTATTACTGACAATAGTACTGTTATACACAATATTGAAGTAAGTCCAAATAATTTAGGTATAACCGCATCATATACAGGTTCAAATATAACTATAACTAATAGTAATATTAATATTTCCTCTAGTTTTAAAAGGAAATCGGCGCTATTTCCAACTTTAGGAACTATACAATTATTAAATGGTGACCAAAACACCACTAACACTAATTTACTTGATTCATCAACATTAATGTATAATTTATCAACAATAATAAATACATACAATTTTGTAGGTGGAAAATCTACAAATACTTATGGCGCAGTCAGTTCTTCTTTTAATATTAATGCATCTTATACTATCCCTAATTTTGGTTCAATTTATAGTGGTCCTGCTCAAGTATCAAATCAAACATTTATTGGATCAATATATTATTTAACATTTAACAATGCCGCACTTAGTAATTAATTCATTCATTAACAAGTAAAAATAAATATGATAATTTTTATATTTATTATATTTATAATAAAATATGTCCACCGCAGTTGTTCCATTATGTTTGACCATGAATAGCGATGGAAATGAACCCATATTTATAAGTTACACCCCTAACGATAGTAATAATATTTTTACTATGAATTTTTATGTAAGTAGACAATATTATGATTCAAATACAGACCGCAGTAATCCATATAAATTTTATTATGATATTAACAATATAAAAAAGGGACAATGGGTTGCTGGCGTAGAAGGTGGATATGCTTGGAAAATTATAGAGCCGCCTGTTCTTAACTATGATGATTTTGGTAATAACTATGTTACACTAACATTAGAAGATATTGATAATTTTTGTTATCATTTAGATAAAAGAAAAAGTAATGGTGCTACTATACCATATGGAAATTATATATTATTTGAAATGGGTACAAATAATGTTCCTTTGTGTGTAGGTTTACTCGCTACATTACAATTTGATCAAATTGTAATAGATTTAACTTCTAGATTTTTGTCTGGGGGAAATGGAATAGGAGGTATTGGATACACTGGGCCTCAAGGGGATAGTGGGCCTCAAGGTTTCAATGGTAGAACTGGTTACACAGGACCTGAGGGAACAACAGGACCTCAAGGAAGAACTGGGGCTCAAGGAAGAACTGGGGCTCAAGGAAGAACTGGGCCACAAGGATATACAGGACCTCAGGGAAGAACAGGTTCACAAGGATATACAGGACCTCAGGGAAGAACAGGTCCACAAGGTGCGATAGGTCCAACTTTACCCATAGTAATTTCTAGCATTGTTGCTGAAGAAATTCTAGGCAATTTACTAGTTTCAGATAATGGTAGGAATGTATATAGTACAAGTAATTTACAATATTATCAAAATAAATCGTCTAATATACCAAATTATATACAAGTTTCATGTGATATAGTCCCTAGTAAAGATAGTGTTTATAGTTTAGGATCTGCTGATAAAAAATTTAAGAGTTTGTATATAAGTGGAAATACTATAAACATAGGCGATTCAACAATATCTGCAATTGGTTCTTCAATAGCTCTGCCCACAGGTTCTTTAATTGGTGGTGTAAATCCAGGAACCATAAAAATTTTAGATGCTCTAGAAAATACAAGTTTATTACCAACAACTGGTGAAAATGGTGATGGTTACATAATAAGTGAGCCTAGTGGAAACTCGCATTTGTGGGTTGTAACTACTGCATCTACAAGGTTCTCTGATGCTGTTTATACCGATGTTGGCGTAGTTCAAGGTCCAATTGGACCTATTGGACCATTAGGGCCGCAAGGTGACACTGGTTATACAGGTCCTCAAGGAATACCTGGGAGTGCTGTAAATACAGGTGCTACAGGATCACAAGGTTTTACAGGACCACAAGGTTACACGGGCCCACAAGGTTACACCGGTCCACAAGGTGACACTGGTTTTACAGGTCCACAAGGTGACACTGGTTCTACAGGTCCACAAGGTTACACGGGGCCACAAGGATACACAGGTCCACAAGGTGACACTGGTTTTACAGGTCCACAAGGATACACGGGTCCACAAGGTTATACGGGTCCACAAGGTTACACAGGTCCACAAGGTGACACTGGTTTTACAGGCCCACAAGGTTACACTGGACCACAAGGTTACACCGGTCCACAAGGTGACACTGGTTTCACGGGTCCACAAGGTTATACGGGTCCACAAGGTTTCACAGGACCTCAAGGGTTTACCGGACCACAAGGTTTCACAGGTTTTACTGGTCCACAAGGTTACACAGGTCCACAAGGTTTCACAGGACCTCAAGGGTTTACCGGGCCACAAGGTTTCACAGGTTTTACTGGTCCACAAGGTTACACAGGTCCACAAGGTTACACAGGTTCGCAAGGTTACACAGGTCCACAAGGTTACACGGGTCCACAAGGTTACACAGGTCCACAAGGTTACACAGGTCCACAAGGTTATACAGGCAGTCAAGGGTGTACAGGTTTCACAGGTCCACAAGGTTATACAGGTCCACAGGGTTACACAGGCCCACAAGGAAGAACTGGTCCACAAGGGAGAACTGGATCACAAGGTGACACTGGGCCACAAGGTGACACTGGTTTCACAGGTCCACAAGGGATGATAGGCCCTCAAGGATATACTGGTCCACAAGGTTACACAGGTCCACAAGGTAACACCGGTTACACGGGCCCACAAGGCTATACAGGCCCACAAGGTTACACAGGTCCACAAGGTTACACAGGTCCACAAGGTTACACTGGACCTCAAGGTGACACTGGTTTTACAGGTCCACAAGGATATACAGGTCCGCAAGGTTATACAGGTCCACAAGGTTACACTGGTTTCACAGGTCCACAAGGTTACACTGGTCCACAAGGTTACACAGGCCCACAAGGTTACACCGGTCCACAAGGTGACACAGGTTTCACAGGTCCACAAGGTTACACAGGTCCACAAGGTTACACTGGACCTCAAGGTGACACTGGTTTTACAGGTCCACAAGGATATACAGGTCCGCAAGGTTATACAGGTCCACAAGGTTACACTGGTTTCACAGGCCCGCAAGGATATACAGGTCCCCAAGGTTATACTGGTCCGCAAGGATATACTGGTCCGCAAGGATATACAGGTTTCACTGGTTTTACTGGCCCTCAAGGATATACAGGTCCCCAAGGTTATACTGGTCCGCAAGGATATACAGGTTTCACTGGTTTTACTGGCCCTCAAGGATATACAGGTCCCCAAGGTTATA
>Ga0209617_10001623_pt1 | contig 10510 bp, 9 predicted proteins | sample LakEriepJuly2011_2_FD_187459 | JGI IMG/M metagenome (GOLD analysis project Ga0209617, IMG submission 187459) | Freshwater microbial communities from dead zone in Lake Erie, Canada - CCB epilimnion July 2011 (SPAdes) (version 2) | ecosystem: Environmental > Aquatic > Freshwater > Lentic >... | reverse complement strand
TTAGGGCAAGACCTTCTTGCATCAAGCACGCCGTGGCCAAAGTAAAGCTAGGCGGTTTTTTGGTGGTGGACAACACGGAGCGGTCTTATTACCTCTCGGACAAGACCAGAGCCCATTTGAAGAACTTTTTGCCCGTCTTTGATGAATTCGGTCCTACGCCGGGGCTTGGGCATTTTACCCGGGCCACCATTTTTCAAAAACTGGCAAACATTTAAAAAACATCCATACGAGATGCAGGCGATCTCCATGTTCATTGTGGGTGAAGCCGATCTATCGGGGTGATTGGCCGTGCGAAGCCGGGATTCCATCTCCCTACTAGTGCTGGCTGGTTATTTTGGCTGAATCCGGTGGAAAAAACCGTTCTGTATCGCCTTGGAGCCATAAGCGGGGCACTATCAAGTCATGTCGCGAGGACGAAAGATACTGCTCCTTGAAAAAAGAACTGAATCCAGAAATTGGAAGAGGAGTTAGGCATGCGTCTTCCCTTTGTTTCTCTGGGTCTTTCTGCGTGCCCTATTCATTTGAGCTTTTCGTTCTCACACCAGGGCTGGGAATGCCCCGCACCAAAAATCTAAGATGGGATTCAGGGTTCCCGTTCTAATAATTTTCTGGCGGCGGCCGTCTACCGTGCAGCGGGTGATCGATGCAGTTCGCCCTATTGCCCCCCAACGGGTATTTCTGGCTGGCGATGGCCCCAGCCCAGAACGTCCACAGGAGAACATTTTGGTGGCTGAGACAAGAAACATGGTAGAGACGCAAATCGACTGGCCTTGTCGCATCGAGCGCCTCTACTCGGCTACAAACCAAGGCTGCCGGCGGGCAGTCGAAGCGGCGATAAACTGGTTTTTTCAACAAGAGCAGGAGGGGATCATCCTTGAGGATGACTGTGTGCCGCATCCCGAATTCTTTTCCTTCTGCTCCGGGCTTCTCCAGCGATACCGGGATGATGCGCGTGTGGGCTGTATCACCGGCAACAACTTTCAGAACGGGATCAGGAGGAGCCCGGAAAGCTACTATTTCTCCAAGTATCCGCACTGTTGGGGATGGGCAACTTGGCGACGCGCCTGGAGCCTATATTCCCAGAAGTTGGAATTTTGGCCCGCATGGCGAAAATCGGAAGCGTGGTTCAAAAGGTTTAACAATCCTGCTGAAAGGCGTTATTGGCAAAGCATCTTTGACCAAGCCTATATTAGAAAAATTGACAGTTGGGCATATCCTTGGACTGCGTCTCTTTGGCATGCGGGACGCCTAACTGCAACTCCCCAGGTTAATTTGGTGCAAAATGTTGGATTCGGAAGTAATGCCACCCACACCAAAGGCCAGGAGGCCGAATTCTCAGTCCCCTCCGAGGGGTTGGGCCCCATCGTTCACCCTGCGGAAGTAATGATTAATCAGGAAGCGGATGAATACGTTTTTCGGAATCTTTTCTTTCGTGGATCAGCCGTCCATGGAGGAAAAATGATTCGCGAGGCCAAAAAAATCTGGAAGTTCATTGGAGGGATGGCCAAAAAACTGAGAACGGAATTCTAATTCTGCATGAACCCCATGAAAACACCGTTCCTTCACATCTGGGCTCGGCTCAAATTTCTGTTAGCCCGGTTTCTCGCGTTTACTCCGGCGAGATCTGTGGGATTTGTCATTCTCTCCCGCCTCAAAGCGGGGGGCATCCGGCTCGAGGGGGTGGATTTGCAGCGTGCGATTATCCGCATCCGCCAGGGTCAGTTTCTCGAGGCCGCAGAAATGCTGAAAGAGGAGATTCGCCTTTTCCCGGACCATGCCACGGCCGGCAAGCTTTTGGATAAGACCCGTCGATCCCTGCCTTCGCCCAGTGGAAAGGTGGGGGATGAACTGGCTGAGTTGTTGCCAGCGATCCTCCCCTACACCATGTTGAGCCTCGAACGGTTGGAGGCTCTGTTTCTCGGTGCAAAGCAGGTTTGTCAGTTAGACCTGAAGGGCCATTTTGTTGAATGCGGAGTGGCGGCGGGAGGGAGTTCCGCCCTGCTGGCTTGGGTGATTAAAAAATATTCCTCCCGGCCGCGTTTTGTATTCTGTTTTGATACTTTTACAGGGATGCCGAAACCCACAATTCATGATACGCATGCGGGCGTTGGAGCGCTCCAAACAGGATGGGGGCAGGGCACCTGCGCCGCACCGATGGACTCGCTCCACGCCATCGCCAGAATTCTCGGTGTCCAAGAAATCATTCGGCCTATCAAGGGCCTTTTTCAGGAGACCTTGCCGGTTGCGCGGAAGGAAATCGGAGCCATCGGACTTTTGCATTTGGACGGGGATTGGTATGATTCAACTCGGTGCATTTTAGAAAACCTTTATGATCAGTCGGTGGATGGGGCTTATTTGCAGGTCGATGATTATGGCCATTGGCAGGGCTGTCGGAAGGCGATTGATGAATTTGAAAATATCCGCAATCTAAACTTTATTCGGAAAACTATTGATTCTTCCGGCATATGCTTTCCCAAGCCAGCGCGCTCATAAAAAGATTCCTTGGGTTCAACTCCCCCGATGCCCAAGGGAAGCTGATCGTTAACCTAGGCTGTGGAAAGGTACTCCATCCAGCTTGGAGAAATATGGATCTGTCACCCGGAACTCCAGGGATCGAATTCATTGATCTTAGCCGCCCTCTTCCTTTCGTTGAGCATTCCTTGAGGGCGGTATACTGCTCTCATGTGTTAGAACATCTGCCGAGAGGCCGCGTGCCCCGTTTCCTTGCGGAATGCGCCAGGGTTGTCAGGCCTAACGGCATTTTGCGCCTAGTCGTTCCAGATCTGGAGGCTGCCGTTCGGGAGTATCTGCTTCAATTGGAGGGGGCGATCCGCGGAGAGCCGGGAGCGGAGGAGCGGCACGAGTGGATGATGGTAGAACTGCTGGATCAGCTGACCCGCCGAGTTTCGGGGGGGTTTATGGCGCGATGGTGGCGATCACACCCGCTGGCCGCACGAGAGTTGATCGAAAAAAGATTGGGGGGGGAAGCCATGGAATGGATCGAACGGTTTAAGGAGGAATCAAAGAGCGGAAGGCGGCTGCTTACGCACACTGAAATCTTTGAGTTGGAAGATCCGACAAAAAAAGCGGCTTTGCAATTTCACCAAAGAGGAGAAATGCATCGCTGGATGTATGACAGGGTGTCCTTGTCACGGCATCTTCGGGAAGCGGGATTTCGGGACGTCCAAGTGCATCAGGCGGACACTTCCAGTATCGAAGACTTCGTCGCCTATCATCTGGATGCAGACGAACAAGGCAAAGTCCGTAAGCCCGACTCCCTTTTTATAGAAGCCAAGGCATAAAAAAGAGGGATCCAAAATAAAGGTTGTCCATATATGTTCGGAGATCCAGAGCGGCGGAGCCGGTCGGGCGACTTGTAGCCTTCACGAAAGTCTGCTCGCACAAAATATCGATAGCCGAATCTTGGCCGGAGATGCCGAGCGGGCTGAAGATCGCATCCGGCCTTTGATCCGAACGCTGGCTGAAAGGAATAGGCGGAAACATGTGGTCCGCCGTTTTTTAAGAAAAAACCGCACCTCCATTTCCACGACTCATTTTTCAATCGATGTGATGGGCATGCGGATCGGGCAAGAGCCTTGGATTCGTGATGCGGATGTCATCCATCTGCATTGGGTGGCAGAGACCCTGTCCTCCGCCTCTTTGGTGGCTTTGGCTCGGCTGGGCAAACGGGTGGTTTGGACCTTGCACGATATGCGACCCCTCACGGGGGGTTGTCACTTCTCCGCAGGATGCCAAAAATTCAAGGAGAGCTGCGGCAGCTGCCCCCAATTAAGAACGGATTATTTTGCGACCACAGCCCAGACCCTTGGGGCAATGGCAAGGGCGGTGGAAATTCTTCAGCCCCATTTTGTTGCACCAAGCGCCTGGATGGCGGAGCAGGTCCGCCTGAGCCGGGTGGGGCGCAATCGCGGGGTCTCAATCATTCCGAACGGGGTGAACACGGACACTTTTTCACCGGGGTCAAGGGAAGAAGCGCGGAGACAGTTGGGCCTTCCTCAGAATGGTCGCATGATTCTTTTGGCGGGGCACTCGTTTGTGGAAAAACGCAAGGGCTTGGATCACGCCCTGCAAATTCTTTCGATGCTAAGGCAGGAAGAAAGAGCCTGCTCTGGCGTTGCCCAAGGCGAGATCAGCCTGCTTTTGGCCGGTGGCGACTCCAAGGAAGTTCAGCCGAGGGGCTGGCAGGTTCACCGGGTGGGCCGGGTTCCTGCCGAGCGAATGGCCCTGGTGTACCGAGCGGCTGATGTGCTCCTTTTCACTTCCTTGGACGACAATTTGCCAAACGTGATTCTGGAGGCCATGGCTTGTGGGCTTCCTTCGGTGGCCCACCAGGTGGGTGGGGTGCCCGATCTGCTGGGATGCGGGGAACCGGCAGGGTTGCTTTTTTCTCCGCAACATGCAGAGGAGGGAGCTTCCCGGATCTTGAGAATTTTTGAAGAACCCGGTCTAGAGAAAGAACTGGCTGGTCGGTCGTTGGAACGGGCCCGCAATCAGTTTAGCCTGCCAAGGCAGGCCAGCGATATGGTTTCGCTCTATGAAAGTTTGCCTGCTCCCGTAAGAGTTCATCAGGGGGAAGGGGAGGAGGGCGCCCAAATACTGGCGGATACCCCTGGCTGGCGTTTTATGTGGGAAACGTGGAAAAGCAGGTTAGGGATTCCTTAGAAAGGCAGTCGTTTTTGAATCGACCGACCCCAGCGGGCTAGGGTCTTGTCCAAGCGGTGGCGGATCCTAGCCAGCCATATATCGGGTCTGGGAAAAGCGGCCCTGCTTTGCACAAGGCTTCGCAGGGTTTAGGACTCGGGGGGGTGCGTTCTCGCTCGGGCGAAGCGCGACATAAACTTATGCGCAATTCGTTTGCAAAACATTCTGCCAGCTCGGGCTAAATTGGAAAAAGCATGTGGTTTCCGATCGAAAGCTCTTCCGCCCGTCCGACATCAAGCGGAGCTGCGGAAATGCCGTCAAAGCACGCCACCGGCTGGGGTGGAAACTTGGCGTAGGGTTTGAGGATTTAATCCGCAGGTTCGTGGCAGAGGAAATGTACGCCCGAACAGTTATTTAAAAATCCGCTTCGAAATAGAGCGTTTCCAGCGGCTGAAGGTTCGCCGGACATAATGAAGTGCTCTATATTTAGCCATTTCAACTGCGCCAAGGTGGCTGGCCAGAAGATTAGCTGCCTCTTGGATCCTCTCCGACGGGGCGTAGACAAGTGTTTCTTGCGCGCGGAATAGCACGTGAAACTTAGTGGCTGGGGGCACTTGCTTGTCCAAAGCATATCTTAGCATGAGAAGGCGGTGCTCTTCGAGCGCGAGGCCGGAGATCCAATTCTGTTGGCTGGCTTGGTTTAAGTGACGGCGAAATTCGACTAAAGGCTTTGGATCGTACGCCAAGCCGCCTCTCTGAAGAAGGTGAAGCCACATTTCGATGTCAGTATTTTGCTTGATGCTTTCAGAGAAACCACGAAGTGCATCAGATCGACGGAAAAGGCAGCAGACCGGTTCCCCAATCAGATTGTCCTGATGTTCGAGTATTTTCGGAATAATCTTGTTCTGCGAGAAAACGCCAGAGGGCAAATTAACGAGAGTTTCCAGCTTACAAGAGGAGTGGTCGATGATATTTCGAGCACTGGCCGCCAAAGCCACCCCAGGGGTCTGCAAACTATGCCATTGTTGGGAAAGACAATCAGTTCGATCTAGCCGATCGTCCCCGCCCATCAGCTTGACCGCTTCCCCCCGCGCTTGCCGTAGGCAAAAGTTCCAATTCGCCACCATGCCTAGGTTGCTGGGTTGATGAAAAATACGGATTCTTGGATCGCGATTAGCGTAATCCTGTAAAACAGAGTAAGTATTGTCTGGGGAGGCGTCATCGGATGCAATAACCTCCAAGTCGTGAAAATCCTGGCGCAGGACAGAATCAAGTGCCTCGGGTAAGAATTGTGCCTGCCGATAACAGGGTAATAGGACACTGATTTTAGGAGCCCCCATCGAAAAGGGAATCTGGCAGTTTTTTGCTACGGCACAATCCCCCCATTCATGTTCGATGCCAAGTTATTCACGAGAAGGGATGAGAAAACACAGTTTTAGGCTGGGAGCTTATAAAGATTCAGGATTAATAGGGTATGGTTTTTTTACTTGGGTCCTCGGGCTACATTGGTCAGGCCTTCGGCCAAGAACTCGCCCAAAGAGGGATCCCCTTTCGGCCTATATCTCGGCAGGAGATTAATTATGCCGATTACCGATCCTTACGAACTACACTTCAAAAGGAAAAACCGGAGTTCGTTATCAATGCAGCAGGTTTCACCGGGAAGCCCAATGTGGATGCTTGTGAAAACCAAAAGGGGGAGACGGTAGCTGGCAACGTCACCTTGGCCCAAACGGTGGCTCAAGCTTGTGATGCGGCTGGAATAAGACTGGGCTTTGTGTCATCGGGCTGCATCTACACCGGGGCTAAGGTACGAAAAGAGTGTGGTACTTGGGCGGTCGAGGATCGGCTGACGGAACCGTTGGTCTCGGAGCTTCTGGCCCAGCGGTCCGACCGGGTGGCCGGGTTTGCGGAGGGGGATGAACCGAACTTCTGCTTCGCCCATAACAACTGCAGTTTTTACAGCGGGACCAAGGCGTTGGCCGAGGAGGTGATGGCGGGATTTCCGGACTTTTATGTCTGGCGCCTGCGCATCCCCTTTGATGAGTTTGACGGCCAACGCAACTACCTCTCCAAGGTGCAGCGATATGCCAAGGTCTATCAAAACTGGAACTCCGTCAGCCACCGTCGGGATTTTGTCGCCGCCTGTCTGGATACCTGGTTGCAGAAAGCCCCCGGCGGGGTCTACAACGTGGTGAATCCCGGTTATGTCTCCACGCAGGAGGTGGTGGAAAAGATTCGGGAAAAGTTGAAGTCCGGCTGGAGTCCGGACTTTTGGGGGAGTGATGACGAGTTTTATCGGTTCGGGGCCGTCACTCCCCGCTCCAACTGCATTTTGGACACCACCAAGATCCTGAAGGCAGGGATCAAGATCCGACCGGTCGCGGAGGCGCTGGCGGAGGCGTTGGACTGTTGGGTCCCTGAGAAGAATTAAGGGAAAACCGGCCTTGGGGAGCCAAGGCCGACAGGCCCCAAATTTCAAAAGTTTCGCATTGGGTCAGGCAAAGCAGGACAGAAAGCTTAAAATCCTGCTTGCTTCACAAAAATTCTGAGTAGGCCGAGAAATCCGCAGCATAAATGCGTTCGATTTTCCGGCGGGTTGAGTCATTGAGGAAACTTTCATATTCAGGCCAATCTTGGGAGATCCAAGGTATCTTGAAGGAGTGTTTGGAAACATCGCCGTCATACAGGGTGCGATGAGCATGGTGGAAGGAGCTGATCCGAGAAATCTCGGCGTCAAGGTCCAAGCGCACGTCTTGCGTTGGGGTGGCGAAGTCGAGTAGCGCATCCAGAAGTGGTTCCCGATCAGCGTTGATGACCCGGGCTGGGCGGATGGATTGTTCCAGCGGATGGAATTGTTGGCGATAGTGGTTGTTACAATTGGTGATGTCGACGCTCTCGATCCTGCTGAGAAACGAATCAAACGAAAGGCTATCTTGGCTCAAATCGAATCCCAAATCCTGGAAGGAGTTGTTGTTGTGGGAGTCGCGAAGAACGTGGCGGAAGCTACTCACTGCCCGCTTGTAGGGATTACGGATAACGCGGACCCAAGCGAGCTTGCGGGGATCGGCATTCATCAGCCACGCCCGATAGTGGGCGCTATCAGGCAGTACCTTTTGCCTATAATTATGGGGCCAGGGATCGTACGCCAGTGCCTCTTTAAGTAGACCGGCGATGGCAAAGTACCAGAGTATCGAGGTTGTGCAGGCAGATTTAGCCGACCAGATGAGGCCAACGCCCCTAGGGGGGAACATAAGCGCTACCGGACTTTGGTTGAGGTGCGTACGCGAGGCAAACAAAGACTTGGGAAATAAGCGGATATAGAACCCCCGGGTGATTCGGTTTTTATAGATAAGTTTCAAGGACTTTTTTATCCGAGCTGCTGTAAAGAGGGATCTGACTCTACTCGTTTATAAGCGTAGCTAAATTTCGAAGGCGAGACTTTTTACCAGAAAACAGGGGCCGAGGTAGGTTCTCACCAAGCAGGGCGGAAGTCAGATGAGCTTTCCGATGCGTGAAAACCATTGCAACTAAAGCGCACCGCCATCGCTTAAGAATCATGATTTTCTTTATAAAATCTTGGCATTAGTCAGAACAGAATAATCGCAATGCAGCCTTGATAAGTTCGTGGGCTTGTCTACTCGCGGACACACTCGCACCTCTTTGGATTGCGTAATGTCGACCGATACTGCACTTGGGTATGCCCGTCTGGTATTAGCAAAAACCAAGGGGGCCAAAGAAATTTCTGAAGCCTAAAGATCAAATTATTAAAAGATCCGGATGCTCTTGTCCGCCTCGAATATCCGCTCGAACTGGATCCGGCAGTTTGTCTTTCACCGAATTTAAATCCCCTGGAAACAAGCATTTCTTTATTGATCACTTTCTGTGCTGTACTGCAGACGAAAAGAACTCATAGTTTTTACACAATCGCAATGAATTTCAAAAAAATATGAAGCGTTGTCTGGTGACTGGGGGAGCCGGCTTCATTGGCTCTGCCCTGGTCCAATATCTTCTATGTGGGCAGGAAGATGCCGTTGGGGTGGGCCGGGTAGTGGTGCTGGACAAGCTGACTTATGCGGGTCGACGGGAAAACCTCGCGGAGGGTGGGCACGATTCCCGGTTTCGTTTCGTCCAAGGTGACATTTCGGATTCTGATCTGGTTGGAAAGTTGCTGGAGGAGGAAGGTGTCGATTCAGTGTTTCACCTTGCGGCCGAGTCGCATGTGGATCGGTCGATCGAAGGGCCAGAGGCCTTTATCCAAACGAATCTGGTCGGGACCTATCGCCTGCTTCAGGCAGCCCGCGTGCATCAGAAAAAAATGAAAAACGGACAGGATTTTCGTTTCTTGCATGTGTCGACAGATGAGGTTTTTGGCACACTTGGCGCACACGATCCCGCCTTCACAGAGGAGACTCCCTATCGCCCAAACAGTCCATACTCTGCCAGCAAAGCCGGCAGCGATCATCTGGCTCGGGCTTGGCATCATACTTTTGGGCTACCGGTGATCATCACTAATTGCTCAAACAACTACGGACCCAGGCAGTACCCGGAGAAGTTGATTCCTGTGATAATCCTCAAGGCACTGGCGGAGGAGAAGCTACCTGTGTACGGGGATGGATCCAATATTCGGGATTGGCTGTTTGTGGATGACCACGCTAAGGGGCTGGCGACAGCCTGTTTCCGGGGGGTGCCAGGGGAGTCATACAACTTCGGCGGGCGGGCGGAGGTTTCCAATCTGGAGTTGGTGAAGAATCTGCTTTCCATTTTAAGGGAGTTGGGGCACTCGCAGGCCACAGAGAAACTGATTTCCTTTGTAAAAGATCGCCCTGGGCACGATTGGCGTTATGCGATTGACGGGACAAAAAGCGAGCGGGATTTGGGTTGGCGTCCGCAGGAAACCATTGGAACGGGATTACGGCGAACGGTTGAGTGGTACCTAAAAAACGGTGATTGGATCCGGTCCGTTCAGGATGAAGGGCACAAGGAGTGGATGCGGGCAAATTACCAAGCACGTTCGGCGAAAGACGGCATAAAGTTGATTCAAAAATAGAATGAAGCGAAAAGGAATTATTCTTGCGGGTGGGGCGGGGACGCGACTTCATCCAGCTACGCTGGCGGTTTCGAAGCAGCTGCTGAACGTGTACGACAAGCCGATGGTGTACTATCCGCTATCAACACTCATGCTTGCGGGGATTCAGGAGATTCTTTTAATTTCGACGCCGCAGGACACTCCTTTGTTTGAGAAACTTTTTGGGGACGGCCGAAAGTGGGGAATCTCCCTTTCCTACGCGGTACAGCCCGAACCGGGAGGGCTGGCCCAGGCCTTCCTGATTGGGGCGGACTTTGTCCGGGGTGGGCCGAGTGCTCTTGTGCTGGGAGACAATATTTTTTACGGCCACCACTTTCCTCATTTACTTAGCCAAGCAGATCGACGGCAGGAGGGGGCAACCGTGTTTGCTTACCGCGTGAATGATCCTGAACGATATGGCGTTGCGGAATTCGATAAAAACGGAAAGGTGCTTTCCTTAGAGGAGAAGCCTAAGCAGCCAAAGTCCCACTATGCGGTAACCGGCCTCTATTTTTACGACGAACAGGTGGTGGAAAAAGTGCGCAGGGTCAAGCCCTCGGCACGGGGTGAGTTGGAGATCACGGACCTGAATCGTCTTTATTTGGAGGAGGGGAATCTTCATGTGGAAAAGATGGGTAGGGGATACGCTTGGCTAGACACGGGGACTCACGGCTCGCTTTTGGAGGCGGGACTGTTTGTTTCCACCATGGAGCATCGGCAGGGGCTAAAGATGGCATGTCCTGAGGAGATTGCTTGGCGGAACGGGTGGATCGATGACGTCCA
>Ga0209617_10001622_pt1 | contig 10513 bp, 8 predicted proteins | sample LakEriepJuly2011_2_FD_187459 | JGI IMG/M metagenome (GOLD analysis project Ga0209617, IMG submission 187459) | Freshwater microbial communities from dead zone in Lake Erie, Canada - CCB epilimnion July 2011 (SPAdes) (version 2) | ecosystem: Environmental > Aquatic > Freshwater > Lentic >... | reverse complement strand
TGATAAGCTGCTTCTCCATCACCATGCGGTCTTCTTACTCGCACAGCTTGATATAATTGTGAAGTATAATGTTGCTCAGTTAAACCAGTTATAAGTGTATAATGACGCCCTTGCTCATCTATTTGGTCATGTGCTAAACCTTCCCCATATATACGGAAAGTTCTAGAGTTATCGACTGCTACACCTGCGGAACCTCCACTTTTTTTTATAGAGCGCCGTTGTTTACGATTTTTTCTAGAAATTAGTTTTCTGACCATTTGAATTGTATATATTATACTAATTATTTTAAATAATTCAATTGCAAAAAAAATTAGAAGAACTTAAAAAAACACAGACATGCAATCTTTAGACGGTGGCGTTAAAATGAAAAAAAATCGAGAAGGTATAAACGCAAAATTAACCGAAAATCAAAATGTATTTAAATATATATTATTGTGCAAATTTTAAGCACTATGTTCTTTAGTCTCACATATTATTTTAATGAATAACTCCGCTTCACTTATTAGCTCTTTTAATGCGGGAGGGGTAAGTTTATTCATTTGCCAAATCATTCGTCCAGTTCTTGAATTTTTGCTAAGTATTTTTTTCTTCTTAAATATAAAATTATAATATAATGCTCTCCAAGTAATATCCCATATGCCATCTTTCTGATAGTTTGACATTTTTAATATATAATTTGAAGAACTAATATATGGTTTTGTTGTAGTTTCACCACCATCATTAAATCCTAACATGCCATATACATTGGGAACCATTACCCAATCATAACTATCTATTGCAAATTCCATAAACCAACGATATATTTCATTTGGGTCAATTTCACATAATAACATAAACTGACCCACTAACATTAAACGTATAATATGATGCAAATATCCATATTTAAACGCTACTTTAATATTTTTATCTAAAGGCTCAATACCCGTTTCCGCCGTATACCAGCTTTTTGATAATGTATTTGTATGATTTAAATAATTAGCACCAACCAATTCGTCATATCTATGCATATACACCATTCTATAGTATTCCCGCCAACCAATAATTTGACGAATAAATCCCTCAATATCATTTATACCAATAATATCTTGATGTCCCTCGTAATACTTAATACTTTCAGTAACTACAAAATCGGGTGTTATAATACCTATATTTAAACTACTACTTAGTAATGAGTGATATATAAAAGGATTTGTGTCATCCATAATATCTTCCCATTTTCCAAAATTTTTTAATCTGTTTTTCAAAAAATCTGTTAATTTTTGTTTTGCAGTGTTGAAATCAAATGCAATGTGATGCCATTCATCTAAATTTCCCAAATGATTAGGGAAATTTGTTTTTATATATTCGGTTGCATCACTTATTATAAGATGTTCATCATCACTATTAAATAGCGTAGTATGATATTTAGGATATTGTAAATCTGTTTTTGGAAATGTATGGCGATTACTCTTATCAAATGAAAGCTTTCCGCCTAAATATGCACCGCTTTCATCCATTAAAATATTTAACCGTTGTCGTTGCCAACGATAGAAATCATTATGAAAAAATTTGCGTTTCATATTTTTATGAGCAGTAATATATTCATCTAGTTCTGATTCCAAACATATGAAACCTTCATTATGTAATTTAGTTACATTTTTACCTTTAGTTAAATTTGCTATTTTTGTTTCTAAAAGATGGTCAACTGTATCATAATAAATAATATTTTTTACAGTTTTAACTATTTCAGGTAAACGACCCATGTCTTTAAAATCAATATATTCTACATCTAATCCATTGTCACGCAAATATGCTTCATATAATTTCATAGATACTCGGTGTAAAAGTAATTTTAATCCATTGAAATGCACTATACGTTCTTCGCTTGAAAAATATAATGGTTCTTCTAAAATATAATATTTATATTTTTGATTTTGCTTGTCCGGCAAAATACTGTCTATGTTTTCAAATAAGTGAACAGGATAAATAAGCACAGCTGTATCCGATGACATAATATAATATTATAAGAGAAAGGTTATTTAAGATTAAGACTTATATTAAATATTAAATGGAAAATCATACTAAATATAATCTATTGGTCGATCGTATATATACGATACTAATAGAACAGTTTGAACTAAAATCCTATAATATAGATAATAATAAAAAGATAATTTATAAATTAATTTTAGATTTTAATAAGAATAGTTTGTGCGATGAATTTTTAACAGATTATTTATTGATTTATTTTAAAAAAATACACCCAGTATTTACAGTGTATGAAAAATCGGGTTTTGATGACTTAAGTGTAATTAATTATAGAGAATTTATTATAGTGTTTTTAATAGTAATAACAAAATATGTAGAGGATATTGTATATCTAAATAGTGATTTTAGAGACTACTATGACATACCTCTTATACGAATAAATAGATTAGAAGTCTATATATTAAAAAATATAGATTGGGATTTCTCTATTAAAAATCAAGACGAATTATCTATTGAAAATATGTGAATATATATTATTAAAAAAAATAATTTATAATTATATATAAATAAAAATGTCTGATCTTTTTAATATAACACAAATTTATTCGGAAATAACACAAAGAAATCGCGCTTTTGGTCAAACCAATAGTTTCTATTTTTATATGAATTTACAACAAGACCCTACAAAAACAAATTCAACAGCATTTAATAAAAAGGCTATAGGCTCTAATGATTTAATGCAAACATCTAGCTCATTATTATATCAATCTATTGGCGATAATTTAAATTTTGATGATATACAAAAATTTGGCAATAGCTCAACAAATGCGATAGTATATAGTCATGATGTTCATAATATCGATAATTTGTATGATAGTTTCGTTCAAACCGTTTTCAGATTACCTTTAGGCACCATAGGTATATCACACACTCCAAAATTACAACATTTTGATGATTATTATGAAAATCTAAGAAATCAAATAGAATGGGCTCCTATAGCATTTGGAACAGGTAGCTATATAAATAAAAGTGGGTATATTGCTATGCTTTCAGCAACAGCGCCTGTAAAATTAGTTATAGTATTTCTTAATGAGACTATTAGTTAGGGAGTGTTGATTATTATAATAATTTTCTATATATCGAAGGGATATATAGGTGTGGCTATGAATATTTATAATATAAAAAAATCATTTAGTTATTATAAATATTAGCTATTAAATATTACATATATCTAAATTTTATTATAGTGATTTTAATATATATATTCAATATTTATTAAGCATTTTCATTCAAAATATATTAGGAAATATTGGATGTAAGTCCAACAACAAGTGATGTGTTAGTGTCTCTTACTTTCTTTTGTGAAACCGTAACACACCCCGCATCCCATCCATCCATCAATTTCAAATCATCGATTACCTTTTCAGCATAATAGTCGTGTGCCAAAACAGTATTTACGGTCTCTTTATGTCCTAATGCTACACATTCAAAGCCATTTACAGTAAACCAAGGATAGTCACCATCTTCCATAACCATATTATATACATGCTTAGGTTTTTCTACTACAAAATAATTTGTCTGAGGTAATTTTGAAAACTCGACTACATCATTTGGAAATGTGGGTTGCCCATCGTAAATACCATCGGTTTTAACGGGGTGCCATTTGGTAATTTTTAGTGGCAGAACACATGCTTCATCTGTTTTGCACAATACCGCATATTCGGTATCTTCGTCGTGCGTATGATGTTTAACTAGACATTTCACCCTACTTGTCCCTTTTGAATGAATAACAACATCTCCTTTTTGCATATCACACATATACTTTTTACCACCAGACACATCGACTGGGCATTCTCCATCAAGACATCCACCGTAAAATGTTCGTTGATATGTTTGAGCAGATGGTTGAACATATGCATTTGAACTCTGCCCCATGGGTTTAATCGAAGGCTCAGGTGGGCGTATACTAATAAACACAAGGTCGGCATCATCTCTAATTTTAGTAAATGTATCACTAGCATAAGGTGCAATGCTTGGAGTTTTATAATTACTGGTCTCTTCTAACCAATTTGCTCTAATCACTGATAGCACATAATGCTCTCCCCAATTCTTATACCATGTTTGACTTGAAAATGCCTTAGTGACTTGTGCTTCGTCAGGATTAGATGACTCAATATCGCGAAGCATGCCCAATAAAAATGCATTGGTGGGGTAGATTGATAATTTAGATTTAATAATAGCTGTTAATCTATTAAGTCCGTTAGTTATACATATACCGTCGAAAAATTGTGATGTACATCTAGTTAATTCAGACAATATTTGGATAAATGTATTTCGCACATTTTGGACACATATATTTTCAACATTTGTATCGGCACAACTCGTTATCTTATATGTTTTGGTAGATGTGTCAGTAATGACATCAAATTCAAACGTTAAATGGTGGCCTGCTGGTAGTTTTGATTTGTATAGAATGTTTCGACTACATCCTTGATGCAAATTTGTAATAGTAATAGTGTTCGCAGTATTAGAAGTATCAGATGTATTAGCATATAATGGCGCCTTAGCATCACTTGCACGAACTACAACTGTAGCCTTATTGACTACTGTATTTGATACATTGGCTATAAAATTAGAGAACACAGTTCCAATCATTGATGCATCTGGAATATATGAATACATACCTGACCCATTTTCGGCCATATTATTAAGAAGTTTACTGTTCGCGTTATTACCAAATATAAATGTTGAAAGTGTTGTATTTTTAGAAATGGCCATTTGTTGTTTCACTGTTTGCTTAATTGTTTCGACGTTATCCGATGGCTCGCCATCAGTTAGAAGTAAAATTGAACGGTTTGCATTGACAGGAATATCTGCACTAGCAAAATGAGTAAATGCAAGTTGCACTGCTTTATCAATCATCGTAGCCCCTTCTACTCTCATCGCTAATATTGCTCTGTCTGCGATTGCTTTTCCTTGGATACCCATAGGTGTAAAATCCATAACAACCTTTGGGTCTGTGCTGTATGTTATAATAGAGAGATAGTCGTCTTCTGTTAATATTTGCGATACTACTTTTGTGGCATGTTTTATTAAATCTAATCTCGAAAACTTGAAACCTTTTTCACCATTTCCTGATTCAATTTCCGCAGCAGAATTATCCATCGAACCAGAAACATCAAGAACAAGAGTTATATATTTTTTAACAGTAGATGCATTACTATTTGGTTTTAGACTAATAGCTATGTCTAATTCATCAGTTGCCTTTACATGTTCAATACTGTATAAGACATCTACATCCGTTATTGTATTTTTGCTATATTCGTCAATCTCATTTCGTAATAATATATTCGGAAACACCTCTCTTGTTATAATAACACTATTATCATGTGGTGATGGAATTGGTGTAATTTCATCAAATCGGCTAAAATAATCCATAATCGATTTTCTATCATAACTATGTCCTGTAATTGTGACTACAGGGTCAGTCATTATTTTTTTAGATAATGGGCATTGTAAATGAGCTGGAATTTCCTTATTTTCGGCTTGTTCTGGATTGCTGTAGAACATACCTGCTATGAAATTTCTAATAGAATGCATTAAAGTATTGTAAATTATGTTATTGCAAATATATAATACAAATAATAATATCAATTTTTTTTACATAAATCCGCTATACTATAACTACATTATGTGCCATTTTCATGTGGATTATATAGAACATACAGACATAAAAATTGATTTTTAAAATTGATTTTTAAAATATATCATAGCAATATCTGGAATCTTTATATCAATTTGTATACATTATGACTAACAAATATAGTATTATACTATTCATACTAATTTTATCCTTTACTATAGTCCAAGCACGGCAATCATGTAATTCTTGTCACGCACATGTTAAAAATGCAAATAGAGAAATTTCTAAATATAAAAATAGAGTATTAGAACTAGAAAAGGAATTACGGATTTTAAAGAGTCACGTGATTCATATTGGTCATGACCAGATGGTTGCGGTGTATGATAATAATATGAAATTTATAGGGAATACATTGCATTTTAATGAGACTATACATATAATAGGTCTCAATATGCGTATTGTGTCCAGGACACCAATTTCTAGATATGACACTATTATTTACACTGATATACATATGCATGGTGTATTTGTTTCTTTACCACCAGGAAGATACAATTCTAGTCAAATATCATTACCCGTAAAATCAATTAGTTCAATTGTGATTCCTGAAAATATGCAAGTAGTTTTATATAGTAATGATAATTTTGAGGGAAATAGTATTGTACTTTCAAATAATATAAGTAATCTTGTTGCACATCGTTTTAATGATGCAATGGTATCATTGGAAATTGAACTAAAAGATAATGCAACTACATGCAATTTTATTGGAAAAGTATATTACGATAAGGATTTTAATGGTAAATATATTGGATTAGTGTATGGTTCAAATAGAATAGATATGTCACAAATTAGTTCAATTGATATAGAAAATGGTTATGAAGTATTAATTTATAATAATTCACAACTAATTGAAATTATAGAATCAAGTGCTGAGAGGCTAGATGTAATCAAGCCTAAATATGGAGATTTGGAATTTATAGTAAAACATGTAGACCCCATTGAAAAAAAAACACGAATGGTTCTTTACCAAGATATTAATTATAGAGGTTACAAGGAATATATTGTAGCAAATAATAAAACACACTTTTCAGGTCTATATAGTTGTAATCGCTCATTAAGTTCATTGAAAATACCATTAGGACTTCAGATGCAGGTATTTGACAAACCTGATTTTACGGGTTCTTCTATCATTATTATGGGTGAAATATCAAATCTAAGGGATTTTGCGTTTAATGATAGAATGCAATCATTTATTATTACCCAGGATACACATAATACATCTAAAACATCTAATACAACCAATACATCTAATGAACAAGTGATATTATATTCCGATCCAGATTATAAAGGTAGTCCAGTATATATACCTTTAGGTGAAACAATATGTTCTATTGAAACAAATGACTTAAATGGATTTTGTAGCGAAAAATATACATATTCAAAATATTATGATAGAATTCATAATAATCGCGCATCATCGATATTTGTTCCAAACGGATATTCGGTTACATTAGTAAAATCATCCGTAATTTGGGATAAACGTATATATCGCTATACGTATAGTAATAGAAATATACGAAATTGGTATGATACACCTATTGTTTCAATATTGGTCGAAAAAATATAAATTACAAAATCATTACAAAATCATTACAAAATCATTACAAAATCATTACAAAATCATTAGAAAATTATAGCCATCTTAATTTACATGAGTAATATACGGATTTAATGAGTCTATAATTGCATCAATATCTAGCGTAGTATTTAAATTTTTATCATTATCAAGAAATAGTGTATGGAATTCAAAATGTAAGGCTTCTGCCATATTTTTAAAACAGGCATTTGTGAAATTGTTAATCATAAATTCAAAAATTTTTAAATCAGGGCATTGTGAAAATATCATATTAGCATGACCCGCTCCATGTGAACCTATAATATACGAACAATTTATGAATTTTGGTAAATATTCATCTATTGTTTCATGTTCATCATACGTAACCCAATCAATAAAATCGTATTTTAAATTAAGTTTTTCAATAAATTGCTTATAATTATATATGATACGTTGGTTCGTTCTACATATTACAACACCTTTAGGTTTTTTAACATTTTCTTTTAAATGACTTATTTTATTATCTATGTATTTTTTTACGTATAGCATTTGTTTTTGTTCAATTGCTTCGATTGAACCTATATATATAGCATTTTCAATTCTATAAACATTATGTTCTTCTCGTTTTATAATTGGATTATTGATACCTAGAATTTTTAATAATGGTTGGGTGTAATCGCCCACAGCCATTAGTATTGGTAAGTTATTATCTATTGCACTCATTTTTATTAATGGATATAATAGCTCAAATATAAGATGCGCAAAATTTTCATTCCATGGATTATCAATATATAGACATAATGGTATTGTAATAATCTTACTTGAAGGTTTAAGAAAACGTGCCCAAACTTCGGTATTAATGATATTATTCATGTATATATCGATATTACCACCATAAATAGTATCAACATCCACAATTGTTTTAGTATAGTGCTTATTTATACTATAATTTGTTTTAAATTTATTATTTAGTATATTGATTACATGTTCTGATTTGTTATTTTGGTCATATTTGTTATAAATGCAGTAATCATTGTTTGTAAAATATTCAATTTTGGTTATTTGTGTGTCTCGAAATAAAATTGTTTGATTAAAACACCGTGTAGACATAATATATAGACTTTAAATACTATTCTATTTATATAGTAATATAATAATGCACTTGATTTTAGTAACACCTTTATTTATAAAAAAACTAGAATTATTACATTTAAAATGAAGGTAACCTAATGTAACCGAAGGTAACCGAAGGTAACCTAATGTAACCGAAGGTAACCTAGTGCAAAAGATTAGTGTAATTAAATACGAAATGCCACTCTACAATTTACGAATACTAATACTAATACTTTATGTTACTGATATAACCATACACGCTGTCTTTTGCAAAATTATTAGCACACAATTCTTCACAAAAATACGATATGAACATTTCATTCTTTGCTATTGATAATTTTAGAATGTTGATGTATTCATCATATACTTTTTGCAAGTGTCTAAATAAATCCATATATTTAATATCGGAATACGTCAACCATTGAAAATACATATAGGAAATTTGTTGTTCTGTAAAACAATGCAATATTTCGTTATTAATGTTTAAATCACCAAAATGATTATTTATACCGAATTGCCTAAACTCTATATCAATATCATTTACATCAATAAGAAGTTTGTTTAGAACACTGCACATAGAACTATCTGTGTTTTTAACTATTGCTGTTTTAATTTTCAATATTGTCTTATGTATATTGTTATAAAATATACCCATAGTTGAATACAACAATGGTCGGAAATCATCATGCAAAATTACTCCACCGTTTTTATTTGCCTTATATTTTATGTCATTATAGATATCAAACATATCTGCAAGGGTAATAGCCCTGTTTTTAATATTTTCTTCAGTAACTAAGGAAATCCGCGTATCTGGATTGTATCTATTAGGAGTGTATTCAATAGTTCTATTACTATGATTACTATGATTACTAACTGTCATACTTCTAGTAAAGACCATTTATCGATATTGATTAATAGAATATTATTATAAATATCGATATACGTTATAATCAATTTTTATTGTACATATGTTTGACCTATAATTTATGTCTAAGTTCAAAAATATTGCACATTCATCAAGATAAATCATCGACAGAAAGTTACGAATCTCCGAAAAAAATTGAACGTAAAAATATATACTTAAAAAGTAGTATCAGTATTACAACTATATAATGACTCCCTCTCAGTATTCTGTGAACACATCTAATTACGAATTTGCTACTGCTCCTCGCAATAGCTATGCTAAATCTTTTCCTGTACGTTTTTACCTAAATCATTTCCGTAGTTCTACTGTAGACTATGTGTTGGATGAAGCTGGTTGGTCGTCTATTACCGAATTTGAGGATAAAGCGCGTCAATATGATATGTTTCCTACGTATGTAGCCCCGAATGGCTTTCTAGTGTCTTCTCCTCCTCAAGTTGACCCAGAATGTTTTAGGGTTTTTGAATTCTCATTGCACCATTTGAAGCGAGATGTGCTTGAGCGTATTATGTACTATTATATCGGTATGAACCTTACTGACTATGAACTTCAATTTCCAGAATATAACAGTATTTATCTTGCTGTTCCATATTATTCCTGGTTGTGTGCTGGTGATACATGTGCAACTCAAGAATGTGATGATATGCAACATGAATGGGATTGCAGTGCTAAGAATTGCAAAGTATCACAATGCGACCAGTGGAAGGTGTATGATGAATCAAGTGATAGTGACACGGATGTTTCAGTTGAATGCTCGAAGCCAGTTCAGACGAAGTTGTTGTCAACCTGGAATTTTAAGATTAACCGCGACACGAAGAATTCATACATTCTTCACCCGTCCAGTCCGATTACTAAGGTCAGTGGCGGTTATGCATACTGGGGAACGCATACTACGCCAACTACTTGGAAACTCAAAATGAGTGGATTGGAGCGCCCCCTTTATTACAGTAGTAAATATGGTGGCTGGATTGTAAGTTTGAAACTTGGTGATGCTCTCATTGAGAACGGCGCTACTTTTAAGATTTAAAGAAGGTACATCAAAAAAGTGTAAGATATTATTAGCTAAATTACAATATAATTCCGATTAATAGCTAATAGAAACTTATTTTATTTTTTAGTTTAAAAATAAAATAAGTTAACAAATTAATTATTTACATTAAATAATTGTTGGTTATTAAATACAGATAATTATTTACATTAAATAATTGTTGGTTATTAAATACAGATAATTATTTACATTAAATAATTGTTG
>Ga0209617_10001619_pt1 | contig 10518 bp, 9 predicted proteins | sample LakEriepJuly2011_2_FD_187459 | JGI IMG/M metagenome (GOLD analysis project Ga0209617, IMG submission 187459) | Freshwater microbial communities from dead zone in Lake Erie, Canada - CCB epilimnion July 2011 (SPAdes) (version 2) | ecosystem: Environmental > Aquatic > Freshwater > Lentic >... | reverse complement strand
AAATCTTTTTATCCCTCACGCTGAGTATAGCCAACTTTCCAAGTTATACGCTTCGGCCTCAATTCTCTCAGCCAAAGCAGATGAGACGGGCACGCGTATTATTGCGGTCATCCCCGAACGCCTACAAAGTACATTCTTACCTTGGGCAGTGAGAAGTTAGAGTTTTTTATCTGGAACTTTGACCCAAAATAGGGGTTATTACTTAGGAGTATTCCTATGAGCCGTTTATCTATCTTAGCCGTTATTTTTTCAGCTTCGGCTGTTCTCGCTACCGACGACCCAAACGCAACTGCACGCGTGGCTACTTATAATAAGGAAATCAAACCGATACTGGATCAGAGCTGTATCAGTTGCCACGGCAAAGACGGGAAAAAACCCAAGGCGGGATTCAATGCGACCACCCTCGAAGGCTTAGAAAAAGGCGGCAAAGAAGAAGGCAAAGGAATCACTTGGGGCGATCCAGAGAAAAGTTCACTTTATCGCCTCGCCCACCTGGGAGCAACTGATCGCGACCACGATATGGCAATGCCCCCAAAGAAATCTAAAAACGAACCTCTGACTACCGAGCAATTGGCTAAATTGAAGGCGTGGATTTTGGCGAAGTAACATTCTTAATTAATTATCAAAAAGGCTGCTCTCCGAAGTGACTTTTTTCATTTCTTCGGCGGTTGACCTTTAATCTTATAAAAATTAAAAAATAAAGACCCCATGAGTGAGCGAAACGCGATTAACACTTGGCTAAGATTATTTTTAGCAATCGCACCCAACTTACTTTTGTTTGCGGGGATGAGTTTTCTGCCAGCGGACGGACAAGTACGAGGTCCAGCGGTTATTTCCATCTTCGGTAATTTTCATATTCTCGCCCTGCACTTACCTATCGCATTTTTACTCATCGTTCCACTCTTTGAGTTACTCGATAATACCGAGGCAGCCCAAATAGGAACGCGGAGACTTTGCATGGCCGGTGCGGTGAGCGCTTGGATTGCCGCCGCACTGGGAATCATTTACGGACACTTCAATGGCTTTGAAGGTGCAGAACTAGAAACCCACCTCTATGCAGGTATTGGGACATCGTGCTGGGCATCCATCTCTTGGTACTGCCTGCACAAATCACGAATGGTTCGCCTGATTGTGCAATTTATGGCGATCGTTGCCGTATTCTTCGCTGCTCATAGCGGTGGTGAAATGGTACACGGCGAAGACTTTCCTTTAAAACCTGCTAAAGTTTCGACACAAAAATAATTATGTTATCCCTCTATAAAAAAACCCTCGCCGCTGGCTTAATCGTTTTCTGTGCAATCACTTCCTTAGCTGGCGAGACGACCAAGCCCCTGAAAGTTCTTTTAGTGATTGGGGGATGTTGCCACGACTATGCTACCCAAAAAGATTTACTTAAAAATGGTATCGAAGCCCGGATTAATGCCACCGTAGAAATCGCTTATAATGACACCAAGGGCACGAAGCCTGTTTTTGAAGCTTATCAAAAGCCAAACTGGGCCGATGCCTATGATGTGATTATCCATGATGAATGTGCGGCTGATGTGACTGAGCCAGCGTACGTCGAAGGTATTTTAAAAGCTCACCGTGATGGCAAACCCGCCGTTAATCTCCACTGCGCCATGCACAGTTATCGCTGGGGTAATTACAAAGAACCCGTCACAGAAGGTGCCGATAACGCACACTGGTTCGAGATGATTGGTCTACAGTCCAGCGGCCACGGACCTAAGTTGGCTTTAGACATTTCATTCTTTAATCAGGAAAATCCCATCACCAAAGGTTTAACTGACTGGACAACTATCCCCAACGAAGAGCTCTACAATAATGTTAAAATCTTCCAAATCACCCCCTTGGTGCGCGGCAGCCAAATGGTGAAGGACAAAAAAACCGGAGTAGAAAATAAAGTGGAGGCGATCATCGCATGGACCAACTTATACGGACCGAACAAGACTCGCATCTTTAGTACAACGTTGGGGCACGACAACAAAACCGTCGCCGACGATCGCTATCTTGATTTTATCACCCGCGGCTTACTCTGGTCAGTCAATCGTCTGGGCCCTGACGGCAAACCCGAAGCGGGGTACGGCAAAAAATAATTTCTGATGCGGAATAAAATTTATTCTGCCTGTATTTTTATTTTTCTGGTTTCGCTAGGGAATTCCCTCTCTCTGGCTCAACCCGCACCTAAAGTTGAAAAAAATGTCAGTGTTAAAAAAGGCATAGGTCTCGGTAGATTTCCTGACTGGCTTGGGGCAAGTGAGTTAAAAGAACTGAAAGTCGCCTGGTTCTATAATTGGCAAACGACTAATTCGAAATTTAATACTAGTGTCGAATTCATGCCCATGTTGCGTGCTGGGAAAGTAGGTCCGACCCTAGGTCGAGGTGATTTCATTCTCGGTTACAATGAGCCAGATCACCCCAAGCAAGATAACATCAGCGTCAAAGAGGGTTTAGCCCATTGGTCGAAGGTAACAGCGAAAGGTAAATTCGTCGTCAGTCCAGCCATGTGCAAAGACCCCGTTAATAATGACTGGTTGCCTGATTTCATGAAAGCCAAGCCCAAGGTCGACGCGATTGCGGTTCATTGGTATAAAGGCACCAATTCCAAAAAATTTATCGATGACATGGAGGCCATCCATAAAGCTTATGATTTACCATTATGGATTACTGAGTTTGCCTGCCAAACCTCAGAATCATCCAAATCGGATCCCAAAAAATTCAGTCAACAAGAGGTGAATCAGTTTATTGCCGAAGTGACTCGTTGGATGGAGAAAACTCCCTGGGTCCAGCGCTACGCGTGGCACAGTTCGGGTGAGGGCACCTCATGTCTATACGACGATTCAGGAAAGTCGCTCAGTGCGACAGGTAAAACCTACGCCAAAGAGCCGAAATAATTGACGGTAATTGAAAGGGGAACAAATCCGAAAAAAGGCAGTCGTATGGCTTGCCTCTACCAACCCAAATCCCATTTAAAACCTATGCGCTTCATCCTCTCACTGCTTTGGCTTAGCACCTCCTTGCTCGCCGTGGAAATTAATCCAGTGATCTCGGATAAATTCTACCGGGATCCTAATGCAACTTTTGCGATCCACCCCAAAGAAGTTCTCAAAAAAGTGGACTTAAATACGGTGAGCGTCGAAGCAGCCCAAAGCCAAATTGAGAACTGCCGCTTAGAAAACCCTGAGGCCATTTGGGTATTCGTGCTTAAAGGCAAGCTGACCGTTAAAGCTACGCCTTTGGTCCTCGGTACAAAAAATTTCTTAGAGTTCGCCGAAAAATCCAGCATTGTAGCTGACGAAAAAGCGACGGCCACGTGCTTAATTCAAATTCAACAAAGTGAAAACTTGAACCTTTATAGTAAATCCAAAAAAGGGGGTTATCTTAAAGGAAACGGAAAAATGACCACCGGCATTAGCATCAGCAAAAGTTCGCGCGTGAATATCGATCAACTACATTTCGAAAATCTCTCGGTGGGCGTTAAAATCGAAAGCGATGAAAATACTTTTATTCATGGGGCTTCCAGCGTAACGCGCTGTAAATTCCTGAAAATTGAAAACGCCGTAATCGCCCATAAAATAAATGGCTTCGTGGCACTCGATAATTCGTTTAAAGATATTAAGGGCACGGGAATTATGGTCAATTCACCCAACGCTACCTTGGCGGGAAACAGCTTTGATAACGTGGTGAAGGCCTTGCGGTTTGGCGGAGAAAATGCTGCTTTTGTCCGCAACACATTTATTAACTGCCAGACTGCCTTGGAGACCACAGCGGAAAGTAAATTAGCCTTCTTCTCACAAAATAAAAATCAAGGAAATGAAATCCTCTTTAAGTTAGAAGGTGAAAAACACACCCTCTTTGACAATACTACTGCGGGTAAAATTTCCACAGCGGCTGCCTCCCCTGCTAACCATTTTATTTATAAGAATCCTAATCTTAAAACCAGCAACGAACCGTCACTCATTGTCTTCAATCCGCCCACTTCGAAAAATCCTCATAAAAATAGCGCCATTCTCCCGGGCATGGGCCGATATGATTTAGAGATTAAGGGCGACAAGGGTGCGGATACCAAAAAATGGCCGGACTTAAGTTCAGCCCAGAAGCAAGCCGATGAAGCACGTGCGCAACACCCCCAAGACTTCATCGTGATTCACCTGAAGGGCAACTTTGCGGCACGCACGCCGGATGGTCTAAGCATGCCTGCAAATAGCTGTATCATTCTCGACGGCACTATCATCGCCGACACCGATAGTCCCGTCAGTCCACCCTGGGTTAGAGGTGAAAAACCCACTCAGTTGATTGAATTCCCTAAAGAAGGCTATGGCGCAGTCTCGGGTGGCAAACTCGATGCCAGCCATAAGACTTATTTCTGTATCCGTTCTTCATCAGGAAAATCCGATCACGGCGTGATTGAAGATGTCACTATGAATAATGGCGCCCGCGATGGTCTTTATACCAAATATAGAAATAGCAAATCTAGGCTCATTGTGTCTAAATGTAATTTCTCCAATAACAACGGACGCGCCCTTTGGCCTCATGTGAGTGGTCCCGTTTTCGCGGTGGAGAACTATCTGGAGACCAGTGGTAAAGACGGGATTGATTTAGACGCAGGGGCTCATTTCAATATCTGCATCTTCAATACTTCGGTTAAAAATAAACGACACGGTGTCTTCATTGAAGAAGCTTCGCACAATAATATCGTTTTCGGCAATGAGCTGAATGAGAATCTCAATTCTGGCGTCCACGTCTGGAACGAAGAAGTGAATGGCAATACGACCGACAATGCGGTCGTGGCCAATGTTTGTAATGGGAACCGTCGTGGGCTGAGTTGCGGTGGCAGAGACGCCAAGAAACTATCAACCTCCAACTTCTACTTTAATAATGAATGCGCGCGGAATACCGATTACGGTATCGGAACAGGCAACAGAAACAGTCTAAACAATTACTTCAGCCAATCCTTGGTGAAGGATAACAAGGGTGGCGACATACAAGTGAATGAGACGGCTCAGCCCTACCTCTTAAACACTCCAGCACAGTAAATACAGGTTAGGCGGTACGACCCTTTTTCGTGGAAGGACGTCGGCTAAGACCGAGACCTACGGCCGCCAGACTTATACCTAGACCATAATAGCTAGGCTCTGGCAATGCCCTCCTCCTCCCTCCGAGTCCCCTTCAAATTAACTCATTTAGGTCAAAATGAGTGACAAACTCATGATGCTATTTTATTTAAGACAACCCCAAACCCCATGAAAAAAACTCTCTGGTTAATCACACTCGGCTTAATTTTTAGTGCACAGGCCGAAGCCAAAAATGCTTCCGGCGCCGACGAAGGGGTGACCGTTGAGATGAGCGCAGCTAATTCCGTCGTCGCTGAGACACGCACACAACGCGATGCGCGCATGGCTTGGTGGCGCGAAGCGAAGTTTGGTTTATTTATCCATTGGGGAGTTTATGCCGTACCCGCCGGTAAGTATGGCGATCAAGATAACTACGGAGAATGGATTATGTGGAACACCAAGATGTCGCCCACCGAATATCAAGGTTACGCTAAAAAATTTAATCCGGTTAAATACAACCCAGATCAATGGGCGAAAATTGCGAAAGATGCCGGGATGCGTTACATGGTTATCACTTCTAAACACCACGATGGCTTCGCACTTTTCCCCTCCAAAGCCAGTAAGTGGAATGTCGTTGATGCAACTGCTTACGGCAAAGATCTTTTAGGCCCACTGGTTAAAGCGGCCCACGATCAAGATCTGAAAATTGGTTTTTATTATTCCCACGCCCAAGATTGGGGTAATCGTGGCGGAGCGATTAAAGCATTTAAAGAGGGAGATGGTTGGGACGAGTCTCAAAAAGGAACCTTCGATTCTTATCTCGAAAAAACAGCGATGCCCCAGATACGGGAAATTCTGACCCAGTACCCTATCGATGTTCTTTGGTGGGACACGCCCATACACATGTACAAGCCAAGGGCTGAGCCGATTGCCAAATTAATCAAAGAAATCAGCCCTAATCTTATCAGTAATACCCGCCTCGGCGGAGGATTTGGCGATTACCATATCGCGGAACAATTTGTACCCTCCACCGGCTTGAAGGGCGATTGGGAAACCTGTATGACACTCAATAAACATTGGGGCTACAATGCGGCGGATCAAAATTGGAAATCATCCTCCGAACTGATTCAGAAACTCATCGGCATCTGTGCCAAAGGCGGCAACTTCCTGCTCAACGTAGGACCCACCGCCGAAGGGGAAATTCCAGAAGAAAGCGTCAAGCGACTCAACGAAGTAGGTCAGTGGCTCAAAGTGAATGGAGAATCTATTTACGGAACCACCGCTGGACCTTTCACCTTCCTCTCCTGGGGTGCGGCGACTCGAAAAAATCAAACCGTTTACCTTCACGTCTTTAATTGGCCAGCGAACGGTGAGTTACGTTTACCGCTCCACAGCAAAATTAAGAGCACGAAACTGCTCGTCGACCCCAGCAAGGAATTAAAGATCACCCAAGATGCCGCGGGCACCATTATTTATCTACCTAAACAAGCGCCGGATAGCGTCGCTTCAGTAATCAAACTAGAAGTAGCTGAAGAACCCGTCGTTGAACCGATCGCCTCGTTTAACAAAAAGCTGATTGCGACCAGCCAATCATCCAAAAATCCAATCACCGCAGCGCAAGATGGTGACGCCACCCAATATTGGGAAGCCGCGGCAGAAGATAAAAATGCTTATTTAGAATATGATTTAGGTAAGCCCACCCTCATTCACGCGCTCGCCGTGGATGAACCCGATCGCTGGCCACGCTATAAACAAGTGATCCGGGTCGAAATTGAGACCGCCCAAGGTTGGAGTCAGCTACTGACAGCCCCAACCAATGGACACGGACAACTGTTCAGATTTCCAGAAATTAAGGTTCAAAAAATCCGACTACACGTGAAGCGTGAACTGGGACCAGCGGGCGTTGCGGAATGGCAAGTCTACTCACCCGAGTAAACTCGTACCCACACTTGAGATTTTTTCATAGTGCCGTATCGTTGCGGACACTATGAAATCTTTCTCCGTTAAAGCCTTTGGGACCACGGCAGGTAAAAATCCCTTAGCGCCTTTAAATATTAATCGACGTGAGGCAGGGCCCACCGATGTTGAAATGGAAATTTTATACTGCGGGGTATGTCATTCCGATATTCACCAAGCTCGCAGCGAATGGCCTGGCACTGTCTATCCCTGTGTTCCTGGACATGAAATCGTCGGGCGCGTCACCAAAGTTGGAAACAAAGTTACTCAATTTAAAGTCGGTGATACGAGTGCCGTGGGTTGCATGGTTGATGCCTGTCGCACCTGTAGTCAGTGCCAAGCTGGACTTGAACAATACTGCGTCAACTACGCCACCTTCACTTATAACAGCCCAGATAAACATTTGGGCGGACATACTTTGGGCGGCTATTCATCGCACATTGTGGTCGACGAGGCCTTTGCTTTAAAAGTTCCTGCCGGACTTGATTTAGCAGCCACCGCTCCCCTGCTTTGCGCGGGCATTACCACTTATTCGCCGCTTAAACATTGGAAAGTGTCGGCGGGTAAAAAAGTGGGCATTGTCGGTCTGGGCGGACTGGGACACATGGGAGTTAAATTTGCCCGCGCCTTCGGTGCGCATGTCGTACTCTTTACAACTTCTGCCAATAAAGTAGCCGATGGATTACGTCTTGGAGCCCACGAAGTAGTTTTGTCCACCGATCCTGCAGCGATGGCTAAACACACCGGTAGTTTCGATTTCATTTTAGACTGTGTATCTGCACTCCATGACATCAATGCGTACATGAATTTGGTCAAACTTGATGGCACCTTGACGCTGGTGGGAGTACCGGAAAAACCCTTAGCCGTTTCCGCTTTTAGTTTAATTCTCCCCCGCAAAAACCTTGCGGGATCATGTATTGGAGGCATCGCCGAAACTCAAGAGATGCTCCATTTCTGTGCCGAACATAAAATTGTTTCCGAGATTGAACTCATCCCCATTCAGAAAATTAACGAAGCCTGGGAACGCATGCTCAAACAGGATGTAAAGTATCGCTTCGTGGTCGATATGGCTTCGCTCAAGAATTAAAGAGACTTTAACTTTTTCAGTTCAGTTTCAGCTTTAGATACTTCCAATTCTTGAGCGGAAATAAGTTGAGCTACCTTATCCTTATCCTTCACCGCTTTTTCAATCGAAGATTCGATAGACGCAAATTGACCGCGGGCCAATTCGACATCTTGGTCATTCAGCGCACCCTCTTTTTGAAGATTTTGTATGTGCGTGATCCGATCTTGAGCGGGCTTCAGCAAATCGTTTCGTAGTTTAATATGTCCTTCGATGACGGTGCGAAGACGTATAAGTTTTTCATACCTAGTACGAGCCTCGCTCAATTTAAATTCTAAGGTTTTTAATCGAGTCTGCTGATCTAGATTTTCCTTATAAACAGTGGCCGGTTTAGTTTCAGCCACGGGCAAAATGGGCATAGGCGAACTCGGCACGATATCTTTTTTAATGATACTATCGGGTTTTGATTTTTCCGAATAACTAAAATAGCCAACGAGACCTAGGCATAATACAATTCCTACCACGATTAAGGACTTAAACTTAAGATTTAATAAACTCACAGAAACTACCTAGGTAATATAATAATTAAAGTCCAGCCTCGCATCTCCCCTTGTCCCCTCAACTTGATAAAAGTGTCGGAGAGGATGAGATTGATTGCGCTTCGCTTCAGGGCTCTGCCCCAATGCTTCGCATTGTCTGTTCGCCCATAAAGGGCTCACCGAACGAGTTCTCATCTCATCTTTCGGTATTTACCCTTGTCACCTTGCCCACGTGCCCACTTGTCCCCTCAACTTGATAAAAGTGGCGGAGAGGATGAGATTCGAACTCACGGTACCCTTTTGGGGTACACCCATTTAGCAAACGGGCGCTTTAGGCCACTCAGCCACCTCTCCAGGTCCGCCCAAATTTGAACGGACTTAATCAGTAAATTGGCCCGTGGATGAGGTCAAGTGACAACCCCGACTGAGCTGAATTTTATTTTAAATGCTGGGTCGCAACAACATCGCGTCCCCCGGATCTGCCCCGTGCCCGCGTGTCCCCTTCATCATGTTTTACCTGATTTAAGTATCTACCCCATGTCACCGTGTCACCTTGCCCACTTGTCCCCTAATCCTACTATCTTGCGACATCACCGCGACCAATCACGCAGATGCCGTGAGTTTGTAAAACAGAGGCAGCTAAATCTTGAGCTTCGGTGCGTAGCACTAGACCGTAGCGTCCGTTGGGTCGGAATAAAAATGGGTAGACGTAATAAATATTAATTTCAGCACCGAGTAAAAAACGCGTTACGTCTTTTAGTTGTGACTCGGATTGTAATTCGATCGCAACAACGGGAACAGTTTCATAAGCAAAGCGGTGTTCAATTAAAACCTCTTCCGCTTTTTCCGGATAGTCGACGATGATTCTGATGATGGTCGAATCAGTAGTGTCGACCAAACACAGCGCCATGATATGAATATCCGCCTTGCCGAATGACTCGACCAATTCATTGAGGCGACCTACTTTATTTTCAACGAAGACCGAAAATTGCCTTACGGATCCGTCATCGGGATGTTTCTCGGTCTTGGCTGTCATTAAGTCCTTATGACAGATTATCGCATTTCAGCCAGCACTTTCAGTTTGACGGAAATAAAAATCAAGATTGGTGAAAGGTATGATTACATTTCTCGCCCTAGTCTTAGCACAGGCTAGCCCATTAGCACAGGCCAACCCACCCCCGGCCGAGCTGAAGATCGAACTCTACGAAACCAAACAGGAGGTAGTGGAATTACCTGAAACGATTGTCATTGAAAACCGCCGACCCTCTTTATTAGGCGAAGCCTCACCCTCAGTCTCAAAAATCAATCCACAAGAAAGCTCACTCTCGAATTTTGGCACTCTTTCCAGTATCCTCTCTGCCACCCCCGGTGTTTATGCGAGCGAACAAGCCGGTATCGGCTCATCCACTTCCGTATTTTTTCGGGGAACTAATTCTACTCATACTGCTTTCTTATTGGATGGGCGACGACTCTCGGAAGGATTTTCTGGAAATTATGAAATCTACCGTTTTCGCGCCTATGGACTTTCCTCGGTCGAAATTTTGCGCGGCCCTTCATCTTCACTCTACGGAGCTAATGCCTTAGGCGGAGTGATTGATTGCCGACTACCCAATCCTTTATCCGAACCCAGCAGTATTCGTTCAACTTTTGAAATCGGATCCTATGGTTATACGTCACTGGCCATCTCCGCCACTAATAATAATGCTCAAGGCAGTGAGCCAGCCACCCAAGGCAATACGGTAACATTCACCACCTCGCAGAATGATGGATGGAGAGATAATAGCTCTCGCGACGCTTCAAATTTATTATTCAAATCGGTTTGGAAAATTTCGGATAAAATCAGTTTTGATGTTCTGGGCTCCGCTGACACCAGTCACGCGCGACTCTCCGGAGTCGACGTTGCCCCCAC
>Ga0209617_10001618_pt1 | contig 10519 bp, 12 predicted proteins | sample LakEriepJuly2011_2_FD_187459 | JGI IMG/M metagenome (GOLD analysis project Ga0209617, IMG submission 187459) | Freshwater microbial communities from dead zone in Lake Erie, Canada - CCB epilimnion July 2011 (SPAdes) (version 2) | ecosystem: Environmental > Aquatic > Freshwater > Lentic >... | reverse complement strand
TCTCTTAAAATAACACTTGCAAATCGATTCGGATAGGTATGGAGCACTTGGTAGCTGGATGTAAAAATGGAGATAGAAAAGCACAAGAAGCCCTTTATAAGCAACTTTCAGCAAAAATGATGGGAGTTTGTATGCGCTATGCTGCCAGTAGAACCGATGCAGAAGATATTTTGCAAATGGGTTTTGTAAAGATGTTTCAGAAGATAACCTATTTTAAGAACGAAGGATCTTTTGAAGGCTGGGTACGACGCATTATGGTAAATACCGCTATTGAGTTGTATCGGAAAAATGTAAGGTCGCTTCATACAGTTGAATTGGAGGGGGTTGTAGAAGTAGATGATGCTAATGCTTTAAGCCAATTGGCAGTAAAAGATTTAATGCAGTTGGTGCAAAATTTACCTGATGGCTACCGAATGGTTTTTAATTTATACGCTATTGAGGGTTATTCGCATAAAGAAATTGCCGAACAGTTAGGAATTTCTGAAGGCGGGTCTAAATCACAATTGTCCAGAGCTAGAAATTATTTGCAAGAAAAAATAAGAAAATTGGAGGTGCCCACTTATGAATAATATGATGGAAAATACTTTTGATAAGGTGTTCAAAGATAAACTTGTGGAGGTGTCTGTAGCCCCATCTCCGCAGTTATGGGAAAACATTTCGGCGGGCTTGGAGCAAAAGCAACAGAAAAAACGAGTGATTTCCCCTTGGTTAGGTTTAGCTGCTAATGTGTTGTTTGTTTCTTTAGGAGCGTGGTGGTTCTTTCCTATGAACCAAGCGCAAGTAAACACTGTAAAAGTGCAGCAGATGCCTACACGTTCTACTGAACCAGAATTAATAGCTCAAGAAAATTTGCCGAAAAATGAAGTGGTACATATTGCCAAACCACTAATTATAGAGAAAGTAGCCCAATTACAGCAGGACTTAGTGCTACCTCCATCTTCGGTAAACACAGTAGAGCCTAAGCCAAGCACCACTCATCTACAGACTGAACAACAACAGGTAGCTGTTTTAAACGAATTGCCATCAATAGAATCAGCAACAATATTGAGTGGTTCGCAGGAAATAGCTCTTACTAATACCGAACCCAGCGCAACAAAGCCTGCCAAAAAACGCATTCGCTCTTTAAGCGATTTAGTTAATTTTGTGGTTGCAAAAGTAGATAATCGGGAAGAGAAAGTTTTAGAAACATCAAGCGATGGGGCTATTTTAAGTCTCACTGCGCTCAATGTGGGTCCTTTAAAATTTAAAAAAAATAATACAGAAAAATAACATGAAAAAAACAATCATTACAGCAGCATTCAGCGTACTTGCTTTAGTTGCTCAAGCGCAAAATCGCCCAGGCTTTAAGGATAAAAAAACAATTATACTGTTAGGTAAAACAGAGCAAAGCCAAGACAGTGTTCCTTCTTCGACTAAAACTATTATCCGAATAGGTGCATCTGCTGAACAAGACAGCCTGCAACTTAAAGGTAAAACAGTTATTCAAATTGGTAAGGCTGTCATTATTAGAAGTAGAAATTCAGATACTGCTGTTACCTTAGGGTCAGCGAACCCAGCTGTAGCTAAACCCAAAAGATCTGTTACTATTGGCTTCGATTTTACTCGTTTCGATTTAGGCTTTAGCCGTTATTTAGATCAGGGGAGTTTTACCTTGAGTCCGGCTAATGTAAATCTGGATTTTATGCCTGCTAAAACAAGTAATGTAGGCTTCGATTTTTTCCAATTCAAATATAAACCCAGCGATAAATTTCGCTTTTACATTGGTGCCGGTTTAGATTGGAATCATATCAGGTTGAATAACAATGTCACGTTTCAAAAAAATCAAGCTACACTAACTGCCACACAGGATGTGATCAGTTTTACTAAAAACCGTTTCAGTAGCCGTTATTTAAGAATTCCTATTGGTTTCGATTTCACCAAAACTATTCAGAATGAGCATAAATTACATGTAGTAATTGGTCCGGAATTGGGCTTTTTATTAAATGGGAAGGTTAAACAGGAAAGTAAAGAACGAGGTAAAGAGAAATTTAAAGACGACTACAATTTTAACCCTTTCCGATACGGAGCCTTTGTTCGGGTAGGCTATAAAGGAATGGGAATTTATACCAAATACTATTTTAACGATGTGTTTGCTAAAGGCCAAGGTCCAGCAGAACTTAAAAATATATCTTTTGGCCTAAGCTGGGGTTTCTAAAACTTCATATCCGTGTCATTTACCCACGTCAGGCTTTGTTTGGCGTGGGTTTTTTTATCTTTGGCCATGTCTATTCCGCTGATTCAGCTCAATCAAGTTTCTAAATCTTATCCAAATAACCCCAATGGCGGGGTTCGAGGAATTAATTTGGGTATTCAGCAGGGAGAATTTGTAGCTATTTTAGGTGAAAGCGGTAGCGGTAAAACTACCTTGCTAAAACTCATCTTCGGCTTGTTAAGTCCAACAGAAGGAGAGGTGTTGTTTCAGGGGCAAAAGATTCTTGGTCCCGAGGAAAAACTTATTCCGGGTCACGAGCATATGAAAATGATTGCTCAAAACTTCGACCTAAACACCTATGCTAAGGTGTATGACAATATAGCCTCCATGCTTTCTAATACCGACTTAGAAGCTAAAAATCGGAACACCTTGGCTATGATGCAAGCTTTGCGCATCGACCATTTGGCCGAACGCCGTGCCGTAGAATTAAGTGGCGGAGAGCAACAGCGGGTAGCCATTGCCCGGGCGCTAATTACCAAGCCTCAGGTGTTATTGCTCGACGAACCTTTTAGTCAGGTTGATGTGCAGATGCGCAAACAATTGCGTGCCGATTTAAAACGCCTTTCTAAAGAGCTAGGTACCACCATGATTTTAGTTTCTCACGATCCGCTAGATGGACTCTCTTTGGCTGATACCTTGTTGGTATTGAAACAAGGCGAATTACTTCAAAAGGGAACACCTACAGAGTTAATCGATAAGCCGGCAAATGCCTATGTGGCTAAACTTTTAGGTGCAGCCAACGTGCTACAAGCTCAAGATGCCAATCATATTTTAGGATTACAACTAGCTAGCAATCAAGTGTTGGTTAGTTATCCGCATGAACTTGCTATTGTTGATGAGGGTATCCAATCACAGATTTTAGAAGTTCGTTATCAACTGCATGTAATGGAATTAGAGATTAAAGTAGCAGATACGATACTGACTATTTGGGCACCATTAGGCAATTATGTCGTAGGGGCATCAATTCATATTGCTTTCCAAACCTATCGGATTACTTCGAATGACTAAGGCTTTCCTTTAAAGTGAATTAAGCGATAGACATAGGCTTTTCTACACGCTTTGTTGTTTCTGCGAATGGTAATCGTATGGCTTAAATAAATCTGCTCAAATAAAGCGCCATAGGTTATTTTAGGGTCCGAATGCTGATCTGATAATACAATAGTGTACGCATCTTCACCAACTTTTAGCTGTTTTCTATCGGTATTTAACCATTCATACTGATGAATTTTATCAATAGGACCTAGTGCAATCAAGTCTAAATGCAGAGGCATTGCCACATAATAATCTAAGTGTGCGGCAGGAAACCAGTTGTTACTAATAATATGCGCCGCTTTAAATTTCGTTTTTGCATCAGCTTTACTGATTTCAGAAAATTGGGTTCGCAATTGTTCCCAACCATACATATCTAGTGTAAAATCTCCTTTACCAAGGGTGCCTTCGTTTTTTTCACCCAAGGTTCCCGGATAGTTATTGATTACACCAATGCCTACAAAAATAATGGTGATTAAAAGTATGCCTGCTCCTAGTATAACTTTAGGTATTTTTAGCGATAGATATCTATATTTTTGAGAAAAATAAACTGCCGTTAGCAATATAATTCCGCTATAAGCCGGGCCAGTCCAATGTGGTAATACCTCTTTAAATAATGAAACCAAGGTGGCTAGTACAATAAGTGGTAAACTACACCACAAGAGCAATTTAGTTTGTGCTGGTTGAATGTCTAATTTTGATTTTATGGCGTGGTAACTAGCTTTTATAAAAGCCGGAAACAAAATGGGGCTTGTATAAATAAGTTGGCCTAACATAAATCGGCTAAAGGATAGTAGTGAAAAACCTCCACTGGCTACATCAACACGTTTGCTATGAAAGGTGTAGGTAATAAATTGGTGGTCAATATTCCATTGAATAACGGGCCAGAAAAAAAGTAGAGTAATGCAGCCAGAAATATAGAGCATAGGTTGTTTAAACCAATTTCGTGCATAAAAAAGCAGATAACCGAGCAATCCGAACCATAAGAAAGCAGTATGAATTTTACACAACATGCCTAAGCCTGCAAAAAACCCGAAAAAGAGTAAATTTCGTTTGTTGTAGGCATTAATTTGGTCTGTTTTGTTAAACCGAAGTAAACTATATAAACAAGCCAACCAACAAACCATTTGTGGAGAATCGGGTAAAATAAATGTGCCTGCAATAATGCTACCGTAAATGGTAAAATTGTAAATAAGTGCGGCTAAAAAACCTGTTTGCTCGTCTTTTAGTTGTTTGCCGCATACATATATCAGCCAAGTGGCGATGGCGCTACACACTATAGCTCCTAATCTGATAAAGAATACTTCGTCGACCTGTAAATCTAATGTGCTGAGTCGTATGAGCCAACCCACCATGGGCGGGTGATCAAAGTAATTCCACTGCATGCTTTGAGCATACATTCGGTAATATACCTCATCATTACCAAGCCCAATGCTGTATGCCAAAAGCATACGCAATAAGGTTGCTAGTGCGATTAAAAGAAAAATGCGATTCCTGAAATTCAAGATTTACTTAAACGTATAAAGGTAATTTGCCGAAAAATTCCAGAAAAAAACTAAACCAATAACTGCCAGCTTTACCAAGTAAAAATTCCCTTTGATTTTTTTTAATAAAATAAATAATAGCAAGGAGTTTATACCCAGCCCTACGATTGAAATTACCAGAAATTTTACAAATTGTTCGGTAGCAATGGGATTTTGGTTATCAAATGTCCAGTATTTATTTAGGATAAAATTATTAACCACTGCTATGCTGAAACCACAGGCATTGGCCACAAATTTATTAATTTTTACTCTTTCTTTTAATAGCCAAGTGGTTCCAAAGTCTAAGCCCATTCCGGTAATTCCTACGAGTGCAAATTTAAGTAGTTGGCTAGAAAAAAAGTAGGTCATAAGCTTGTTTGGGTAGATTTTTCTTGAGAGGCTTTGGTATTTTTACTCCATTTTTTAACACCCTTCAGCGTTCGTTCAGCTAGGTCAATTGCAACAATACCAGATAAACAGCCAATTATGGCTCCAACTAAAACATCTAACAGAAAATGTTGGCCTAAATATATACGTGAATATCCAACTAAAGTTGCCACAGCAAGAATTTGTATTTGCCATTTCCGACTTTTCATCACAATCATAATTACCGTAGCAATTGCAAATGCAGTAGCCGTGTGGCCCGATGGAAAACTATGTTGTGTTGCTATTTTAATCCCGTCGATAAATTGAGCATACTCTCCATTGGTGAAATATAATTTTGGCCGAGGTGCATCTACCATTCTTTTTAATACCTGAGCAATTAATCCTGAAATTATAAAGGCGTAAAACAAACTTAACGCATATATTTTTTTTCTGTAAAAAACTATAGCCAAAACACAAAATACTAAGGCAATTATTCCATCCCCTAAATTAGTGAAGAGTATAAAAAAGTAATCTAAAACAGGGTGATGGAAACTATTCAATAAAAAAAATGAATTTGATTTCCCACATATGCATAATACTGCAAAGCTTAGAACCAATAGTAGGGCAGTTCCATAAAAAAACCAATTGGCGTGTTTAATTTTAGAAATAAAATCAAGTTTCATAGACTTACAATGTATAAATCTAATGTAAACTGAAAATTAAGAGAAGGTTAAGAAAATGTCAATAACAAAAAAGCATCCCCCGGTTTGGAGAATGCTTTCTTTTTGTTTTTTTGAGTTTACTCGGCTAAGCCTTCGGCTAACACCACTACTTTATTTTCTTTTACTTCTACTACACCACCTTTAATAGCAAAGGTTTGTGTTTCTTGGCCAGTACGCACCGTTACTTTGCCATCTTCTAAAGTAGATATTATGGGAGCATGGTCTTTTAATACTTCAAACGAGCCCAAAGTTCCTGGTACAGTTACCGAAGCGGCTTCGCCTTGAAATACCAATTGATCGGGTGTATAGATTTCTACGATCATTATGCCTCAGCTTCTGCTAGTAATTTTTTACCTTTTTCCATGGCATCTTCAATGGTACCTACCAAATTGAAAGCTGCTTCTGGATATTCATCAACTTCTCCATCCATAATCATGTTAAAGCCTTTGATAGTATCTTTAATATCAACCAATACACCTTTTAAGCCCGTAAATTGCTCAGCTACGTGGAATGGTTGCGATAAGAAACGTTGTACTTTACGAGCACGATATACTACCAATTTATCTTCTTCAGATAATTCGTCCATACCCAAGATGGCGATGATATCTTGCAACTCTTTGTAACGTTGTAAAATTTCTTTTACACGTTGAGCAGTATCGTAATGTTCGTTACCCAAAACCGCTGGGTTCAAAATACGTGAAGTAGAATCTAATGGATCTACCGCCGGATAAATACCCAACTCGGCAATTTTACGTGACAATACCGTGGTAGCATCTAAGTGGGCAAAGGTTGTTGCCGGTGCCGGATCCGTTAAATCATCAGCAGGCACGTAAACCGCTTGCACTGATGTAATGGATCCCTTTTTGGTAGAGGTAATACGCTCTTGCATTAAACCCATTTCGGTAGCCAAGGTTGGTTGGTATCCTACTGCCGATGGCATACGACCTAATAAAGCCGATACCTCAGAACCTGCTTGAGTGAAACGGAAAATGTTATCTACGAAGAACAAGATATCTTTTCCTTGTCCATCACCTTCACCATCACGGAAATATTCGGCAACAGTTAGTCCAGAAAGGGCTACACGTGCACGTGCACCTGGAGGCTCGTTCATTTGACCGAACACCAAGGTTGCTTTACTATCTTTTAATTTTTCTTTATCTACTTTATCTAAATCCCATCCGCCTTTTTCCATTGAATGTAAGAACTCATCGCCGTAGTTAATTACGCCCGATTCGATAAACTCACGTAATAAATCGTTACCCTCACGAGTACGCTCACCCACACCGGCAAATACCGATAAACCAGCATATGCTTTCGCAATGTTGTTTACCAACTCCATAATTAATACGGTTTTACCTACACCCGCACCACCAAACAAACCAATTTTACCACCTTTAGCATAAGGCTCTAGTAAATCAATTACTTTAATACCAGTGAAAAGTACTTCAGTTTCGGTAGATAATTCATCGAATTTAGGCGGAGTGTTGTGGATAGGATAGCCACCTGCATTGTCCACCGCACCAATTCCATCAATGGCTTCACCCACTACATTAAATAATCTGCCTTTAATTTTATCTCCAATAGGCATTTTAATTGCCGAACCCGTATCTACAACTTCCATACCACGCACCAATCCGTCGGTAGAGTCCATCGCAATGGCACGTACCCGATCTTCACCTAAGTGTTGTTGAACTTCTAAAACAATTTTTTGTCCGTTCTCTTTTTTAATCTCTAAGGCGTCGTAAATTTTTGGTAAGCTAGCATTGTTGCTGAAGCTAACGTCTACAACCGGACCGATAATTTGGGCAATTTTTCCTTTGTTTGGCATATAAATTCGATAAAATTTTAATCTATCAAGTGTTTAATAAGCATTTCTTTTTTTGAATGCTTTTTCGGTCTGCAAAAATACATTTTATAGCCGAAAAGAAAAACAGCAACACAAAGATTTTTTATAATCAGTCAACTGTTAAAATTCTGCTACTTTTGAGAGATGAAAAGAGTGCTAATAACCGGTAGCAATGGCTTGTTGGGTCAAAAGCTTATTGATTTGGCTTTAGCTCAATCGGATATTAGTTTAGTGGCTACTTCTAGCGGCTCAAATAGACACCCGGTAAAAGCAGGATATACCTACCAAGAACTGGATGTATGCGATACCGCCGCCTTACGTGCTGCCATTTTACTACACCAGCCACAGGCTATTATTCATACGGCAGCCATGACCAATGTAGATGCCTGCGAATCTAATCAAGAAGCTTGTGAAAAATTAAATGTTACCGCCGTAGCATCTTTAGCTACCTTATGCCAAGAATTTAATATTCAACTCGTACACCTATCAACCGATTTTATTTTTGATGGCGCCGATGGTCCTTATATCGAAGACGATAGCCCGAACCCCTTGAGTTTTTACGGACAAAGTAAGTGGAAAGCAGAGCAGGCTATTGTTTCTTCTGGCTGCACATACGCCATTTTACGCACCATTATTGTGTACGGAGTAGCCGCAGAAATGAGCCGATCTAATATTGTGCTTTGGGCAAAAAATGCGCTCGAAAAAGGAGAGACCATTTCGGTAGTAAACGACCAGTGGCGGATGCCTACCCTAGCCGAAGATTTAGCCGCAGCTTGTATAGCTGCCGTACAAAAAGAAGCGCAGGGCGTATTTAACGTTTCGGGTAAAGATTTGATGAACATGCTTGAATTGGTGCAACAAGTGGCTAATTTTTGGCATTTAGATAAAACACTTATTCAGCCTATTACCTCCGAATCGCTCAATCAAGCTGCAAAACGTCCGCCCAAAACAGGCTTTGTATTAGCTAAAGCCATTGCCCAACTCAATTATCAACCACACTCTTTTGTAGAAGGTTTAGCGCTAGTAGATGCGCAACTAAAGGCTTAAACACCTATATTTGATCCTCAAATTAAAAACATTATGGCAGTAGCAATTGGCCAAAAGGCCCCAGATTTCACCCTTTTTTCAAGCGATTTAAAAGAAGTTAGCCTGAGTGATTATGCAGGCAAAAAAGTAGTGATTCATTTTTTTCCTATGGCATTTACCGGCGTATGTACCACGCAGTTGTGCACCATGAGAGATAGTTTTGGCTATTACGAAGGCTTAGGTGCCGAAGTACTAGGCATCTCTGTAGATTCGCCATTTACCTTGGCTAAATTTAAAGAAGATAATAAGTACCAATTTCCGTTGCTTTCTGATTTTAATAAAGAAGTTTCTCAAGCATATGGAGCGTATTACGATGAATTTGTATTCAATTTAAAAGGTGTTTCTAAACGAGCTGCATTTGTGGTAGATGAAAATCAACAACTCATATATGCTGAAGTCTTAGAATCAGCTGGCGATTTGCCCGATTTTAATGCCATACGAACAATCGTTCAGCAATAATTAGCGAAACACTTTGGTATTTTGATCGGATATGCTATTTTTGCAATCCGATTCGGAATGGACCTGTAGCTTAATTGGATAGAGCACCTGACTACGGATCAGGAGGTTAGGGGTTCGACTCCCTTCAGGTCCACTACCAAAAGCCTTTTCGCCCAACAACCGGAAAGGCTTTTAATTTTTTGCACTATATGCCCATGCTCAATCTCGTACTATTTGGCCCCCCAGGCGCTGGTAAAGGAACTCAATCTCAAAATTTAATTGATCATTATCAATTAATACACCTTTCTACAGGAGATTTATTGCGTAGTGAAATTACGCAGGGTACCGCTTTGGGTATAGAAGCCAAAAAGCTAATGTATCAAGGTATTTTAGTGCCAGATGAGGTGGTTATTGGCATGATTAGCAATAAGCTAGATAGTAATAAAGATGCCAAAGGATTTATTTTCGATGGTTTTCCGCGTACAGTTGCCCAAGCAGAAGCCTTAGATAACTTGTTAGCAAGCAAACATTCGGCTATTACAGGTATGATTGCCTTAGAAGTGGCCGACGATGAGTTAGAACGTCGTTTGTTGCTAAGAGGAAAAGAATCGGGTCGTCCAGATGATGCCAACCCCGAAGTTATTCGCAAACGCATTGTGGAGTACAATACTAAAACTGCTCCTGTAGCTAATTTTTATAAAACACAAAACAAATTTTATAGTATTCCTGGTGTGGGCCAAATAGACGATATTTTCGCTTCGCTTCGCCAAGTAATAAATACACTATAAACTCATAAAAAATAATCGAAGCGGATGGTGGCATAGCCTGCTTATCCGCTTTTTTTATATAAAAAATAAAAAATGTCGCAAGGTTCTAATTTCGTTGACTATGTAAAAATCTGTTGTCGTTCCGGAAAAGGAGGGGCAGGCTCTGCGCATTTACACCGCGATATCAATACCTCTAAAGGTGGCCCCGATGGCGGCGATGGGGCACGTGGTGGTCACATTGTATTAAAAGGCAATGCCCAGCTTTGGACACTACTCCACTTAAAATACAGAAAACACGTAATTGCCGGAGATGGCGGAAACGGAGAGCCAGCTTTGCGCACCGGTAAAACCGGTAGAGACGATGTTTTGGAAGTACCCTTGGGAACCGTAGCCAAAAATGCCGAAACTGGTGAAGTATTATTTGAAATAACCGAAGATGGCGAAACTCAAATTTTAACCCACGGTGGTCGTGGAGGGTTAGGTAACTGGCA
>Ga0209617_10001617_pt1 | contig 10522 bp, 5 predicted proteins | sample LakEriepJuly2011_2_FD_187459 | JGI IMG/M metagenome (GOLD analysis project Ga0209617, IMG submission 187459) | Freshwater microbial communities from dead zone in Lake Erie, Canada - CCB epilimnion July 2011 (SPAdes) (version 2) | ecosystem: Environmental > Aquatic > Freshwater > Lentic >... | reverse complement strand
TTCAAAGGGCATGGTGGCGCTAAAAAACATGGTCTGGCGCTTGCGCGGAAGCTTGGCAATCACCTTGCGGACGTCGTTGATAAAGCCCATGTCGAGCATACGGTCGGCCTCGTCGAGCACAAACCAAGAGAGGTCGCGCAAGTCCACGTGACCCTGCTGCATTAAATCCAAAAGACGACCCGGCGTAGCTACTACCATCTCGGATCCCCTTCGCAGGGCATCAACCTGGGGCTGCTGGCCGACTCCGCCAAAAATAAGAGCGCGCTTCACGTCGACGTACTTGCCGTAGTCGCGAATGCTCTCGTCAATCTGAATCGCCAACTCCCTGGTGGGAGTCAGAATCAGGGTGCGAATGGGGCGCTTGCTGTCAATGGGTTCGCGACTCAAAAGCTCAAGAATAGGCAACACAAAAGCCGCTGTTTTGCCGGTTCCGGTCTGGGCCGTCCCGAGCACGTCGCGTCCTTCGAGGGCAGGCGGAATCGCTTGCTGCTGAATGGGTGTGGGCATTTCGTAGCCCAAATCGTCGAGCGCATCCAGAATGTCTGCGTTCAAATCAAGATCAGTAAATTTCATAAAATCCCTTAGGGGGAGGCGGAGCGCCGCACCGGAAGCGGCTGCACCAAGGTTAAATACTCCCTCCGGTGTGAAGGCAACCGCCCTGGCGACTGCGGTGCAAAGATAGCTTACTTATAAATGAATTGGTGCGCGGCTCCTGAAGCAACAAAATGGGAGGGCAGCAAATTGACAAGAAGGCCTTTGCGAAGGTGGTTCAGTACCGCAAAACAATACGACTACTTTAACGGACGAATACTGCGGTATATTTTCTTGGCCGTTCTTCGCCCAAAACTGCGGAGCGACCAAAGTATACGCCGAATGCGATCCAATGCTCCGGGTTCGATTCCAGACCACTTTAAATCATAAAGATCAACATCCAGCGTGCGGTAAACCATGCCATCAAGCACCTCTGCTGAAGCCGGCCCCAAATTTCTAGAAACCAACCATTCGGTAAACTTGGGTATACGAAGTAGGGTATCGAAACTCGCAATGTGATAAAGCCTCTGAGATTCGGACTCCAATGAAAACATTGGCTCGTCAATTAGCCAAAGCCATTCCGGTCCCGAGCGCCGAAAAAACGAGTTAAGCTCCGTTTGTTCATGGAACTGCTTCCAATGGAACATTGATGGCTTTAGCCATAGGGCTTTCAGTAGATTCCTGACTTCGGGTCGGTTGCGAACAGCAAAAAAACCGGCACACAAGTCGTTGTCATTGAATGGTTTATCGACCCATCCTACAAAATTATGGGTCGATAATTGAACCAGGACATCCGACCAATCCGCTTCATGATTATAAAATATGCAATCAGTATCAATCCATAGTACGGCTTCGTATCCCAACTCTAATGCTTGATCCACTGCCATCAATTTTACCCAGGTCGGGGCACGGTGCTGCATTGCAGCGGTTGAGTATGCTTCAAGTTTGCCCCAAGGCATTTCAGCAATTTGATACTGTTCGTACCGAAAATCCCACCCACATTGACGTGCAAAACGCTCGTTAATGGCAAAAGTCAAGCTCGGGTAACTAGACCAAGCTCGCTCGTCACCGTATACGGGTCGAGTATCTCCCATTACCACACATATTCGTCTTGGAGCATCCATTCCTCAAAAGTAGGCACATCAATTCTGTACACAGTGGAACCTCTACCTTTAGAGCGTGAAAAAAGGGTCGCTGTTCACCAATGCACTATCTAATTCTGTGCTGCAGTTTTTGCAGTACATCTTTCCGATCATTGCGCTGCCCTACCTCGGAAACGTAGTTGGTCCAAAGTTTTTTGGCATTGTTAATTTTCTAAGTGTCATAGTTGGCTACTTCAGCCTTATGGTTGCATACGGTTTTGATGTTTCTGCAACTCGAGAGGTTGCCCGGTTTGCAAACGACAAATCAAAAATCGACGAACTTTTTAGTCGTGTAGTTTCCGCGCGATTAGCGTTGTTCATTCTTGCCACCGCAATTTTTTCTGTCCTGAACTTTACGGTTCCCGAACTGAAAAATCATACGCGCGCAGCGTATGCAAGCTTTCTGTTAGTCTTTGGTTGGGTACTAATGCCCAACTGGTATTTTCAAGGCACCCAAAAGATGGATCGAATAGTTCCGATTCACTTTGTGATCAAACTCTTTTTTGTGGCCTTGCTTTTTGTTGTAATTCGACAGCCCGAACACTATTATCGCTACCCATTGCTATTGAGCTTGAGTACAATAGTTGTGGGACTTGTCACCTTTTTTGTTGCGGTAATTAAAGACCGTATTGCGTTCCGAATTCGCTGGGATAGGGCGACTTGGGACTTACTTTGGAAGGAGCGATTTCTGTTTACTACCTCAATTATCAATAACACCTATCAAACGGCTACGATAATCCTACTTGGTTTCTTTGTCACGTTTGAAGAAGTAGGCATATTTAGCTTGGGATGGAGATTAATGAATATTAGCCAGGCTCTAATTGGTATTCCATTAGTTTTTGCCATGTTGCCGCATGCGACCGTCGGATTTCAATTGTCCAAAGAAGAAGGTCTCAACCGGGTAAGTAATAACGTCTCGACTTCAATGCTTGCACTTCTTGCCGCAAGCACGTTTATGATTTTCGTGAGTCCGTGGCTCGTTCATTCTCTTTTTGGCTCGGAGTATTCAGGTGCTTTGTCGATTTTCAGATGGCTATTTATAGTACCATTCATCACAGGAATTTCGGCAACCCTATCGAACCAAGTTCTTCTTAATATTGGTCGAGATCGCAATGTTTTATGGATCACCACTGCTGGTGCACTTATCAGTATAATTCTAAACATTATTTTGCTTCCAAGATTTGGAACTTCAGGATCTGCAATTGCGATAATTGCCACCGAATCATTTACCCTTTTTATGTTTTGGCAGACCTGCAAGCAAGCAGGTTACAGACTTGCATTCACATGGTTTAGTCCCGCACAATTGAGCAGTGCCTCAAGGCTTCTTTGGACTAATTTCATGAATCGAAAACGCCCTGGGTTTGTTCCATTAACCTCGAGTGACCCCATTACTCTAATTATTCCAACCTTCAATCGACCCAACGTCTGGAGTCCGCTTATAGAGAGCATCAACAACCAAGTGCTGCGCCCGCAAAAAATTATTGTAATTGATCAAAGTACACAAGCTAATGCACGTTCTGAGGTAAAGGAACAATTGGTCCATCTCAACCCGGAGATTACAGTCGATTATGTTGAAATGGCCATCCAGAATCGTTGTATTGCAAAAGATACTGGGTTCCACCGAAGTCAAAATGGCCTGGTGGTTATCATCGACGATGACGTAGTACTTCCAAGTGATGCCCTTACATACTTATTTGATTTTCTAAGCCAACATCCAGACAGGATTATCACGCCACGGATTGTAGAGCCTGATCAAATAGATACTTCGACTCGAAATGTGCAACGATTTACATGGTTTGGCCATTTTTTCAATAACAACAATAGTACGGCCAATGCTGACGGGTTAAATAGCTACAGCGGACCGTGCTTCGGCTTCATTAAATCGGAGCGCAATGCTCATTTTCATTACGAACCGGCCTACATCGGGACGGGCATCCATGAAGAAACAGACTTAGCCCGACAGTTCATTCGAGCTGGTTATAGTATTTCGTTTAGAAGTGCAATTACCATTCGCCACTACCCTCAACGAAACGGAAATGCCTACTTTAAGGACCGAGATCCATTCCCATGGTACGCCGACAGCTTCTTCAATTTTGGTATGTACCACCGCAAGTTTGGAATGACGGCAATCTTCTTATTGCGCTTGCCCTATATGGCCTTTTTTGGAATGTACGTGGGCCTGTTTAAGTATGCCGGACGACAAAGTCTGGCTACTGCTTGGCACCTTGCCACGCAATTCATTCGGGGATACCGTCATTGGCCGAAAATTGCGGAAAAGGCTCAAGCAGAATCCGCAAAATAAACCGAACAAAGGCGCAATAAATATCTGGCGATTAAACCCTCACTTCAATAAATTTGAAGATGCTGCGATTCTTTTGGTTATTGATGGTTTTGGGATTTAGCGCTAAGGCTCAAGTTGCATTGCCCTACACGACCTCTTTTGAATCAGGTACTCAAGCTGTTGATAAGCAGCTTTGGTACGGTCCATGGGATGTGAATCTTCGCTGCGACGGCTTAGATAGTTTGCGTTTTGGTCCATCATGCTGCGCCCAAGGTCAACATGTACCATGGATGGGTTTTGCGCCGAACAACTACAGCTGCACACCGATACCGAGTGATTCTGGGTTGTCCTACCTGCGAATCGTAAAAAACTACCAATTGCCTGGAGTACTGTTAGGTGTTTGGGCCAACCCAATTATTGCTTCCCCTGCATTTACCGATACAACCCTTGCCGTGTTAAAGCTCCGCGCAGCAAAAAACACCATGCAAATGGCTCATCTGACTTCTCCTTGGGGCAATTGGTCAAGTCACGGAAACTCCGTTTCGTACACAGCACTAGAGATTGGTCTTGAACACCTCTCGAGCGGTAGCTTGACCATCATCGACACCTTTATTTTAGGGAATAATTGGTCGCCATTTGCCATCGACGCGCAGCAATTAGGGCCATTATCACCAGCCTTGTACCGCTTTCAAATTAAGCTAATTGGTGACGGAGACGCGTCTATTGATTGGGCACAGCTGGCCGAATCACCAATTTTCAACGCGAGTATCACCCCATCGTGCACTGATTCTGCTCCAAACGGCAGTATTGTACTCGGAGGACTTGCCACTTTTACCGCACCTATCAGTGCAGTTTGGGACCACGGCGCGAGCGGAACGTCGATCACAGGACTTTCTCCTGGAAGGTACTTCATCACAATCACGGATGCCCTGGGCAAAATTGCACGCCGACACTATGATGTTCCTGCCTCGGTCACCATCACCGTAGATTCCATTCTCCCAATTGGAACAAGCCCTGGAGCCGCTTGGCTTTCTGCGGAGGGCACCGGCAGCATCACATGGTCATGGACTGGTCCTGGCTCGTTTCAATCCTCAACTGCTTCACCTTTGTTTACGGTCCCTGGAACCTACATGGTCACCGCTACGGACAGCTTAGGCTGCTATTCAACTCGCCCAATCGTTATAAGTGCGGGCTGCGGGGGGATACCCGCTCCAACGCCTTGGTCTGATTCCGTTTGTGTGGGGGTTGTACCAAGCATTTCTAGCATACAATCCCCGGTCCCATCCTGGAGGCTGTCTTATTGGATGCAAGCTGGCGACACTGCACTATCCAATGCACTTTCGCCCAACGCCGCATGGGGCACGGCGAACCTCGGCTGGAACATTCGATATGCCCGGTGGGTAGATACCCTGCAATTGTGCGTAGGTCCTTCTGTGGCCTGTTCCCTGTGGGTCGCTACGGCGCCAATATCGCCGGCAAGTATTGCCATTCAACGTTGTCCGCAACCCAATGGCTACACCTTTGCTTGGCCCGCAACTATAGGCAACCTAAAACTTCAATGGCAATCAACCTCAGGCGGGGTTTGGAATACCGGTATCCCCTCACTCACTGGCAGTCAAACCAATACACCCGGCTCAGTGCATAACTTCAGTGTTCGTCACCATGACTCATTGACTGGATGTATAAGCCCAACAGCTATTGGAACTTACACGGTAAAGGGAATTTTCACTGCTCAGCTCACTGGACCTAGCATTTACCAATACGGACTGCTTCATTCGGTCACTTCCAGTGGTTTAGGAAGCGGAACTAAATTCTGGACGGTGTCCAATGGAGGCCGATTTGAAATGGCGGACCCCAATCACCCCTGCCATAACCAGACAAACTGTGCAACAAGTGCCGCGGGGTTGATTGTTCGCGGGACGGTGATTCCATGCTGGTCTCCCCCTTTAGTCACGGTAGCAGTAAGTCAAGCACCAATTGCCACGGCATGCGACAGTCTGAGCACATTGTCGGCCCAAACATCTGCTAGTTATGAGTGCTTTAGCACAGAAATAGCGTCTTCACAGGCCGTTGCTTGGGCCTCGCCTGGTGATTCGATTTTCGCGACTGTTTCTACCCAACCCAACTCGTTCAGTATTCCCGGTAATCCTTTGTCTATGAGTTATGCATCTTCTTGTGCATTTAGCATACCCCATGAGTGGCAAGTTCGCACGGCATCTGGAGGGCCATGGACAGCATGGGCGTTGGCTTTTCCTGGGACACCGTATGCCACGCTTACCGATACCAACGCCATTATATTTTCTTTACCTGCTGCGGATCCACTTTTAAATGGTTACGAATTGCGCCTTGCACTTGAACGTTGTCAAGGTGTTTGGGACTATTCTTCTGCAATTCCCTTTAGGATTAATTTATCGCTTTCAGAACCATCACCCACTTTGGTGCGTGTTTGGCCCAATCCGAGTTCAGGTGTTATTACCATTTGGAGCCCTCCGGAGGCATTGGGCACCCGATGGAGCCTTTGGTCCATCGAAGGTCATTTAGTTCGTTCTTGGACTTCATCTATAGAAGCCATTGAGCTATCTATCAATCCTGGAGTCTATTTCGTCCACAGTCCGGACGCCGAATCCCAACCCCAACGGATAGTCGTTCTGCACTAAGGCCTCTCGGCTGCATCCCCTCCAAAAAATAGTATTAGCGGTATTCGTATCTTACTGCACCATTAAATTTCAAAATCTAGTTTATGATTCGTGCTTTTAGACTCCTCATTCTGACTATACTTATTGGCTTCACCACCACAGGATGCGAAAAGGCAGCCAGCGGTCCTCGCGAGATTTATGCCACGATCGAAACAAAAAAAGTGGGGGCACCTCAGTCTTTGTTCTTTGTTACTATTTATGATCAAACACTTTCTACTCTGGGCGGAGCGGGAGTAACGGGTTCCGATAGCCCGACCAAGGTCACCGGGCAAACATTCAATGTTCCCGAGGGAACGCAGTTAAAAATTATTGGTGACCTGATTAATGCCTCAGGCACCAACGATGTATTCTGGTGCGATGTGGTCGTCAAGGTCTTCATCAATGATAAGGTAAAGTGGTCCAAGCGCTATAAAGAGGGGGACGTATACAGTCCAGCCTATGAAACGATTGTGGTGAATTGAATCGTTAGATTACTTAGGAGTTCCCTTTAAAGGGTGGATTGATCCAACCCACCTTTGAGTTCAGATAAAATATTGTTTTGAAAGGTCACCCTTTGGTGCCCTCATTTTCATTGTTCTCGATACATCGTGTGGCACTGCCAATCAAGGTTTAAGTTCTTTGTTTAGAAAACTTACCATAGTTGGAACAATTAGAGAAAAAGAAGGCAGCCGAAGTGATCGAAGAAGCTCGCCTGCGCCGAACCCTGGATGTAGCTGCTCAGAACAAGGCCGAATTTGAAGCAAAACAGGCCCTGATCAAAGAATCCGACGAAAAATCAAAACAGCAAGCCAAGGATGCGAAAGCCCAGGCTAAAGAGAAGAAAAAGTCGGGGAAATAGAAATAGTAGACAAATAGGCTTTTAATAGCGTATTTTGTTCATAATTTCAAAAATGTAGGTTGCAACTTTTTAGACCATCTACTTTTATAGTTGGTTTAAATTGATTTCCTCATTTATTATGAAAATATTTTCGTTCTTTCTTGCTTCCTTTTTTGCCTCCAATCTGTGGGCGCAGCAGACGTGGTACGTTAATTCCTCAGGAAATGATGCTAACGCAGGAACTCTAGCGAGTCCTAAAAAATCAATACAAGCGGCTGTCAATGCCGCAGCTAATGGTGATGTCGTAAAGGTGGCTTCTGGGACGTATTCCAGGTTCAAAATAGAGCAGAAGCGACTTCACGTAGTTGGGATGGATTCATTAAATCGTCCTGTGGTTTCGGGTTTTGACACTGTTCGGGCCATTGAAGTGGAGGGTCCTGGAGTTCTACTCAAGCATTTATCCCTAAGAAATGGTAATGCTCCAGCAACACGCAACTCGAACCGTGGCGGATTGCTTTTTGGAGGCTACGATTCTTTGACGGTACGTTCCTGCGACTTTAAGGACGGTTTTGCCTCACAAGGTGGAGACTATTACGGAGGAGGCGGGAGAATAACTTTTATTAACTGCGCATTTTTAAAGAATCAAAGTCCCCTTTCGTCAAATTCTGGAGGCTTTCATGTGGACAATGGCCTTTGGGCAAATTTTTACAATTGTACCTTTGATGCGACGGGATATAGTCATTTATTTTCGGTCGGATATACTCACAGGCTGTACAACTGTACGGTGGTTAATTTATCGGGTCAGCTTTATAACGTTCCGTGGCAGAATCACGAAATCGTCATCGTAAATTCAATCATAACGGGGGCCGGACCCAACATGCGGGTTTTTCCGGACACGAACCAAGGATTTTGGGGTCAATGGCAAGGGAATATCCACATTGAGAACAGCAGAATGCCGCGAAATGCGTCCTCATACACCTACAAACAAGGCGGAAGATTGACGGTGGTTAACTGCGACACATTACCGGTACAATTTGTAAATGCCGCCACCGGAAATTATCGTTTGCCAAATTCTAGTGTTCATCTTAACAAAGGTTCTCTGAACTATTCATATTACAAAGACATTGATGGTGTCGCTCGCCCTGATGTGAACTTCAGAGTGGATTTGGGTGCTTTTGAAAGCAACTACATAGTCCCTAACATAAATGCAGTTGATGTGCAGTTTTCAAAAGTGGATGTTTTATGTTTTGGCGCGGCTACAGGATCAGCCACAGCGCATCCCACGGGTGGCATCGCTCCGTACACTTACGTATGGAACACAACACCGGTCAAGACGACAAAAACCGTTTCAAATCTTGCCGCTGGAGTATATATAGTCGCAGTCACTTCAAGCAATTTCAAAACCCGCATAGACACGGTCACTATTGCACAACCGTTAAAATCAACAATTGACATCACCTCAATTAGCGATACCATTAATCCGGGTTCGAGCGTGGTAATTAAAAGTAATTACACCAATGCGGGCTCAATTTTCGGCGGTGTGTATGCAAGTTCACAATGGTCTGGTTCGGGACAAGCGGACATGCCTGGATTCCTTTACACAATCCAACCGACCAATGGACAATGGGTGAAACTCACGCGAACCTTGCAATCAGGATGTCAGGTAAAAGATTCTATTCAGTTTTTTGTGCGTGCCGGGGTTCCAAGAACTATAAATTCCAAAATATTTGTCTCGACCTCTGGTAATGATAATGCAGCAGGAACCCAGTCTAATCCTGTCAGAACTGTTCAGACGGCAATAGAGCGTTCTATTTCTGGTGATACTGTTGTAGTTGGCCCGGGTCTATTTAGCCATTTCGTTGTTGATAAACCCCTAACTATTAGAGGAAGCGGTAATCACGCCACTACCATTACCGGATTCGATACCACGCGATGCGTCGTCATACTAAATCATGCTGGTGATCAATACTTTGAAAACCTTAATCTTGTTCATGGATATGCTGATGGGGCTGGAGAAAGTTTCAGGGGTGGAGCAATTTGGCATTGGTATGCAAGGAAGGTGATTTGTACCAACGTTGATTTTGAGGATTGTGTGGCAACTCAAGCTTCCGACTACGTTAAGGGAGATGTACAAATCGAACGAACCTTCATTAATTGTCGCTTTTTAGGGAATCACACTTCGGTTCAAACCAATGTGGCTTTTCATGAACACAAGCAAAAGTTTTATAACTGCTTCATTGACGCAAGCGGTTATGATTACGTATTCATGGGCGGAGAGTATGAAGTATACAACTCCACTATCTACAAGGCCAAAAAGTATGTTTTTGGCGTGTCAGAGTGGATGCCAAAGTTTAAAATGGTAAATAGTATTGTTACCAAGAAATGGGGCGCCAGTGATTTTAAATTCACCACTTCAAATGCCGTAAATGCCGGTTGGAACAATTACTGGTCAGATTCCTCCTCGGTTAGAAATAGTCTATTGCCTGATTCAACTTGGTCTATGAGTTCTCAAGGCAACAAGCATTTTGTCGTTGGATCAGGAATGCAGTTTCGCCAGCCACTTTTTGCAGATTCTACACAGGGTGATTTTCGCCTAAGTCAGTATGATAAAGGAACGAATGCTGGTGCCTTAAACGTTGCGTTCTTTAGAGATCGTAATGGGCATCCGCGTCCAGACAATTTCGGCTTTGTGGATCTAGGGGCTTATGAGACTGACTTCACCTTTGTTCCATGCAACCCTTCCCTATATACCGCCAATTTTTTACCAGACACTATTCGGTATGGCGGTGACACTTTAAATGTCTCAGCAAATTTTGGGGCAGTTGGTTTGTGGTCGCACACGAATTCGATGTCAAATTCTACGGTATTACTTGATTTTAGCGGTCAAGTCGTATTCACGTATACCAACCCACTTGGGTGTATTCTTCGAGATACGATGGTTGTAATTGACCTTAAGAGGATTTATGTATCGCCAATCGGGTCCAACACACAGGACGGTCGCCAGAACAAACCCAAGCTGACCATACAAGCCGCCATCAATACTGCGGATCGAGGC
>Ga0209617_10001613_pt1 | contig 10532 bp, 10 predicted proteins | sample LakEriepJuly2011_2_FD_187459 | JGI IMG/M metagenome (GOLD analysis project Ga0209617, IMG submission 187459) | Freshwater microbial communities from dead zone in Lake Erie, Canada - CCB epilimnion July 2011 (SPAdes) (version 2) | ecosystem: Environmental > Aquatic > Freshwater > Lentic >... | reverse complement strand
TATGGTAACGGCACAACGTTGGATAGCCCCGTCTCAACAGGTCAGATGCTTCTTATGTTTAGAAAGAGCCCCACAATTACACAGTTGTGGGCATTTACGAGCCCTCTGGAACGGTGATCGATAAACTTATTCTTACACCAGTGTCCACGGTTTGGCACGCACATGAAGACCAAGAAGTGGAAAAGCCAGCGGAACCCGACACAACATTGACGGTAGAGAAAATTGTTATTAAAAACAACCCTCCCACAATTCGGAAAGGACCGTTGATGATGCTTCGCCCTGCCAAGGAAAGAGTAGCATCTCCCAATGACAACAAAGAAGTTACGGCATACCTTTTGAAGAAAAGAACGCCAATGGCTCAAATGATTCTGCCCAACCTCATCAAAGAAACCAACATGCAGTTGGCACTTCCTGCTATTGAAATCAACCGACTTTCTGAAAATTTTGGTCTAGGTATGGATACCATCAAAGCCATTGCCTTGGTCATCATCGCACTTTCCTTCATCAGTATTTTTATCTCGCTGTTTAACGCTTTGAGAAAAAGAAAAAAAGAGATTGCCATCATGAGAACCATGGGCGCAACTAGAATCAAAGTATTTTGTTTGATTCAATTAGAAGGTCTACTATTGGTCATCATTGGCGGTGCGTTAGCATGGGGGCTAAGCCGAATTGGACTCAGCATTCTAAGCCAACAATTGAACAACAATTTCCACTATACCTTTAACATCAAAGACGGATCGCTAGAGGAACTTTACTTATTTGGCGCAGCAATTTTAGCAGGAATGATAGCCTGTTGGATTCCCGCATATCAAGCCTACAAAATGGACATTTCAAAAACTTTAAGCAATGAATAAAATTGGTTTCCTGGTTTCTTTTCTATTTCTCTTCTCTTGCGCATTCTCTGCCGATGAAGACCCCATTTTTGTATTAAAAGCCAAACCACTTCCTCCTGCTCAAAAATACTTTTTACCCAACAACATAGCCGATTTCATGGGAGGGCCTATGGAATTAACATGGAAAACATTGACCGATGTTGAATTCAAAGACATTTATGTCAAAGAATTGGATGCGTATTATTGGAAACCAACATTTGGTGCCAGCATCAAAGCATTGGAGGGTAAAGAGGTGTATGTGACCGGTTACGTCATTCCCGTGGACTATGACGCCAACTTCTACGTCGTTTCCCGATACCCCTATGCCAATTGCTTCTTTTGTGGAGGCGGTGGTCCGGAGTCAGTGGTTGATTTGAGATTCACTGCCAAACACAGGGCTTACAAGACAGATGAAAGATTAACGTTCAAAGGCAAGCTCAAACTGAACGGTGATGATGTGTACCAAATGAATTACATCTTAGAAGGGGCTGTAGAATTCAAACCATAATCAACATTTATTACATTTGCACGGCAATTAATCAAAAAAAATGGCAGCTACTACCGCAGACATCAGCAATGGAATGTGTTTCCGAATGGACACACACATCTACAAAGTAATTGAATTCTTACACGTGAAGCCAGGTAAAGGTCCTGCTTTTGTTAGAACCAAATTGCGCAACTTGAACAATGGTAAAATCATTGATCATACTTTCAACTCAGGAGTTAAAATGGATACCGTTCGTATTGAAACGCGCGAGTACCAATACTTATACAAGGATGACTCCTTCAATTTCATGAACATGGATGATTACGAACAAATCACCATACCTGAAGCAATGATCAATGCGCCTGGTTTTTTAAAAGAAGGAATGAAGTGCATTGTCATGTTCAACGCTGAAGATGATCAACCCATGTCTTGCGATTTACCTACATTGGTAGAATACGCCATCACTTACACTGAACCTGGTATCAAGGGAGATACAGCAACCAATGCGATGAAACCAGCAACATTGGATGTGGGTATGGAAGTAAGGGTTCCGCTTTTCATCAATGAAGGTGATTTAATCCGCGTGGATACCTCAACCGGTCAGTACCACGACCGTGTAAAAAAATAATATCAAGGCCGTCTTCAGGACGGCCTTTTTTTTTGCATCTTAGCCCTCAGAAGAATTCATGCAACAAGGGCTAAAAGACAAAATCAAACAACGCGATTTCAAACTGCAATCGCTTTTGGAAATTACCAAAGCCATCAATGCCGATGTGCACATCGATGATCTTTTGGCCCTGTATCAAAACATACTCATCGAGCAACTACTTATTGGGAAAACATTGTTGGTTTCTACCCAAGACCAACAATTACAAACCCTTATGGTGCATGGGTTTGATCAACCCACACAATGGCATTCAATCATCCAAGAAAACGCTCAAAAAAGCAAGCAAAAAATAGAAACCATTGCAACCAATGGTACTCAGGCAGTCATTGTACCCATTGAAAAAGACGGTGCCCCTATTGCATTTGTTGTTCTTGGAGACAACGATGAAGAAGAGATAAGTCTTAGTCCCTCAATCAAGCACATGCGCTTTGTGCAAACGCTCACGAGCGTGCTGATTGTGGCCATTCAAAACAAGAAACTAATTACTGAAAGCATTGCACAAGCGGGATTGAAAAGAGAATTGGAACTGGCAGCAGAAATGCAAAGCATGCTCCTTCCCAAACAACTTCCGCAAACCAACACCTTGTTGGTTGATGCTTATTACAAATCGCATGGGCAAGTGGGTGGTGACTACTATGACTTCATTCAAATCAATGAGCATGAATGGATCTGTTGCATGGCAGATGTTTCTGGAAAGGGTGTCAGCGCAGCATTTTTAATGGCCGGTTTACAAGCACAACTGAGGGGGTTGATAGAATCTTATGGCTGTGATTTGGAGAAAATAATTTCCGCTCTCAATACCAAAGTTCTTGAATCCGCCCAAGGAGAAAAATTTGTCACTTTTTTCATTGGACATTACCATTCCAAAAACCAAGAATTCTCCTACATCAACTGCGGTCACAATCCTGGATTTGTTTTTCATGACAACGCAAACACCTGGATGAACGCCCAAATCCCTGCATTGGGAATTATTGATTCATTTCTAGGGCTTAAAAAAAACACTCTTCATCTCAGCACGGGCACGCATATTTTGCTCTATACTGATGGCCTCGTAGAGGTGGAAAATGAAATGCTCCAACCTTTTGGAGAGATGGGAATCTCTGAAGCATTTGAGCAGTGGGGACAACTGTTTTCAAATGTGCAATTAATGGAAAAGGTAAATCATTATATAGGAAAAATGAAATTTATTGATGATATTGCCTTGTTGCATATTTTGATTAATGAACCCTGAAGAAAAAATAGCGCTGCTCGAAAATCAAATCTTCGAAGCTAAAGAAACGCAAGCGACGATTCAATACATTGTGAGCTCCGTGTTGTCTCAAAACACAATTAAAGACGTTCTTTGGCAGATTGTACACAACTGCATCCGTCAACTGGGGTTTGTTGATTGCGTGATTTACCTTTACCAAGAAAACGCCAATGCGCTGATTCAATCTGCTGCGTTGGAAAATAAAACCATTTCTTTTCAAGAAATCAACAACCCCATTAAGTTACAAATTGGAGAAGGGATTGTTGGAAACGTAGCCAAAGCAAGAAAAGCAGAAATAATCAGCGATACCTCTAAAGATTCAAGATACATAATTGATGACGCCTCACGACTTTCAGAAATTGCGGTTCCCATATTATTGGGGGACAAACTCATTGGGGTGATAGACAGTGAACATCCTGAGAAAAACTTTTACACCCCTAGACATTTCGAAATTCTTTCCACCATAGCATCCTTGTGCGCTTTCAAAATTGATAGTCTTTACACAATGGAGAAAATGCAGCGGGTCAATGCTCAATTGCGCATTGCGCAAAAAATTGCGCAAATGGGATCGTGGGAGTATCATATCAACTCAGAAAAAATCCACTTTCATGCCAGGGTAGAAGAAATGATGATAAAAACATCCAGTGAACCCGGTTTAACCTTTGATGAGTTTGAAAAAAATCTTCACCCTTCAGACGCAAAAACATTTAGAGCAAACTGGATTCTTTTCCTGGAAAAAGATATTGCCGAGCCTGGGTACATGAGAATTATTCTCAATGGCCATGAGCGTGAAATCTTATGGAGAATAGCGGATAAAAAGTACATCGAGTTTGACAAGTCAGGAATTATTCCCGGAGTGTTTTTAGACATCACAGACCTTAGAAATCTTGAGAAAGAAAAAGGGCATCTTATACTTGAATTAACCAAAAGGAATCAGGCACTTTCTCAATTCAACAAAATCATCTCACATAACCTCAGAGCTCCAGTTGCCAATATTATAGGCATCCTCAGTCTCTTGGAACACATTTCTCCAGAGGAGGATGACCACAAAGAACTCCAGAATGAGTTGACCCATTTAGCGGCCGGAGTAGATGGCATTATCAAAGATCTAAATGGGGCCCTTAGCCATAATATTGAAATCAACGAAGCCAAATCCAAAATTCTTTTTGAAGATATTATTCAGTCCAATATTGATCTTTTATCTGCAGCAATAAAAGAAGTTAATCCCACCATCAGATTGAATTGCAAAGCAGAATACGCATTTGGTTTTCCAGCCTATCTCAACTCCATTTTTTACAACCTCTTAGCCAATGCGCTGAAGTATCGACAGCCCGATAGACCCCTAGTTATTGATATTTCCACACATACGGATATGACCGATGTTCACATTGTTTTCAAAGACAACGGAAGAGGTTTAAATACAACAAAATCTGATGATAAAATTTTTGGTCTGTATTCAAGATTTCACAAAGAAATAGAAGGCAAAGGGCTCGGGTTATTTATTACCAAACAGCAAATAGAATTCATGGGGGGTAACATATTTGCCGAGGGTAAAGAAAATGAAGGGTTAACCATTCACATTCAACTTCCTAAAATGTAAGCATCATGATCATCATCATAGACGACGATCCCATCAGCAGCAAAATTGCGGCGCTTTCGATCAAAAAAGGAATACCTGAAAGAGAATGCGTCATTTTTAACAATCCTGAAGTTGCATTAAAAGACATCCATGAACTCAAAGAGACTCAACCTGAATTAAACCCTCTTTTACTCATTGATATCAATATGCCTGAAATGTCGGGTTGGGAATTCATTGAAGCGCTCAACATCCTAATCCCCGAATCAGAAAATCGATACCTTGGAATGATTCTTTCTTCCTCTGTGGACCCCGCTGATATTGACAAAGCCAAGAGCTATCAACGCATTATTCAGTTTTTAACCAAACCTTTCACCCTGGAAACAACCCAACTGCTCAGAGAATTTCTTGTCTGACCCGAGTGTCTCGATAGACCAAATAGGAAACGGCTACCCAAAAAGGAACCGCAATTTTATCCGAATCCAAAAAATTATTCAAAAAACCATGGGCAAAGTAGGTCACTATGCCCAGAAAAAGTCCCATTACTACAAGTCTTTCCTCATAGTCCGTGGTACCTCTAAAAACCCTAAAACCCATGAACATAACCAACAAAACAAAGGCTATGTACACCAACATACCCACCAAACCTTGCTCAGATAATGGTCCTAAAAATTCAGAATGTGCATTTCCACCATCTCCACGATTGGTACTGATGATGGTCTTGTCCTGCGCCCGCTGAAATGGGGCATAGACAAATTGATACATTCCCGGTCCCCATCCTACAATTGGACGTTCATCAAACATGGCCATGGCACAATTCCATCGGTTTAGGCGCTCCAAATTGGATGCATCTGATGAGACGTTTGAAATCGATTTGATGTGATCGTCCATTTTATCCGAACTCTCCTTTTTGTTTCGATTCAATGAAATTTGAATATCATCCCAATAAACAGTGGTCAACGAACCAATCACCAATCCTGAAAACAACATCCACTTGAATGGAACTTTCATCAACATCAGTACCCCCACCCCAGCGGCAAACACCACTGATAGCCATGCCGCACGCGTGTAGGACAAAATCAAGCCGATGGTTAAAATAAGACTGCCTGTAATGTAGAAAAAACGCAACAATGGATTGTGTCTTTTTGAAAACAACTGCAACACAACAAAAGGAAAAACCAACGCCAAGGCCGCGCCATATACTGTGTGATCTTTGAACAATGGCTCCATCACCCAATGTGCTGAATCTTTGTCAAATCCATGCATAGAGTGCCTAATGATGGTGTATACGATGGCTAAAATTAAGGTCATAAAATACAACCGATACATCTTTTCAGGAGCAATGCGCTTCTCAAAAAGAGGGACCAACAACAAAAAACAAGGAACTATGTACCATGCTCTTGCGATGATGTATTTGAAAGAAACCAAAGGGTCCTCACTGGTCATGGTGGTAATCAACATCCAAGAAAAATAAATGGCTACCCACCATAGCAAAGGATGCTTAAAATACAACTTTCTTCCCAATGCAAATTGCCATAAAGCCAATAAAAACAATCCCATCAAAAGCAATTCTGTTGGAATAATCAAACCTATTCCATCTATATCCAACTCAGACAAATCAATGCTCAGTGGCGTAACCAAGGCAATCATGTAGAACGTCCAATGCATTCTAAAAATGGTCATGATCACCACCATGCCCAACGCCGGGATAAGAGCCAGATAAAAAAATTCAAAATAAAAGGAAAAAAATAGACATAGGGCATACAACAAGCCCACCATCAAAACCTTCCTTTGCATCGCGGTTTGCAACATGGACTATATCTTTCCTTGCATCTTGATGCTCTGCCAATAGTTCATGACCAAAATGACAAAAACACCAAAAATCAAAGCTGATATGGTTGAAACAGCCACAATCAACCAACGAATCGGATAAGACTTCTTGTCCGCCTCCGCCGCACTGTCCAAGATAAATTTCGCAGGCAAATCCGATTCAATGTCAATCTTCATCAACTCATGTCGCTTGCGCAAAATGTCCAACTTCTCATGAGCGGCTTCAATGTCCAAATCCAATTTGTTAAAGGCGGTACCATACTTGGACAAACGGTCCATCTCTGCTTTGATTTCCTTAGCCCTGTCTGGATGCCCTTTTGAAATAGAGGAACTGTAATCCTTCATCAAAGCCTCAATCTGGTCTTTGTAGTCATAAACACCAAATTTCCTCAATGCAGTCATGCTATCCTCCATTGATTTAAGCTCACTCTCCTGAAAACGCAAAGTGGCCTCTGCATAGTTAAAGGCATCTCTTGCTCGGTCACTTCGCATTCTATTGCTCACAGAATCCGTGTACTCTGCAATGGCATTGGCCATTAGCATAGCCCGCTTGGGATCTGCGTCATACACTTCTATTTCAATTCCGCCAAACTTGGTCAAACTAGCACTTACATTCTTGTTGTACTCTTTGCCAATCAACGTATTGGCGCCAGGATCAGATTTGGGAATTTCATAAACCGTCCAAAGATCAAAACGATCAATGACCTTGGTTTTGATTTGATCAGAGTTGATCACCTGCATCAAGCGCTCAGCATCCTCTTCCTCACCGTAAGCCAAAACATCCTCCTTCTTTTGCTCTTCCAACATCTGCTCACCAAAAGAGTGCTGCTGCGTGGCAAACAATACAACAATACTTTTGTATTTCTCTTGAATCATAAAAGAAACTATTGCAGACAAAACAGCTGCAACCAACCCAATGATCATCAAGGGTTTTCTGTTCTGTAAAATCAATAAAATCAAATTCTCCGATGACTCCGGTTGTTGGTTCTTTTCCATCTTTTTCAATTAACGAGGCACGACAAAACGAAAAAAAAAACGATTTATTTCGCGGTGCAATTTTAGACCAATTACCTGAATTTTGAAGCTTCTTAATAAGCAAAAGGTAGTTTTGAGCAAATAAATCTTGAAAATTCTAATTTTTATCTTTCTTTAAACAAGGGCGATGCTTACATTTGCAACCAAATTTTTTACGTCTAATTATGTCGCAAATCAACGGTAAAGTAGCACAGGTAATTGGTCCCGTAGTGGACGTTACCTTTCCTGCAGGTCAAAAACTTCCCAATATCCTAGACGCCATGGTGGCCAAGCGCCCCGATGGTTCTGATTTGATTTTAGAGTGCCAACGCCACATTGGTGAAGACACTGTCCGCGCTATCGCTATGGATGCCACTGAAGGTATTCAACGCGGCGCTGAGGTTATTGCGATGGGTCAAGCCATCACCATGCCTACAGGAGACCAAATCAAGGGTCGTCTATTTAACGTTGTTGGAACGGCCATCGACGGTATTGGAGAAGTGAACAAAGAAGGTGGATATCCTATTCACCGCAGCGCTCCTCGTTATGAGGATTTGACCACCTCTGCAGAAATCCTTTTCACAGGTATCAAAGTTATTGACTTGATTGAGCCATACTCCAAGGGGGGTAAAATTGGATTGTTCGGTGGAGCGGGAGTAGGAAAAACGGTATTGATCATGGAGTTGATCAACAACATCGCAAAAGCATACGAAGGTTTGTCTGTATTTGCTGGTGTCGGTGAAAGAACCCGTGAAGGAAATGACTTGTTGCGCGAGATGATTGAGTCTGGCGTTATCAAATATGGTAAAGAGTTTGTTCACGGTATGGAACAAGGAGACTGGGATGTGTCCAAGGTAGACAAAGTAGAATTGGCAAAAAGCCAAGCCACTTTGGTTTTTGGTCAGATGAATGAGCCCCCCGGAGCACGTGCTCGTGTGGCTTTGTCTGGCTTGACTGTTGCTGAATACTTCCGTGATGGGGATGAGCAGTCTGGTGGTCGTGATATCTTGTTCTTCATTGACAACATCTTCCGTTTTACCCAAGCCGGTTCTGAGGTATCTGCATTGTTGGGTCGTATGCCATCAGCCGTAGGTTACCAACCAACATTGGCTACTGAAATGGGTGCGATGCAAGAGCGTATCTCTTCTACAAAGCGTGGTTCTATCACTTCTGTGCAGGCGGTTTACGTTCCTGCGGATGACTTGACGGATCCAGCGCCTGCTACAACATTTGCTCACTTGGATGCCACTACAGTATTGAGCCGTAAAATTGCTGAGTTGGGTATCTACCCTGCTGTAGATCCATTGGATTCTACTTCTCGTATCTTGACTCCACAAATTGTTGGTGATGAGCATTACACTTGTGCTCAGCGTGTAAAGAACATTCTTCAGCGTTACAAAGAATTGCAAGACATCATCGCCATCTTGGGTATGGATGAATTGTCTGAAGAAGATAAATTGTCAGTATACCGCGCTCGTAAAGTGCAGCGTTTCTTGTCTCAACCTTTCCACGTGGCTGAGCAGTTCACTGGTATCCCCGGTGTATTGGTTCCCATCGAGGAAACCATCAAAGGATTTAACATGATCCTTGAAGGTGCTTGCGATGAGTATCCAGAAGCGGCTTTCAACTTGAAAGGTACTATTGAGGAAGCCATTGAGGCCGGTAAGAAAATGTTGGCTGAATCAAGCAAAGCGTAATCATCATGCAGATCGAAATCATCACCCCCGATTCCATACTTTTCCAAGGAGAGGCTACCTACGTGTTCCTTCCCGGAAGCGATGGAAGTTTGGGCGTCATGAACAACCATGCTCCACTGATTTCTAGCCTTAAAAAAGGCACTTTGCGTGTTCAAGTCACCAATAGTAAGGAAATGAAATTTGAAGTGAATGGCGGAACTGTAGAAGTTCTGAATAATAAAGTGGTTGTTTTAGCAGAGTAAGCTGAACCAAATTCAATATTGAAAATAGCGTCCATTGGCGCTATTTTTTTTGTTCAAGATTAAAAGTCAATGGAAAGATCGTCCCATTTGAGGGAAATGATTCTCCAAACTTAGTCGAACAAAAAAGGCCACTTTTCAGTGGCCTTTTCTAATCAATCAAATATTCAAGTGCATTACTCTTTTGGAGCTTCCTGAGGAGCAACCTCTTCTTTCTTCTTGGGAGTCAATGAGGGCAACGCGGTACACAAGGTTGCATCAGCCGCTTGCATTTCCTTCTCAGCCAACATCTCATTGGCACGCTTGTGTGCTCCATCTAATGTCAATACAATGCTCCATGCGGCTTTGGCACAGACATCATCATTGTTTCTAGCATAAAACACACCCAAGTAATCATACGCCTCTGCCAATCCCTTCTTGCTCTTCTCTATCGTTCCTGGGATATTCACTTCTGCTTCTACAATGCGGGTAATGTATCTTTCAAAATGGGGTTTACCCAATCCTTTGAAATCATCAGCTATTTCCATACGGTTGTTGGCTTTTGCACGCATCAAAGTAGCTTCAAAATACTGTTCTTCCACTGTAGCAAAAACAGAATCGGCTCTCATGTAATTCTTAGACAAATACAAGTTCTGCGCCCAGTTGAAATAATCCAATGGCTTACCACCCAATCGCTTGATCTTCTTTTCTGTCCACATCGCAACTTTATCAAACTTCTTTGCCTTCTTGTACAACTCAATGATATCGTCATAACCAGACTTATAAGCGGTATCCACTTCCATTCCTTTGGCAATCATTGCAATTCCCAAGCTATCTTGACCTAGAGCATTCAACAATTTTCCTTTTACTGCGTAGTCAGCTCCTGTGATATACTTCTTATCCTGAACCTTTGAAAAGAAAG
>Ga0209617_10001612_pt1 | contig 10538 bp, 6 predicted proteins | sample LakEriepJuly2011_2_FD_187459 | JGI IMG/M metagenome (GOLD analysis project Ga0209617, IMG submission 187459) | Freshwater microbial communities from dead zone in Lake Erie, Canada - CCB epilimnion July 2011 (SPAdes) (version 2) | ecosystem: Environmental > Aquatic > Freshwater > Lentic >... | reverse complement strand
AGTAATAAGTATCGTCTAGGCGCAATCTATCAAGCAGCAGAAGCGTCTCAATTGACCACACCTGCCCTGCTCCCCTCTCCTTTGGAGAGGGGTCGGGGGTGAGGCCCGGGGACTCGGCGGTTGGTGAGCCTGTCGAACCACGGTTGGTGCCCCTCGACTCCGCTCGGGGACCGGGCTGTTCGTGCGAAACGATGACCTCGGCTCCGCTCGGTCGACGCACTCAGTCACCGAGCGGAGTCGAGGTGAAATAACGCGAGAAACGACCGGTGCCCGAGCGGAGTCGAGGGCGCTTTTATAGGGACTGGGGACTAGTGACGGCATGACGAATTACAAATGACAAATGACGGATGTGCTCAAGGGCCATCCGTAATCTGTAATCCGTAATCTGTAATCTGTCATTTGTAATCCCTCCCGTGCATATTTCGTTTTAAAACTTTAACCCCGGCCCTGCATAATCGCTCACGATTTGCGTTAGCATTGCTGTTGAAATCCTGCAACTACCGAGCGAATATGCCTTTGAACAAATTCTTTACTCTTTTGCTGCTGAGCCTTTGTTTTTCAGTTGCTTCAGCCCAAAAATTCGAAAAGTTTACCCGCACCGAAGTTGGTTGTGCTGAGCAGTTGTACGACCTATTTGAGTCGGCCCGGCAAGGACGCGGCAAGGAAATTATCGAAGGGCAGTTTGGCCCTGTTTGGTTGCAATTGTCCGCATTCACACCCGAACAGCGCGAGCAAGTGTACAACACCCTCGATGCCATGCTGAAGAACAAGAACAAGGTATTCCCGGAATTTCATGAGTACATCAAAGCGCTCACTGTATTTCCAACTTGCGGTAAGACGGTACCGGATTTCCTAGCGTGGAACGACATCCTCCAAAAAATCATCGCGGATAAAAAGAACAAGAAGTTTCTACCCGATATGCTCGAGTCCTCTGCCCTGCTCTTTCGTGATCGCAGCTTTTTCGAAAACGAAACGATTCACTGGGTCAGCAGCACCAACGACTATCAATTCGCATTTGACTCCTTGCCTGCCGTGATCTTTGGTAAGATGGACCTGAAATGTTACAGCAAGGGCGACAGCAGTATTATCTATAACACACAAGGCGCATACTTTCCGGGCAATCAGCGCTTCACCGGGACTCAAGGAACCGTAAACTGGCAGCGCGCAGGATTCGACGCAACAAAGACCTACGCCGAACTACGCGACTACTTCATTCGTGTGAAAAGCAGCACCTACAGCGCAGACTCTGTCACCTTTCATACCGAGTTCTTTCAACAGGCCCTCGAAGGACGCCTGACCGATAAAATTCTGGCCGACAAATCGACCGAGAACGCGACCTATCCGCGTTTCGAGTCGTACTTCAAACGTCTCCAGATTCAGAACATCGACAAAGGCGTGGACTACGACGGCGGTTTCACCATGGCAGGAACTCAGCTCATCGGTAGCGGCACCGCGGAGGAACCGGCGACCATCACCGTCTATCGCAACAACAAAAAGTTCTTTGTTGCGCGTAGTCTGGAATTCGCCATAAAACCCGACCGCATCAATACAACGCATGCCGCCATCACTTTCCTGGTCGAAGAAGATTCCATCACCCACCCCGACGTTAACGTATCCTTCGAGCGCAAGACTCGCAAAATGACGCTGCTGCGCAGCGAAGAAGGTATTTCGAAAGCGCCCTTTCAAAACACCTATCACAATGTCGACATGTACTTCGAATCGATACTGTGGAACATCGATGATCCCCTCATCAAAATGGGCGCGCTCGAAGGTGGCGCTCAGCGTTATGCGGCGTTTGAGTCGAATACCTACTTCAAGAAAAAACGCTACGACTCCATGATGGGGATTTCATTCAGCCATCCGCTATATGAGCTCAAGCAATACGCCGATCATATCAAAAGCAATCGCTTCTCAGCCCGTGAAGTAGCCGTTTATCACCACTACAGCGAAGAGCAGCTTAATGCCGTGTTGATTGACCTGAACAACAAAGGCTTTATCAATTATGACATCTTCACGCACGACATTGAAGTGCGCCCCAAGCTGTATTGGTACATCGAAAACAACATCGGCAAGCGCGATTATGATGTGATTCAGTTTAGTTCGGAAGTTGAATCGGGCTATAATGCTCAACTCAGCCTGCTCAATTACGATCTCATGATGAACGGCGTAGACAACTTCCAATTGTCGGATTCACAGCAGGTGAATATCATTCCGCTGAAGAAAGAAGTAGTGCTCAAGAAAAACCGCGACTTCATTTTCGGAGGCCGTGTGAATGCCGGTAACTTTGAGTTCAACGGACCGGAATACTTCTTTTCCTATGAAAAATTCCAACTCGATCTCATTCAAGTTGACTCCTGCCGCATTTACGTGGAGGATGAAACTGCCGGCTACAACGACTATGGCCAGCGTGCGAAAACCCGCGTGAAAAGTGTCATCCGTGATGTTGCCGGTTACCTGAAGGTGGATGCCCCCACCAACAAAGGCGGTTTTCACAGTCAGACCTATCCGCAGTACCCCATTTTCACCTGTACGAAAACATCGTATGTGTATTGGAATGCTTCTTCGATTCAAAAAGGCGTTTATGCAAAGGATAAATTCTACTATCAGCTGGAACCATTCACCATCGATTCACTCGATAACTTCTCGAAGAAGGACTTGAAATTCACAGGGACCTTGGTGAGTGCGGGAATCTTCCCCGACATCACCGAACCGCTGGTGTTGATGGAAGATAACTCGCTTGGTTTCGTCCGGAAAACAGGCTCCGATCTTCCCTCTTATGGCGGTAAAGCGAAGGTTACGGCCGACCTCAAACTGGATTACTCGGGCTTGAAAGGCAGCGGTGATTTCAGCTATCTGACGGCCTCAGCTTCTTCGAAGGAATTCACCTTCCTACCGGATTCCATGTTGGGTCGGACGTACAAGTTTACCAACCGCGAACTCACGGGCAAGGTAGAGGTTCCCAAGGCCCACAGCGACTCCACGCTGCTTTCCTTCTATCCTAAAAAAGACAACCTCGACATTGCCAGTATTGCCAAACCCATCAACTTTTTCAATGATGAAGCGACACTGGCCGGAACGCTGCACCTTAAGCCTACGGGTATGACCGGTCAGGGCGAAATGGAATTCAGCGGTGCCAAGCTCACCTCTGATTTGATGCGTTACACCCGACGAAAAATCCTGGCTGATACTTCCTCCTTCCAAATGCGCGGTGTAGGCGAAGAATTGGGCTCCGGTCTGGCCTTCAAGACGGATAACGTCAACGCTGATGTCGACTTCGATCGCCGCGATGGTATCTTTAAGAGTAACGGTGGTGAGACCAAAATTGAATTCCCGGCCAATCAATATGTGTGTTACATGGACCAGTTCACCTGGTATATGGACCGTGACGAGCTGGATCTTTCTTCCAACCGCAAACCCGTGGGTGATGACTTGTTGATTGACACCTCGGAAGATGCCAAACGATCCAACTTCTACTCCGTCGCCGAGGGACAGGATTCGCTCAACTTCCTTTCGCCGAAAGCGAAATACGACTTGCGGGGAGGAAAACTGTACTGCCAGAAAATCAAATACATCGTTGTCGCCGACTCAAAGATTACGCCTGATTCCGGTAAGGTTACCATCGAGCGCTTTGCCAATATGCAGCCACTCACGCGTGCGCAGATCTTGAGCAACTACGTCACGCAATACCACAAGATCTATAATGCTGATATCAAGATCAAGGGTCGTCGCGAGTTCAATGCCGCCGGCGATATCACCTTTGTCGATGAGCAGAAAAAGGAGCAGGTCATTCGTATGGAAGACATCCATGTCGATACCTCCTATCAAACTGTCGGTTACGGTAAAATCACCGAGGAGGCCAAGTTCTTCTTGTCACCTGCCTTTGAATACTACGGCGACTTTGAACTGCACGCCAACACCAAGTTCCTCACCTTCGATGGCGGCGTGCGCGTGCTACACAACTGTGAACTTATGGAAGCGACCTTCTTCAAGTTCCGTTCGGAAATCAATCCGGATGAAATCTACATCCCTGTCGATTCCTCTCTGCGTGATATGACCATGACCAAGCTCGGCGTGGGCGTTATGATTACAGGCGACTCGCCGATGGATGTCTATCCGGCGTTCCTCAGCGATATTCGCGAGAAAGACGACCGTTCGATCATTCAGGCGGAAGGCTTCCTGGCGCATGACAAAACCTCCGGTCGCTATGTGATTGGTCCGAAAGAGAAAATCAAGCAACCGAAACTCGCCGGTAACCTTATCGCCTTGAACACGAGTAACTGCGAATTGAACGGCGATGGCAAGCTCGACTTCAACGTCGACTATGGCGTAATGCAATTCGGCAACGTCGGCGACGTGTATTACCGCACCACCGAAGACGCCATCAGCACCAGCGGTGTGGCGCGTATCAATTTCCCGATTGATGAGGGCTCGTTGAAATACGTTTACGAGCAGATTGAGAAATGGCCGAACCTGCAACCGGTCGACATCACCCGCACCAAGTACGAGAAGAGTTTGATTGAATTCCTGGGCACCGAGAAATCGGATAAGCTGATTTCGGAATTGGGACTGAGCGGTCAAATGAAGAAGATACCTGACGAATTGCTGAGCACCTTCTACCTCGCCGATGTGAAGTTTAAGTGGAATGCGATTGATGAGACCTTCCAAAGTCAGGGACAGCTCGGTATTGCCAGCATCGATAAGAAGCAGCTTTTCAAATATGTGAAAGGCAAAGTGGAAATCGAGAAAAAACGCGGCGCTGATGTCTTCCGCATGTACATCGAATTGGATCCGGGCACCTGGTACTACTTCGAATACAAGCTGGGCATCATGAACATCCTCAGCAGCGACAAGGAATTCGGTGCGAAGATGAGTGAGATCAAAGACGACAAACGCCGTTTTGATGAAGGTCGTAACAAGTACTCTTACCTCTTCATCTCCAACAAGAAGAAGCGCGACGACTTCGTGGCGCGCTTCAGTGATTTATGATTACCGCTCAATAATCAATCGCTGGAAAACGCCATCAACAACCACAGCATAAACGCCTGCGTTCAACTCAGCACAATTGAATTTCCATTGATCGGTCGTTACCAAGGCGTCTAAAAGGCTCTTGCCGTGGATGTCGTAGATTATAATTCGATGGGCTCCACTTTGCGGAAAATCAAGTTGAACATGGTGGTCCGCAGGATTTGGAAAAATGGACAGAGACGCTGCAGAGAGTGCATCGTCCGTATGCGACAACGCGTCGCACGCATTTCCTGTTAGAAAGCTATCGACCAAATCAAAAATCTCCTTTTCCACAGCATAGAATGCAGATCCCTGAAGGGTTGAATAGCCGTCACCACATCCATTGGTGATGAAGACCAAACCCAGGTTGCGCATTGGATCGATGTAGGAATCACTGACCAGTCCATATGCCTCGCCCGGATGGCCAATCATCAAATCACTTCCCGACAATACAACATCCTGGTTCAACGTATTCGTCAATCGGTGCATGCCAAGTCCCCAACTGCGAAAGAGTCCGTAATAATTATTGCCATTACTGCCGTCAAACGTCCATTCAAGGCCGAGCATATCATCGACTGCAGAAGGAGAGAGCATTGTTGTCCCGTCAACGGTACCATTATTCAGAAATACACGAAAGATCTTGGCCAAATCAATTGCAGATATCCGCAAGCCTCCTTGCGGCGCAAAACGCAGAGCGTTGGTTCCCGGCGTGTAGTTGGCAAGATAAGACTCATTCGGCAAACCATTTTGAAAGTCATCAGCTTGGATGACCCATTCACCGTTTTGCTTGCGGTAAAGCGCTGCCAATTGCTCGAGGTCATCAAGATCGGCAATTCGAAAGGAAGCGTCAATCCCTAGCGGATCCAGAATATGATTCTTGCAGTAAGCATCGAAGCGCTCAGTGCTTACAGCCTCAATGACAGTCCCCAAGATACCGAAATTCAGATTGGAGTAATTGAAATAGCTTCCCGGTGACGTGCCGTTGAACAGAGCGTCGGAATAGGCGGAGCCGGTGGTTGAAATAAGTTCCTCCAGGGATGGCACGATATCAGAAGCATAGGTTTGACTCAAGAAACTATCATAATTACCGCCGTCAACAATGGTGGAAGTATGACTCAGAAGCATGCGAGGTGTGATTGGTGTATTCAGGTAGTTCGGATTACGCACGGAATATCCCAACCAAAAGGAAATATCATCATCCAATGAGCACAATCCGTCATCAACCAGTTGCATGAATGCCATGGCTGTAATCGTTTTTGAAATACTGGCAATGCGGAACTTGGTTTGATCGGTCACGGAAAGTCCGGCTTCGAAATGCGCGCTACCAAAGGGCTGCGAAAGGAGCAGACTATCATCACAAAACAGCACAACGGCTCCACCCGCAAGGTCATATTCATCTTGAATATCACCTAGTGCTATGGCAAAATCTTGCGCACCAACCGCGAAAGGCATGCAACAGATTAAACCAATGCAGAGGATTTTTCTTTTGAAATGCATAATCAAATATCGACGAAGAATAATCTCCTTCTCTCCTACCTCCTAATACTTTATCCCTAATACCTAACCCCTCACCCCTTTTTTCCCACTTCGTAAATACCTTACAATCTGCCATCTCTTCTTTGCGCAAAACAAAGAACAATGGCTATCCTAAATCTCTCTCTCATGTACGCGCCACGGGTGGTGCCTGCATACAATGCATCCCAACAACTCATGGACATGCTTATCCTGCACAACTTCACGGAACTGCCGATGATGGGCGGTCGAAGCATGCATCATCCGGAGCACTATGTTGCCGGTTGTAATTACTACTTCCGCAAACGCGGTCAGTGCACCATTAACTTTCTGAAGGACGGCCGTGTGCACGTGCTCAATGGCCCCATCGCGATGTGGAACCTGCACGATCATCTCAGCCACCACGAGCTTGCCGTGCTGATGGCCTTCGCCTCGCTCAGTGAAGAGCACCAGGAATGCATGCGCAACTACATGGGGCCGCGCTGCAAGGCGTATGACCAGGTGCTGGAGTCACTTCCCGGATTTAATGTTGATTGGAAAGAGGCGTTTGTGATTGCCCTAAGTGAGCTCGCCATTGCCGCGTAATCGCTCCTTTGTGATTGCAAGACCACATGCGTTTTTTTTCGTCTGTAACTAAAGGATTTAACGCAAAAAACCTTAACATTGTATGGTAATTCGAATCCAAAACATTGACCATGAAGAAAACGATACTTTTCGCGTTTGCCTTGGCTTGCGGTGTAGCTGCGAATGCCACCGATGTGAAGCTGATTGTGCAGAAAATTGACAACGGCGGCGCCGTTACAGGACAAACGTATCGCGTGTACGCGAAGTTGCCATCCAATGACTACAGTCTGCAGGTGGTATACGGTGACAGCGACAATCCGATGAGCATTAAGTCATCTGCGCCGTTTTTCCAGAGCCCGATTGCAGGTCACAGTGCTGCCGGCATTTCCTCGGTTGCCGAGCAAGCCGATGCCACCGTGCGCTTCGACTCGTGGATTACGTTGGGCTATGCCAACAACGAAAGCAACAGCATGTGGGATGTAGGTGTTGACTTTGCGTCCTTTGATACAGGCGGAGAAATCCAAAGCGATAACGGAGGTTGGTTTTTGGTGCCATCTGACGCTATGTGTCACCCCAACACGCAAGGCCTTGTGCTGATTGGGCAGTTCACTTCAGCAGGTGTCATCAAGGGTATCATGAATCTACAGGGCAAAACACCCACCGGCGAAATTTGGCAGAAGAAAAGCGTAGGCTTTATCACGACGAAATCGGAGATTTTCGGTTGTACTGACCGCAATTCAGCGAACTTCAATGCGCAAGCGACCTTCAACGACGGCAGCTGCAATGGACAATGTATACCGAAGCCTGAGGCCACTGCAACCGGCGGCGAGTGGGAAGTATTCCCCAACCCGCTTCGCAACAACGTGTTGAGCATTCAATTGAACGACCTCGAAGTAAAGCCGGGCGCTCGTTTGGAAATCCTCGACATGAACGGTAAAACCGTGGCCTCGCACACCATTGGCAAGGACACAATGATCAGCGGTAATCGCCTTTCAATCCAACAATCCTTGGCCGCAGGTACCTACCAAGTGGTCATTCTTCAAGAAAACGCACGCGAGGTGAAAACCCTCGTGGTACAATAACCTCGACTCCGCTCGGCTACCGAACCAAGACTTAGCGGTCCCTGAGCGAAGTCGAAGCTTAACCTTAATCAACCAACGAAAAGAGCCGCTCGATAGCGGCTCTTTTCTTTGTGCGTCGGTCAGCGCACATAAACTGTAGTTACTAACCTTAACCAACCGATAGCGTTAATTCAAGATTGGCTTGCTCACCATGAGCCTTCAACCAATCCTGAATCTTCGACTGCATGCGCTGGAGTTCTTTGATGCGTTGTTCGCGCATTTTGATTTCCTCCATATTGCTGAGTCGACTGATTTTATCTTCATGAAACTTGACCTTCACGTCAATCATCCCGCGAATGATCGATGCTGCGTCTCCGGCATAGAATACACCATCGGCCAATTTCACCTGTATGGATTCTGCTGTTTCTTGCATCTTATCTGTTTTTTATTGTCCTTGTCCAAGTGAATACGCAGCCTTCCCGTCGAACGAGTAGAGGTTTTCCGTTTTGATAGCGTCGATGCCACTGTTAAACGCCTGTTGCAACAGCGCAATAACCTCTTCGTTGGAAATAGTCTTGCCTTCTTCGGGTTTGAAACGACAGCGCCAGTGATCAGTACAGAACGTTTCTTTGAACCCTTGCGGCCATACTTTGATACCGCGGTTGGTAATCATGGAAAGCTTCACTTTGTCGTTGTTCAGAGCCGCGAGTTGATCGGCTAGTTGATCGGCTTCCTCTCCGCTCCAATGCACAAATACATCCACTCCGACCAACTCCTTCTTACCGGCAGACTTACGCTTGTACTTCGGGAGATTCAATTGAGCGCCTTTCGCATATCGAACAGGCATCAATCTCAGGGGCTGCTTGCCGAGGTTAGCAATGACAGCTTGAGCGAATTCCTTCGTACCGACCTTACGTGAACTCACATCTTCTTTAAAGATATCGTAGGTATGAATACCGTCTTCAATGGTGCGCAACCAGGCATTTTGAATCTTCTCGGCGACTTCGGTCTGACCGATGTGGCAGAGCATCATAATAGCACCCTGAAGCAGTCCGGAAGGGTTGGCTACACCTTGACCTGCGCGTCTTGGAGCCGAACCGTGGATTGCTTCGAACATGGCGCATTCTTCGCCAATGTTAGCAGAGCCGGCAAGACCTACAGAGCCAGCGATTTGGGCTGAGATATCTGAAAGTACATCACCGTAGAGATTGAGTGTAACAATGACATCAAAAGCCTCGGGTGTGTCGGCCATCTTAGCCGCACCGATATCGATGATCCAGTGCTCGTTTTCGATTTCAGGATACTCCACAGCAATCTCATCAAAGACCTGATGGAACAAGCCATCGGTTTGTTTCATGATGTTGTCTTTGGTAAAGCAGGTTACTTTTTTACGTCCGTTAACACGGGCATATTCGAAGGCGTAACGTACAATCTTCTCACATCCCGGGCGGCTTATCAGTTTAAGACATTGTATGACTTCATCGGTTTGCTGGTGTTCGATACCGGCGTATAAATCTTCTTCATTCTCGCGCACAATCACGATGTCCATTGTATGGTGCTTGGTCGACACAAAAGGATGCAAGCTCAGGCAAGGACGTACATTGGAATAGAGTCCCAAAAACTTGCGCGTAGTTACATTCAAACTTTTGTAGCCTCCACCTTGCGGAGTTGTGATAGGCGCTTTGAGAAACACTTTGTTGCGGCGAATCACATCCCAGGATTCGGGAGCTATTCCGGCAGTATTTCCGGAGAGGTATACCTTCTCCCCTACTTCGATTTCTTCTGTTTCGATTTGAGCTCCTGCTGCAGATAGTATGCGCAGCGTAGCTTCCATGATTTCGGGTCCAATGCCGTCACCCTTGGCGATCGTTACTTTTTGTTTCATCTTTTGATTTTGTGGCAAAAATGGAATTACAGATTCACACGTGTTATTTATATTTACAACACATTTCATAAAATTTATTTATGAACTACACGCTCAATCAACTGCGCATTTTTACACAAGTGGTTAAATCGGGCAGCATCAGTAAGGCTGCGGAGTCACTCGATTTGACGCAGCCGGCGGTATCGATTCAACTGAAGAATCTGCAGCGTCATTTCGATGTAACACTGACCGAGACCATTCAAAAGAAATTATACATCACGCCTTTTGGCAAAGAGATCGCGCGTGCTGCAGAAAACCTCATTGCGGAGGCCGAGCAAATAAGCCGAAAGACGAAATCACTTCGGGGCGAGCTTTCCGGACAGTTGCGCATATCAGTTGTCTCAACAGGAAAATATGTGATTCCTTATTTTCTGTCGTCTTTTCTATCGAAGCATCAAGGAGTGGAGTTGAATCTGGACGTGTCGAACAAGCAGGGAACCCTGTTGCATTTGCGAGAAAATGAAATCGACTTT
>Ga0209617_10001611_pt1 | contig 10539 bp, 4 predicted proteins | sample LakEriepJuly2011_2_FD_187459 | JGI IMG/M metagenome (GOLD analysis project Ga0209617, IMG submission 187459) | Freshwater microbial communities from dead zone in Lake Erie, Canada - CCB epilimnion July 2011 (SPAdes) (version 2) | ecosystem: Environmental > Aquatic > Freshwater > Lentic >... | reverse complement strand
TTGGCTCGTAATCAAACGCGCTGCGAGCGACGGATTACCACGCGCCATGAACAGATTGACGCGGAAGCGACGCTGCGTGCTTCCATCGGTGTCGCCTTCCTTCTTGTAGTCGTACGCGAAGTCGATCGAGCCGTGGCGGGCGAAGTAATCGAGCTGATTCGGATCGAGAATGTCCTTCGCAAGCTGCATCATGAGATCCGGCGTGCAAAGGTCGGTCTCAAGATCCTTCAGAACGCCGCGGTGGCGGACGCGAGGGCGCAGTCCGCTCTTGACGATCAAGTCCGAGCCTTCGACGCGGATGATGGCCTCAAGCCACGAGATCCACGCGCGTTTACCTTCACCTGGAGTCGTTCCGCGGTGGTTGATCGAAAGGGGGACGAGCAGTTCGTTTCGGACGGCACCCATGCGTGGAACTTTCTCTTGCTGGTCGCCTGCGTTCGCAGGAGGTTTACGAATCCTCGTGTGCCGTGGCTTGCAGGGCACGGCACACCCTCCGCGGAACCCGCGGGGAGTCGCGTAACGTACTCCAAACCGTTCGCTTGCGGAAACTCTGGTGGTTCTCGGGCGGGGGATTGACGGCTCGGCCGCTCGGCGGCAATATCCCCCGATGGAAGCCAAGATCGTTCTCGACGGCATCACGTTCGACGATGTCCTTCTGATTCCCGCCTACAGCGACCTCACGCCGGATCTCGTCGATACCACGACGCGACTCACCGCGAGTGTCTCGCTCCGAATCCCGCTCGTCAGCGCGCCGATGGACACGGTGACCGAGAGCGCGCTCGCGATTGCGCTCGCGCAAGAAGGCGGCATCGGCTTCATCCACAAAAATCTGCCGCCCGAAGTGCAAGCGCGCGAAGTTGCGAAGGTGAAGCGCAGCGAACACGGGGTGGTTGTCGATCCGGTGACGTTGAGTCCCGAAGACACCGTCGGTCGCGCGGCGAAGTTGATGGCGGAGCACGGCGTTTCGGGCTTCCCTGTCACGTCGGATGGAACGAGCCGTGGCGAAGTCGTCGGCATTCTCACGCGCCGCGATATGAAGTTCCTCAACGGACGAAGCGAGGCAAAAGTCGGCGAGGTGATGACGAAATCAAACCTCGTCACGGCTCTTGTCACTGCGCCGGTTGAAACAAAGCCAGCCGATGCAGAGCGGATGATGAGCCAAGCCCGCGTGGAGAAACTGCTCCTCGTCGACGGACAACGTCGCCTCAAGGGTCTCATCACGATGCGCGATCTTGAGAATGTGCGCACGCATCCGAATGCATGTCGCGATGCGCGTGGACGATTGCGCGTTGGAGCGGCGGTGGGTGTACGTCAGTTTGAACGCGCGGAGAAACTCGTTGAAGCTGAAGTTGACGTGATTGTGGTCGACACGGCACACGGTCACTCGAAAAACGTGCTCGACACGATTTCGGAAATCAAGAAGCGCTTCAAGATTGAAGTCGTTGGTGGCAACGTCGGTACCGCAGATGGTGCGAAGGCGCTCATCGATGCCGGCGCAGACGCGGTGAAGGTCGGCATCGGCCCAGGCTCGATTTGTACGACGCGCGTTGTGACGGGTGTTGGTGTTCCACAGATCACTGCCGTCATGGAAGCCGTGCGCGCCGCCGAAAAGCAGGGGATTCCAGTGATTGCAGACGGCGGTGTCCGCCAGTCAGGCGATATCGCAAAGGCACTCGCGGCGGGCGCTTCTGCGGTGATGCTCGGCTCGTTGCTCGCAGGTCTCGATGAAAGCCCAGGCGAGGTCGTTCTCCATCGCGGACGCCGTTTCAAGAGCTACCGCGGGATGGGAAGCGAAGGCGCGATGGCTGCGGGTTCAGGTGATCGTTACGGACAAGCGTCGATCAAGGACACACGCAAGTTTGTCCCTGAAGGTGTTGAAGGCATGGTGCCCTATCGCGGTGCGCTTCCCGATTTCATCTACCAGATGGTTGGTGGCGTGCGCAGCTCCATGGGCTATTGCGGATGTCGGACACTCGATGATTTCCGCAAGAACGCGCGATTTACGCGCGTCTCAGGCGCGACGGTCATTGAGAATCACCCGCACGATATTCTCATCACGAAGGAAGCGCCGAATTACACCGCAACCGTGCGCGCGGAGTGATGCGTGCGGAGTGATGTGTGCAAGGTGACGTGTGCGGGGTGATTCGTTTCGCCCGCGTTCAATCCGTTTCGCGTGCCTCACGCGAGAATCGGCGAAATCACATGTCCGTGGACGTCGGTCAGGCGGCGGTCTGCGCCGTTGTGTCGCCACGTGAGTTTCGTGTGATCAATGCCGAGGAGATGCAGCATCGTCGCGTGGATGTCATACACGGTGGTCGGGTTCTTTCGATCAAGCGGCTTGTATCCCCATTGATCGCTTTCGCCGTGGGTGACACCGCCCTTGACGCCCGCGCCGCACATCCAGTTGGTGTACACGAACGGGTTGTGATCGCGTCCCTTGCCGGCTTGTGAACTTGGCATACGGCCAAACTCCGTGGTCCAAATGACCAGCGTGTCTTCGAGCATGCCGCGCTGTTTTAAATCTGCAATCAAGGCCGCAGCTCCGCGCGCCATACCGCGCGACAGCGGTCCGTGATCGCGGCGAATGTCTTCGTGTGAATCCCAGTTACGCCGTGGATGCGAGTTGTCGTTCCCGCTCCAAACCTGCACGAAACGCACTCCGCGTTCGAGGAGGCGTCGCGCGGTCAGGCACTTCTCAGCGAAAACGTACGACTCCTCCGCGTCATTGATGTCTTTATCCCACGTCGAAGGGCTGCGATCGAGCCCATAAAGCCGAAGCACATGCTCCGGCTCAGCCTTGAGATCAACGGCCTCAGGTGCCGAGAGTTGCATGCGCGCTGCGAGTTCGTAACTCTTGATACGCGCATCGAGGCGCGCATCATCGGGGCGCGCTTCGGCATGAAGTCCATTCATGCGCGCGAGCAGTTCGTGGGTATCACGTTCGCTCGCATCGCGCACAAATCGCCCGATTTCGTGCGGATAGAGATCAGCCATTGGGCTCGGCTTGCCTGGATAGATCACCGTTCCGCTGTGTTCGTTTGGAAGAAACGCGCTGTCCCAATTCTTGACGCCGTTCGAAGGCATGCCGCGGTGATCGGGCATGACGACAAACGTCGGGAGATTCTCATTCATCGAACCGAGCCCGTAGCTCACCCAACAGCCAGCCCCAGGAAACCCAGGCAGTTGAAAGCCCGTCGACGCGAGCATCGTTGCGGTCGAGTGCACTCCGGAACGGCTCGTCACGTTGTGGATGAACGCGATGTCATCGACGTGCGCGCCGAGCTCAGCAACCGTTTCGCCGAGCATCTTGCCGCACTCGCCGTATGGGTTGAAGTTCCATACTGGTCGTAGCCACGGACCGAGTCCATCTTGAAAGGTCTCCACGCTCTCGCCGAAATCGCTCGGCTTTCCGTCATACTTGATGAGTTCTGGTTTGAAGTCAAAGAGATCAATGTGGCTCGCCGCTCCGGCCATGAAGAGTTGCACGACACGCTTCGCACGCGGGGCGATGGAGGCTGCGGGCGCAGTTGAAATTGGCGCGTTGTCTTGCGCGAATCCAAACGCATCACGGCCCAGCATCGACGCAAGTGCAATGCCGCCAAGACCGCCGCCGGATTGCCAGAGAAACTCGCGGCGCGAGAGTGGGCGCTGCGCGGAGTATCGATGAAACGGTGAGTTGTTGTGCATCGGATATGACCCGTTTCAGTCGATGAACGAGAACTCGTTGAGGTTGAGGATCACGCGGCAGGTGTTCTCAAGCCCGTGTTGTTGCGTGAATTCGGTCAGCGCAATGAGCTCGTCTTCGCGCACTGTTCGTCCGAAGGCGAGTTGAATCGCGCGCGTGATTTGCGGTGCGATGTCGTCACCGGCATCGCGTCGGACGCGCGCTGCGAATCGCGCAGCCTGCGCAAGCATGAAGCCATTGTTGAGATACGCCAACGCCTGATTCGGACTCACGCTTTGATTGCGTTTGTCGACGCGCATCGAAGGATCTGCACAGTCGAGCGTCGTCAGAAACGGCTGCATTTGCGAGCGAACGATGAATCGATACACCGAACGGCGGAACGTCGATCGATCTTCGGGATCGGCAAGGTCGTAGCGGTAGTGGGGTGAGTGTTCTGGGTTGACGATGACGAAGTCGCGATACCCGGGCCCGCCCATCGAAAGATCGAGTTCGCCACTCACTGCGAGGACAGCGTCGTGGATGGCTTCTGCTTCCAGTTTCCGCGCGTTCGCGCGCCAAAGAAGGCGGTTGTCACGATCTTGCTCAGCAGCGGTGTCGTTCGTGTGATCAGACCGCTGGCGGTACGTCGCGCTCGTCACGATCAAGCGATGCAGCGACTTGAGTGAGCCACCCATGTCATCGCGGAACGTCGCAGCAAGCCAGTCGAGAAGTTCCGGATGCGACGGAATGCCACCCATGCGCCCGAAATCGTTCGGCGTATCGACGATGCCGCGGCCGAAGTGATAATGCCACACACGATTCACGATCGAACGCCAGACGAGCGCGTTGCGGTGATCGGTGAGCCAACGAGCAAGGGCAGCGCGGCGTTCCGCTTCGGGCGCGTCTGATGCCAAGTCGAAGCGCGAAGGAAGCAAATGGTCGAGCGCAGTGAGTGCCGCGGGTTCGACGCTCTTGCCGGGGCTTGTCACCTGTCCGCGCGCGAGGACGCGAATTTCACGCGGTTTTCCGCCTTTCGCACCGGTGCCAACGAATGCGCCGGAGCCCGTGTGGACGGTGCCGGCGTAGATCGCAGAGGGCGTAGGAAGCGTGGCGAGTTCCGAGTCGAGGCGCGTCACCTCGCGTGCGAGTTCTGCGCGTCGCTGCGATACTTCTCGTGATTCAAAGCGCCCGCGGAGCGCTTCGCGTTGTTGATGAAGTTCTTCGATGCTCGCCATCGAAGTTGCAAGTCCGGGCGCGATGCCATCGGTCAGATTCGCGCGACGCCAACGCTCGCCCGACTCAATGGTGTCGAGACTTGCCACAGGTGCTGCGGCCGCGATGTTTCGAGCGGTTGCGTCGATGACCTCGAGTTCCGCAAGGGCGAAGTTGAAATCGCCGAGTCTCGGCGCGAGTTTTGTCGCAGTGATGCGCACGTATCGAGACATCGCGCCAGGCGAATCAAACACGACGGGTGCTGTGCGTGGTGTTCCGAGCGATGCGCTTGTTCCCGTGGCAATCATGAAAACGGCGTCTTCAAACTCGGGCGAATCGCACGCTTCAACGCGGAACGCCTCGGGGAAACCAAAGCCGTCTCCGATGCCGTTGAACGGATCGCTTGCGGGATAGATGACGATGCGATCGAACGCTCGCGACGCGCCGAGGTCCACCGTGACCCACTTCGGTTCGTTTGGATCTGACGCGAGTTCGCTGTGGTAGCCAAATTGCGGTGATGCGCCACCAGCCGTAGCCGCCGTCGTTCGCGCGATTTCCGCATCGATCGCCGCGAGTTCAGCGCCACCCTGCGCTGCGAATGTCGCATCGAGCGCTGCAAGTTCCGTGACACATCGCGATCGGGCATCGCTCGCGCGTGTGCGGCGCTCTGCAACTTCCGGCGAGGTGTCGTAGCGCTTCTCGGCGCGATCGATCGCTGCAAACACCGATTGCAGCGCGTAGTAATCCTCTTGCGGAATCGGATCGAACTTGTGGTTGTGGCACTGTGCGCACTGCACTGTCACGCTCGCGAACGATCCGAGCGCATTTCCGAGCATGTCGTCACGATCGAAATGGCGCGCGAATTTGCCGTCGATTTTCTCTTCGCTGACTTCTTCGTGGCCGATCAAGTCCCACGGTCCAGCGGCGAGAAAACCGAGCGCTTCAATACCGTCGCGCGTGTTTGGATAGAGCGCGTCACCAGCAATTTGCTCTTCAACGAATCGCGCGTAGGGCTTGTCCGCGTTGAGCGCACGAATCACGTAATCTCGATACGGCCAAGCGTTTTCGCGCGGTTTGTCCTTATCGAAACCGTGCGTGTCGGCGTAGTGCACAACGTCGAGCCAGTGACGCGCCCATCGCTCGCCGTAGCGGGGAGAAGCGAGAAGGCGATCGACGAGTTGCTCGTACTTCGCGGGATTGATGTCTGCGACAAATGCTTCGAGTTCCTCCGGCGTCGGTGGGAGACCCGTCAAGTCGAAAGACACGCGGCGATACAGCGTGCGCGCGTCTGCTTCCGGTGCAGGTTCGAGTCTGGCGTCGCGCAACCGTGCACGAATGAATCCATCGATGGAATGCGTCGCGTCATCCTTCAAGCTTGGCTGCGCACTCGTGCGCACGATTGGCTGCAAACTCCACCAATCGCGTGGATCAGCGACTTTCGCACTCACGGACTCTGGCCAGTTGGCTCCCTCGTCGATCCAACGCTTGATCAGGTCGATCTCTGCTGGATTGAGTGGCTCGCCTTTCGGCGGCATCTCCATCTCAGGGTCGCCACCCGACACGTAGAGGTAGAGCGGGCTCTTGGCTGCATTGCCTGGCACGATGTTTGGAGCGGAGTATTCGCCACCTTCAAGAGCGATGGAGCGCACATCGACGCGATAGCCGCTTCGCTGTTTCTCTGGCCCGTGGCAGGGAAGGCACTTGCTTTCGAGAATCGGCGCGATCTCACGCGCAAAGTCAACGGTCGGGATGCCTGAAGGCGCGGGCGCGATCGCGGGGGCGACCGGCGGATCCACCAGCGGATCAACCAGCGGATGAACCCGCGGATCAACTATGGACGAGAGCGATGCGACTGCCAGGATCGCGAGCATCGACGCACTCTAACGGAGCCTCTTGGCGATCCCTAGACGTCCCGGTTCGAACTTGCGGAAACCGAGCAAGCCGCGCGGACCGAATCAGATCCTTCGCGGGGCCGCTCTGAAGATTCGCTTGTGGATTTCCGACTGGATTCGCCGGAAAGTCCACTCAAACACTCTTCCTCGTCGCGGACTTTTGCAGACTGGTTCTCAAACGAAACCGCCCCGCGTGAAGCGGGGCGGCGTTCGGAGATGCCGGTGACAGGAATCGAACCTGCAAGCCTTTAGAGGGCGGCGGATTTTGAATCCGCTGCGTCTGCCAGTTCCGCCACACCGGCGAAGCGCGGAGTGTAGCGCACGCGTGGATGGAGCGGTTTCCGCTTTTTTCGCGGAGTTCCTGAGAGATCCCCCTTCGTCGCGCGGAAGCGGGCGACGCCTCGGCGCGCAGTGCGCATGGCGGCCAAATCCGTCCCTCTTCACGGCAAGCACAATCGGAGAAACCTATGAAACTCGGTCACCTCGTTTCCATCGTCGCGTCGGTCGCTTCCGCGCCCCTCGCTTTTGCGCAGTCGGACAACTGCTCCTCCCCGATGCCCATCGCTGGCGGCGGGGTGTATCAGTTTGATTTGAGCACATTCACCGCGACGCAAGGTGTCGCTCAGGCATGCGTCGTGGGCGGTCAAGTCGTTCGCGACGGTTGGTATTGCTGGACCGCGGATTGTGATGGCATGGTCACGATCGATACCTGCAGCAATCTCCAAGTCGATACGACGCTCGCGATCTATCCGTTTGACATCGGATGCAACTGCCCAGGCGATCTGCCACCGCTCTGCTGCTCGGATGACGACTGCGGTAAGCAAGCGCGCATCACCTGTGAAGTGCGCTGCGGTATGCGCTACCTCATTCGCATCGGCGCGAAGAACTCGCCGATCTACACCGGCACGATGACGATCCAGTGCAACGGAAATCCGTGCGGCGGCGGTGGCGAGCCTGGCGAGCCGATCAAATGCGCTCCCTGCTGCGGTGGACGGCCAGCGCTCGTCGACTCGACTGCGGTAAATTTCAACACGGGCGCCGTCGCTGCAGGCACGAACTACAACATGTTTGGCGGACCCGCGGTGCGGCTCTTTGATCTTGGAAATCAAGGCAGCGCGCCGATCGGCACTGTGACGAGTTGGAACACCGGTACCTACACGCATCCATCATGGACGCAGAATTCGCTCGGCACGGTCTTCGGCGTTGTCATCGATGACGAAGGCAACACGATTGTCACGCAGTCGATCGTCTACATGACCAATGCAGTCGGATCACTCGGCGGCGCAGGAAGCGTGTATCGCCTTGACAGCGACGATGGTGCGGTGACGGAACTGATTCGTCTCCCCAACGCAACGACGACCGCGTTCCCACAGGGTTCAGGCCTTGGTCAAGTTGATTACAGCTGTGCGAGCGAGCTCTACTACGTTTCGAACTTCGAAGACGGACGCATCTACGCGATCGATAAGGCGGGCGCGGTGAAGAGTACGTTCGATCACGCAACTGGCACGGTGACTGGTGCGCTTCCCGCCGGCGGATTGCAAGAGCCGAATGACGTTGCTGGTCCAGTGTCGCTCGGCGAGCGCGTGTGGGCTGTGAAGGCCGTCGATGGCCGACTCGTCTACTCGCTTTGGATCGAAGACAACGGGAATCCGAATCCGATTCGCAACAACGAAATCTGGTCGGTCGCAGTCGACGCGAACGGTCTCTTTGTCGCGGGCACGGTGCAATTCGAAGTTTCGATGCCAGACTTCGATGTCGATGTCACCAATCCGGTTGCAGACATCGCATTCGATGCCAATTGCTGCATGTTTGCTTCGGAGCGCGGCATGTACGGCATCGACGATACGGCTGCGCACACCGGTCGCTTGATGAAATTCTGCAGTGGAAAACAAGGCTGGGAACTCGCGCCTGAGACGTTCGCAATCGGCACGGGTTTCGATCGCAACTCTGTCGGCGGTGTGGATATCGAAGGTGGCGCGAATGATCGCGTCTGGTCGATCGGCGATGCGATTCAAATCGACTGGAGCACTCCGAACAACATCTACGGCCTGATTGGCTTCCCGTCGGCTGGCGGTGATCGTGACAACTCGATTCTCATCGACTTCGACAATGTCTTCAGCGATCAACAGAAGACGCAACTCGGTTCGATTGATCTCTCGTGCGTCGACGCACAGACGAGCAGCTGTGAGTTCAAGACGAATGTGCTTGAGTGTGTGCCAACGGCGGATGGATTCTTCGCCTTCAACTGGGAAGTGGAGATCACGAACAACTCGTCGAGCGAAGCGAATCTCCTGATTCTCTCGCACCCTGCCTTTGCGCCGAACAACGTGGTCGTGCTCACGCCGCCGCTTCAGCCAGGTAACTCGATCGTCCTCAACATCCCGATCGAAGGCTTGGCGCAAGGTGAAACGATTTGCTTCAACGCCACGCTCGCTTCGAGCAGTGCGCAAGAGTGCTGCTCTGAAGAAATCTGCCTCGAAATGCCGGTCTGCGACTGCTTCCTCTTCGATGCGCAGGTCAGCGACAACCCTGGCGTCGGCTCGTTCAATCTCTCGCTCACGGTCTTCAACGTTGAGTCCTTCGTTGGCGAGTGGTTCACCTTCGCGGTCGCCCCTGGCTACGCGGCCACGGTTTCACCGTCGCTCGTGAACATCCCCTCGCTCAATCCATGGACTGGTCTGGCGATCGCGCCGGTCACCGTGACGACATCACTCCCTGCAGGATCTCAAATCATCCTGATCGTCGGCATGCACTCGCAATCCTTCCACCCGTGCTGCTTCCGAGAGATTGTGATCACGGTGCCAGGTCAGTCGGGTAGCTCGACGCCGGGCGACGCGAATGCAGACGGCCGAATTGATGCGGCAGATCTCTCGCTCGTCCTCGGTGGTTGGGGTCAGGCTGGTGCTGGTGACATCAACGGCGACGGCACGACAGACGCACAGGACCTTTCGATGGTTCTCGCAAACTGGAGCTGAAAGAGCCCTTCGGGGCAAACGGCGGGACGAACGACGCGCACTGCGCGACGTCGCCGAGCTCTAGACTCCTCACGCGGCCCGCGGGTTTCTCCCGCGGGCCGTGTTGTTTTTCCCGATAGGATGAACCCATGCCACACGAGCACGCTGGGATGGCCGCTGATCTTCTTCCAGACGCGATCATCACGATCGGATTGGATAGCAATATTCAATACGCCAATCTCGCGGCCGAGCGGCTGTTCGGATTTGATCGTGGCAGCATGGTCGGTTGTTCACTCGTGGATGCGATCATTCCGCCCGAGATGGCCGCGCAACACGAGCGTGGCATGAAGCAGTACATGAAGTCGCGCACGGGGCCTGTGATTGGTCGGCGCATTGAAGTCGTTGCGCGCGATCGCGCTGGGCGCCGCTTTCCGATTGAACTTGCGATTTTTCCCGACCCTGCCACCGAAGGGCGCAGCATTCACGCGCAAATTCGTGAGGTCAGTGATCGCGTTGCGCGCGAGGCTGAGTTTCGCGCGGAACGCGAGCAACTTGCGCAGTTTCTCGATGCGACGACCGAAGGTTGGTGGGATTGCGAGATTGGTGGAGCGACTCGTTACGCAGATCGATTGGTCGCATTGCAAAATGAGATGGGGCGCGAAGCAGCGTCAGTCGAGCCACCATTGCTCTCGTGGATTGATCGTGATGATGCGCTTCGTGTGCGCGATGCTTGGCTAGCGCATCTCGAAGGCCGGACTGCTCGCTACGAGTGCACCTACCGCGTTCGTGCAGCAGATGGTGAGACGCGATGGATGCG
>Ga0209617_10001609_pt1 | contig 10544 bp, 10 predicted proteins | sample LakEriepJuly2011_2_FD_187459 | JGI IMG/M metagenome (GOLD analysis project Ga0209617, IMG submission 187459) | Freshwater microbial communities from dead zone in Lake Erie, Canada - CCB epilimnion July 2011 (SPAdes) (version 2) | ecosystem: Environmental > Aquatic > Freshwater > Lentic >... | reverse complement strand
TCGGTATGCGTGGCAGGGTCGGCGAGCGAGTCGCGAAGCGCGCCGGCTCGATGCACCACGCCGTCGGCGAAAACCGACACGAACAGATCGTAGCCCCCACGGGTGTCGCCACGGATCGCCTCGTAAGCCACCCAGGGATCCGCTGCCCGCAGCAGCGCTGCGGCATCGACCGGCGTGAGGCGGCGTGCAAGGTCTTCTGCTGTTGCGGCATCGGCGGCTTTGCCGGTCGCGACGAGCAGCCGCCGTAAGGCCGCGGTGCTGCCGCCTAAGCCCTCCGGGCTCGGGGGTGGGGCGAGCCCATAGGCGTTGCTCTGCACGATCAACTTGTGGAAAAGGCCTTTAGCCGACGGCGCTACCGTGAGCACCAGCGCATTGGTGGCACCCGCTGATTCGCCGAACACGGTGACATTGCCCGGATCGCCGCCGAAAGCGGCTGCGTTGCGCTGCACCCAGCGCAAGGCTTCGTGGCTATCAAGATTGCCGAAATTACCGGAACGCTCGAGCGGATCCGAGGTGGAGCCCTCCGGCGGCACGAACCAACCCATCGGCCCGAGACGATAGTTGATCATCACGACGAGGACATCTTCGCGCGCGGCGAGGGCGCCGCCCTCCCAGACCGAGGCGGCGCCGACCGTGTTGCCTCCGCCATGGATCCAGACCATCACGGGAAGCTTCCTGCCGACGGACTGTGAAGGCGTGAGCCTCGGCGCATAGACGTTCAGGTAGAGACAGTCCTCGCTCCCTTGGCGTGATCCGGCAGCGCCGATGCCGCCAAGCGGGGAGCCGTACTGAAGGCAGGGTTCGCCCGGCAGCAGTGCGTTGCGGGTTCCCGACCACACGCTTGGCGGGCGCGGAGCGCGCCAGCGAAGCTCACCCACCGGGGGCGCGGCGAAGGGGATGCCGAGCCAGGTATGACCACCGAACGGGTTGGCGTAGCCGAGCACGGTGCCCGTATCGAGCGTGCGCAGGGTGTCAGCGTTCCCCGGTGCGCGATCGACGCGAGACGGTGGATTGCTGCACGCCGAGAGCGCCAGGAGCGCAATCAAGGCGGCGGTGACAGACCACGGGCGGCGCAGAAGGCTTGGCATCGTCACGCGGGGATCCCTCGATCGAGAAAAATAAAACTAAAGGATGGTGCCCCGGGCCGGAATCGAACCAGCACGGCCGTTAGGCCGACGGATTTTAAGTCCGTTGCGTCTACCAGTTTCGCCACCGGGGCTCAGCTGCCCACCGACCATCCGATCGGAGAGCGTATCACTCCTTGATCCATGTTCAGGCGCACCACAGCGACCGTGTTCGCGGCGACCGCGGCACAGCCGTCAGGTCAAGGGTGAATATGACCCTATGTTACGCTTCAGTCATTAAACCCGGTATCAAAACCAATATCCGCGTGTTCCGACCTCGACGATCCGATAATCCAAAGTGCTCGAAGTCATCGATCTGACCCTTTGCCGCGGTGCTCGCCCAGTCCTCGCCGGGCTGCACTTCGCCGTTGCGCCAAGCCGCTGCCTACAGGTACTCGGCGCCAACGGCAGCGGCAAGACCACATTGCTTCGAGCCCTGTGCGGGCTGCTCGAGATCGAGGGTGGTTCGCTCCGATGGAAGGGCAGCCCGGTCGAACCGCGATCGCCCGAGTTCCAAAGAGAGCTCGTCTATCTCGGGCATGACCCCCCGCTCAAGGGTGACCTCAGTGTTGCCGAGAACCTGCGGTTCGCGGCGGTGATGCGTGGGGTATCCCGCGTGCGACGGGACGAAGCGATTGCCGCTGCCTTGCTTGCGGCCGACGCGGCGCGTTTCGCTGATCGTCTCGCCCGCAGCCTGTCTGCTGGGCAGCGACGCCGGGTGGCGCTCGCCTTGCTGTGTCTCGCGCCCGCGCCGATCTGGTTGCTCGATGAACCCGTGACGCACCTCGATGCGACAGGCCTGGCCTTGGTCACCCGCTTGATCGAGGGGCATCTGCAGCGGGGCGGTCTCGTGATCGCCGCCACCCACCAAGACCTCGGTCTGCCGTCGCAGGCACGCGACGAACTTGTGCTTTCCCGTAGGGCGGCATGAGCGCCTGGGCCGGCGTGCTGTGGCGTGATCTACGGCTCGCCTTGCGTCGGCCAGGGCAAGTGGTGCATCCGCTCGCATTCTTCGCGGTCGTCGCGCTGCTGTTCACCCTCGGCTATACCCCTGAACTGGGCAAATTGCGGCAAATCGCGCCCGGGGTGCTCTGGGTGGGAGCGCTGCTGGCATCCCAATTGTCCTTGGACGGGTTGTTCCGAGAGGACGCGGAGGACGGGACGCTCGAGCAGATGGTGTTGTCCGGGCAGCCCGTCGCGGCTTTGGTGCTCGGTAAGACGACGGCGCATTGGGTGATCACCGGCTTGCCGCTCACCCTGATGGCGCCGGTGGTCGGCTACGCGTTGGGGGTCCCCGTGGCGGCGATGCCCGGGATCTTATGCGCCTTGGCCTTGGGCACGGTAAACTTGAGCCTGATCGGTGCGATGGGCGCGTCGCTGACCCTCGGGGTCCGTCGGGGGGGGGTGCTGCTCTCCCTGCTGACGCTGCCGCTCGCAGTGCCGGTGTTGATCTTTGGTGCGCGTGCGACGGAACTCGCCATCGCGGGGGAAGGTCTCTCCGGAGTGCTTTATCTGCTCGGGTCGCTCGCGGTGCTGGCCCTGACTCTCGCGCCACTGGCGGCTGCTGCCGCGGTGCGCATCGGACTGGAGTGACTTTGACGCATGGACTGGACCTGGTTTCATCGCTTCGCCTCGCCGCCCCACATCTACCGAGTGGCTGGCACGCTGACGCCGTGGTTCGCTTGGCCCGCGGGTCTGCTCATCGTATCGGCACTGTATGCCGGCCTTTTCCTGGCCCCGCCCGACTACCAGCAGGGCGAGGGCTTCAGGATGATCTACGTCCATGCCCCCTCGGCCTGGCTGTCGGTGATGATCTACGGGGTGATGGCGACCGCTGCGGCCGTGGGTCTGATCTGGCGGATGAAAGTCGCGCATGCCGCCGCGGCGAGCTGCGCCGCGATCGGCGCCTCCTTCACACTCGTCTCGCTCGTCACCGGGATGCTCTGGGGCAAGCCGATGTGGGGGACCTATTGGGTCTGGGATCCGCGTTTGACCGCACAGCTCGTGCTGCTGTTTCTCTATCTCGGATACATGGCCCTGCGCTCCGGCATCGACGATCTCGGTCGTGCCGATCGTGCGAGCGCCGTGCTTGCGATCATCGGTGTGGTCAATCTGCCGATCATCCGGTATTCGGTCGAGTGGTGGAATTCGATCCACCAAGCGCCCTCGGTCATGAAGATGGAGCGGCCCTCGATGCCGTTCGATATGCTAGCGCCGCTTTTGATGATGCTGCTCGGATTCACTCTTCTGTTCGCAGCGCTCCTGCTGGTGCGCATGAGGGCTGAAGTGCTGCGGCGTGAGCGCGGGGCATCTTGGGTCAAGGGGGTGGTGTCTTGAAAGATTTCCTTGCCATGGGCGGCTACGCCGCATTCCTGTGGCCCGCTTACGCCGTGACGTTCGCTGTGGTGGCGTGGAACATCGTCGCGGCGCGTCGCACACACCAGCAGGCGCTCATCGAGGCGCGTCGCCGCCTCTCGGCAGACGCGGACGGTGACGCACCATGACCCCTCGGCGGCGGCGGATCGCGCTGGTGGTCGGCATCCTTGCTGGAGTGTCGTTGGCGGCGTTGCTGGCGGCCCGCGCGTTCCAGAACAACGTCATATTCTTCTTCGACCCGAGCCAAGTGGCTGCCGGGTCAGCGCCGCTCGATAAACGCTTCCGTCTGGGTGGCATGGTGCGGCCGGGGACGGTCGCTCGGACCGCGGGGAGCTTGGAGATGCAGTTCGTGGTCACGGATTTCCAGCGCGACGTGCCGGTCCGATACTCTGGGGTGGTCCCGGACCTGTTCCGTGAGAATCAAGGCGTCGTCGCGCACGGCAAGCTCGGTCGCGACGGCATCTTCGTCGCCGACGAAATTCTCGCCAAGCATGATGAGAATTACATGCCCCCTGAGGTCGCGCGTGCCATCAAGGACAAAAATGCTGGCGTCATGCCGGTGAACCCTGACATACGCAGCGGACCGCGCACATGATCCCGGAGCTCGGTCATTTCATGCTGGTGCTCGCGTTGGCGGCGGCCATCGCTCAGGCGTTCTTCGGGCTTGCGGGTCCTGCGCTCGGGCGGCAAGCCTGGATCGAAGTGTCCCGTCCGGCGGTGATCGCGCAGTTCGTGCTCGTCAGTCTTTCGCTCGCCGCACTCGTCTACGCCTTCGCTCAAAATGATTTCTCGGTCGAGTACGTCGCGGCCAACTCCAACACGGCCCTGCCCATCGGCTACCGGATCGCTGCCGTCTGGGGCGCCCACGAGGGTTCGTTGTTGCTCTGGGCATGGATCATGGTCGCGTGGACCCTTGCTGTGGCGCTGCTATCGCGCGGCCTGCCGCCGCATTTCGCGGCCCGCGTGCTCGGGGTCCTCGGGCTCATCAGCATCGGCTTCTTGTTGTTCACGCTTGCCACCTCAAATCCCTTCGCGCGCCTTGATCCGGCCGCGCCGGATGGGCGGGACCTGAATCCGCTGTTGCAGGATTTTGCCCTGGCAATACATCCGCCGATGCTCTACGCCGGGTATGTCGGGCTGTCAGTCGCGTTCGCCTTCGCGTGTGCGGCGATGATCGAGGGCCGCCTTGACGCAGCGTGGGCGCGATGGACGCGGCCTTGGACCACCGTTGCGTGGGCGCTGCTCACGGTAGGCATCGCGCTCGGCTCGTGGTGGGCCTACTACGAACTCGGGTGGGGCGGGTATTGGTTCTGGGATCCGGTTGAAAACGCGTCGTTCATGCCGTGGCTTGTCGCGACCGCGCTGATCCACTCGCTTGCGGTGACCGAGAAGCGCGGGCTTTTCAAGAGCTGGACGTTGTTGCTCGCAATACTCGGATTTTCGTTGTCGTTGCTCGGTACCTTCCTCGTCCGATCAGGCGTGTTGGTCTCGGTGCATTCTTTTGCGGCTGACCCGGCGCGTGGTCTCTTTATCCTCGCGTTCCTAGTGATCATCATCGGTGGTGCGCTCGCCTTGTATGCGTGGCGGGCGCCGCTGCTGCGCAGCGAGGCGGGTTTCGAGCTCACCGCACGCGAGTCGTTCCTGCTCTTCAACAACATCCTGCTGATCGTCGCGGCGGCAGCGGTCTTCGCCGGAACGATGGCGCCATTGATCTCCGACGCACTCGGGCTCGGCACGCTGTCGGTCGGACGCCAGTATTACGACCCGGTGTTCCTGCTGCCGACGCTGCCGCTACTTGCCTTTGCGGCGGTGGGTCTTCATTCCGGATGGAAGAAAGGACGGCTCTCGCAACGCAGACGGGAGATCCTCGGCACGCTCGTGCTCGGCGTGCTGATCGCGGTTGCGCTGGTGCTTGGCGCCTGGGAGGGCGCGAAGGTGCTGACGCCAGTGGGCTTCGCCCTTGGGGCTTGGCTGCTGTTGTCGGCCTTCGTCGACCCCATCGATCGTTGGCGTCGGAAGGTGTCGTTGACGCCCGCCATCCTCGGCATGGCGCTTGCGCACGCATCGCTCGGCGTGTTCGTCATCTCCATCACTGCCGTCGAATCCTACACCCGCGAACGCGACCTCGCGCTGGCCATCGGCGAATCGGGCAAGGTCGGCGAGTTCGAATATCGGTTGGTGGGCCTCGAGCGGAGTGAGGGACCGAACTATGACGCGTTGCGTGGCGAGATCATCGTCACACAGGGCGGCCGTCAGGTCGCGGTGCTGCACCCCGAGAAGCGCAATTATTGGGTCCAGCGTCAACAGATGACCGAAGCCGGCATCGAGTCGCAGTGGAACCGCGATATCTTCGCGGCACTGGGCGAGGACCTAGGCGCCGGGCGTTGGAGCGTGCGAGCGCAGGTCCGTCCGCTCATCAATTACGTCTGGCTCGCCGCGTTGTTCATGGCCATCGGCGGCATCATCGCGGCCTGTGATCGTCGTTACCGCAAGGGTGGCGAAGAAGTGCAATGAACCGGTTCCTCCTTCCTGCCGGCTTGTTCGGGTTGTTGGTCGCGCTGTTGTTCTTCGGCATCCAGCGATCATCGCAGAAGGGCATCATCCCTTCGGCGTTGATCGGCAAGCCGGGGCCTGTGTTCCGCTTGCCGTCGCTCGATGGGTCGGCTGATTTCGAGTCGGCCTCGATGCGAGGTCGATGGTATCTGATGAATGTCTGGGGCACGTGGTGCCCGCAGTGCAGAGTCGAGCACGAGATGCTTCTTGAGATCGCCCGAAGCGGCGACATCGCCATCATCGGTCTCAACTGGAAGGACGAGGCTGTCCTTGCCCAGCGATGGCTTGCTGAGCTCGGTGATCCCTATGACGCCGTGCCGGCCGATCGGGATGGTCAAGTTGCAATCGAGTGGGGTGTCTATGGCGCCCCCGAAACTTTTTTGATCGATGATCGGGGCATCGTGCGTCACCGCCATGTGGGTGCCATGACCGCCGAAGTCTGGGAGCGGGAGTTCCTCTCGCGGATGCCGACACGGCAGACGGCGCCCGGTGGGCCTGTCTCGGTGCCTGCACCCGGCGCACCGGTGCAGGGGTGACAGTCGTGAGACAGCTGACGTGAGTTATCTAATCAATGCGGTCGCGACTGCGCTGTTGTGGGGATTCTGTGCGGTCAGCGCGATCTACGCACCGATAGCCCAAGCCATCGACCCGATCGAGTTGGAGGATCCCGTTCTCCAGCAGCGCTATTGGGACCTGAGCCACGAACTGCGGTGTATGCAATGCCAGAACCAGTCCATCGCCGACTCGCCGGTCGGGCTCGCGGGAGATCTGCGGCGCGAGGTGCGCGAGCTGCTGCTGCGAGGTTTTAGCGACGACCAGGTGCGCGACCATCTCCGCGACCGATACGGTGATTTCATACTGTTCCGGCCTGACTTCAACGCGCGTACCGCCTGGCTTTGGCTTGCGCCGGTGGTATTGCTGCTGCTGGGCCTCGGAGTGGCGTGGCGCGTGTTGCGGCGGCGTGGGTCAATGGTGTCCGGGGATGATTCGTTTATAGAGGAGTCCCGCCGATGACGATATTCCTGTCCATCGCGATCGCGCTGGCGGTCGTCACGGCTGCGTATCTGTCGAGACCGTTGTGGCGCGACGGTCGCGGATCACGGACCGCAGGCATCGTCACTGCGCTCGCATTGATCGTTGGATCGGCCGCGTTCTACGCTTGGTCGAGCCGTTGGGATTGGTCACAGGCGGAGTCCGCATCGAGCGGCAACGCGATGGTCGGTACGCTCGCCCGACGCCTCGAGCGACAGCCTGACGATGTCGAGGGCTGGCTCACGCTCGGCCGTTCACATAACGCGATAGGGCAGCATCCGCTTGCCATCCGCGCTTTCCAACGGGCCGATCGCTTGCAGGGTGGACGCAACCCTGAGGCAGTGATTGGTATCGCAGAAGCGATGATGTTGCAGAACGATAATGTGATGGACGATCGGGTGGGGCGGCTTTTTGAACGTGCGCTCGAACTCGATCCCGAATCCGTTCGGGCTTTGTTCTTCGCGGCGATCGCTGCCCAGAACCGCCGAGAGGTTCCGCTCGCGATTGAACGGTTCGAACGACTGCTGACGCTCGATCCCCCGCCGCAGGTGCGTGGCATCATCGAAACGCAGGTCGCGACGCTGCGCGGCGCCGCCACGGAGCCGGTTGTGGCGGCGGCGACTCCGTCGGGCGCACCCCGCATCACCGTGCAGGTCTCGATCGCACCCTCGATGGCGTCGCGGATGACGCCCGGGGCGACGTTATTCGTGTTCGTGCGATCACCGGGACGGCCGGGGCCGCCGCTCGCGGCGAAGCGTTTGCCGGCTGTACTGCCTGCCACAGTGCTGATCACGCCGCAGGACAGCATGTTGCCGGGCGTGGTGTTCGGCTTGGGAGATGAGGTTGAGGTCTCGGCGAAGATCTCTGCAGATGGCAGCGCCACGCCCAAGACCGGGGAGCCTATCGGGCGCCTGACCTACACCGTGGGGCGCGACCTCACCCGCCCGCTCGTCATCGATGGCCTGACACCGTGACGGCAGACCGTCCCACGGATGAGGCGCCGTGGCGTCTCGGCGGGCTGTTGCGTCAAGGCGAGGGCGGGGCGGTGCTCTCTGCGGGCGCAGCGTATTTCTTCCTGCTGTGCGGCTATTACATGCTGCGCAGTCTGCGTGAAGCGTTCGCCCTCGAGGTCGGTCGGGAGTCCATCGCCACGCTGTTTTATGTCGCCTCTGCGGTGATGGCGTTCGTATTGCCGATCTACTGGTTCGTGGTCGCGCGCTTGCCGCGACGGTTGATGTTCCCGGTCATCTATTCGGCTGTGGCGGTGTTGTTCGCCGGCCTTGCGATCGCGATGTCCGCCCAGCCTGACTCCCGTCTCTTGCCCGCGGTCTACTGGGTCGCTGTCACCTCGTTGAACCTGTTCATCGTCTCGGTGTTCTGGAGCGTGATGGTCGATGCTTGGCGTTCGGTCGCGGCTCGCCGCGTGTTCGGTTTCATTGCCGCCGGGGGCAGTGCGGGCGCGATCGCGGGACCCTTCTTGACTGCCGTGTTCGTCGAGCGGTCGGGCACGACCGTCATCATCCTCGTGGCGGTCGGTTTCTTGCTGATGGCTGCAGTGTTCGGCCATCGTGCCCAGGCCGCCGAGGCGCGCAGTGAGGGGCAGGACCCGGCGGCAAGGCTTGCTTTGCCGGTCGGCGGCCGCGCGGCCGATGACCTCATGCGCCTGTTGACCTCGCCGTATCTATTGGCCATCGCCGGTATCGTGGTGCTCGGGCAGGTGATCGGCGGTTTCATGTATCAGGAGCAGGCGAAGTTCGTCGAGGTCGCCTTTGTCGGGCTCGAAAGTCGCGCTGCATTGTTCGCGAAGATTGACCTCGCGACGAGCGTTCTCTCGCTCTTCTTCCAGGCGGTGGTGGTCGGTTGGTTGGCGTCGCGCGGCGGGCTGCGCGCCGCGCTTGGCGCAGTGCCGGTGTTCCTCGTGGGGTCTTTCCTGCTGCTGGCCTTGGCGCCGATCGGTGCGGTCCTGATCGCCACCCAAATATTACGCCGTGCGATCGACTATGGGCTTTTCAAGCCGACGCGCGAGATGCTGTTCACCGTGCTTAATCCCGAAAGTAAATTCAAGAGCAAGAGCCTTATCGACACGCTGCTGCAGCGCGGCGGCGACAGTCTCTCGCAGTTGATCTATCCGCTGGTCGCAGGATTCGGTCTGGCCGGTATCGCCTGGGTGCTGGCCGGTGTCAGTCTTGCGATGCTGGTGATCGCACTGTGGCTCGCAGCGGTGTTCGCCCGACGCGAAGACGCGAACGGCCTCCGATGACCACGCCGGCTGAGGTGGCGGTCGCCGAGCCGTCGGCGCGAGGTCTGTTGCCTGTGGCGCGCATCGGCACCGATGGTCGACGACACATCGACCTGCGCGCGTTGTTGCATCTCGCGGCGCCTCTGATGTTGACCAACGCGATCCAGGCCGCGTTGAACCTCACCGACACTTGGTTCATCGGTCGTTTGTCGACCGAGGCGGTCGCCGCGATCGGGACGATCTACTGGCTGATGACCGCCGTGATCCTCGCGCTCGGGGGTGTCGGGCTCGCGGTGCAGACCTTCGTCTCGCAAGCCGACGGAGCGGGGCGTCGGGTGCGCGCGGCACAAAGCGCATGGGGCGGCGTCTGGGCGGCGGCGGTCTGCATCCCGCTCTTCTGGCTCGCCTCGGTGATGGGCGCCCCTTTGCTCGCCCTCTTCGATCTGCAGGCGAGCACCGCCGCGCTCGCTGTCGAGTACTGGGAGCCCCGCATGCAAGGGGCGGTGCTCGGCGCGATCACTTGGGCGTTCCTCGGTTTCTTCAACGGCATCGGTGCGACGCGCGTGACCCTGTGGGTCACGGCCGTCACCTTGGTGGCCAACGTACCCGCCAACCAGTATCTGATGTTCGATGCGGGGCTCGGGATGGCGGGCGCCGCTTGGGGCACCAACATCGCACAGGGCTGTGGGGTGCTGGTGGCGCTCGGGTTCTTTCTGGCAGGGCCGATCGCCAAACGGTACCGGACGCGCATCGCATGGCGTCCTCAGCCCGCTTTGATCGTGAAGCAGCTCAGCGTGGGCCTGCCGATCGGTGTCATGTATGGCGCGGATGTACTCGGGGTGGCGCTAATGCAGTTGATGGTCACGCAGGTCGGTAATGCCGGCGCTGCCGCGACCCAAGTGGTGATGATGCTGACCTCGATCGCCTACATGCCCACGCTCGGCCTGGCCTCCGCCGGCACCACCGTCGTCGGGCAGGCGATCGGCGCAGGCGATCCCGATTGGGCGGCTCGCCTCGGCAATTTCGTCATCCGCTGTTGCGCCGGTCTGATGTTCGGGGTCGCATTGATGTTGTTGGTCTTCGCGCCGTGGCTGCTGCCCACCTTCGTCGGCAGTGGTGACGGAGATTCCGCCGAGGCGATCCGGATCGCTTTGATCCTGCTCTGGCCTGCGGCCGCCTACCAACTTTTCGACGGCCTCTATTTCGGATCCAGCTTCGCC
>Ga0209617_10001607_pt1 | contig 10546 bp, 7 predicted proteins | sample LakEriepJuly2011_2_FD_187459 | JGI IMG/M metagenome (GOLD analysis project Ga0209617, IMG submission 187459) | Freshwater microbial communities from dead zone in Lake Erie, Canada - CCB epilimnion July 2011 (SPAdes) (version 2) | ecosystem: Environmental > Aquatic > Freshwater > Lentic >... | reverse complement strand
GCCGCGGGGGCGCAGGTAAAAAATGTCGTCGAAGGCGATCGTGACGCCCGTCCGCTGGGCGTTGGCCTGGCTAAAATTGCCGATGTCGGTGTTCTGATTGTAGCGGCCCGAGCGCGAAACGCCGGCGGTGGCTTCCAGTTTCCACACCGGGCCGTCGTGCCGGTAGGCGAGCGAGGGCGTGATCATGCGGCCGCCGACCTTGTTGGAGATGTTCTGCAGTTGCACGTTGCCGGTGCCGCGCGTGGAGGTGGGCGTGAAGTTGCCCAGCGCGACGGCGGTGATAGTGAAATTGGCGGTGCGCTGAAACGCCTGGGCGTCGGAGTAGCCGTAGAGAAACGAGAACGAGAGCCGGTCATACCGGCTCAGGCGGTAATCGACCGTGCCGCCGAACGTGATGCGCTTAGAGAGCACCGGCCGGTCCCGATAAATATAGCCGGTGAGGTAGGGCCGGTCAGCGGTGGTGTCGGGCAGCGTGGTGCCGTTGGTTGCCTGAGCGGCACCGGCCCACGTATTCTGCATGAAGGCACCGTGGGTGTAGAGGGCCGAGGCGCTGCCGGAAACCGTGAAGCCGAAACGGTCGTTGATCGGCACGATGGCGGAGAAATCGGAACCCGGATGAACCTTACGGGCCGGCTCACGCAGCGGGCCGGGGCTGCGGTGAAAATCGCGCGCGTTGTCGCGCATCATCATCGTGACATTGTAATTCACCACCGGCTTCGAGCGCTCGAAGGCGCTGAGCGGAACCATGTTCACGGCGCCGGCGAGCGCGGCTCCGCTGATCTCGGGCGTCGGGGTATAGGCAATCTCGATACGGGAAAAATTGTTGATCGAGGATTGCTGGAGGCCGGTGTTCCGCTGCACGCCCGACGAGGCATCGGCAAACGCGATGCCGCCGACAGTGATGGGCACATTGCGAGGCGGCACGCCGTTGAGGGAAACCTGGTAGGCGTCGCCGAAGCCACCGCGGGTGATGTTGATGCCTGGGACGGATTTCAGCACCTCGCCGACGCCGCCGTCGGCCACGGGCCCGAATTCGTTCGCGGCGACGACGTTCATCGAATTGGCGGCAAAGCGCTGCGTGTTGATCGCAATCGCGGCGCCATCCATCTCCTTCGAAGTCGCTACGGTGAAGGCCTCCAGCTTGATCCGCCCGTCGCTGGCGAGCGCGCGATCGCCAAGATAGGAGAGCTCAAAATTTTGTCGCGCGACACCGCCAGCGGCGACGGTAACCGTTTTTGATAACGGGGGCACGCCGGTGCGAAACGCAGTGAGCTTGACCTCGCCGGCTTGCACGTTGGTGAGGCGGAACTCGCCCGACGAATCCGTAAACGCCTCGATCGCGGTGCCCGCAACTGTGATGCGAACGAATTCCAGATACTCACCCGTGCCGGGATTGAAGACCCGACCCTCGATCATGCCGACACCAACAGCCGGACTAACGTTGGGCAAAGCCTCGGCGGCCGCCAGCGGTGTGCCAGCCGCCAAGCAAAGCAGGATTAGGGTCGCCCACGCGGAGCAAAGGCGGAAGTTGCGGTTAGGAGTAGGCATGGGAGGTAAAGGAGTGAGAACGGGTTTGAACAAACTCAGCGCTTGTCAGCGCGGAGGGGATTTAGGGGCAGAGGCCTGTGGGTTCCTTTGATCGCTGGGGCCAATCACCTATATTTCCACTGAAAACCATGTCCGCTTCGTGTCTCGGCTGCAATTCCCGCGAATCGGGGTATGGAGGACCCCACGTTGCAATCGGGCCAAAACTGATTTGCTCGGTTGGAGCGGCGACGCCCTCGTCGCGGTCGCCTCGACCCGTCGCTCGAATCAGCGATTTTTCGACTCCTCTTCCAACGGCGTCACGGGGTCGATCGCGAGCCAGCAGAGCGCACCGAGAAAGTAGATCACCGACGAGATGGCGAAGACCAATTCCCAGTTCTTGGTTGTCCCGGTCGCCGTGCTGAGCGTCGTGGCCGCCAGCACGTAACCCACCACCAAAGGCCCGGCCATGCCGCCGAAATTTCCCATCATATTCATGCTGCCCGAAACGGTGCCGGCGTATTTGCCGCCGATGTCCATGCACGCGGACCAACTGCCGGGCATCGTCAGGTCGTTGCAAAAACTGGCCATCCCCATCGCCAACATCGCGAGCAGCGGGTCTTGGATGTAGAACGAAAGCATGAGCAGACCCGAGGCACCGGTGAACCCAATGACCCCGAACGAGCGGCGAACCGTTTTAACCCCGCTCCCGCGCGCAATCAATCGGCTGCTGATCAGCCCGGCGGCCAGCGAGCCGAAGCCGCCGAAAAAGAGCGGCACTCCGGCCAGCACCGCTTTGAGGACGGGTTGGATCAAATCGGCGCGGACGGTGCCCTCCATCTGCACCGCGAGCCAGCTCAGGAACTGATTGGACAGGATCGGCCGGCCGTTGGTGTTAAGATAGTCCGGCAGCCACGTGACGAAAAAATACCAGCCGTAGCTCAGGCAAAAATATTGGCCCCACAGCAACCACATGCTCGGGCGCGTCACGAGCTGGCGCCAAGGCACATTGCCGTGGCTCTCAACATTGTGCTCGTTCTCCTTCAGCAGTTCGAGCTCGGCGGCATTGACCCCTTTGTGGTCGCGCGGATTGTCGCGAAACCAGCACCAAAAGATGATGGCCCAAACCACGCCGAGCACCGCAAAAATCTGGAACGCCATCCGCCAGCTCACGAACGCCATCACGGTCACGACCAGCAACGGCGTGAACGCCCCGCCCCAGCGCGCGCCCATCCACATGAGCGATTGCGCCCGGGTGCGCTCGTTTTTCGGCAACCACGTGCTGAACGCTTTGGTCAGGTTGGGGAAACAACCCGCTTCGCCCGCTCCGAAGAGAAAACGCATGATCCACATGGACGTGTAACTCCACGCCCAGCCGGTCGCGGCGGTGAAAAACGACCACCAGAGCACCACGCGCACGAGTACCTTGCGCGCACCGATCTTGTCGCCCAGCCAGCCGGTGGGGATTTCAAACAGCGCGTAAGACAAGCCGAACGCGGCGAAGATCGCGCCCATTTGCGCATCCGTGAAACTCATATCCCTCGCAATGTCGCCCTTGGCCTGCGAAATCGCGACGCGATCGATGTATTGAATCACCGCGAGCACGATCGCGAAACCGATCACTTTATTGCGGGTGCGCGTGGGGATTTGACCGGGGGCAGGAGAAGGCATGGCGGGGAACATGAAGTGAAGGAGGGCAGATCGCCGTCAGGCGGACGAAACGATTCTACGGCGGGGCCTCCAGTTGTCGCCGTTAGCGCGGCGATTGCACGTTAAAATTTGGTTTCAAGCATCTCGGGACCGGGCAACTCGTGATCGATTTTCAGAACCACCCGGCGAAAGGGCGACGCTTTGAGCTAAGCAATTTTGGAATAAAAAGGGTCGGGCAACATGCCCGCTTCGTCCCGGAAGCCCAACCCGCCCGCACCCGAGCGGCCGTATGCGCCGGCACCTCCGCCTACTTCAGCCACTCCGCCAGCGGCAGCCCGAGGCGCAGCCATTCCTGCACCGCCAGCGCGGCCACGCGGGCCGCGCCATACTCGGAAAAATGCGTGTCATCCTTCACGCCCTCAGGCCAGCGCGGTTGGATCCCAGCCGCGTAGTGCAGGTGCAATCGCTTCGAGCCTTCGACCCCGTGGGCGCGCTCCAGCTCCGCCGTCAGTAAATTCATTTCCAACAGCGGCACCTTTTCCTCCGTCGCCACGGCGCGCAACGCCGCCGGGTAGTCACCGTGCGTTTCCACGAGTTCGCCCGCCGCGCTCCACCGGCGGCGCACCACCGGCGTCGCAAGGATCGGATTCGCTCCCCTTTCTCGCGCCTCCCGCACGAAGCGCCGGAGATTATTTTGATACGCTCCGCGCGCCGGGGCGTAGACGGCAGGTTTGTCGGCCTTCTCGTCGTTATGGGCAAATTGGATGATCACGTAATCCCCCGCCCGCAGCGCCGCCACCACGGCCGCCCAACGCCCTTCATCGATGAAACTCTTCGTGCTGCGACCATTCATCGCGTAATTCACGACCCGCACCGCTTCCGATTTCAGCAAGGTCGGCAACGCCTGGCCCCAACCCGTCTCCGGATTGGCCGGCTCCTTCGGCTTGTTCGCCATCGTGGAGTCACCGACCAGATGCAGCGTCGGCGCGGCAAAAACAGCGGCGGCGAAAAAGAACGTCAGAACGAGCGCTCGGAGAATTCTGGTCATGGCGATCGCCGAGACTCAGCCCGGCCCGCGCGGTGGGCAACCTTTAGCTGCACTTCGAACGTCCGCGGCCCGCAGGCTCGCGCCTCGCTCAACCGCCCCACGGCCCAGGTGGGGCCTCGACCGGTTTCGTCAGGTCGAACTCCACGAAGAAACGCCGGCGCTCGGCCTCTCGGCGCAGGCCGTAGCCGAAGGTTTTGCCGGGAGTCAGTGCGAGCGTCCAGATATTCGTCTTCGCCGCTGGAATCAGTTCGCTGGTGAACGCATCCGCCGGGAAATCTTGACGCTCGGCCGTGCCCGCAGTCGCGGTGTCGCCGCCATACTGTGTGACCTTGTCGGCGCTGCCATCCTCGTGGCGGTGATCGTGCTTCAGGCGCAAACCCGTCGGCGTGCGCGTGATCACCCACGTGCGCGAGCGGTTGGCGCCGACGTGAAACGGAATCCGGATCTCGTTCTCACCGCAGGCCCGCACGTGCATCACGAGCCGCTGGTCTTTGAACATCGCGTCCGTCGCCGCCGAGCCTTCGATCACACGGCCTTCAAACGCCTGCCCGCAGAGGGCCTGCAGATTTTTCCATAGCAACGCGTTGGCCGCCGGTTCCGCCGCCAACCCCGCCGCGAGCCCACTGAGCCACCAAGCCAAGCCAAAGAGTAATTTCATGGCCCACGATTTACACCCACACGCGACAGACGCCAGCGAGCAATGAGCCCGCGCGGCCGTTTTTCACTGGCTCCGACCGGCGCCCCTCAGTAGCCCGCCGCCTGACCGTCTTTACGGCTCTCGGAGGCGCCGCGATAGGTGCCGTTGACCGCGTCGCGCTGGATCGCCTGATAGCCGCCGAAACCGCCGTTGCCGCTGCGCACTGAGTGACCGCGCTGCATCAGCCCCCGCACGCTTTCGTAAGGGACGCCGCTCTCCAACTCGACAAAGCCACCGTCGGTCATCTGCGGATTATCATAGTCCGACGAGCCGTCGTGGTGCCAACGCGCCGCGTCGCCGGCTTCCTGCACGTTCATCCCAAAATCGATCAGATTGCAGATGATCTGAACATGGCCTTGCGGCTGCATCGCGCCGCCCATCAGGCCGAAACTGAGCCACGGCGCGCCGTCCTTGAGTACAAAGGCAGGGATGATCGTTTGGAACGGCCGCTTGCCCGGCGCGTAGTCATTCGCGTGGCCGGTACGCAGCGTAAACATCTCGCCCCGATTCTGAAACGCGAAGCCGAGACCGGGCACCACGATGCCGGAGCCCATGCCGCGGTAGTTGCTCTGAATGAGCGACACCATGTTGCCGGCCGCGTCGGCCGTCGTGAGATAAATCGTGTCGCCTTCCTGCAACGCAGGATTCCCGGCGTCATAGCTGCGGGCGGCCCGCGCGCCGATCAGCTTACGCCGCTCGGCCGCGTAGGCTTTCGAGAGCAGGCCGCGCAGGGGAATTTTCGAGAACTCGGGATCAGCGTAAAACTTCGCCCGATCTTCAAACGCGAGTTTCTTGGCCTCAATCATGAGGTGCAGCGCCTCGGGCGAGTTGTAGCCCATCGCCTTCAGATCGTAGGCTTCGAGGAGGTTGAGCATCTGGAGCGCCGCGATGCCTTGGCTGTTCGGCGGCAACTCATAAACGTCATAACCGCGGTAGTTCACTGAGACGGGCTCGACCCAGGTCGAGGTGTGTCCGGAGAAATCCGTCTTTCGCAGATAACCGCCGTTGGCCCGCATGAACGCATCGATGCGGTCCGCGATCTCGCCCCGGTAAAACGCCTCGCGCCCGCCCTCGGCGAGCCGCGTCAACGAATCGGCCAGAGCGGGATTTCTAAAGATTGTGCCTTCGGCCGGCGCCCGGTCCCCGGGCGCAAAGACGTCGAGGAAGGCGCCGGGAAATTTATCGGCGCGGGCATTGCGCACGCTGATGCCCCAGTAATAGCCGATGAGCTGCGTGACGGGAAAGCCCTCGCGCGCGTAGCGGATCGCGGGTGCGAGCACCGTCTGCATCGGCAGCCGGCCATACTTCGCGTGCAATTCAAACCAGCCGTCCACCGCGCCGGGCACACTAATGGGCAATAGGCCGCGCATGGGGATCGTCTCTCGGCCGAGTTTCTTCAGATCGGCCATGAGCTGCTCGCGGGAGAGTCCGAGCGGCGAACGCCCCGAGGCGTTGAGTCCGGTGAGTTTTTTGTCCGAAGCGCTCCAAACGATGGCAAAAAGATCGCCGCCGATCCCATTACCCGTGGGCTCCATCAAGCCGAGCGCGGCGTTGGCGGCGATCGCCGCATCCACCGCCGAGCCGCCGGCCTTGAGGATGTCGAGCGCCACCTGGGTCGCGAGCGGATGACTCGTCGCCGCCATCCCGTGTTGCGCGATGATTTCGGAACGGGTGGCAAACGCCCGGCCGTTGACGCGATCGGGCTGCGCGCCGAGGGGCAAAGCGAACGCGCACACGAGGCCGAGCCAGACCAAAAGAGCGGGGAATCTCATCGCGCCAATCTGCAACGGTCCTCCGCTCCGTCAACCCACCGGGAGTCTTGCTTCGCACGCACTCCCGGCGGTAAGGGTTGCTGATGTCTACGTTGCCTCCCGTTACCCCCACCCTCGCCGCCGAGCTGACCCGTTGGCGTCGTGATTTTCACCGCCACCCCGAACTCGGCTTCTGCGAGTTCCGCACGGCCGCCATCGTCGCCGCCACTTTGGAAAAACTTGGCTGGCAAATCGCCGTCGGCGCCGAGGTCATGCGCGCCGAAGCCCGCATGGAGGTTCCGCCCGCCGCCGAGATTACCGCCGCCCGCGCCGAAGCGCTGCGCGATGGCGCCGATCCCGCGTGGGTCGCCCGAATGGGCGATGGACTTACCGGCGTCGTGGGCGTGTTTGATACCGGACGCCCCGGGCCAACGGTGGCGTTTCGCGTCGACCTCGACGCACTGCCGGTCCTCGAAAACACCGAGGCCAGCCACGCGCCCGTGCGCGACCGGTTTGCCTCAAACCGCTCCGGCCGGATGCACGCTTGTGGCCACGACGGCCACACCGCGATCGGCCTCGGCGTCGCGAGCGTCTTGCCCGCTCTCGCCAAAAACTGGCGCGGTAAAATCAAACTTATCTTCCAACCGGCCGAGGAAGGCGGCCGCGGAGCCAAGTCGATGGTCGCCGCCGGCGTACTCGACGACGTCGATCACTACTTTGCCACCCACCTCGGCATCTCGCTCAACGAAACCGGCGCCGTCGCCTGCGGCACCGACCACATTCTCGCCATGACGAAGCTCGATGCGACCTTTCGCGGCGTCGCCGCCCACGCCGGGGTTGATCCGCACGTCGGCCGCAACGCCCTGCTCGCCGCCGCCACGGCCACCGTGCAATTACACGCCATCGCCCGCCACGGCGCCGGGGCTTCGCGCATCAACGTCGGTCGCCTCGAAGGGGGTGGCGGCCGCAACATCATCGCCGATCACGCCCTCCTGAAACTTGAGGTGCGCGGCGAGACCACGCCGATCTGCGCGTGGATGGCCGTCGAAGCCGAACGGGTGCTCCGCGCCGCCGCCACGATGCATGGCGTCGAAATCACCGTTGAAAACATGGGCGAAGCCGGCAGCGCGCCCTGCGATCCCGCCGCCCGCGCCGTCGTGCGCCGCGCCGCGGAGAAAATCGGCGCGACGCGCATCGTGGAGTTTTCCCCGCTCGGCGGCAGCGAAGACGCGACCCTCATGATGGACGCGGTGCAGGCGCGCGGCGGCCAAGCCACCTATCTGCTCGTCGGCACTCCCTTGCCCGCCGGTCATCACCATCCGCGCTTCGACCTCGACGAAGCCGCCTTGCCTAACGCCGTTGCCCTCCACGCCGCGATCGCGCAGGAGCTGCTCGGCGCGTAATGGTGGCGAACTACGATTCCAAGGTATGCTGTGGGAGCGAGCTTGCTCGCGACTCCGGGCCCTACGTCGCGAGCAAGCTCGCTCCCGCAATTTGCGACAAATCTCTCACCCGATTTACCGAACCTGAAAGCTGTTTTCTCAGGAGAAAAGGCTCCGACCCATTGAAAATCAAAACCCGACCCATTGAAAGCAGAGGGCCGACATTTCGGTTCCGAGCGTGCGAGTTTACCGATTCACTGGGTCTACCATGAACACCACGCTCACCCTCACTGATATTCGCGCGGCGCACGCGCGAATCGTGGATAAAATCCACCGCACGCCCGTGCTGACGAGCGCCACGCTCGATGCGCTGTGCGGCGGTCATCTTTTTTTTAAGTGCGAGAACTTTCAAAAAATCGGCGCGTTTAAAGCCCGCGGCGCCGCCAACGCGGTGTTCTCGCTCACCGACGCCGAGGCCGCCCGCGGCGTGGCCACGCACTCCTCCGGCAATCACGCGGCGGCGCTCGCCCGCGCCGCTCGCCTCCGCGGCATCGCCGCGCACATCGTGATGCCGTCCAACGCGCCGAAAGCCAAAGTCGATTCCGTGCGCCGCAACGGCGGCCGCATTATTTTCTGCGAGCCCAACGTTTCCGCCCGCGAAGCCGCTTGCGCCCAAGTCATCGCCGAAACCGGCGCGCGCCTCATCCATCCTTTCGACGACTACGCCGTCATGGCCGGCCAAGGCACCGCGACGCTCGAGCTTCTCGAGCAGGCGCCGGAGCTCGACCTTATCATCGTGCCCGTCGGCGGCGGCGGACTGCTCTGCGGCACCGCGGTCGCCGCCAAGGGCGCACGTCCCGGAATTCGCGTGATCGCCGCAGAACCCGCGGGAGCCGACGATGCGGCGCGATCCTTTGCTGCCGGGCACATTATTCCGCTGGAAAAAGCCTCAACCGTCGCCGACGGCCTGCGCACCTCGCTCGGTGAACGAAATTTTCCGCTGATCCAACAACACGTCGATGGAATCGTGACCGTTTCCGAGGATAGCATCGTGGCCGCGATGCGCCGCATCTGGGAGGTGCTCAAGATCATCATCGAGCCGAGCTGCGCGGTGCCCTACGCCGCGATCATGGGCCAGAAAATCAACGTCTCCGGAAAGCGCGTCGGCATCATTCTCACGGGTGGCAACGTCGATCTCGACGCGTTGCCGTGGCTGGCGAAGTGACCGCAGCGTCGCGTGAATTCCCGGTCTGCTCCGGAAGCGGACGAGGTCGCGAGGCCGTCTCGGGCGCGCTATCCACCGGGGACGAAGAGGCGAATTCGGCGGCGGCGAGAGCAGAATCAGCCGAACGATTTCACTCGGTCGCACGGATGGCGGCCTGGAGGTCGCGGAGCATCTTGGTGATTTCTACGTAAGAGTCGTAGTCGGGACGGCGCATGGAGAGGGTTTCGATCGGAACGTAGCCGCGGTAGCCGGAGGCGCGAATGATCGTAACGAGTTTTTTTAGGTCGACCTTGGGCGACTCAACCGCGCTCTGCATCGTTTCCTTGATCTGCCAATTGACGGCGTAGGGAGCCATGAGTGCGATGTCGGCGTAAGGATCGGGGGTCAGATATTTGCCGGTGTCCACCATGGCGGCGCACCACTCGTGATCGACGCGCCGGAGCAGGCTGAGGTGCTCAGCGCCGGTGCTGATAAAGTCGCCGTGATTTTGAACCGCGACGATGACGCCGAATTTTTTGCCGTGCTCGGCACATTCTCGGAGGGACTCGGCGAGATAGGCTTCAACGGTGTCACGCGAAGTATTATTGGATGCCTGCTGCCACGTTTTGAACGGCTGCTGAGAGTCGGCAAAGGCGCGAACGGTGGGGGCGCCGAGTTTGGCGGCGACCTCGATCCACGTCTTGATGCGCTGCACGCCCTCGGCCCGGGTGGCGGGAGCGGCGGCGGTGAAGTCGTTGCGGACGCCGGTGCCGCTGATGGCGAGACCGAGATTGAAGGCGTGGCGCTTGAGACGGATCAGGTAGTCGTCGGCCGGAGCTTGGGGATAGCCGGGGAAAAAGTAGCCGGTGACATCGATCGCGTCGAAGCCGACTTTGGCGCAAAAGTCGCAGGCGCCGAACAGGTCAAGGCCCTTGGACTTGTCTTTGGCGTTGGCGTTGAGGAGTTCGAGGAAGGAGTAGACGTTAAGCGACGGGCGCAGGTGCGCGCCGCTGTGGCGGGGAATGGGGGTGTAGGCGGCGCGGGCGGTTGCAGACGAGCCGGCCACCGCAAACGGGAGGAAGGCGGCGGCTCTAAGAAAAGAACGGCGCGTAGAGGTCGAATTCATGAGCGGGACGATGAAGTTACAGCGGCAGATAGCAGACGGTGTTGGACAAAAGGATCATGATGAAAACGAGGCACGTTGTCATCGGGCCGAGGTAGATGCGGCCGGTCATGCGGTAGAAGTAGCGGTTAAAATACGGCAAAATGAACATCATCGGCACGATCCTT
>Ga0209617_10001605_pt1 | contig 10551 bp, 6 predicted proteins | sample LakEriepJuly2011_2_FD_187459 | JGI IMG/M metagenome (GOLD analysis project Ga0209617, IMG submission 187459) | Freshwater microbial communities from dead zone in Lake Erie, Canada - CCB epilimnion July 2011 (SPAdes) (version 2) | ecosystem: Environmental > Aquatic > Freshwater > Lentic >... | reverse complement strand
CTGCGAGGAGTTCGGCAAGAAGAGCGTACCGAAGAATGAGTGCTTCCCGCGGTCCACCATTGCCCGCTTCCGTTTCCCCGCCCGCGGCGCGCTGCCGCCCGTGGAACTCACGTGGTGGGATGGCGGCCTCATGCCTTCACGTCCGGTCGAACTGGAAGACGACATGCCCTTCGGCGACAACGATGGTGGCTGCCTCTTCGTGGGCACCAAGGGCAAGATCATCTGCGGTTGCTACGGCGCCAAGCCCCGCCTGCTCGACGCCGACCAACGCAACTTTGTGAAGACCTTGGCCAAGACGATTCCGCGTATCCCCGGCAACACCTCCGGCCACGAGAAGGACTGGATCCGTGCCTGTAAGGGCGGCGTCGCGGCCTGCTCGAACTTCGACTATTCTGGCCCGCTTTCCGAGATGGTGCTCATGGGTAACCTGGCCATCCGCTTCCCCGACCGTAAACTCCTCTGGGATGGCGAAAAGATGCAGGTAACGAACGACAAGGCCGCTAACGCCTTCGTCCACCGACAGTACCGCGACGGGTACACGCTGTAAGAGCCGTCATAACGCAACCTTCCGGGGTCTAAGGGGGTTCAACGGGTAGGGCATTTGCCTCGCCCTTGGACCCGCTTTGGCTTGATTTAACCCACCCCGCCCCTTTCCCGCCCCACCCATGCTTTCCTTCGGCCTAACCATCTTCTGGGGCGCGTTCCTGCTCTTCCTCGTCCAGCCGCTCATCGCGCGCTTTATCTTGCCTTGGTTTGGCGGCGGCCCCGCCGTCTGGACGGCTTGCATGCTCTTCTTCCAGGTGATGCTCCTCGCGGGCTACGCCTACGCCCACTGCAGCATCACGTGGCTCCGTCCGCGGCAACAAGTCCTGCTCCACTTGGCCCTGCTGGCCCTTGCGGTCTGCTTCCTGCCCATCGCTCCGGGCGAACAGTGGAAACCTGTGGGCAACGCCTTGCCGACCGGCCACATCCTCTGGCTCTTACTGGCCTGCATTGGCCTACCCTACCTCGTACTCTCTGCCACTGGCCCACTCCTGCAGGCTTGGTTCAGCCGCAGTCATCCGGGAGTCTCACCCTACCGCCTCTACGCTCTATCCAACGTCGGCTCACTCCTTGCACTCTTTGCCTATCCGTTCGGCATCGAACCGAATCTCACGCGCCAAGCACAATCCATCGGCTGGTCCATCGGTCTCGCGGGTTACGCGGCCCTCGCCGCTTGGTGCGGCCTAGCGGTCTGGCGCCGCGGCGATTCGGTCAGCGATACCGAAGTCACCGGTCAAGCTAAGCCCACGGCACCGACCTCTTGGAGTCAGCGCTTACTCTGGTTAGCACTACCCGCATGTGGGGTCGTGCTACTGCTCGCGATCACGAATAAGCTCTGCCAAGATATCGCTGTCGTACCGTTCCTCTGGGTCCTACCGCTCGGGCTCTACCTAGTGTCATTCATCATCAGCTTCGACAGCCCCCGCTGGTATCAGCGCTGGCTGTGGTGGCCGGCTTTGGCGGCGTTACTCGGCACCGTCCTCTGGAAACTCCATGAAGCCGACCACTTCCCTAGTATGGCTGGCGAAGGCGCCGTTTACCTCAGCACCCTCTTTGTCGGCTGCATGGTCTGCCACGGCGAAGTCTATCGCCTTCGTCCAGAAGTTAATCGCCTCACGGGCTACTACCTCTCGCTCTCGGCTGGCGGCGCCGCTGGTGGCATCTTCGTAGCGCTGCTCGCGCCGATGATCTTCCCACACTACTTTGAACTGCACGTGGGGCTTTTCCTCGTGGTCGTGCTCGTGCTGGCAGTTCTAGCCAGCGAGACGACGAACTTCCTGCACCGCGGAGCAGGTCGCTGGACGTGGGTATCGTTACTCCTCGTCTTGGCCGCCTACGGAATCGGACTTTTCCAAACGGCGGCGACTTCGATCAGTAATACGAAGCTAACGGTCCGTGACTTCTACGGCGTCCTCAAGGTTTCCGAGGACGAGGCAGGCGACCCGCAGCGGCATAAACTCACCCTCCTCCACGGCGGCACCATCCACGGCATGCAGTACCTTTCGCCCGGGCTCCGTTCCACCCCGACGACCTATTACACGTCGGGCAGCGGCGTCGGTCGCATCCTCGCCACGCCCAGCCCACTCCACGGACGCAAGGTGGCCGCGGTCGGCCTCGGTACCGGGACGCTCGCCGCTTGGGGCCGCAAGGGTGATGAATTCCACTTCTACGAGATTAACGACAACGTCGTGCGTATCGCTCAAGATACGTTCCACTACCTCCGCGATAGTCAGGCGAAGATCGACATCCGCATGGGTGACGCCCGCCTAACGCTCGAGAAGTTGCCGCCGCAGAACTACGACGTCATCATCCTCGACGCCTTTAGTAGCGACGCCATCCCGGTGCACCTGCTCACGCTCGAGGCCTTCGCGACCTATCGCAAACACTTGCGCCCAGGCGGGGTCATCGCCGTTCACATCTCCAACCGCTACCTCAACCTTGAACCAATCGTGATGCGCGCGGCCGAGTATGCGAAACTGAGTGCCCTCTACTTCAATAACTCAGGGGAAGTACCCGAAGAAGCGGACACCGAAGACGCCTACTCTTCCGATTGGATTCTGCTCTCCGACGACCCGGCGACGCTCCGCCAGACGAGCCTCGCCAAGCATGGCACCGTCCCGAAGCCACCCGCCGCTGGCATCGGCCCTTGGACCGATGAACGCAGCGATTTACTGCACGTCCTCGTCGCCGACGACGATTCCTTCATCGCTTGGCTCAAGAACCTTTAAACCCGATGCTCCGCCCCCTCCTTGCCCTCCTCCTCGCCGCCACGGGCGTCCACGCCAACTATGCCGACGAGGCCTACGCGGCCACGTACAAACTCCACAACTCGGCCTTGAACGGCACCTGTTCCCTGTACCGACGCCCGGCGCCCGACACGGCGCTCTACCTCGTGACGACGCAGCACCAACTAGAAGGCTCCAAGGGCGACTTCTGCCAACTAGTCCTGCGCGAACCGCAGCCCGATGGCTCCTTTAAGCGCAACGACTTCAAGGTCGTGACGCGTGTCGACGGCAAACCGACTTGGGTGAAGCACCCAAAATTCGACCTCGCCGTTCTGCGCATTAGCACCCCACCCACCGGAACGTTCTCAGCCTTACCGATTGAAGCGATTGCCAATGACGAGCGACTCAAAGCCGCTCGTCCATCCGTAGGCACACCGCTCTTGCTCTTCACCTTCCCACACGGCGTCGAATCCATCCGCCAAGGCTTCCCCGTGGCCCGCCAAGCGGTCTTCGCCCAGCCACCGTTACTCTCGTCGACAGCCTACCCGACCTTTCAAGCCGACTTCCCCGCCACCGCGGGAGACAGCGGCGGCCCCGGTGTCATTGAAGGCCCAGGCGGCAAGCCACTCATTATCGGGATGTGCTTCCAACGCATGAACCACGACGAGAAGGTCACGACCCAAACCAGCTCGACCACCATCAAGCATCCCTTGAACATGGGCACCTTCATCCACGGACGCTACCTACTCGAAGCCATCGAGCTGGCCGCCCAACAATAATTTACCGCACCCGCCATGACCCGTCTTATCTTTCTTTGGACCTTCTGCTTGGCCGCCCTCAGCACGTCGGCGGCCGACGCGCTTAAGCCCACCAATACCATCGTCCTCTTCGTGGATGACATGGGCTACGCCGACATCGGCCCCTTCGGCAACAAGACCCTACGCACGCCTCACCTCGACCGCTTCGCCAAAGAAGGCATGCGCTTCACCAGCTTCTACGCCACGCCCGTCTGCTCGATGTCCCGCGCGAGCCTCTTGACCGGTTGCTATAACGCACGCATCAGCATGCCCGGCGTGCTCTTCCCCCCGAATCGAATCGGGCTCCACCCAGATGAGGTCACGGTCGCTGAGGTGGCGAAGTCCCGCGGCTATGAGACGATGATGATTGGTAAATGGCACCTCGGACACTTCCCCGAATTCCTGCCGACCCGCCAAGGCTTCGACCACTACTTCGGGCTCCCTTACAGCAATGACATGAAGCAGAGCCGGGCGGGCTTTCCGCCTCTACCGCTCTACCGCGATGAAAAAATCGTCGAGACCGAGCCGGACCAATCCCAGTTGACGCGGCGCTACACCGAGGAGGCGGTCAAGTTCCTGCGCACCAAACGCGAGAAGCCTTTCTTCCTCTACCTCCCCTACACGATGATCCACGACCCGTTGGCGTCGTCGGAAGGCTTCAAAGGCAAGAGTGCCCAAGGTGCCATCGGAGATGCCATCGAAGAGATTGACTGGTCGGTCGGACAAATCATGGCCGCACTCCGCGAGCAGCACTTGGACGAAAACACCCTGGTGATTTTCACGTCCGACAACGGCCCATCCGGCCGCCCCGCCCCGCCGTTCTCTGGTAATAAGGGGACCAACCTTGAAGGCGGCGTCCGTGAACCTTGTATCATGCGCTGGCCGGGACGCATCCCCGCAGGGACGACGTGTGAGCGCATCGCTGGCAACATCGATGTACTGCCGACGCTCGCCAAGGTGTTCGGCGCGGAACTGTCGAAGGAGCGCATCCTCGACGGACGGGATCTCGGGCCGTTGCTGGCAAACCCGACCGCGGCACCTGTCCGTGACACGCACTTGTATTTCAACGCTGGCCAAAAGCTAGAAGCCATCCGCCAAGGGCAGTGGAAACTCTTCCTGCTGGACTCGTCCAAACGCAAAACTGAACCAGTCCGCACGGCCCACGCCTTGTATGATTTGTCGAAGGACTTAGCCGAACTGGAGAATGTCGCCGCCCAATACCCCGACATCGTGGCTCGCCTAAAAAAGGAAGCCGCCGAACGTCTGGCTGAGATTGAGGCCAACAAACGCCCCATCGGCAAACTCGGTGACGGCAAAGATGCACCCGCGGTGGAGGCCCCTGCGAAGAACCTCACTGCGTTGACCAATCTCAAGCCCGGCGCAGTGCTGAAAGCAGGGGTGGCCCCCCAAGTCGGTGAACGGGCCTTCGTAATTACCTGCACCTTCGCCACCAGCCAGACCAACACGATTTTGGTCTCCCACGGCGGCGTACAGCTCGGCTATGCGCTGCATATCCGTGACGGGAAGTTGACCTTCTCGATTCGCCGCGGAGCAGACGATAACAGTGAAGTCTCACTCCCCGCACCGACCGATGGCCAGCCCCACCGCGTCCGCGCGAGCCTGACTAAGGACGGCAAACTACACCTGCAGTTGGACGACCAACCAGAAGTGGTAATTCAAGGCACTGGTCTCATCAGCAAGCAGCCCGCTGAGGATTTCAGCGTCGGGCACGATGCCGCCAACCCAGCCGCGAAATACTCGCAGCCGGAGCCCTTCCGCGGAACCTTGGCGGACCTGACTATCCGTTAAAAACCTTGCTAACGGCGGCGTAAGAAACGGTCGCCAGCGGGAGCAATCTCCCGGGCACCATGATCACCGAGCCCCTTCCTATTCCTCGACCGACTAAAAAACTTTTGACCCCTATGCGCATACTAAGCACCTCCCTACTCATCCTGCTGGCCAGCGTCCTCGGCGCCGCCGATGCCACCCTGCCAAACTGGCCGAACCATGGCACGATCTTCCTCCTGACGGACCGCACCGGTGTCGACCTGCCCGCCACGGAAAGCGTGACCGACTTCCCCCTGCTCGTCCGCCTACAGGGCGATTGGTTCCCATTCGCCCAAGCCAAACCGAACGGGGAAGACCTCCGCTTCACCGATGACCAAGGCCAGGTGTTGCCGCATCAAATCGAAGCATGGGATCCCGTTGCTAGCACGGCAGCCATCTGGGTGCGTATCCCTAAAATCATCGGGCAGCAGCGCCAACCCTTGCACGTCCACTGGGGCAAAGCCGACGCCCCGGACGTTTCTGACGGGGCCAAGGTCTTTAACGAAAGCAACGACTACCTGACCGTCTGGCACCTCGGCGAGACCCCGCTGGATGCGACGGGGCGCCTCACGGCGAAGGATACTGGTACCTCTGCAGTGGTGGGCATGATCGGCGCCGCCCGCCACTTCCCCGGCAAGGCTGGCCTGTTCGTGGGCGACAAGATCACCGGCCTTCCTACGGGCTCGCAGCCACATACGACCGAGGCGTGGTTCCGCCCCGAGCAGGCCAACGGCAACGTCTTGGCCTGGGGCAATGAGCAGGGGCAGGGCAAGGTGGTCATGCACTACCGCAGCCCCTCGCACGTGAAGATGGAAGGCTACTTCTCTGATGCCGACGTCCAAAGTACGCCGTTCCCAGCGGGGGAGTGGGTGCACGTCGTTCACACCTACACGCTTGGTGACTCCAAGGTCTACATCAACGGCGAGCTGGCTAACGCCGCCAAGGGACGCTCGACCCCGCTAAACATCCGCACCCCTGCCCGCTTCTGGATTGGCGGCTGGTACCATAACTACAACTTCGTCGGCGCTATCGACGAGGTGCGTCTCTCGCGCGTCGCGCGGTCCGCTGCGTGGGTCAAACTCAGCTACGCCAACCAAGGAACCCGCCAGAGCCTGCACGGCCTCCTCGTCGCCCCCGGCAAGGGTGAAGTCACGCTGACACCCGCCACGGCCGAAATCGCCGAAGGCGGACGCCTGCCCTTCTCTTTAGTCGCACCTGGGGCCCAGAAGGTGACCTGGCTTGTCGTCCGCGATGGCCGTGAGCAAGTCATTGCCATGGATCGGTTCCGCTTCGAATTAGTCGCTGGCCGGACGCAAGGCGATGCCACCGTCAAGGTGATTGCCCGCGTGGTCACGGCGGACGGCACAGTCGACCGCATCGCCACAGCCTCCATCCGCGAGGCCATTCCCGAGCCCAAGGTCCACCTGCAAGCGCCCACGGGCTGGGATGGCCGAAGCCCGCTGGATATCACGGTGATCGCCGATAACCAAGCCGCCCTGACCAAAGCCGGCGCCGGAGCGCTCACCGTCCGCTGGCAGGCCGATAGTTTCGCGGTAACCCAAGAAGCCCGTGGCGCGACCTTACACCTGAAGCGGGCGCAACGGAGCGGCCTCCTGACGGTCACGGCCACCGTCGATAACGGCGGCATCTCAACGATCGCCAGCGCGACAATCGACGTTCGAGAGCCGACGAAGGAGGCGTGGACGACCCGTGCCGCCGACCCCGACGAAAAACCAGCCGACCACCAATTCTACGCCCGGGATGACCGCGGCGAAGGCACCTTACACTGCAATGGCCAGCTCGATCGACCGGGTGCAAAGCTCACCCTCACCGTGACCGTCGACGGCAAGCCCTACGCACAGACGACACCCACCCTCGTCGGCGATCGCTACACCAGTGCGGTCCGACTGAAATCCGGCCTCGTGCGTTACCGTGCCGTCCTGACCTCCGAACTCGACGGGCAGAAGGCGATCCTGCACACCGCCGACGACTTGGTCTGCGGAGATGCCTTCATCATCATCGGCCAGTCGAACGCGGTGTCGACGGACTGGGGCAAAGGGGAAGGCACTTACCAAAGCGAGTGGCTCCGGTCCTTCGGCAGCATGTCGGGCAGCCCGCAAGGCCTGCGTCTCTGGGGACCAGCAGTGCATCGCAACCACCAAGGCGGCGCGTTGACAATCGGGTACTGGGGCATGGAACTCGGCCAACGCATCATCGAGCAACAAAAAGTACCCGTCTGCTTCATCAACGGTGCAGTCGGCGGTACCCGCATCGACCAACACCAGCGGAACACCGTCAACCCGACCGACATGACCACAATCTACGGCCGCCTGCTCTGGCGCGTCCGCGAGGCTAAACTGACCCACGGGATTCGCGGTATCTTCTGGCACCAGGGCGAGAACGACCAAGGTGCGGACGGCCCCACCGGTGGTTATGGTTACGAACTTTACCGGGAATTCTTCCACCGGATGGCGGGCAACTGGAAGTCAGACTACCCTAACGTGCAGGTCTACCACTTGTTCCAGATTTGGCCAAAGTCCTGCTCGATGGGCGTCAATGGTTCCGACAACTACCTCCGTGAAGTGCAACGCCGCCTGCCAGAGGATTTCGCACGCATGACGATTCAATCGACGCTGGGCATCGATCCGCCCGGGGGTTGCCACTTCCCGCCGGCCGGCTACGCCGAGATGGCCCGTCAACTCTACCCAGTCGTGGCCCGTGAGCACTATGGCTTCCAGCCGGACGGGCCCGTGACAGCAGCCAACCTGCGCACCCTCAAAAGCAATGCGGCTCAGAACACACTGACGTTGACCTTCGACCAGCCGATTGAGTGGGACGATGCCCTCTGCGGTCAGTTCAGCGTCGACGGCATCACCGGCGTCGTCACGGGCGGTAAAGTCGCGGGGAACGTCCTCACGCTAAGCCTCAAGACGCCGGGTGGCCGCACCTTGACCTACCTCGACAGTAAAAATTGGAGTCAGAAGACCTTGCTGCGCGGCACGAACGGACTCGCCGCCCTGACCTTCTGCGCCGTACCCATCACCCCCTGACCTTCATCCCACGCAACGCACTCTACCGTCGCCCGCTGACCCACCACCCCAATGCGCCTCCCGTACCTTCTCGTCCTAGCCCTAATCGTCGCCGCGTGTACCAACGCCGTCCATGCGGTCGACGGCCCCCGCAAACCGAACTTCGTGTACGTGTTGACCGATGACCAACGCTGGGACGCCCTCGGCGTGGTGCAACGGGAACAAGGCGAGAAAGGCCGCTTCCCGTGGCTCAAGACGCCGAACCTGGATCGAATCGCCGCCGAGGGTATTCGCTTCCGCAATGCCTTCGTGGTGAATTCCCTCTGCGCCCCGTCGCGAGCCTCGCTCGTCACGGGACAGTACGGACACATTAACGGCGTCACCAACAACCATACCCCCCACCCCGCAGGAAATATCTCGGTCGCCGCCCTACTCCAACCAGCCGGCTACGTCTCGGGCTACTTCGGTAAGTGGCACCACGGCAACCAGTCCGGCAAACGCCCGGGCTTCGACACCTCCGCGAGCTTCGTCGGCCAGGGCCGGTATTTCGACTGCTCAATTGAGGTGGACGGCGTCAAGACCCCGAGCAAGGGCTTCGTCGACGATGTGACGACCGAGTATGCGGCGAACTTCATCAAGGCCAACAAGGACAAACCGTTCCTGATGATCCTGGGCCTTAAGACCTGCCACGGCCCCTTCACCCCTCCGCCTCGGAATGAAAAGGACTACGATGGGGCGATGGCACGCTCCGTGCCCAATTACGGCATCCCGGCCATCTACGCCAAGGTCGGACCGAACGGACCCAAGGGCAAGGCTACCGATGCCAAGGAAGTGAGCACCAACCTCGGCATGTTCCGCGGCATCAACTCCGTCGACGACAACGTGGGTAAATTGCTGAAGATACTCGATGAGCTCAAACTGACTGAGGACACGGTCTTTGTCTTCTCGAGCGATAACGGCTTCTACCTCGGCGAACATAACCTGGGCGACAAACGCACCGCCTATGAGGAATCCATGCGTATCCCGATGCTCGTTCGCTACCCGCGGGGAGTGAAGGCCGGCCGAATCGAAGACCGTATGGTACTGAACATCGACCCAGCCGCGACCTTTCTTGACCTCGCCGGCCAGCCGGCCTCTGCCGCGATGCACGGACGCAGTTGGAAGCCGCTCCTGGAAGAGAAGCTCACCGACTGGCGAGATAGCTTCTTCTACTGCTACTTCTACGAAAAGACCTCCGGCTCCCCGATGACGACCGCCGTCCGTACCGCCGACGCCAAGCTGATTAAGTATCCAGGCCACGACGAGTGGACCGAAGTCTTCGACCTCAAGGCCGACCCCTACGAAACCAGAAATCTGGCCGCCGACCCGGCCGCCGCGGATCTCCGCCGAAAACTGGAAGCGGAGTACGACAAACAGGCCAAAGCCATCGACTTCAAGATACCCACCTTCGCCGACCAACCCGCGCCCGCAGGCACCGAAGCCCCAAAGAAGAAGGCCGGCAAAAAGGGCGCTAAATAAAAAACCTGTTACTTCCATGAAGACGCTCCTCCCCCTCCTCCTCGCCTTCCTTCTTCCGATCGCGGCCGCCGCCGAAGATCCTAAGGTAGCCGCGCTGACTGCGGTCGACGACGCCCGGGTGGCGGCGATGCTGAAGCCGAGCAAGGCCACCCTCGACACCGTCCTCTCCGACGACCTCCGGTACGCGCACTCCAACGGCAAGGTCGATACCAAGGCCTCCCTGACCGGCTCCCTCCTTGGCGGCGAAGCCAAATACGTGAGCTACAAGTACAGCGAGCGGTCCTTCAAATTCCCCGCCCCAGACGTCGCACTCATGGCCGGCCGGCTTGAAGTCCAGGCCGTTGTGGACGGAGTCAGCATGACCACGGGCATCAGTTATCTCGCCGTCTGGCGCCTCGAAAAGGGCCAGTGGAAGTTCCTCGCCTGGCAGTCCTGCAAGATTCCGCCGGCGACACCGGCTAAGTAAGACCTGACAGGGGATTGGGGATTGGGGATTGGGGATTGGCGGCCAGCGTGAACGTACTAGAAGTCTCTTTACCCCATGCTCCCCACCCTCGCTGCCCTCTGCCTAGGCGCCGCTACAGCCTTGGCGCTCGATTACCCACACCCGCC
>Ga0209617_10001603_pt1 | contig 10559 bp, 11 predicted proteins | sample LakEriepJuly2011_2_FD_187459 | JGI IMG/M metagenome (GOLD analysis project Ga0209617, IMG submission 187459) | Freshwater microbial communities from dead zone in Lake Erie, Canada - CCB epilimnion July 2011 (SPAdes) (version 2) | ecosystem: Environmental > Aquatic > Freshwater > Lentic >... | reverse complement strand
CCGATAACGGCCCGGAATTCACTTCCAAAGAATTTGAGTGGTGGTGCAAAGAACAAGAAATTGAAATTCAATTTATCCAACCCGGTAGGCCTATGCAGAGGGTTAAATCGAAAGGTTTAACAGAGTCTACCGCGAAGCCATTCTCGATGCTTACCTCTTTACCGATATCCGCGAAGTACGAGCCCTGACAAAAGAATTGATGGAAGAATACAACCAAGGACGACCCCATGAAGCCCTACAAAACCAAACACCGTCCCAACGCAAACAACAAATCTTATCCCTAACTTAACACTTTAAAGCTGTCTGGAAAAAGGGGTACGTACAATTAATCTAATTTGGTGCTTCGTTTTAAATATGAAATATACGATAAACATATAATATGGAAATAGATTTAATTGCAGGGGCGCGCCCGAATTTCGTAAAAATTGCGCCTATCATATATGCCATAAATGAGGCAAAAGAAATGGGCGAAATAATTTTGTTCAGGCTCATTCATACAGGTCAGCATTATGATAAAAACATGTCTGATAGTTTTTTTGAACAATTGGGCATACCTGATCCAGTTGTCAATTTAAATGCTGGTGGTGGATCTCAAGCCGAGCAAACTGCGGCCATCATGATAGGCTATGAAAAGCTTCTGATCAATAAAAAACCAAATTTGTGTTTGGTGGTTGGGGATGTAACTTCGACCATGGCTTGTGCAATAGTTGCCCAAAAATTTCATGTTCCTGTGGCCCATGTTGAGGCTGGGATTAGGTCTGGTGATTGGACGATGCCTGAGGAAATCAATAGGTTGGTTACAGATTCCATTACGAATTACTTCTTTACTACATCAAAAGTTGCCAATGATAACTTGATGAAGTCTGGTGTTGAAGAGGAGAGGATATTTTTTGTTGGAAATACTATGATAGATACGCTTCTTAAACACCAGAATAATTTTAGAAGGCCAATATTTTGGGATGAATTTAAACTTTCAGAAGCGTCTTATTTAGTACTTACGTTACATAGGCCTGCGAATGTCGATGAAGAAGATAAATTGAAGGCGCTCATTGATGAAATCATCCTAAACTCATTTGATTTGCCAATTATATTCCCTGTCCATCCAAGAACTAGGAGAATAATCCAAAATCTCGGCATCATGAATGAACGGCTTCACATGATTGAGCCGTTAGGTTACTTGGAGTTTAATTATTTAGTAGAGCGTGCAAAATGTGTAATCACCGATTCTGGAGGTATTACAGAAGAAGCCACGGTTTTAGGGGTTCCATGCATGACTTTAAGAGATAATACCGAAAGACCAGAAACTGTATTTATAGGAACAAATGAATTAATTGGCACCCATCCAAAGGCAATAGCGCCAGCGATGAAAATACTTTTTTCAGGCAAATGGAAAAAGGGAGGCATCCCTGAACTTTGGGATGGTAATACAGGAAAACGAATTGTGCAGACGATAATAGAAAAGTTACTTGATTAAGAAAACCCTACTTCTTTATCATACGCTCAAGCATTTAAAGCTAAAGCAATTTTTGTGGAGAGGGTTGTTGTTTTTTCCACGGTTTATAAAGCAGGCAAATATATGTCCTGAATCTCTCAAGTTAGAAAGGGAGAATCTTTTTTTTTTGATTAAAACCAAAAGAACGAATGATTATGATGCATTTGTTTTCTTGAATGAGGAGCATGTATTAAGCGAAATCGGCTGGGAACCAGAATGTGTTTCTCAATTATGGCTATATAACTTACATTATTTTGATTGCCTTGCACAACAGCAAAGTCGAGACTCGTTACCTCAGGTTCAGAATTTAATTTCTGACTGGATTAATAAAAACCCGTGGGGGATAGGTACAGGTTGGGATCCATATCCCATCTCTATACGGGCAATAAATTGGATAAAATATAAGTTACAAGGCTTTGAATTGCCCAATGGAGCTGATTTAAGTCTATGGAATCAATTACGATGGCTTGAGAACTGGCCTGAGTATCATCTATTGGGAAATCATTTATTTGTAAATGCTAAAGCTTTGTTTTACGGAGCTGCTTTTTTTAAACTGACTGAAGACTCGAAGATTTATAAGAGAGCTCTTAAGATCATCAATGAAGAGCTTGACGAACAATTCTTAGAAGACGGAGGTCATTTTGAGTTAAGCCCAATGTACCATGCACTTGCAATGGAAGACTTGCTTGATCTTCTACACATTGCGAAATATTTGCCTTCAAGTTTTCCAAGTAAAAAGATTCAGCAAAAATTAGTTAAGGGTATGAGTTGGCTGCAGTCTTTTACTTACCGAAATGGTGAATTTGCACATTTTAATGATTGTGCAAATGGAATAGCACCAACCTTGGAAGCTTTAAAAGAATATTGTAGGTTTTTAAATATTTCATTGAAATTGGATGATTCCCCAATTCAAGTGAAGAATTATACTGATTCTGGTTTTTTTATTAAAAGGGATGAATTTTGGCACCTGATTTGCGATGTTGGCATGGTTGGTCCTGCATATCTGCCAGGTCATGCGCATGCTGATACTTTATCATTTGAGTTAGCCGTGAAAGGAATTCGATTGGTTGTGAATTCAGGCACAAGTGTTTATGGTACTTCACCTGAAAGGAATCGACAAAGAGGGACTGCGGCACACTCTACAATTGAAGTAAACCGAATGAATTCCTCTCAAGTGTGGTCGGGATTTAGGGTGGCCAAGAGGGCCACCCCTTTTAACATTGAATTTCAAGAACATGAGCATTTTTGTGAATTTGGTGCGTCACATGATGGTTATGTAACTCAGGGTTTAAAAGTGTTTCATAAAAGAAGATGGCTTTGCAGCCGCAATTACTTGGAAATAGTAGATGAGCTTGAAGGGCGAAAATCACACGCGGTAGCACGATTTTTTATTCATCCTAATGTACAAGTTGTAAAATCTCATAATGGGTATTTATTTAGCCTAAATGAAATCCTTTTTTGTAAAATGACGTTAAAACAAGCGCATGATTCAGAGGTCTTCAACACAACTTATCATGATGGTTTTGGCGTCTCCGTGCCAAATAAGTGTGTTGTTATTAAGCTCTTGGCGCCCGACAACTTGATTACAAAATGGGAAATTTTATGAAACAGAAACGTATTGTATATTTGACATTTTATTTCCGGCCAGATTTGTGTGCAGGGTCCTTCAGAAACACACCTCTTTTGGAAGAGTTAGCAAAATTGGCAAAAGAGAACAATGCGATAGTGGAAGTTTACACAACATTGCCGAACAGATATAGTACTTATAATGTTGAAGCGTTAGAATTTGAGCAACTTGACAATGTAAATATTTATCGCATAAAGTTACCGCTTCATAAAAGTGGGATGGCAGATCAGATCAAGTCATTTTGGCATTATTATTTAGAAGTGAACGGGATGAATAATGGCAAATCGGCTGATTTAGTATTTGCTTCAAGCAGTAGACTATTCACAGCATATCTTGGATTAGGATTAGCCAAGAAGTTCAAATCTGTTCTGTACCTAGATATACGAGATATTTTCGTAGATACTATTTCTGATGTAATTGACAATAGGGCAATTCGCTTTGTTATGCTCCCAATTCTCAAATTAATAGAAAAGCGGATATTTAATTATGCCATGCATATTAACCTTATATCAGAGGGCTTTCGTGATTATTTTCAAAAGTTCAAATGTGCCAACTATTCATATTTTACCAATGGTATTGATCCAGAGTTTGTTGAAATTTCCAATTTTGAAGGCCCGGTAGTTACCAATAGGATTAAGCGAATAGTCTATGCTGGGAATTTGGGTGAAGGACAGGGTTTACACAAAATTGTGCCGCAAGCTGCATTGGCTTTAAAAGATGAATTTGAGTTTTTAATAATTGGTGATGGTGGGGCAAAGCATAAATTGTTAAAGGCAGTAGAAGAGCTTCAGGTTTCAAATGTTACTTTCGAGCCGCCCATGAATCGGGAAAAACTAATTGAAAAGTACAGAGCAGCAGATTTCCTTTTTATGCATCTCAATGATTTTGATGCATTTAAAAAAGTTTTACCTTCTAAGATTTTCGAGCTAGCAGCTTTTGATAAACCAATTATAGCAGGGGTAGGGGGGTATGCGGCCAAATTTGTAAAAGAAAACGTGTCAAATACCCTGCTCTTTGAACCGACCGACCACCATACTATCGTGACCTTATTAAAGGAATACACCTACAAAAGAGAAGTGAGAACAGAGTTTGTAAACAACTATAAACGAAAAGCCATAAATGAGGCTATGGCAGAATCTATAATTTCTTATTTGTGAACCAGGTTTTAATTTCTGGAGTAAGTGGATTTGCAGGTACTAATTTAGTTAAGCACCTTTCCCTTCAGGGGATTAAGTCAATCGCTCTGATACGCAATCCAAAAGTTGGTGAAATGGGTTGGCAAAGCGAACTCGACTTTTCGAGTGAAATAGGCACTGTTGTACATTTAGCCGGTAAAGCGCATGATTTAAAGAATGTAACAGGTTTGGATGAATACTTTTATGTTAATACGGAACTTACAAAACGGTTATTTAAGGCATTCCTAAATTCTAACGCACATACTTTTATTCATGTTAGTAGTGTAAAAGCCATAGCCGATAAGGTAGACGGGAATGTGTTATCAGAAGCCGATTCTCCTAAGCCACGCACACCCTATGGAGAAAGCAAATTGGCTGCTGAAAAATATTTGCTAGCGCAATCGCTTCCAGCTTCTAAAAGGCTATTTATTCTAAGGCCTTGCATGATTCATGGCCCGGGTAATAAGGGCAATCTGAATTTACTTTACAAACTTGTTAAAAAAGGAATTCCTTGGCTCCTAGGTGCATTTGAGAATAAACGTTCTTTTTTATCGGTTGATAATTTTTGTTTTGTCATTGATGAAATTCTGGAAGGAAACCTACCGCCAGGGATATATAATTTGGCTGATTCGGAGCCTTTAGCTACCAATGATGTCATTCGCTTGATTGCAGAGGGTATGGGTAAAAACGCAGCTATATGGCCCATCCCCAAAGGCTTAATGAAGGTATTTGCAAAAATAGGTGATACTTTTGGCCTGCCGCTCAATACGGAACGTCTGCAAAAACTTACTGAAAATTACGTGGTAAGCAACACGAAATTATTGGAAGCTTTGGGCAAACCCTTACCTGTAGATGCTCCCTTAGGGATGATGAAAACGATAAAGTCTTTTGAAAACAGTTAACATGGTTTATTTAACAGTTACTGCCCACCCCGACGATGAAATTTTAGGTTTTGGGGGCAGCACAGCGGTGCTTACGTCCAAGGGCCATCAGGTACATAACCTCATCTTGTCGGGTGATGTAGAAGCGCGTAGGCACCGGCCCGATGCGGAAGCCCTGAAGGCACACACCCATCATGCGCAGCAAATTGTTGGTGCCGAAGCCCCAATCCTTGGGCCATTTCCAAATATCAAATTCAACAGCATACCGCATCTGGAGCTCGTACAGTTTATAGAAAAGTACATGGAAGAATTACAGCCCGACGTAGTCATTACCCACCATCCTTACGATTTAAATAACGACCATTATCACACGAGTAAAGCGTGTCAGGCGGCGGTTCGCCTTTTTCAGCGCAAACCGGTGAAGCCGCTCCAAGCTTTGTATTTTATGGAAGTGCCTTCGAGCACCGACTGGGCCTTTCCGGTCGACGGGCAGCAGTTTCGCCCGGATACCTTTATTGAAATTGGAGAACAAGGATTAGCCAAAAAAATCGAGGCATTGTATGCCTATGAAGGCGTGATGCGCCCTTATCCGCATCCACGTTCCGATGAAGCCATTCGGGCATTGGCGGTTTTGCGTGGAAGTCAGGTGGGACGCAACATGTGTGAAGGCTTCCAAACGGCTATGAACGTTATAGAACCATGAAAATCTACCCGCACATCAAACGGCTAGGCGATATTTTACTCGCCATTTTGTTGTTATTGCTGCTGTTGCCGATTTACATCTTGTTTGCCTTGATTATACGACTGCAGGATGGGGGGTCGGCTATTTTCAAACAAAAGCGTGTGGGCCGAAATGGACAAGAATTTCTTTTTTTCAAGTTCAGGAGCATGCCCATAAGCACGCCCAATGTAGAGTCGCGCGATACCCAAAAGCTGCAAATTACGCCTTTTGGCAAATTCATCCGCCGCACCAACCTCGACGAATTGCCACAGTTCTATAATGTTTTGAAAGGTGATATGAGCTTCATTGGGCCACGGCCACCTATTCCCTCCCAAAAAAAACTGATTGAAATGCGCCGTGCGAACGGAGCACTCGCCCTACAACCCGGACTCACCGGTTGGGCCCAGGTGAATGCCTATGACGGCATGCCCCCAGAGCAAAAAGCCGCCTTCGATGGCGAATACGCCCAACGCCTATCCGTCGGCATGGATTTGTTGATTTTAGTAAAGACAGCGGTCTACTTCACCAAAAAACCCCCCACCTACTAATAACCATCAATCTTAAATCTTATATCATCAATCTTAAATCTTAAATCCTAAATCATGCGAATAGCATTTTGCACATGCGTCCAAATCGGTCTTTCCTGCATCGAAGCCGTTACCGCCGATGGAGGAAAGTTCCACCTATTACTTAGTTTACATGACCATAAATCAAAGAAGAAATCGGGGCGCATCTATTTGGATGAGATTGCAGTATCAACCAATACGCCATTATATAAATTGAACCACATCAATGATGCAGATGTGACAGAAGCATTAAAAGCACATCAAATTGATTGGTTATTCATCATTGGTTGGTCGCAAATTGCTTCGCCTGAAATCATACAAGTACCCAAAAAAGGCATCATAGGGGCACATCCCACTTTATTGCCCGAAGGCCGTGGTCGTGCTGCGGTACCTTGGGCCATCATAAAGGGGCTGGATAAAACAGGAGTGACCTTTTTTAAGATGGACGAGGGGGTAGATACCGGCCCAATTTTAGACCAGTTTGAAATACGCTTGAGTCCTTCTGAAACTGCCACGGAGCTTTATGCGAAAGTCAACGAAGCACATGTACAGCTCATGCGACAAATCTGGCCAAAACTGCAAGCGGATAGCATTGTAGGTCAGGTGCAGGACGAAAGTCGTGCTTCTTATTGGGAAGGCCGTACCCCTGCGGATGGGGAGCTTTATTCCGGAATGGAAGTAGCGGAGGTTGACAGGCTTGTACGTGCAACAACACATCCGTATCCGGGGGCATTCATCACCGAAAACGACCAGAAATGCATTATTTGGTCGGGTTTGCCGGGTAAACATCAAGGAAAGGTTATTGAATTTGCAGATGGGCCTTACACAGCTATCGAGTTTGAGTATGCCTGAGTTGTTGTTACACGGTTTCGGTGGTCATGGCCAGGTAATTCAAACAGCATTACCCGAAACGTGGCAGTTGGTGGGGTTTTTCGATCCAAAACTACCCGTCGATTGGGCAGGCGATATCCCCTACTTGGGTTCATACGACCCGCAAGTATTGCCGGGTTTGCCGATCCTCATCAGCATTGGAGACAATGCTTTGCGTGAAAAAATCGCAGCCAATACCCGACATCACTTTGCCACCTTAATCAGTCCACATGCCTTTTGTGCGCTAAAGGTCCCAATTGGTGAAGGTTCGGTCATCTTACAAAAAGCTGCAGTGCAAGCACGCGCTTCCATAGGCAGGCATGTGATCATCAATGCGGGTGCTGTAGTCGATCATGATGCCGAAGTAGGTGATTTTGTACACATTGGGCCAGGTGCGGTAGTTGCATCACTTTGTAAAATTGGCAAAGCGGCCTTTATTGGCGCCGGAGCCGTGGTGCCCAATAAAAGTGTGGTGCCTGCTGGAACTGTCGTAGCTCCTGGTGCCACTTTTCAATTTCTAACCTAACGGCCTTTGACCAGCTTAGCCGAACGTTTGGCCGAAAGTTTGGGAGCAAAGGCAGGAAAATTGCCGGGTACTGATGTGCCAGCCGTTTTACTACATGGCCAATGGGTAAGTTTACCGCACCTGTCGTATGGGAAATGGCCGCCACATCCATATATAAATGAGCCGGCGCCAAGCTTTGGATCTGACTTAAGTTGGCATTGGCGAGGCACAAACGATAGCATCAAAAACCCCTACAAGCTAACATCCTGGTTGTATTTAAAGCCGGAATGCAGTTTCTCAGGGGCGCTTCAAAAGAAAATCAAACGCGCAAAGCAACAAGCATTCAGTTGTAAAGCAGGTGGGCTTGAACTGCTCAACGAATTTTGGCCGGTTTATGCGCACCACATCCACCGCTTGGGAAGTTTACCCTTACCCAAGCGGTTTTTTCGTGTTTTGTTGGAAGGTTTCGACGAAGGAAAAGCAGAAATTATACTGCTCTACCAGCAGGGCCAGGTAAGGGGCGCTGCGTGCAATTTATTTGTTTCTGGTTTTTACGAGAATGCCTGGTTTGCCACACAACAAAGCGTGCAAAACAAAGGGGTTAGTTATTTCATGCATGATTTTATGATTCAACGCGCACAACATTTAGGCGCCGAAATATATAGTTTTGGCAGAAGTACCCCACATAGTGGCGTTCACCAATTCAAACGGCAATGGGGAACCACCGATATCCCTTTGGCTTGGTATGAAAATGGTGGCTTGATTGCTGAGAATCCGTACCTCTTACGTCCGTTAGGTAAGCTGCTCAAGTACATGCCCTTCCCTTTGGTAGCCCATTTGGGCAATTGGGCCTTTAAGCGCATTTATTGAATACAATGGCAAAATCGGCTACACTCCACTTATTAACTTTCGACCTTGAAGAATGGTTTTACATCTATTCTTATCAACCGCACTTCAATGCAACCGTGCAATGGGAGCAGCAAACATGGCGCGCGGGACCGATCATCGAACGTTTGTTGGGAGTGTTGGCCAAGTACAAGGCTACGGCTACCTTTTTTTGCATGGGAGAATTTGCACGTAAATATCCCGACTTAATCAAGTGCATAGCAGCAGCAGGGCATGAAATAGGTGCCCATTCTGATCAACATCAATACGCCCGTTTCCAAGATATGCAGCTGTTTGAGGCCGATTTAATGCAAAACATCAGCACGCTGAAAAGCCTAACAAACAAGACTATCTTAAGTTACCGAACCCCGGCTTACAGTGTCGATACCCTACAAAGTAAATATCAAACGATATTAGCGCAACAGGGCATTTTATTCGACAGCTCTATGAAAGCCGGGTTTTTTAGCGTGGTCGGTAAGCTTCCCAACCAGCCTTTTAGCATCGGTCAACAATCGGAGCGGTATTTTTTTCCGGTGAGCACCTTTAAATACCTATCAAAATGGCCTTATGGTGGCAGTGGTTTTTTCCGCTTAATGCCACAATGGCTGATGAATCAGCAATTGAATCGTCCGGGCTACCACATGCTTTATTTCCATCCGCGCGATTTTGACCCGGCCATGTACCATCTCCCCAAACAGCCCTGGCTGCGATGGAAGTATGGCATGGGTACCAAAGCGATGTTCGGCAGGCTCGAATCCATGCTGCAACGCTACCCCATGTACAGCATCGAAAAAGGCATGCAAACACCAGCCTTCCAGCAACTTGTCCTAACCCGACTTATAGCTTAAACCCACCTACCTTCACCATCATTAAACCCCTCATAAATCCTAAATCGCCTCTCCTCTCTTCTCCGTGCCCTCAGTGTCCTCCGTGTTTAACTTCATTTCCCGCCTCCGCCTCGGCACCTCCGCTTTGCTTTTCGAAATCGGCCTCTTCATGCTCATCACCTACGGTTTCCATGAATTGTGGTGGTTTTTTGCTAAGGAAATAAAGTCATTCGTATTTATTCAAATGAGTGCCGACAATTTGGCTGAGCAGGTGTATCATGCAAGCTTTTGGCTGAATAAGCATGTTTTTGGCCTTCAAATGACGGAGGAAGGGTGGAATGTGATGCGATTTGCCAACAACAAAGCCTTATTGGTTGCCGAAAGCTGTTCGGGCCTCAAGCAGTTTTTTCAGGTTTTGGTGTTATTCGTACTCTATCCCGGCCCTTGGCGTAAAAAACTATGGTACATCCCCTTGGGTTTTGTTACCATTCATATTACGAATGTAGTTCGGGTAGTTTTTTTATCCCTCTGGATGGCCCACGATGTGCCTTATTGGGATTTTGCCCACGATTGGATCATGCGACCCATGTACTACATCGTTATTTTTGCCCTCTGGTATGTGTGGTATGAATATTTTTATAAACAACGCCTAAAATTGAACTGAAATCCTATAAAAACACCTATTAAGAAGAAAAATTACAGCAAAAACAATATATTAAAATAGGTTTTTTTAATAAGTTTAAATTAAGTTCAGACCATAAAAATGCATCAAAATCATGCCTTATAAAGTTTCACTTTATTTTTTGTTCATGTAAGCGAAAATTACCTCAGTTACTTATTATGATTGAGAATCTTTTAATAGCCATCAAAAAATACCTTTAACTAATTAAAAAGATATTTTAATATCAAATGTGCTGTCAGTATTTTTTAAAAATTGCGGCAACACCCAAACTAATCCGAAATTTGCAAACATTGAATGAATTAATTTTATTCATTTCCTAAAACCTTGC
>Ga0209617_10001601_pt1 | contig 10574 bp, 10 predicted proteins | sample LakEriepJuly2011_2_FD_187459 | JGI IMG/M metagenome (GOLD analysis project Ga0209617, IMG submission 187459) | Freshwater microbial communities from dead zone in Lake Erie, Canada - CCB epilimnion July 2011 (SPAdes) (version 2) | ecosystem: Environmental > Aquatic > Freshwater > Lentic >... | reverse complement strand
CGTTGGCTGCAGAAATGGGCCGCAAGGCAGAACAAAGATATTGGGAACTTTTTACAGCGGACAAGATGGTTGCATCCTATGTGGATTTGTACCGAGAGTTGGTAAGCAATGAGAAGCGATAAAGTAATATTCAAAGACAAGAAACTTATCGATTCTTCTCTTGGTTCTTGCTGAAATACTAAATATCAAATGACTGACCAAAAAATCTACGTAGCAGGTCACCGCGGTATGGTGGGTTCAGCCATTTTTCGCCAGTTGCTTTTGCAAGGCATCGCGCCAAGCCAAATCATCACGCGTACACATGCCGAGTTAGACCTGACCAATCAATTAGCCGTTAGGCAGTTTTTTGAGATCGAAAAACCCACGCAGGTTTATATGGCTGCCGCAAAAGTAGGCGGTATTCATGCCAATAACACCTACCCAGCAGACTTCATCTATGACAATCTATTGGTTCAAGTCAATGTCATTGACGCTGCATTTAAAAACGGCGTATATAAGCTGTTGTTCCTTGGCTCCAGCTGCATTTACCCTCGCTTAGCGCCGCAACCCATGCGAGAGGATGCATTGCTTACAGGTCAGTTAGAGCCCACTAACGAGCCCTACGCCATCGCAAAGATTGCAGGTATCAAATTATGTGAAAGCTATAACCGCCAGTACGGTGTAAGCCATGGCGTGGACTACCGTAGCGTCATGCCTACAAACCTTTATGGGCCAGGGGACAACTACCACCCTGAAAATAGTCATGTCATTCCAGCACTCATACGCCGCTTTCACGAGGCCAAGTTGACCAATACGCCCAGCGTATCAATTTGGGGGACAGGTACACCAAGGCGTGAGTTCCTGTATGTGGAAGACTTAGCTGCTGCTTGTGTACACGTTATGCTTCTACCCAAGGCCTTGTACGACGCACATACAACTCCTATGCAAAGCCACATCAATGTGGGCAGTGGCTCTGATGTCACCATCGCTGAAGTTGCAACAAGCATTGCCCACACAGTTGGCTATAAAGGGGACATTGAGTTCGATACCTCCAAGCTCGATGGCGCACCTCGCAAGTGGATGGACAGCTCGGTTTTGAATGCACTAGGGTGGCAGCCTAAGATTGATTTACGGCAAGGTTTATCTGCGACGTATCAAGATTTCATGAGCAAATATTGAAATTCAGATCTAACTTCGCTGGAGACCTTGTGGCTGCCATTGGCTTACAGGGCCGCGTGCGCGAGATGGCTCAAACCGACTTGAACTCAGCCCAGCGCGATGAGTTGATCAAGAGCCATGGTTACAAATCCATGGATCACAACGAATAAAGCATGGCACTCATTCCTGCATTTATCCGGCGCAGGATCGAACATCGCCCCAACCTTCTGAAGATCGTCGACAACATTGGCTGGTTGTTCTTCGACAAAATACTACGTATGGGTGTGGGTCTGTTGATTGGCGTTTGGATTGCCAGATACTTGGGTCCAGAACAGTTCGGACTCTTGAATTTCACTGCCGCACTGATAGGCCTTTTTGGTGCGCTTGCCGCCATGGGGTTACAGGGCATAGTCGTTCGCGATATCGTTCAAAATCCGGCGTGCCGCGAAGACACCTTGGGCTCAGCTGCACTGCTTCAGTTGCTCGGCGGCGCAGCTGCCTACACCCTTTTGCTTGCAACTGTCTTTTACTTGCGGCCGCAAGATGTTTTGTCACAGCTTGTGGCGGCTATCCTCGGAGCGGTAGTGTTGCTCAAAGCTTTTGAGGTGGCGGGCTATTGGTTCGAATCCCAGGTGCAATCGAAATACACCGTCTGGGTGCAAAACGCAGCCTTCTTGATTTTTGCAGGCATCAAAGCAGTTCTTATCCTCACTGGTGCTTCACTCATCAGCTTCGTATGGGCCATGCTTGCAGAAGCGTTTGTCGTGGCTCTGGCCATGACGCTGGCTCTTAACCGATTTGGTCCGCCGCTGTCTAGCCTGCGTATCAGTTATCGTCGGTGCTGCGCTCTTCTAAAAGCCGGCTGGCCGTTGATGCTCTCGAGCATCGCCGTCATGATTTACATGAAAATCGATCAAATCATGATTGGACAAATGCTGGGTAATGACGCCGTAGGCATCTACAGCGCAGCTGCGCGTATCAGCGAAATTTGGTACTTTATCGCGACGGCTGTTGCAGCCTCAGTACTGCCTGCCATTCTCGAGGCCAAGAAAAACAATGAGGCGCAGTATCGGCAGCGGCTGCAAGCGCTTTTCGATCTGATGACCTGGATTGCAATCATTGTTGCATTGCCAGTTACTTTTTTTGCCACGCCCTTGGTGACCATGCTCTTTGGCGCTGACTACAGCGAGGCCGGCGGCGTGTTGGCAATTCATGTGTGGGCAACAGTATTTGTCTTTCTCGGTGTTGCTGGTGGCAACTGGTTTTTGGCAGAAAACCAGCAACTTATCAGCCTGCAACGAACTGCTCTCGGTGCAGCGGTCAATGTGCTCTTGAACATCGTGTTAATCCCTATGTTAGGTGTAGTTGGTGCTGCATGGGCCACTTTGATTTCGTATGCGGTTGCAGCGATGTTGTCTGACGCAATGCAACACGCTACGCGCGATATGTTTATGATGAAGCTCAAGTCGTTCAGTCTTTTAAGCAGCTTTGACCGTCTCACCAGATCAAAAGGCTGGATTTGACATGCTGACTGAAATCAGGGCTTTGATACCGCAGCCCATAAAAGACTTCCTCAAAAGGATCATTTATGCATATCGATGGGATTCTTGGCAAAGAAGCTCATGGTCTCAAGAGGCCGAAGATCTCATACTGGCCAGAATCTTGGGTGACAAACCTGACGGCTTTTATGTCGACGTAGGCGCCCACCACCCCCAACGTTTTTCTAATACCTACTATTTCTATAGGCGCGGCTGGCGAGGTATCAACATTGATGCGATGCCTGGCAGTATGCTTGCTTTCAATCGCATGCGCCCTTTGGATATAAATATAGAGCTCGGCATTGGCAGTCAGCCTGGAAAGTTGAATTTCTATATGTTCAACGAGCCGGCACTGAATGGCTTCGCAAAAGAGTTGGCAAACAACAGGGATCAAGCCGACACCCCGTATAAGATTACTGGCGCGCGAAGCATTGATGTTAGACCCTTGTCTCAGGTACTCGAAGAACACCTACCCTCTGAACGCTCCATCGATTTCATGAGTGTAGATGTGGAAGGGCTGGATCTGGATGTGTTGAGATCAAATAATTGGACTTTATACAGACCCCGTTATTTACTTGCAGAAATTCTCGACAGCAGTTTGCACGACATAGAGAATCATCAGATAACTCAATTCATGGCTGAGGTAGGCTACCGCGTCTATGCAAAATGTGTGCATACGGTAATTTTTAAAAACATGGATGCTTGAATGAAAAACTACAACCCCCACAGTCAGACGCTTGTGACCGGTGGCTCTGGCTTCCTTGGCTCCCATCTGTGCGATCGATTGATCAAGAATGGTGTAGACGTGCTCTGTGTCGACAATTTCTTTACAGGGAGTAAGCGCAATGTCGAGCACTTGCTAGACCATCCGCGCTTTGAACTGATGCGACATGACGTCACATTCCCGCTTTATGTGGAAGTTGATCGCATCTACAACCTGGCCTGTCCCGCCTCACCAGTGCACTATCAGCACGACCCGGTTCAAACCACCAAAACCAGTGTGCATGGCGCTATCAACATGCTAGGGCTGGCCAAGCGCACTGGCGCTCGAATCCTGCAAGCCTCGACCAGTGAGGTTTATGGCGACCCAGAGGTACACCCTCAGCCCGAAAGTTACTGGGGCAAGGTTAATCCCATTGGTCCACGGTCTTGCTATGACGAAGGCAAGCGCTGCGCTGAAACGCTTTTCTTTGACTATTGGCGCCAGCACCAACTTGAAATCAAGGTGGTGCGCATCTTCAACACCTACGGCCCAAGGATGCATCCCAATGATGGCCGCGTGGTCAGTAACTTTATCGTCCAAGCGCTCAAAGGTGAGGACATCACCATATATGGCGACGGGCAACAGACCCGCTCGTTTTGCTATGTTGACGACTTGATCGAAGGCTTTGTGCGCATGATGGACAGCAACGGTGAATTCATCGGTCCAGTGAACATGGGCAACCCTGGCGAATTCACCATGCTTGAATTGGCCGAGCATGTCATCAGGCTTGTGGGCGGGCGATCCAAACTGGCGTTTCACCCACTGCCGACCGATGATCCAAGGCAGCGTCAGCCCGACATCACACTGGCGCATTCAGCGCTGGGTTGGCAGCCTAAAGTCGCTTTAGAAGACGGCCTGAAAGAAACCATCGCTTATTTCAGGAATTTTTTTGCATGAGCGAATTCAAGCTGACCACGCCGGTCGCGTTTATTATTTTTAACCGCCCGGATACAACGGCTCTTGTGTTTGCCGAAATCGCCAAGGCACGTCCGCCGAAGCTGTTGGTCATTGGCGATGGTCCCAGAGTCCATAAGGCAGGCGAGGCCAAACGAGTTGCCGCCACGCGCGCCATCATTGAGCAGATCGACTGGCCCTGCGAGGTACTGACTCATTTCTCTGAGACCAATTTGGGTTGCAAAAAAAGGGTTTCCAGTGGGATCGACTGGGTTTTTGAGCAAGTCGAAGAAGCGATTATTTTGGAAGATGACTGCCTGCCGGACCCCTCATTTTTTAGGTTTTGTCAGGAGTCTCTCCAACGCTTTCGTCACGATTCCAGAATAGGAATAATCAGCGGTGACAATTTTCAATTGGGACACGCTTCAATGATAGACAGTTACTATTTTTCGAAGTACATCCACATTTGGGGTTGGGCTAGCTGGCGTGATCGCTGGCAGGCTTATGACGTCGACATGGGTCTATGGCCACAGGTCCGCGACCAAGGACGTATTGAAGATCTCGTTCTCGAAAAATCCGAAGTGCCTTTCTGGCAATCCATTTTTGAGCGCGTCTACCGCGGTGAGATCGACACGTGGGACTACCAATGGGTCTTCGCCAATTGGTGTATGGGACGCCTCAATATCTTGCCATCCGTGAACCTTATCTCAAATATAGGCTTTGGCGCTGAAGCCACGCACACAACAGCCTCTGGCCCCTTGGCTAACCTACCTACACGGGCGATGACTTTCCCACTGACGCACCCGAAAATTCAAGCAAGAAACCGAGAGGCTGACCTTTTCAGCGATAGACACTGTTTCAGAACACCCTTGGTACCCAGGGTCTATCGCCGCCTCGCCGAACGAATCAAAAATTGGATGAATTGAATGTTTTCTTGTCCAATTTGTACCTCCGATATGCACCATTGCTTCGATGCAGAGGTATTGAATAAGTATCCTGCCCAATACGATGTTTGCACCGAGTGCGAATTTCTTCGAGCACGTCAACCCCATTGGTTGGACGAAGCTTATTCGTCAGCGATTGCAGCAGCTGACACCGGACTGGTCATGCGCAATATTTCTTTGGCCTCAAAGGTGGCAAGCACCTTGTATTGGGTGTTTGGTGAGCGAGGAAAGGGTCAGTACCTTGACGCTGCGGGCGGCTACGGCATGCTGACTCGGATGATGCGAGACCTTGGCTTTGACTTTTATTGGTCAGACAAGCACTGTGAGAACCTTTTAGCGCGAGGTTTTGAATACTCTCCTGACATACACAGTTGTCAAGCTGTCACTGCCATGGAGGTGATGGAACACCTGACAAATCCTCTTGAGTTTGTCGAGGCCACACTCAAGAACACTGGCGCAGACAGTCTGATCTTCAGCACCCAACTCTACAAGGGGAAGCCTCCGGCGCCAGACTGGTGGTATTACTCTTTTGCCACTGGACAGCATATAGGTTTTTTCAGCTATAAAACGCTCGACATTCTTGGAAAAAAATTAGGTCTGAAACTCATCAGTTCGAACGGCCTGCATATTCTTTCTCGCCGTAGCCTTAATCAGAATAAATTATTCTTAGCCACTAGACCTTTAATTTCAAAAGGATCTTCAGTCATCATTCAGCGCAGACTGGGTTCGAAAACAATGCCAGACCATTTGGCAATCATGCGGACAGACTGAACGCCATTGAATGAAAATCGCCTACGACCATCAGATTTTCGGCTGGCAGCGTTATGGTGGGGTGTCGCGTTACTTTTATGAACTTGCAATCCACATTAAAACTCCGAGGGACGTCGCTGTTGAGTGCAAGATCATTTGCCCCTTCTATGTCAACGAATACCTGCACCAGTCTCTGCTGTCGGTGCATGTGACAGGGATCCATGCACCAGCAGTCCGCCGCACGGGCCGTCTTTATCGAACCATTAATGAATTATTGGCGCCCTTTATCCTTTGGCGATGGCAGCCCGATGTTTTGCATGAAACTTATTACGCTAAAACAACCGTGAGTCCAAGCGGATGCAAAACGGTTTTAACTGTGTTTGACATGATTCATGAGTTATATCCCCAATTTTTTTCGGCATGGGATCGCACCCGAGAGGAAAAACGTGCAGCCGTCGCTCGTGCCGATCACATCGTCTGCATCTCGGAGAACACCCAGAGGGACTTGATTCGCCTGCTGAATGTTCCGGCAGAAAAAACCACCGTCGTGCACTTGGGCTTTGCCTTGAACCATTGCAAGGCTGCTGATCTTGCCAAGCCTCAACGGCCTTTCATTTTATTTGTGGGTTCCCGTGGCGGCTATAAAAACTTCGATCGCCTGATCCAAGCTTATGCGGGGAGGTCAATACTTCGCGACAGCTATGACTTGGTTGCCTTTGGTGGTGGTGATTTCAGTGGCAAAGAAAGAAGTCGCGTGCGCAGCCTTGATCTCAACGAAAACCAGGTTCGCCAACTGGGCGGCGATGATGCCGTCCTCAGCACCCTCTACCAACAAGCTTCGCTTTTTGTCTACCCTTCGCTGTACGAAGGTTTCGGGATTCCACCTTTGGAAGCCATGAGTTTGGACTGTCCAGTCGCTTGCAGCAATACCAGTTCCATGCCTGAAGTGGTTGGCAACGCAGCCGTTCAATTCGATCCGCATGACGTCGATTCGATTGCCAATGCATTAGAGGCAGTCATAAACAACCCAGCTCTGCAAGCAGACCTTCGCCAGCGTGGACGAGACCGCCTTCAAGCCTTTTCTTGGGATCGATGCGCTCTGGAAACTCTCAATGTTTATCGAAAAGTACTTACTTGATTACTTCAATACGCGGCATGTACATACTCAAACGAACCATTAAACATACACTGCGCAGTCTCGGTCTGGAATTACACCGCTTTAGCCCCGCTTCCTCAAAGATTGCCCGCTTGATGGCTTGCCTGGATCACTGCGGAATCAACATGGTCCTTGATATAGGTGCCAACGAGGGGCAGTTTGGGGAAGAATTACGTACCGGTGGGTACAAGGGCGGCATTGTTTCATTCGAACCTATGGCACAAGCTCATAGCAAGTTGTTATTGCGCAGCCAAAGCGACCCGAAATGGCAGGCAGCTTCGCGCGTGGCAATAGGGGCTGATCGCGGGACTGTTCAGCTAAATGTGTCCGGTAACTTAGTCAGTAGTTCGGTTTTGCCTATGCTGGCAGCACACGTGAATGCGGCACCCGAGTCAGCCTACAGATCACAGGAGACAGTGCCTTTATTAACCCTTGACGACGCCGCAGCTCCCTTTATAAATGAGGCTGATACTATTCTTCTGAAAATTGATACTCAAGGTTATGAATGGCAAGTCCTTGATGGAGCGCCGCACCTTATTGACAAGGCTCGCGCTATTCTCATAGAACTCTCTTTGGTTCAGTTGTACGAAAACCAACATCTTTGGCTTGAATATGTTGCCCGTCTGGAGTCTGCCGGGTTCACCCTTTGGGCCTTAGAACCAGTTTTCGTGGACCTCAAAAATGGTCGAACATTACAAATGGACGGTTTCTTTGTCAGAAATTAAATCGTGAATACACCAAAAATTTCTATCATCACTCCCTCATTCAACCAAGTTGAATTTCTGGAACGCACCATACGCTCTGTCATTGACCAGGATTACCCTAACATTGAGTACATCGTCATTGACGGCGGGTCAACGGATGGAAGCGTTGACCTGATCAAAAAATATGAACATCGCCTAGCCTACTGGGTCAGCGAAAAGGACCGTGGTCAAGCGCATGCCATCAATAAGGGTCTTGAGCGGGCGACAGGTGACTGGGTTGCTTGGCAAAACTCGGACGACACTTATTACCCCGGCGTGTTTTCACAGCTGGCTTCTGTGGCTAAGTCCAACAGTGCTGCCCAGTTGATCATTGGAAATATGAATCTTATTGACAGGGATGATGTGCTGCTGAGAGACTTGAAGTACGTCCGTCCGACCTACAAAAGCCTGCTGTCTGAAGGCATGGTTCTGACCAATCAAGCAGCGTTTTGGCGGCGGAGCCTGCATCAGGAAATTGGTTTGTTAAGCGAAGCTTTCGACTGTTCCTTCGACTACGAGTGGTTTTTACGATTACTAGCCCACACAGGCCAAAGCCATCATGTCAATGCACCTTGGGGTGCACTGCGACTTCATGAGCACACAAAGACTAGCAATCGACAGGACGTTTTTGACCAGGAGTACCGTCAGATTCTGTCTGGCCGTGAGCCCACTTTTTTGGACAAGCGCTACCAGCAGTTTCGCCGTATGTGTCTGATGTTGGCACAAGGTGAACTAAGCTATGTGCTGAGAGGGTTGGCGTCGAGAATGAACCGATGAAGATCAGCGTCATCACTGTCTGCTTCAATAGCCAAGCCACCATAGAACGGTCCTTACAGTCAGTGGTCGCTCAGCAGTGGCCTGAGGTTGAGCACATTGTGATAGACGGTGGCTCCACCGACGGCACATTGGCGATCTTGGAGCGTTTCAGCCCGCACTTGGCCATTTTGGTGAGTGAACCGGACAAGGGCATTTACGACGCGATGAACAAGGGCCTGGCTCGGGTCACGGGCGATGTGGTTTGCTTTTTAAATGCCGACGACCAATACGCCAATGCCACGGTGCTGGCCCAAGTGGCCCAGCAGATGCGAACTCACCAACTCGATGCACTGGTGGCTGACGTTGGGTTTTTCAAGGCGGACAAACCAATGCGCATGACCCGCCGCTACCGCTCCGACCGATTCAGCCCCCAGCATCTGTCTTGGGGGTGGATGCCTGCGCATCCGGGACTCTTTTTAACTCGCGAGGTTGTGCAACGGGTAGGCCAGTTTAAGACGGACTACCGTATCGCCGGAGACTATGAGTATGTTGTAAGAACTTTCCATGGACACGATTTACATTACATGCACCTGCCTAAGGTGGTGGTGAACATGCAAGCCGGCGGCGTAAGTAACAGTAGTTGGCGAAACAGGCTCATATTGAATAGAGAGGTCGTTCGCGCATGTAATGAAAATGGAATCAACACAAATCTTTTTAAAATTCTTGCCAAATACCCGATTAAATTACTTGAGCTAATTTTTTAACACATGCATTCAATCATATATTTATGATGTTTTATAAATTCAATTATTCAATTAGAGCTGTCAATCTATTTATGTTGGCAATGTCTAGGCCCTTAAAACGTGCTTTTGTTTTAACAGTAGATATTTCTATTTGTGTATTGGCCGTTTGGTTTTCATACTACCTGCGCTTAACCGAATTTGTCGCCCTATCCGGCCCCGTCCTTTTGCCCGTATTCGCTTCCATTTTTATAGCGATACCCATCTTTATTTTTTCAGGCCTTTACCGCGCCATCTTCCGCTACAGCGGCTTGCCGGCCATGGCCGCCATGGCGCGTGCCATGTTTTTATATGGCTTGCTATTTGCCTCCTTGTTCACCTTTTATGGCTTTCAAGGTGTGCCCAGAACCATAGGTCTGATTCAGCCGCTGCTGATGTTAATTTTGGTGGGGGCCTCTCGCGCTTTTGCACGGGTCTGGCTGGGTGGCTTGTACCTCAGCCAAATCAACAAAAGCAAGCTGCCTCAAGTGCTGATTTATGGCGCGGGAAGTGCAGGGCGTCAATTAGCCTCGGCCATGGAAAACAGCTTTGAGATGCGCGTGGTGGGTTTCTTGGATGACGACGATCGATTACAAGGTAATGTGCTCAATGGCTTACCCATCTTGAACCCTTCCGACTTGGACGAGGTCTTGGTTGAAATGCCTGTCACTGATGTTTTGCTGGCTTTGCCCTCGGTCTCTCGCCAGCGCCGCAATGAAATTTTGAAAAGTTTAAGTGCACACAAGTTGTCGGTGCGTACCTTGCCTCACCTCAGTGACATTGCATCTGGTCGTATCACCGTGAATGATTTGCGCGAACTTGACATCGACGACTTGCTGGGCCGCGAACCTGTCAAGCCCAACGGTCTTTTACTCAACCGCAATACCCATGGCAAAACCGTTTTGGTGACAGGTGCGGGTGGCAGCATTGGCAGCGAGTTGTGTCGCCAAATACTCAGCACCCTGCCGCAGAAATTACTTTTGGTTGACATGAGTGAATTTGCGCTCTACCAAATACACCAAGAGCTGCAAACACAGTTGGAAACCCATACTGCCGAAGGCGAAGCTATAGAACTGATTCCCTTGCTGGCCTCTGTGTGTGACGCGGTGCGAAT
>Ga0209617_10001600_pt1 | contig 10586 bp, 8 predicted proteins | sample LakEriepJuly2011_2_FD_187459 | JGI IMG/M metagenome (GOLD analysis project Ga0209617, IMG submission 187459) | Freshwater microbial communities from dead zone in Lake Erie, Canada - CCB epilimnion July 2011 (SPAdes) (version 2) | ecosystem: Environmental > Aquatic > Freshwater > Lentic >... | reverse complement strand
ATCTGTAGCTTGGTAAACACGTTGAATATCATTACGGTTCCCTTCCCAAACAATATAATCAGGTACTAATAAATTGACAATGGTCTCTTTTGAAATAAATGCAGGATTATCAAGATCTAGCCCACCTACCAACCTAAAAACAGCAATGCCTTCTAATTTACTTCTCAAAAGATGTGCGGCATTCAAAAATTCCATTACACCCTTGTCCTTTAACATACGGCTTAAAAGGGTGATTTTTACTTTTTCTTTTTCATCACTTAATTCTAAATCCCGTTTAAAGGTTACTTCATCAACACCTGCACCTTTGATAATTATACTATTTGAAGGAGTCGATAATCCATATCTCAGATATAAGTTTTTATCATCTACATTTTGAAAAAGAAATGTCATTTCCTTGTTTCCCAAAATAACAACAAACTTCAACAGGGTTAAAATTGAAAAACGCAAAAATGACCTGCCTTCATCTGCAAAAGAATAACCCAAACCAGTAACAGCATTAATTATTCTGCTTTCTCTGCTGAAAAGCGCTGAAGCAAACGTACCTATAATGATTGGTTTTACACTTATTTGGTGAATTACATCAGGCTTAATTCGGGAGTATAACCAGCATAAGACTAAAAGTGAACGAAAAAAAGACAGTATACCACCGATTCCACGACCAATCGGAAGGTCAATCAGTTGAATGCCGTGTTTTTCAAATTCGCCAAACTTACCCGTGTTCTGTGCTGCCACATACACTTCGTATCCCCTCTTTTTTGCCTCCAAGGCCAAGGGTAAACGATGAGATAGAAAGAAATAGTCGACATTGACAAGATAAATAATCGACTTTTTATTCATTTTTTCTATGTGATAATTTTAAAATAATTACACAAATTCAAATAGCATTAATCAAAATATTTTCCCAATACTTTTGAAAAGTTCTAGAACCCAAATGCTTCAACATTTCGTCCCTATTCTTTTTTAATTCATTATTTGATAACGAAAGAACAGTATTAATAGCCATCTCTAAAGCAGAAACATTATTTGGTTTACACTTAACCACACCAGGAAGTTTAGCTATGCCATCTGCACATAAAGTGCTAACAATAGCACCATTGGAATACATCATTTCAAGCAATACATTCGGGAATCCTTCAAGTTCAGAACTTACTACGCAGCATGCCGCCCGGTCAAAATATGCGATTGGGTTTTTTACTTCACCTTTGAGTAAAACCTTACCTTTCAAATTTTCCGATAGGATTAGATCTTCAAGTTTAGTTCGTTCCGGGCCTTCTCCTAAAATTAACAATTTTGCTCTTTCAGATATTGGCGAAAAAGCTTTGATCAATAAATCAAATCGTTTAATTGGAATAAGTCTACCTGCTGCAACAATCAAGGGAAAATCGTACCAGGATTTTGGCAAATCAATTTGGTTAGTGTGTTTGAGGGGCTCAAATGGGTTGGGCAAATGAATTACATGCAATTCATTACTCAATGATGAAATATCTCGAGCCATAGCATTAGTCTGGGCTACAATCAGATTGTGCTGCTTGTAAAACATTCTTACACCTAATTCCGCCATCCATTTACGCCAACCTCGAAATCTAATGAATATGCGCGTAGATTCACGAGCTATAGTTTTTGCTCGGCAAATGCCGATGTTTTTCAAAAATCCAACCCAAACATTGATATAAAATTGGGATGATATTACAATTGCATTTTTATTCAGCTTGGCAAGTCTTAAGGGTAAAAATATAATTAAGTTTATTAAAAACGAACCCTTTTTCACCTCAACCTTACCAGAAAACCCAAACCCTGGTAGTTGTTCATCTGATAGATAAATCAAGGTACAATTTTTTCCATTATCATGTAGGTTTTGTATTAAGCCTGTTAAAACACGTTCAGCTCCCCCCTTTGCCCCATTAGGAAGAATGACAAATACATCAGACATGTATTAGTTGCTTAAATAATAATTCATACTGATCCACAATTCGTTTTTGATCGAACTTCTCACCGGTTTCTACAGCAATCATATTTGTCAACCATTCCTTTTCCATTGCTTGCAAAACAAATTTTCCGAAATCTTCTTCTTTCTTTACCAAATATCCATTAACACCATGATTAACTATTTCTTTAGTACCTCCAGGGCAATCCATTGCAACAACCGGAAGGCCGCAAATACTTGCCTCCAACACACTGTTTGGGAAGCCTTCTACATAAGACGCTGTTAAAAAGACATGTGATTTTTGAAGTACTTCAGAAATGCGTTGACTTGTACCATGTAAAATAACACGATCTTCTAAATGTAATGTGTTAATCAATTCTTTTAAATTTTCATATTCAGGCCCTGTACCATAAATGTGCAAAAACCAAGGGTGCATTCTAATAATATACATGGCTTGAATCAATCGACTGTAACCCTTTTCTGCAGATAACCTACCTACCGAAACCAATTGCCCTTTGATATTCGGCAAAATACCAGGCTTCCACTCCACATTGACAGGATTGTGGATTAGGTGAAGCTTTGATTCTGGGATATTATTTGTAAGCAATAGATCATGCAACATGTCTCTGGACTGACAAATAATGGCATCAGCCCATCGGTAAGTATAAGAAAAACACTGAATGAAAGTTCGTGTCTTCCACGAAACAAAATTCTTTAATTGTGAAATAACGCTGTTATCTCGCACGACCAAAACTTTAATAAAACCAAGCTTTCTAGCTATAGCTAAATAATAATTTACATTTCGCGCACTGGAAAACACCAGGTCATATTGATTCCTTCCGAGAAAAAAGTATAATTTCGGGATTGCCTTACGCACATTGGAAAATTTCCAAAATTCAGTATTTTCAAAATGATATGCTTTAGGTGCATGTCCATTTAAGACTAGTATTTTCACTTGATGTCCTCGGCCTAAAAGGTCAGACGCCAACAAACTGATAACTCTTTCTGCTCCACCAAAACCAAGTGTAGGAGTCACAATGAGAATGTTCATGAAACGATTTCATTAAAATGCTGTCTCCAGCGACCATAAACCATCAGCTTCCATATTTCAGGATAAAAATTAGTTTGACCAGCCAAATATGCTTCGACTCTTTTTCGATATGAACCTACATCATAAAACGATAGTTGTTCTATTAAACCAGATTCATAGACCCAGTAATTAACTTCTTCTCGCATTTCATTTCTGAGCCAGGCTTTCAATGGTAAAGTAAAACCTTGCTTTTTGCGGTTTAAAAATTCATTATTGAAGTTATTAGACAATAACTGTTTGAGCGCTTTTTTGCTATCAAAAGGTGAAAAATTAAAATGAACCGGCTGTGAACGAGTTAGTTCCGCCAGCCGATAGTCTAATAGCGGAGATCTTGCTTCAAGTGAAAAGGCCATGGTTGCCCGATCGACTTTTGTAAGAATGTCATTTGGCATGTAATTCATTACATCCCAATTAGCCATTCTCAGAGTAAAATTCCCACTAGCGTTTAGTCCATTTGTTTGGTCATCAGACATCAATCCAGGAGGCATTTCCATTAAGCCATGAACAGAGCCCATAAACCGTAAATAGGCTTCTTCTTTATTGAGGGAAGATAATAAATAGCGCCATTGATGACCACGTTCAGGATAAGCACGTTGGAGGAAGCTTAGCATGACTTTTCGCGCACTTCTAGGCATGCTAAATGCCTTTTCAATCCAGTAAAACCACTTGTAACGAGTATAACCATAGAATATTTCATCGCCCCCATCACCAGACAAAGCAACCGTTACATAATCTTTGGTTTTCTGTGCTAACAAAAGTGTTGGAATAGCCGATGCATCAGCAAAAGGCTCGTCGAAAAAATGGGAATAACTTCCAATAAGTTGATAAAGTTCCGACGAACTACAGGAGATGGTTTTATGGACAGTACCCAATTTATTAGCGACCTGTTCAGCATAAAAGGATTCATCAAACTGTGACTCATTGAATCCAATTGAAAACGTTTTAATCTCCCCTCCCAATTGATTTGCATATTGAGTCACCAGACTAGAATCTATTCCTCCAGATAAAAATACACCCAAAGGCACATCTGCAACCATCCTAATTTTCACCGCATCGAGAAGCAGTGCATCTAATTGTTCTATATATTCTGAATACGTGGTGGTTTGACTCGTTGCAGAAAGCTCCCAATAACACCAGGTTTTCATTTTGCGTGTTTGTAAGTCAAATTCGAATGCGTGCGCTGGCAACAATTTGTTAATACCATTAATTATGGACCATTCACCTGGTATATAGCCAAACCAAAAATAACGCTTTAGTGCTTCTTCACTTTCTTGGTCTCCATTCTTCACAAGGGCATACAAATTGCTCGAAAAAGAAAAATCTTCACCATCAAGTCTGTAATAAAATGGTTTTTTGCCAAACCTATCTCTTGCGCCAAAAAAACGTTGACGCTTGTGGTCGTAAATAACAAAAGAAAACATACCATTCAAGCGACTCACAACTGAATCACCCCATATTTGATAGGCTTTCAATAATACCTCAGTATCACTGGTTGTTTCAAAAACACTACCTAGAGCTTGTAGCTGTTGTTTGATTTCGTAGAAATTGTATATTTCACCGTTAAAAACCAATACGTCATTGTCACGAATGAATGGCTGATGTGCCCTTTCGTCTAAGTCAAGAATTGATAAGCGGTTGTGGCCAAAAACGATTTGATTGTTCTGATATTGACGCTGCGCATCAGGGCCGCGGTGCTTAAATCGCAGCAATTGCGCTTGAACATCATTAACATTCAAACTTTCAGTAGTACCAAAAATCCCACACATAAGGTTATATTATTCTGAACCAATACATCCATTGAACAATAGAATAGAACAAAAAAACACCTACCACTGGTATCCGAATTCTCGGTGCCGAGTTAGCGGTCAATACGATGAAAAATGGAAAAAGAACTGATAACAAGCGCAGAGAATATCCTTTTGTAATCACTGTCATGGCAACCGTGAGTAGTAAAATCAGAGACAAAATGGCAAATACATTCAGCTGAATTCTTTTTAAATTCAACATAAATAAAAAAGAAACTATTATCCAAAATGACAAATAAGAAACCGAGCTTGATAAATCTTTATCACCTGACCTTCTATCTCCAAGCCAAGCCAACACAACTGATAAGGCAGGACCGATAGCTAGTGAAATGCAAGCGGAAGCAATAATTATTTTATTTCTAAGCGCATGGAGTTTGCCATTATTCAAATAATTACTTACAGACCAAGTTGAAAAAAAATATAAACCAATAAATAAAATAGCAGATGTATGTATTAACGACGATAAAGCTAGTACCGCAATTCTAATTGACCTAGATCTTACAAACAATGCTGTAACAATAAGAACCATTGATAGGGCATGACGAAGTTGAGTAAATCCAAAGTCTACTACCAAGGGGTTGAATAAAAAGAGTAAATAAATAGGGTTGGCTTTACTGAGTACAATTAGAGAATAGGCAAAAACCAAACTAAACGAAATGTAATTAAAAAAGGACTCAGCGGTTAAAAACTCGTTTCTTATTAAATTATCAAGAATGTAGTGCCAAAGCCATTCTCCCAATAAGTAATCTAACATCCTATCGAAAGTAAGGTAACTCAATACCGATTGTCCGTAAGTTAAATAATCATAGTAGTTCTGCCTGTCTTTAAAAGGCATACTATACAAGGATTCCCATGGTATATTTACATAAATGAATGCAAATACAAGTGCAGCCAAAACGTGTGAAATCTTCAGCCTGCTTTGATACAAACCCATGTTTTTGTTTGACCTCATCTTATAATTTTTGAAAATTGAGCCAAAAAAAGTTTAGGGTCTATCATTTTTTGACTTGTTTCAGCGATTTCCTTTTCAAATTCTGCGTGTAAATTTTTAAGCTTGGCGTGTATTTTCCCTAAAGCTAGGGCAAGTAATTCTTCGTCACCTGCCTTAAAAACTGCTCCATTGCTTCCATCAACAATATAACAAGCAGTTCCATTTTCATGCGAACAAATAACCGGTAAACCATGTCCCAAAGCTTCAATCACGGAAATACTTGCGGGTTCGTTTCTAGATGGCAACACCATAATATCGGCATTTGTATAAAATGTCGACATGACGGATGGAGGTTGATTCGTTACTAAAGTGACTTTGTTATGTAGTTTATTTTCATGAATAAATCTCATAATTTCCTCGTACCACACTTGGTGTTGTTCATTGCTCAACTCACCTACCCATGTCAAATGCCAATGCGGTATATCACCTGTTAGCCTAATCAACGCCTTTAACAATGTTAATTGCTCTTTTCGTCTTTCAAATTTGCCTATTCCTAAAATTCTCCATGTATCTCTGTGATAATTTTGTTTGCGCCCTATCCAATCAGCCGCAAATGGCACAAAATAATGCCTAGGCAATGGTTTGAATCCTTTGTGTTGATTCCCCATTACGGGTGTTATCCATTTAGCCCTGAAAAGCACATTAATCACATGCACCATAAGACGACGAAGGATATTAGTCCTGCGGAACAAAGGCGCCTGGTTATATAATACTAACTTGAATGACAAAACCAATGAAAACAACATGACCATTCTTGAAAAATATCTACTTGGGTCACGCAACACAACTACATCAGGATTTAATTTTTTCAAATAGCGCAAATAGGCCCGTACATTCGGAAATACAAAGGGTTTATTTACTCCATCATTTTTCTTTAAAAAATTTAACTTACGACTAAAACTACCTTCCTCCCAGATAACTGGCCGAATTAGCGAATGGTCTTCTGTCTTTCCCTGTATCAATACATCCATGCTCACCGTAGCTCCCGCCTCTTGCAATGCCTTCACCCAAGGAATCATGTTTGTGTGGTAGCGAGGAACTACCCAATGTATTTTTTTATTTCTCAACACCGACCACCTTCTGTGGTAATATAAATAAGGCAGTTATCGTCTGCCAGATAAACTTGAAGCGGCCATAGCGTAGGTCACCTTTGATGGTTTTCATCAAATGATATACTACATATCTGCATTTCAACCCTAAAGAAATTGAAAAATTACGGTGTGTTTCAATATAATCGTGTTGAACATCGCCACGTTTTTTTTCACGGCTTGCTAGTGCCCAGATTCCGCCCACGTGGTGGCGATATACTGCGCCATAAAATGGAAGTACTTGGATATATCCTCCATTTTTAATTAAAACTAATTTTAATTTTCTATCACCATTTTTAAATTGACCTAAATTTGAAAATGATTCAATATCTAGGGCTTTACTCCTTGAAATTAATGCAACAGTTCGCGTTTGGCCTTTTCTACCCAAGAGAATGTCTCTAAAATAAATTCTATGATTTTTTGGTGGTGGTTCTTTATGAAGTTCACCCTTTTCATTGAGTATGTAAGTATAATTTGAGACCGCTATACAAGCATTATTTGATTCTAAGTATTGAACTTGTTTTTCTAATTTATTCTCATCTGACCAAAAATCATCTCCTTCACAAGTAGCGATATATTTGCCTTGAATTAAATTGAAAAATGGCTTTCTTAATTCGTATCTATTCGATAATTTAAAAGTATTTACCGGCTGAATTATTGATTTTATTAAGCGAGGATTTTCCTTTTCATATTGCTTAATCAATTCGATTGTGCCATCATTTGAAGCATCATCATGAATTAGTACCTGAACAGGGAAAGTTGTCTTTTGATTAATAATTCCTTCAATGCATTGTACAATGAAAGCTTTGTGGTTAAAGGTCAATGTTCTTGTTGTTACCAATGGTAGCGTACCTTCAGGCCATTTCTGGTCTTTAATCGGGATAGGTTCATTTAGTGGAATGTATGCTACCATTTATACAGTTGCAATTGGTGTTACTGGTGAACCAACTGCACCAGTTAACCTAAGCGGAGGCGCTGTTAATAAAAAACGAGAACGCTTCTCCAATTTTAAGTAATTAGCTAAATCGGCCAAAAACCACAATTCGCCTAAATGAACACCCAGGCGAAATAAACACAGTTCATGTATGGGCAAATTGGTACCACGTGGCCCAACAGCCTTGCCAACAGCCTCTACCGCTAAATTATCGGAAACAATGGCTGCCACGCCACTGTCTATGATCCACTGCTGTAAGCGCTCATCAAAACCATCTAATACCGCGCAGGCTTTATTGATGCTATCGTTGGGATTTCCTGCCATGCCCATGATCATTTGGTCCAGTCCCGTCCACAAACACAATATGTCGCCCGGTTCAACCACGATATTGTCCCTTTTCATGATACGCATCAAATCTTCGTAACCAACCTCTTTTCTGGGAAATTCTCCGAATTCAGAAAACAAATCAACCAAGACAGCTCTACCTTGAACCCCATGCTTGGCCATATGCTGTATGCCTAAAGCATGTGCATATGTATTTTGTTCGGCATCTACTTGCAAGGACTCCTTTGCCGGAAAACCATTGTAATAAACTGCCTGGGGATTGCCATCACCCCATACGTCGAATCTTGCGCCTCGATGGGCCAGACTGTCCCACTGCGTGGAGTATTGGGTGTACATAATCACCAAATCATCCGAACCTATATCGGTATGGTTAGGATGAATTTTCCGCCAATCGTAATTGTAATAGGCTTCACCATTGCGGATCACGGGCTTGAGTACGGGCGGGAAGCGTACTTTGTTAATGACTTGTCCGCCCGGATAATCCAATGGTAAACTCAAACAAAAGGTTTTCCCTATTTTAACTTCAGCAATTCCCTGCAAAACCTTCTTTTGATCAATTAAATTGAGGCGACCCAATTGATCATCCTCACCCCAATCGCCCCAAGTTGATTGTTCAGGACGTTTCATCCATCTTTTACTCATGCTTGTTGGTTGTATTTTGCCAAAACGGCATCTACCATTGCAGGCGCAACCCCAACATAATTGGCAGGGTCAATCAAAGCGTCTATTTCAGATACAGACAAAAGGCTTGTAATTTCTTTTTCTGCTAAGAGAGCCTCGCGCAAAGTTAAACCGTTGTCCATGGCTTTACCCGCTGCGGCATACACTAAGTGGTGGGCATGTGACTTACCTACTTTTGGAGCCAATCCCATCATCACAGCTTCCGACATAAGCAATCCACCGCCAATTTCAAGATTAGCGCGCATTTGCTCTTTTCCTACCCAAAGATTTTCAAGAATGAAGCGGCTGTGCTTTAAACTGCCTGAAAGCAGGACAAAACTTTCGGGGATTACCATCCACTCCAAATGCATAGGCCCAACTGGTCGTTCATGTTCCTGAATCATGGCCATTAGCTGTGAAGAAGCTAGTTCTCTGAGTTTGTGGGCATTCGCAATGACCGGTTCACAAGCGATTGGATTACGTTTTTGTGGTAAGGTAGTACTTGCACCTCTTCCTGTTTCAAATGGCTCACTCAGTTCACCAATTTCTGAACGCATTAAAATGGCTATTTCATTGGCTATTTTGCCCAATGTTGCGCCTGTAATAGCCAACCAGGAAACCACTTCCGACCAGCTGTCGCGTGCCACATGCCAACTGATGGCCGGGACATTTAATCCTAAGTGATCAAACATCAAACGTTGTACTTCCAGGCCTCTATCGCCTAAGGTTGCAAAGGTGCCCACTGCACCCGAACACTGTCCGACATAAAGCCGCTCCTTTAATTGATTTAAGCGTTCCTTATGCCGTAATATTTCATCCAGCCAAATGGCTGCTTTAAATCCAAATGTGATAGGTGCCGCCAATTGCTGAAAGGTGCGGCCAGCCATTACCGTATGTTTATGTTCTTGTACCAGTAGGACTAAGGCTGATATAATAGCCTCCAACTGTTCTTCGATCCAATTTAAACCATTTCGCATTTGTAATACCATACCGGTATCCAATATATCCTGGGTAGTAGCCCCATAATGCACCCAACGGGCAGTTTCAGGGTCGCAGGCCTTATTTAATTGAGCTACAAAAGGTAAGATGGGGAAACCAACTTTATCGAATGCCACTTTCATAGCTACCAAGTCTAAATTTTCAATTTTGGCGGCTTCACTAATTTTTATGTCCACGCCTTCTGGAATTAAACCCAAAGTGGCTTGTGCTTTAGCCAGAGCCACTTCAGTTTCTAACCAGGCAAGTATACGGGCTTCATCTGAAAATATGGCACGCATGGCTGTATCGCCAAACATATCTTTAAAATAATCGGAATCGAGTATACTAGCCGGCATGGGAAATAGTTGCTTTAATTGTTTTCATTTTTTCAATCACTTCCTCATCCACTTTGGTATTGTAAATCAAATCAATATTTGCCTTAATTACATCTACTGGCCAATCCCACCATTTTATTTCAAGCATTGCTTCAATGATGTGGTCAGGAAATCGTTTTTTCATTTGCTTGGCTGGTACACCAGCCACAACCGTATATGGGGGAACGTCTTTGGTGACCACAGCGCCTGCTCCTATAACTGCTCCATGACCAAGTTCTATTCCTCTTAAAATTATTACATTTGAAGCAATCCAGACATCACTTCCAACGACACAACTTTGACTATTTTCATATTCTTCGGTTTTGATAGACACTCCCTCATGTAATTTATGAAACCACCATTTAGAGTGTGTTGTTGGTTTATCTGTTTGATGATT
>Ga0209617_10001599_pt1 | contig 10587 bp, 11 predicted proteins | sample LakEriepJuly2011_2_FD_187459 | JGI IMG/M metagenome (GOLD analysis project Ga0209617, IMG submission 187459) | Freshwater microbial communities from dead zone in Lake Erie, Canada - CCB epilimnion July 2011 (SPAdes) (version 2) | ecosystem: Environmental > Aquatic > Freshwater > Lentic >... | reverse complement strand
GGCCGCCATGCCGTCGCCCTCGGTCGGCGTCTCGAAAAGCGCAATAATCTTGCGCGTATAATCGAAACGCAGGCCTCAATTGCAGGCTGTGACCGCAATGTGACGACGTCAAGCAAGCTTAATGTCTAGACATCCATTTGAGAGATCAATGATCTGGGTTTGTTGTAATCTTGTCATAGGTCAAGGTGACGATCGGCCGTGCGGTGGATGCCGTTCACGCGCAGCAAAAAGGGCGCGTCCCTTGCGAGACGCGCCCTTGATGTCGTTTGGGATCCGGTCGGATCAGGCTTCGTCGCCGAAGCCTTCCTGTTGACCGGCGCCGCCTTCGATCAGTTCCTGGGCCGATTGCTCGGCGGCCTGGCGCTCATCATCGAACTGGCTGCGGATCACGTCCTCGCCCTTGGCTTGGCGCTCGGCCTCGTCCATCGAACGGGCGATGTTGATCTTGACCGTGGCGCGGACCTCGGCGTGCAGGCGAACCGGCACTTCGTGGACGCCCAGGCTCTTGATCGCCGTGTTCAGGACGACCTGCGAGCGCTCGACCTTGCCGCCTTCGGCCTGGATGGCCTCGGCGACGTCGCGACCGGCGACCGAACCGTACAGGTGACCGGTTTCACCGGCCTGACGGATCATGACGTAGGTCTGGCCGTCGATCTTGTCGGCGACCTTCTGTGCGTCGGCCTTGTTCTTCTCGTTGCGCTGCTCGATGGCGGCGCGGTCGAGTTCGAACGCCTTCAGGTTGGCGGCGGTGGCCCGGCGGGCCTTGTCGCGCGGCAGAAGGAAGTTACGGGCGAAGCCGTCCTTGACGGACACGACGTCGCCGATGGCGCCGAGATTCTCGACGCGTTCAAGCAGAACGACCTTCATCTCACTTCACCACGTAAGGCAGGAGGGCCAGATAGCGAGCGCGCTTGATGGCCTTGGCCAGTTCACGCTGCTTCTTCTGGGAGACGGCGGTGATGCGCGAAGGCACGATCTTGCCGCGTTCGGAGACGTAACGCTGCAGCAGCTTGACGTCCTTGTAGTCGATCTTCGGCGCATTGGCGCCCGAGAACGGGCAGACCTTGCGGCGACGATAGAAGGGGCGGCGGCCGGCGGCGCCGGAGCCCGCCGGTGCGCCCGGGGTCGGGGCGGTGGTATCGGTCATGTTCCGGGTTCCTTATTCGGCGTCGGCGGCGGCGTCGTCGCGCGGGGTGCGCTCGCGCTCACGCTCGCGTTCACGCTCGCGGCGGGCCAGTAGCGGCGACAGTTCCAGGTCGAGTTCCTCGACGCGGACGGTCAGCCAGCGCAGCACGTCTTCGTTGATCGACAGCTGACGCTCGACTTCGGCCATGGCGGCCGGAGGGGCGTCGACGGCCAGCAGCGAATAGTGAGCCTTGCGGTTCTTCTTCACGCGGTAGGTCAGGTTGCGCAGACCCCAGTATTCGATCTTGGCGACCGAGCCGCCACCGGCGACGATCAGATCCTTGATGGTGTCATTCAGCGCTTCGGCCTGTTGCGCCGAGATATCCTGGCGCGTCATGACCGTGTGCTCGTAAAGAGCCATGCGGTAGTCTCCCTTGTGGGCGTCGGCGCGGAAACGACCGGGTAAGTCGGTCTCCACGATGGCTCCTGGCGCGGCGGCCGGACCGAACGTCCAACCCTTTGGTGCTCCGCGACAGGACCGAAGCCCTGGAAAGGCGGGGCCTATAGGGGAAAAGGGGCGAGGAAGCAAGGATGGCCGCAGACGCTTGTGGCGCCCCGCGACCCCGCTTAAACCAGCCCCATGCCGAAGCTGACGTCCGCGGTCGATCCGCAAAGCCAAAAATACAAGTCCCTGCACGCGCACAACAGCGCCTTGGTCGCCGAGCTGCGCGACCATGTGGCCAAGGCCGCGCGCGGCGGGTCCGACAAATCTCGCGAGCGTCACGTCGCTCGCGGCAAGCTGTTGCCGCGCGACCGCGTCGAGCGCCTGCTGGATCCCGGCTCGCCCTTCCTAGAGATCGGGCAACTGGCTGCGCACGACATGTATGACGGCGAGGCCCCGGCGGCGGGCGTCATCGCCGGCATCGGTCGGGTCTCGGGCCGCGAGGTCATGATCGTCTGCAACGACCCGACGGTGAAGGGCGGCGCCTATTTCCCCATGACGGTGAAGAAGCACCTGCGCGCCCAGGAAGTCGCCGAGCAGAACCGCCTGCCGTGCGTCTATCTGGTGGATTCCGGCGGAGCCAATCTGCCGCACCAGGCCGAGGTGTTTCCCGACCGCGACCATTTCGGCCGCATCTTCTTCAACCAGGCCCGGATGAGCGCCAAGGGCATCGCCCAGATCGCCTGCGTCATGGGCCTGTCCACCGCCGGAGGGGCCTATGTGCCGGCCATGTCGGACGAGACGATCATCGTCAGGAACCAGGGCGCCATCTTCCTGGCCGGGCCGCCGTTGGTGAAGGCGGCGACAGGCGAGGTCATCTCGGCGGAGGAGCTGGGCGGGGCGGAGACCCACGGCCGTCGCTCGGGCGTGGTCGATCATGTGGCCGAGAACGATGAGCATGCGCTGGAGATCGTGCGCTCCATCGTCGCCAATCTGAACACGACCAAGGCCGTCGAGATGGATGTGCGCGAACCGCGCGCGCCGGCCTTCGACGCGGAGGAGCTGTACGGCCTGATCCCCGACGACGTGCGCGCCCCCTATGATGTGCGCGAGGTCATCGCCCGGCTGGTGGACGGGTCGGAGTTCGACGAGTTCAAGAGCCTGTACGGCTCGACCCTGGTGTGCGGGTTCGCGCGCATCTGGGGCTATCCGGTCGCCATCCTGGCCAACAACGGCGTCATCTTTTCCGAGAGCGCCCAGAAGGGCGCGCACTTCATCGAACTGGCCTGCAAGCGCAAGATTCCGCTGCTGTTCCTGCAAAACATCAGTGGCTTCATGGTCGGCGGCAAATACGAAGCGGGCGGCATCGCCAAGGACGGCGCCAAGCTGGTGACGGCCGTGGCCTCGGCCGAGGTGCCCAAGTTCACCGTCCTGATCGGCGGCAGTTTCGGCGCGGGGAACTATGGCATGTGCGGCCGGGCCTATTCGCCGCGCTTCCTATTCACCTGGCCTAACAGCCGGATCGGGGTCATGGGCGGCGAGCAGGCCGCCAGCGTGCTGGCCACCGTGCACCGCGACGCCGAGACCTGGAGCGCGGACGACGCCGAGGCCTTCAAGGCGCCGATCCGTCAGAAGTACGAGGACGAAGGCAATCCCTATTACGCCACCGCCCGCCTGTGGGACGACGGCGTCATCGATCCGGCGCAGACGCGCGATGTGCTGGGCCTGGCCATCAGCGCCAGCCTGAACGCCCCGATCCCGGAGACGACGTTCGGCCTGTTCCGAATGTAACCTATTGGTCCGCGCCTCGTTGTGAGCGGACACGCAGTTTGGAGACCCCCATGGCCGATCAACCGACCGAAGCCGACCTCAACGCCCTGGACGTCACCGACGCCGAGGCGGCCGAGATCAACAGCATCGCCCAGCCGCTGGTGCCCGATGCGGCGCCGGACGCCGACGATGATCTGGTGCAGATCGATTCGACCACCGACGGCGTCGTCTTCGTCACCATCAACCGTCCGCAGAAGAAGAACGCCTTCGACGCGGCGACCATCTCGGCCCTGCACGAGGCGTTCGAAACGCTGCACGGCGCGGACCGGGTGCGGGCCGTCTTCATTCGGGGGGCGGGCGGCACCTTCAGCGCCGGGGCCGATCTGAACTGGATGCGCGACGCCGCCGGCTGGTCCGAGAGCGACAACCGCGACGACGCCATGGGCCTGGCGAAAATGCTGAAGGCCCTGCACGACATTCCCGCCCTGACGGTGGCGGTGGTCGAGGGCAACGCCATGGGCGGCGGAGCGGGCATCGTCGCCGCCTGCGACATGGCCGTGGCGGTCGAGGGGGCGCGTTTCGCCTTCTCCGAGGTCAAGCTGGGTCTGATCCCGGCGACCATCGCCCCCTATGTGATCGAGGCTGTCGGCGCGCGCCGCGCCCGCCAGTTGTTCCTGACCGCCAACGCCTTCGACGCCGACTACGCCGCCCATGCGGGCCTGATCGACCTGGTCCTGCCCGAGGGATCGGTGGACGAATTCATCTCGATGCTGAGCGACAGCCTGACCAACAATGCGCCGGGCGCGATGGGCGAAGCCAAGCGTCTGGTCAACGACATCGCCCACCACAAGATCGACAGCGGTCTGATGGACGAAACCGCCAAACGCATCGCCCGCGCCCGCGTGTCGGACGAAGGCCGCGAGGGCGTCGCCGCCTTCCTGGAAAAGCGCAAGGCCAGCTGGACGGTCTGATCTTCTCCTACCGTCATTCCGGGGCGTCCGAAGGACGAACCCGGAACCCAGGAGGCTTGCATTAGCGCATGATGCGGTCAGTGTTGTGACCGCCCCCCTGGCTTCCGCGTTCCTCGCTACGCTCGGCCCCGGAATGACGACTGAATTCATTCAGGCGTAGTTGAAGCTGATCGAAATCCGGTCGGCTTTGGCCAGGTTGGTCGGCACTTCGTGGCGCAGCCAGCTTTCCCACATCAGCACCGTGCCTGCCTGAGGCTGCAGATAGACGAACGGCCGCTCGGCCTCCGTCGCGTCATCGGTCACCGACGGCCGGGCCATCATGAAGGGCAGGCGGGGATCTTCCAGCTTCAGCGATGAGGCGCCGTCTGGCACGTCGATATAGACGGTGCCCGACAGGAAGGCGTGCGGGTGGATGTGACCTGTATGACCGCCGCCGGGCTTCAGGATGTTGACCCATAGATTGTCGAGGCGGGGTTTGCGGGCCAAATCGAAGTTCAGCGCCTTGGCGTAGGCGACGGCATGGCGATCCAGGTGGCGCTTCAGCTCGGCGAACTCCGGGAAGCGTTGGGGCAGGTCGTTCAGCGATCCGTAGGAGGTGTAGCCGCGATAGGCGTTGGCCTTGCACCACCGGCGGCCGGCCTCGTCCTCCACGGCCATCATCCGGATGACGTCGATCAGCTGTGCGTTGAAGTCGGACCAGCCACGCCCTTCGGCGAGGGAGGCTTCATAGACCTGGGTGACGAAGAGGGGGCGCAGGGACATCGGAGGGGCTTAACGCCTGCCGCGTCGCGTGAGAAGGGTCGTGCTCTGCCTCTCGCCTGATGCGCACGATCCGGCTAAGACCGCTTCATGTTCAAGTCCGTCCTTGTCGCCAATCGCGGCGAAATCGCCTGCCGTGTCTTCCGCACCGCCAAGCGGATGGGGATTCGCACCATCGCCGTCTATTCCGAGGCGGACGCCAACGCCTTGCATGTGCGCGAAGCCGACGAGGCGGTGCTGATCGGTCCGGCGGCGGCGCGCGAATCCTATCTGGACGGCGCCAAGGTGCTGGCGGCGGCCAAGGCGACCGGCGCGGAGGCGATCCACCCCGGATATGGCTTCCTGAGCGAGAACGCCGACTTCGCCGAGGCCGTCGCGGCGGCGGGCCTGATCTGGATCGGGCCGGACCCGTCCTCGATTCGCGCCATGGGCCTGAAGGACGCGGCCAAGGCGCTGATGATCCAGGCCGGGGTGCCGGTGACGCCAGGCTATCAGGGCGCGGACCAGTCGGAGGAAACCCTGACGGCCGAGGCGGCGCGGATCGGCTATCCGGTGCTGATCAAGGCGGTCGCGGGCGGCGGCGGCAAGGGGATGAAGCGGGTCGATGATCCGGCCGATTTCGCCGCCGGTCTGGCCAGCGCCAAGCGGGAAGGGGCGGCGGCCTTCGGCGACGACCGGGTTCTGATCGAACGCTACATCACCCGCCCACGCCACATCGAGGTTCAGGTGTTCGGCGACAAGCACGGCGAGGTCGTGCACCTGTACGAACGCGACTGTTCACTGCAACGCCGCCATCAGAAGGTGATCGAAGAGGCCCCGGCGCCGGGCATGAGCGATGACGTGCGCGCGGCCGTGACCGGGGCTGCGATCAAGGCGGCCCGGGCGGTCAACTACGTTGGGGCTGGGACCATCGAGTTCATCGCCGACGCCTCGGACGGGCTGAAGGCGGACGGCGTCTGGTTCATGGAGATGAACACCCGGCTGCAGGTCGAGCATCCCGTGACCGAGAGCGTGACGGGCGTCGATCTGGTCGAATGGCAGTTCCGCGTTGCCGCGGGCGAGCCGATCCCGTTGAAGCAGACCGAGATCCAGCTGAACGGCTGGGCCATGGAGGCGCGGCTGTATGCCGAGGATCCGGCCAACGGCTTCCTGCCCTCCATCGGCAAGCTGGAGCATTTCGTCATGCCGGACAGCATCCGCGTCGACACCGGCGTGGAGCAAGGCGGCGAGGTCAGCCAGTTCTATGACCCGATGATCGCCAAGCTGATCGTCCATGAGGACACGCGCGAGGCGGCGGCGGCGCGTCTGGCCGAGGCGGCCGGCGAGGTCGAGGTCTGGCCGGTCAAGGCCAACGCCGGCTTCCTGAAACGCTGCCTGGAGCATCCGCGCTTCGTCGCGGGCGACGTGGACACGGGCTTCATCGCGGCGGAGGAGGCGGCGTTGCTGGGCAAAGGGCCGTCGTCTGACGCCCGGATCGCCGCGTTGAACTTGATCGCTGACCGTTATGATTTGTCGCCACAACTAGGCGAGTATCTCTCGCCTTGGTCGCCGGACGCCGACAGCGCGGCGGCTGGTTTCCGTCTAAATGGACCTTCGCGTGCGCTGTTTCAGGCGCAGATCAACGGCGAGAGGGTCGAGGGCTCGGTTCTGACCAACGGTAGCGGAGATTTCAGTTGGAAGATCGAAGCTGATGGCAGAACGGTTGTCAGTCGCGCCGATGACGACCGGATATTCCTAGGTGAGGGCGTGAGCTTTGGTTATGCTGGCGCATCGTCGGGCGTTGAGGGCGTCATCTTCGAGCAAGGCGACGCGTGGCCTATTACAGTAGCCAGCAGTGAGCGTGGACCCGGTGAAGGTTCCGCTTCGGACGGCTCGCTGCGCGCGCCCATGCCGGGCAAGATCGTGGCTACGCCGGTCAAGGCCGGCGATGCGGTGACGAAGGGCCAGCCGGTCGTGGTGCTGGAAGCCATGAAGATGGAACACGCCCTGACCGCGCCGTTCGACGGCGTGGTGGAAAGCGTCGCGTCTCTTGGCGATCAGGTCGTCGAGGCGGCCGTGCTGGCGGTGGTGAAGGCGGACTAAAGCCCCACGCCGCCGATCGGGCGTGTCACGACCGTATCGCCCCATAGCGCGATCAGGCCGAGCGCCGGACGCATCACCCTGGATTCGCGGATCGTGTTGAACCAGGCATCGTGCGAGGCCTTGCTCATCCAGACCTCTGTGACGAGCAGGGCGTCGGCGTCGTTCACGTCGTGCGCCACGACGTAGCTGTGGCAACCCGGTCGCTTCACATTGGGATCCAGCAGGCAGAGGCCCAGTTCGTCGCGGCGGCCGGGATGGGCCGTCAGGCGGGTAATCAATCCGTACATACTGGTCCTAAAGGCGCTGGGCGAACTGAGCGGCGCGAGCCGATGGTTAGCAATCTAAGATTAAGAATCTGGCCAATGCGTTTAAGGGGCACTACGTGGTCGCCATGCCGCTTCACATGATCAAGCTGGGCGTCGGGGTGCCGGACGTCGAATGGCTGGAAACCCGCGCCGCCAAGGGCGGGCCGCTGGTGGTTCATACGCGAATGACACCGAAACGGGCGACCGAGATCGAGGACGGCGGCTCGCTTTACTGGGTGGTGAAGGGAACGATCGTCTGTCGACAGCCGGTGCTGGACATCACAACCTTGGGCGAGGGCAAGCAGAGCCGATGCGAGATCACGCTCGAACCCAAAGTCATTCGCACCGCGCCCATGGCCCGGCGACCCTTCCAGGGTTGGCGATATTTCGAGCCAAAAGATGCGCCGGTCGATCTGACCGACCTCGACGCTGGCGAGGCTCCGGAAGAACTGGTGCGTCAGCTGCGCGAACTGGGCGCCTGGTAGGCCAAGCCCTCAACGTTTTTGGGAGTTGACCCCGGCGAGTCGGCGTGGCCTGTGCCGCGTCCGATGATCGCGCTCAGCCCCCAGACCCGTACCGCCTTCCGCGACCTGCTGAACCTGGCATGGCCGGTGATCCTGGCGCGCATCGGCATCATGACCATGGGGCTGACCGACGCCATCGTGGTGGGCAACTATTCCAGCCAGGAACTGGCGTTCCATTCTCTGGCCTGGGCGCCGACGTCGATCGTGGTGACGACGGCGGTGGGCCTGATGCTGGGCGTGCAGGTGATGACGGCGCGGATGCTGGGCGAGGGGCGTCGGCACGCGGTCGGCTCGGTGCTGCGTCGCGGCCTGACCTATTCGTTGCAGATCGGCGTCGTGTCGATGATCGCCCTGATCGCCATTGGCCCGTGGGGACTGGGCAAGCTGGGGCTGGAGGACGGTCTGGCGGAGGGCGCGGGGCCTGCCCTGGTGGTGTTCGCCCTGTCCATGCCCTTCTATCTGATCTCGGTGACGGGCCAGTTCTTCCTGGAGGCTCTGGGCCGGCCCAAGCCCGGCATGGTGGCCATGTGGGTGGCGAACGGGGTCAATCTGGTGCTGAACATCGTGCTGGTCCCGGACCTGCTCGGCTTCGGCTTCGACGGCGCCTTCGCCTCGGCCTGGGCGACGTTCGGGGCGCGGGCGGCGCTGGCGATCTTCCTGGTGATCTACATCCTGCGTCTGCCCGAGGCGCGGGCGCTGGGCATCTTCGACAAGCCCGAGCGCGATCCCAAGGCCGCGCGCGAACAGGTCAAGGTCGGCCTGGGCGCCGGCGCATCCTATTTCATCGAGGTCGGGGCCTTTTCCGGTTTCACCTTCTTCGCCGGTCAGATCGGTACGGCGGAGACGGCGGCCTGGGCGGTTGTGCTCAACGTCTCGGCCATCGTCTTCATGCTGCCGATGGGGCTGTCGTCGGCGACGGCGGTGCTGGTGGGCCGCAGCTATGGCGCCGGCGACGGGCGAGGGGTATTGCGCGCCGGGTTGGTTGGGCTGGGCGTCGTGACGGCCCTGACCTTGGTGGTCGCCCTGCTGGTCTGGCCCAGCGCCCATCTGATCGTTGGCGCCTATAATCGCGATCCGACCCTGCTGGCCATCGCCGCGCCCGCCCTGGTGCTGGCGACGCTGTTCTTCGTCGCGGACGGCATTCAGGTCGTGGCGGCCCAGGCCAACCGCGCGGCGGGCGATGTCTGGTGGCCCACCATCATGCATTTCGCCGCCTACGGCGCGGTGATGATGCCGCTTGGCTGGGTGCTTGCGCACCAAATGGGCGTCAACGGCCTGGTCTGGGCGGTGGTGATCGCCAGCCTGGCGTCCTCGACCCTGCTGACCGGGCGTTTCATCCGTATTGCGCGCCGTCTGCCGCACGCTGGACGCTAGACAGCGCTGGCTACACAGTCGGGATAAGCTAAAGCTTCTCCATGGCCGACTTCTCAGCGCTTGAAACGGCAGTCGCACGATTGATGGCGACGCAGATGGGCGAGGATGACGTACAAGTTCTCCTCAGCCAATTGGAAACGGCGTGCGTGACTGAACGCGACTTCACGGGCGTCGGATTCTACACCAGCTTCACTGTCGATAAGACGTTGCGACGCGCCAAACTTGCTTCTGGTTTTGGTGGTTGGGTCCGATGTGAAGTAGGGCCGAACGCCTACCCGTTGGAGTTCATTCTTTACGTCGATAATGGCTACGCCTGTATGATCGAGGCTTACAGTTTTTTCGATGGATATGGAGACCTAGATCTTCTGACGGCGACCTTCACGGAGCCGAGACCAGGTGAGCAAGATATAGCGGGAGCAAAATAGGGTGGACGCTGTAGTCGGCGAGTGAGCACAGGTGACGATCCCGCTTCGCCGCTCTATATCCCTGCGCTTCCCCGAACTCCTGGACGATCATGGCCCGCATCCTCATCACCTCGGCGCTGCCCTACATCAACGGCATCAAGCACCTGGGGAATCTGGCGGGCTCGATGTTGCCGGCCGACGTCTGGGCGCGGTTCAAGCGGGCCCAGGGGCATGAGGTGCTCTATATCTGCGCCACGGACGAGCATGGCACCCCGGCCGAGCTGGCCGCCGCCGCCGCCGGACAGGACGTGCGTACCTATTGCGACGAGCAGCACGAGATCCAAAAGGCAGCCGGCCAGGCGTTCGGCCTGAGTTATGACTGGTTCGGCCGCTCGTCGAACCCGCAGAACCATCGCCTGACCCAGCATTTCGCCGAGGCGCTGGAGAAGAACGGCCTGATCGAGGAGCGTGTGGATCGGATGATCTATTCGATCGACGACGCCCGCTTCCTGCCCGACCGCTATGTCGAGGGGACGTGTCCGCACTGCGGCCATGTCGGCGCGCGCGGCGACCAGTGCGACAATTGCGGACGCCTGCTGGACCCGACCGACCTGATCGATCCCTATTCGTCGGTGTCGGGCTCCAAGAATCTGGAGGTGCGCGATACGCGTCACCTCTATCTGCTTCAGACCAAGATCGAGCCGGAAATCCGCGCCTGGGTCGACGGCAAGACGGGCTGGCAACAACTGGCCAAGTCCATCGCCTACAAACATCTGGACGAGGGGCTGATCGACCGGGGCATCACCCGCGACCTGGCCTGGGGCGTGCCGG
>Ga0209617_10001598_pt1 | contig 10588 bp, 9 predicted proteins | sample LakEriepJuly2011_2_FD_187459 | JGI IMG/M metagenome (GOLD analysis project Ga0209617, IMG submission 187459) | Freshwater microbial communities from dead zone in Lake Erie, Canada - CCB epilimnion July 2011 (SPAdes) (version 2) | ecosystem: Environmental > Aquatic > Freshwater > Lentic >... | reverse complement strand
GAGACGCCTGATATACACGTTAATGGGGCGCTCACAGTCGGTGAGAACATCGGAGACCTTGGTGGCCTAGCAATTGGCTTTAAGGCCTATAAATTGGCTTTAAAGGGCGCCGAAGCCCCTGTAATTGATGGTTTAACTGGAGAACAACGTTTCTTCCTTTCTTGGGCGCAAGTTTGGCGTGGCAAGGTGCGCGCTGAAGAGCTGCGTCGCCGAATCGCAACTGATCCGCATTCACCATATGAGTTCCGTTGCAACGCGATCGTTCGCAATATCACCGACTTCTACTTGGCCTTTGATCTAACTGAGGGCGACAAGTTGTGGCTGGCTGAGAATGAGCGCGTCGAGATCTGGTAGCGGTAGGATTTGGCACATGAATAAGAAGCGCTTCTCACGGGCACTAATCCTTGGCCTCACCGCAACCATCACTCTTACTGGTTGTGGCAAGAGTGACACTGGCCTAAATACCAATCCGGGGGATACATCCGAATTCACCGAATCGATTGCACCGACTGTTGCAACTGGCTTTGGCGCACCTCTAGAACTTGGTACAGATCTGACAATCACATTCCAAGAGAATGTTGCATTTACTCCGGGCGCATACGCCTCAAATTATCAAAAGGAGATGGTCGCAAATAAGTTTGATGTCACGGTGAAAAATAACAGTGGCAATTCACTTGATCTTGCAAACATGGCAATCTCAATGAAATCTGCAGATGCCGTTTGCGTAGATATCCTCGATGGAGATAACAACATCAATGGCGCTCCAACCGAGCCTTTAGCCGCTGGTGCTTCGACGACATTTACTTACGGAGTTGGTTGCCTATCAACAGTTGGCGCACCTCTAGAACTTGGCGTCTCGCTAAATGAAGACGTTATTGAAGTTACTGGAACGCTTAAGTAATTTAAGCTTCTGGAAAATGGCAAGCAACAGTCTGTAACGGTGTGACCTGTATAGTTTCCGGAACTGCTGTGCGGCAAATATCTTGCGCCTTCCAGCAGCGCGTATTAAATACACAGCCACTCGGTGGGTTCACTGGACTTGGTAAATCTCCCTGCAAAATGATTCGCTCTCGGCTGCGGCCGATTTTGGGATCTGCAACAGGAACGGCAGATAGCAACGCCTTGGTATAGGGATGGCGTGGGTTTGCAAAGAGTTCACGAGTCGGGGCCATCTCCATAACTTTTCCCAGATACATCACAACAACGCGATCAGAGATGTGTTGCACAATTGATAAATCGTGTGCAACGAAAAGGTAAGAGAGTCCAAGCTCTTTCTGTAAATCATCCAGCAGGTTAATAACCTGCGCCTGAATTGAAACATCCAGGGCCGAGACCGGCTCATCGGCAACAATTAACTTCGGCTTAAGGGCAAGAGAGCGCGCAATTCCAATGCGTTGGCGTTGGCCACCTGAGAATTCATGAGGGAAGCGGTTGATGTGCTCGGGATTAAGTCCAACCAAAGTTAGCAATTCGCGAACCGAGTGCTCGACGCCGCCTTCAGGCTCAATGTCATGAATTGTGTAAGAAGAAGAAATTATTGTTCCCACTGTGTGACGGGGATTTAAAGATGAAAAGGGATCTTGAAAGATCATCTGCATCTTGGAACGAATTGGCTTCATCTCTTGACGCTTTAGATTTGTTATATCTTGACCGTCAAAAATAATTTGGCCCGATGTTGGCTCATAGAGTTTCATCACCGTACGTCCAACAGTTGTCTTGCCGCAGCCGGATTCACCGACTAGGCCTACTGTCTCACCTCGTGCAACGGTAAGGCTTACACCATCGACAGCGCGGACTTCACCCTTTGCTCTGCTAAATATTCCACCAGCTTTTGCTGGGAAGAACTTAGTGAGGTTATTTAATTCAAGAATATTTTCAGTCACGACCTATGCCTTATCTTTAACGAGATTATTGAGATCGGCTACATCAAGATGGCAACGAGAGTGATGCCCGGAACCTTTATCGCTCAATGATGGAACACTTGAATTACAAGCCCCCGATGTGACTTTGGATGAATACTCACAGCGAGGCTGGAAAGCGCAGCCGGATGGCAAACCAATTAGGGATGGTGGTTGCCCAGGAATTGCACGTAATCGATGAGATTGGCCATCTGAAATTCGTGGAACAGAGTTAAGAAGTCCAAGAGTGTAAGGATGTTCAGGGCGATAAAAAATGTCATCAACAGTGCCATTTTCAACAATGCGCCCGCCGTACATAACGCAAATGCGGTCGGCAACTTCTGCAACAACCCCAAGATCGTGGGTGATCAAAATGATTGCCATATGAAATTCTTTCTGCAGATCTTTCAGAAGTTTGAGGATCTGAGATTGAACTGTTACATCAAGGGCGGTGGTCGGTTCATCGGCAATTAGTAGTGATGGGTTGTTAACCAGCGCCATTGCAATCATCGCACGCTGGCGCATGCCCCCTGAAAATTGGTGTGGGTAATCGTGCACTCGAGATGAGGCATCAGGAATTCCAACAATCTCGAGCATCTCAGTTGCTTTTTTGATGCCATCCTTCTTTGAACCCTTGTTATACAGATGCCATCCTTCTGCGATTTGATCGCCAATTGTATAGAAGGGGTGCAGCGCCGACATCGGATCTTGGAAGATCATCGACATCGCCTTGCCACGAAGACGGCGAACTGTTTCAGCTGGCGCTGAGATCACATCGATAGGGCCTTCGGCAAGGTTAAGCACAGCACTGCCAGTGATCTTTGTCCGTGTTGGGTTGTGAAGTCCCATCACGGCTAAGTTTGAAACCGATTTTCCAGAGCCAGATTCGCCAACGATCGCCAGAGTTTCACCTAGGTCTACAGAATATGAGACTTCATTAGATGCGCGAACTTCACCATCTTGAGTTGGGAATGAGACGTTCAGGTTGGTGACTTCTAAAAATTTACTCATGAAGTCCGCACCCTTGGATCGATGTATGCGTATGCAACATCTACGATGAGGTTCATAATTAATACGAAGGCAGATGCAATCAGGGTTGTAGCAACGATGATTGGTAAATCATAAGTTTGCGTAACGGCCTTGATGCTAAGTCTGCCAAGTCCATTAAGTCCAAAGATTCCCTCGGTGATGATTGCGCCCCCAAGTAAGCCAGCGAAATCAAGGCCGGCAATCGTGGTGATTGGAGCCAGTGCTGCACGTAAGGTGTGCTTGCGCAAGATTACTTTCTCACTCAAGCCTTTTGCTCGCGCTGTGCGAATAAAATCTTCACTTGATGTTTCAATGACGTTGGAGCGAGTAAAACGGGTATAAGTCGCTGCATAGGCCAAGGCCAAGGTGGCACACGGAAAGAAGAAAGTCTGTAGCCAGCCCAGTGGTTCAGTAAATGGGTTATGCCAATTACCAAGCTCAAGTGGGTTAACTAGATTAAATTTAAGGACAATAAAGAGCACAACTAAAATTCCGGTGATAAAGGTAGGAAGTGAAGTTCCGACTAACACGAAGACTGAGGCCGCGCGATCTGCAAACTTTCCCTTTTTGCGTGCTGAAAGAACACCTAGAGAAATTCCCACAGATAGCCAGAGAACAAATGCGCCTAAGGCCAGGCTAAGGGTGAATGGGAAGGCTTCGGCAACGATAGTTGTCACACACTCGTGACGCGAGAATGAGTAACCGAGAGCGGGCGCCGCACAGGTAATTGCAATTCCCTCTTCACCAAATGTTCGCCCCGCAAAGAGCCCCACGATAAATCGCCACCACTGCTCGAGGACTGAAACGTCGAGTCCAAGTCTTTGGCGGTTAGCTTCAACGAGTGATGGTGTGCACTGCTTTGAACAGACCAAGCGCGCTGGATCAACAGGAATCAGATCAAAGATAAAGAAAATGGTGAGGCTAACAATTGCTAGAAGAATGAGGGTGTACCCAAGACGTTTAAGTATAAATGTGAACATCTTCCTTCTCCTTTCAATCGGTTAATTACTATGAAAAAATTCTCTATTGCATTGCCAAGGTGTGCAGGTTTCCCTGCACACCTTGGCTCGTGCGACTTAGATACTTATTTCTTTACGAAGAGCTGTCCGAAGCCGAAGCTTCCCTGTGGCTCCCAGTAATAAACGCCGCCGATCTTTGAGCCCCATGTCTGCTGAGACTTTCCAAAGACTGTACGGATATACCAGTACTGATCCATACCGTACTGAGAAAGTTCATGCCACATCTTCGCTTGTTTCTTACGATCAAGCTCGATTAGTGCCAGGTTTACCTTCTTGATAAACGGTGCGTATTCAGCGGACTTCTGGTTATTGGTGTAGTTACAGCAACCTTCACCCCAAAGTTCTGGAATAACTGTTGATGCATTTGCCCAGTCTGCGCCCCAACCAGATGATAAGAAGTCAGTTTCCTTCTTATATGTCTCAAGGTTTGCATTGTATGTACCGGCTGGCTTGTAAACAGTTTCGATTACGAAACCTGCCTTCTTAAGTGCTGCTTCTACAAGTACTGCTGCCTTCTTATTGGTAGCTGTATCTGCGCGGTAGTACTTAAGACCCTTTTCAGGGTTTGTTGCGCGGTCATATGCAGCTGGGCAGGAAGTCTTAGCCTTTTCCAGTAGCGTCTTTGCATACTCTGGGTTTCCACCGATCTTAAAGTTTGGATCGTGGATATTTCCCTTTGTCGCCTTGTAGTCCATACCAATTACTGGCTTAACAGGGTTATCGCCCATTTCACCGTAGTAGGTCAATCCACCAGATAGGTCGATGAGTGACTGGTTGTCGAAGGCAAAGAAAACGGCCTTACGAACATCTAAACAATCAAGGCGACCTGCTGAGTTATTTGCTGCAAGGTATGAAGTGTAAGGATCGTAGTTATTCATACGACGATCCTTCTTTGTTGGATCTTCGAAGAATGCAACGTTATTTGTTGGTTGCAATCCATCCATGTTGATTCCGTTAGGAATCAGATCCTGCAAATCGGTTTGATCGCGAACATCTTCATCCATACCGAATGTAACGACGATTTCATCTGGATAAGGAGTACGGATTGGGTCTGATGACTTCTTCCATTTTGGATTACGAACAAGAACCATTTCATCATTGATGGCGTACTTCTTGATCATGTATGGACCTGATGCCATTGGGCGAAGGTCGTACTTATCTCCAGTGTCCTTTGCTTGTGGAACTGGTCCGCCAGCTAGGTATGTGAGGTAATAGTTAAAGTCTGGAACCGTACGAGACAAGTTGAATGTAATTGTTCGGTTGTCTGAAGAACAATTAATTGACTTGTCGAATAGTGCCTGACCAGTCTTCTTATATGGACCCTTATATGCAGATGATCCATCTGCGTCCTTTGGAATATTGAGCCATGCGATTGGGTAAGCAGGGCCTTCTACATACACATCTGTTGCAAATGTACGAGACCATCCGTACTTCACATCAGCACATGTAACTGGCTTGCCATCTTCCCATGAAACACCTGGACGCAAAGTAAATTTCCATGTCTTTGCTTTATTGCTTGGTACACCAGTGTTAGTTGCCATATCAGCAACAAGGCTTGCTCCATCTTTTCCAGCGACTGGCTTGTAAGAAACAAGTGTTCGCATCAAGTATGAACCCAAGAACGCGATATCGCGACCTGTGTAGATACGTTGTGGATCTAGATTAGGAAATTGCTCACTGTGTGTGTAGAAATTCAAAGTTCCACCAGTAACTGGCTTCACTGTTGCAGCATTAGCTGAATTCATGCCGCCTACTAGAACTACGGAAGCAGCGAGTGCTGCAACGGTTGTAGTTGCTATGAGGCGACGAGCAGTAATTTTCATTACTGACATATGTCCTCCTTATGAGTACGTCTCATCTCGCGGCCGCGAAATGAGTTAGAACCTTGCTGCACTAGCACGATTAGGTTTCAAGCCCAATCCTGTACTACGGCAATTTCCCTTAGGCCACTAGTGCGCTTAAGGAAACCTTTTTATTACTCTGCTTTAGTGTCCAGGGCATCACGCACCGCATCTCCAAGCAAGTTTAGAGCCAGCACAATTGCAATCAGCATTGCGCACGGAATCATTAGGTAGGCAGGATCTGCTCTCCAATATTTAATTGCATCAGAGAGCACCAGGCCAAACGTCGATGCTGGTGGATTTATACCCACTCCTAAGAAAGAAAAGACCGCTTCTGCCGCTAAATAGCCAGGCAGCGAGAGAGATAGAAAAACAATCGCTGTCGGCCACAAGTTAGGCAACATCTCTTTGGTAATGATTCGCCAGTTAGATGCACCTTGTGATTGCGCGGCCATAATGAAATCGCGTTCGCGTAGGGACATCGCCTGCGAGCGCACAAGGCGTGCGAAACCTGGCCAGCCAAAGAAGACGAAGAAGATAATCAAAACTGTTAGGCGAGCTCCGTTATCGCGAACGATTCCGAGAGATTCAACGCGCTCGACCATCGGGATACTAAGCGCGATGATCATAAAAAATGATGGGAATGCGAAGAGCAGATCTGAGAATCGACCAATCACTGCATCAACGCGACCACGGAAATATCCGGCAGTAATTCCAAGAATCATTCCGATTCCGATTGCTGCCACGCTTGTAACAATTGCAACGCTAAATGAAATACGAGATCCGTAAAGCAGCATAGAAAAAACATCGCGTCCAGCGCCCGGTTCCAAACCAAATGGGTGTTGCCAAGAAATTCCGCCGCCAGCTCCGATCGGCATACCCTGCGGATCAAGTCCGTCGAGATAAGTTTCTGTGGAGCTCAAACCAAATAGTCGCGTGATCAGTGGTGCGCCATAGGCAAGAAAAAGAAAGAATAAAACGACAAATGCTGAAACTATGCCCGTCTTATTGCGTCGGAATCGTCCCCATGCGATCTGCTGAGGGGTGCGGAGAATGACTTCAGACAATCACGACCCCCAGTGGTTTATTGCAAAGTATTTGCAAGGCGAATACTGGAGAGTAATACTAAATAGGTAAAAAAGAAACCTTTATGCTCACACTACATCTACCCGTCGTTACCAATTTGTTATCTACCTTTCTCCGTCTGCTCAGCGGCAGAAAGAGCCTTGACCTTAAGAAAGAACGGAATTGGCACAAGCACGCCAACACCCATCAAGATCACCCATAACTGTTCTAGGTGAGCACCAATCATTATTCCGGCAAGTGCTGGACCAGCGATTCCAGATATGCCCCATTGCAAACTAATTAAAGCGCTGGCGCGACCACGAATATGTTCTGGTGTTAGCTCTTGCGCTAACGCGGGGCTTGTTGGCGCATGGACCATCTCACCAAAAGCAAATATCAATTGGCTAACGCAAAGTGCAATCCCACTCATCACCATGGATAAGTATGGGGATATCCCAACCGCTAACCATGAGAGTCCCCAGATAAATCCAACAGAAACCAGTGCAGTGTATTTAGAATAGCGCTCTAGAATTTTTAAAACCATCGGTTGAAACGCCACGATTGCAAAGGTGTTCACGCCAAAGATAATTCCTAACCAATTTGGCGCAAGATCTAAATACTGAGTGGCATAAACCGGAATACCCGAATTCAAGGGGCCATATCCAAAGGTGAGCAGAATAATTCCGGCGATGGTGAGATAAGTTAATTTGCGGTTGGCGAAAAGCTCACGATAACTGCCAGATTGTGGCTCATTCTCCTTTGCCACATAGCGCCCACCGGCCGGAGTATTGAGGCCAATAACAATAAAGAGGAAAATTAGATATGTAGCGCCATCGATTAAGTACATGATTTGATATGAGAAAAGCGAATTTTCGCGAATGATGAGTGATGAAAATAAGCCGCCGACGCCAAGGCCTAAGTTCATCAACATAAAGTTAAAGCCAAAGATTTTCGAGCGAATATCGGCTGGGGTAAGGCGAGTCAACATCACCATCTGCGCTGGCCAAATACATTGATTTCCAATCGAAAATAAAGTCATCACAATTATCGCCAGAGTCTTTGTAGATACAAATGCGAAACCAAAGCCTGAAATGGCTGAAATAACTAAACCTACAACCATCACTATCTTCGGCCCAAGGCGATCTACTAGCGCGCCTAGTGGAGCAGAGCAGGCAATTCCGACAAAGGCACCCCAAGCCATTAGCAGACCACCGAAAGAAGTTGTGAATCCGCGCATCTCATGGAGATAAACCATCAACAGTAAAAGGGTCATTCCGCGCCCAATAGCACTCAAAGCAATTCCAGCAACGATACGGCGAGAATGCGGATTGAGAATAGAAGTGAACTCTTTATAGGGCATTTTTGGGGCGCGCATTTGGGCAGTCTATATCTGAGACAATAGTACTTGTGTCCCCATTAACATCAAAGGCGTTTTCATTTAAAATCAATCACAGCGCCGAAAACTCATTAGCGCGGGTTGGCACAATCTCTACACCGCACGGTGATATTCAAACTCCAGCATTTATTCCAGTCGGTACCAAGGCCACAGTTAAATCGGTGCTTCCTGAGGCGATGAAAGATTTAGGTTCACAAGCTTTGCTTGCCAATGCTTATCACCTGTATTTACAACCCGGTCCAGATCTTTTAGATGAAGCAGGTGGCCTGGCAAAATTTATGAATTGGAATGGGCCAACCTTTACCGATAGCGGTGGTTTTCAAGTGCTTTCTCTTGGCGTTGGCTTTAAGAAAGTTCTGGCGATGGATGCTACAACTTTTCGATCTGATCAAGTTATTGCGGGCAAAAAAGAACGTCTTGCGCACGTCGATGATGATGGCGTGACCTTTAAATCTCATCTAGATGGTTCTATGCATCGCTTCACCGCCGAAATATCTATGCAGATTCAACATAAAATTGGCGCAGATATCATCTTCGCCTTCGATGAGTGCACCACTTTGCATAACACTCGTCCCTATCAAGAACTTGCCATGGAGCGCACCTACGACTGGGCGAAACGTTGTTTAGATGAACATAAGCGCCTAAGTAATGCGCGCAGCGATAAGCCTTACCAGGCTTTATTCGGAGTAATTCAAGGCGCACAGTATGAAGATTTGCGAAAGAAGGCAGCTGGCGATCTAGGTTCCATGTCTTCATCAGGCATCGAATTCGATGGCTTCGGAATTGGCGGAGCACTGGATAAAGATTCACTCGGAACAATCGTTGGTTGGGTAAATCAAACTTTGCCTGAAGATAAGCCTAAGCATTTGCTCGGAATTGGCGCTCCTGAAGATTTATTTGTGGGCGTAGAAAACGGAGTCGATACCTTTGACTGTGTTCTGGCATCGCGAATTGCGCGATCTGGAGCGGTCTATACATCAACTGGAAGAATCAATATCGCCAACGCTCCATATATCCGTGACTTCATCCCGATCGATGAAAACTGTGACTGTTACACCTGTAAGAACTTCACACGGGCATACCTATGCCATCTATTTCGTGGCAAGGAAATGTTGGCAGCAACTCTGGCCACAATTCACAACGAGCGATACATCGTTCGTTTAGTTGATCAAATGCGCCAAGCGTTACTTGATGGAAACTTTAAAGAGATGAAAGAAGAGTTCTTGGGGCGTTACACACATCGCTCTGGACAATCTCGCGATTAATAGCTTTTACTTGCCCCACTTAGCTTTAAATTCAACAGCGCTCATCTCATAGACATCTTCTGGGCCATCTATTTCATCCATTTGCTGGCCTTTAAATTCGAAGCCGAAATATTTGATGACTGAAATCGATGGACCATTTTCTGGGCTGACCGTATAACGCAAGGTATGGACTTCAGGGAAGGCGACCACCCAACGCCACATACCTAGCAACGCCTCGCGCGCAAAACCTTGGTTTTGGTACTCTGCTTCGATACCAAGTCCAATTTCAACCATGCCATCACGATCTGGTGCGCCGTGAAAACTAGTGCTGCCAATTACTTCAAAACTCTCTCTTAAAACAATCCAGCGGACAAACCATTTATTACAAGCAGGATCATCCTTTACCTGTGGCACGCGCCAAGCAAGCGGACCCTGAAAATCTACTAAAACACGTAATGGGTTTGTAAAAGTTTCTCCGTCTAAAGCGAGCAGATCGCTTTGTTCTTCATAAAGATGAATTAAATGATCTGCTCTTATGTGGTGGAGCACTAACCGATCAGTTTCTATAACTGGCTCACGCAAATGCAATTATCTGCCGCCAACTTTTGGCAGATGCCAATCAAATTTGATTGAAAGCTCACGCACTAAAATTACGACTGCGCTTCCTAGCGCCACTGACAAGAATTGATTTACTCCAAAGTGAGCACAACTCACATAAACCAAAGATCCTGCCAAACAGGAGGTGCCAATTGTTTCGCGGTGCAACAAAACAGGTTCAACTTGGCAAAGCACATCACGCAATAAGCCACCGGTGACAGCTCCTATTAATCCAAGAATTACCGCAGAGGCAAATGGTGCGCCTTGAGTAAGAGCGAATTGAGCACCGGATACCGAACAGACTGCCAGACCGATTGTGTCGAGTGTAAGTACAAAGCGACCGACGGGCGTTGTGCGCTTAATGCTTAATGTAATAACGATCGCCAATAGAACTCCAAGAAATAACCAGCCGTGTAAGACCCAAGGCGGACGTTCGCCCAACAACAAGTTGCGGAAAGTTCCACCTGCTAACGATGCAATAGCGGCTATAAATGCAATC
>Ga0209617_10001597_pt1 | contig 10590 bp, 5 predicted proteins | sample LakEriepJuly2011_2_FD_187459 | JGI IMG/M metagenome (GOLD analysis project Ga0209617, IMG submission 187459) | Freshwater microbial communities from dead zone in Lake Erie, Canada - CCB epilimnion July 2011 (SPAdes) (version 2) | ecosystem: Environmental > Aquatic > Freshwater > Lentic >... | reverse complement strand
GCTGGGCTCGCTGCCCCTCGGCAGCGGCAACCTGGGCGGCGATGGTCTGGGCGGCTTCAACGGCACCGTGCAGGTTGATTTCAGCGCCATCGAAGGCAACCAGTACTTCAGCACCGCAGATGCCGATGTCTGCGCGGCCTGCTTCGGTGACCTGGACGGCGACGGGGTGGTGGGCAGCGGCGATGTGGCCATCCTGCTGCTCGACTACGGTCCGTGCCCAAGCTGCTCGAGCGACCTGGACGGCAGCGGCGACACCGACTTCGGTGACGTGGCGCTGGTGCTGCTCTCGACCGGCCCCTGCGGCGGCTGAGACACGATTCCTGTCTGCAACAACAAGACCCCCGGCTCCGGCCGGGGGTCTTTTAATTTGTCGATGCGTGGTGCGGGTCAGGCGATGCGCGTACCGGCGTCGCCGGCTTCGAACAGATGCGCATGCTGCAGGTCGATGGAGAGGGTGGTTGACGCGCCTTCGCGAAGCGCCACGTCGGGACCGGTGCGCGCCACCATGCGATGGCTGCCGATCTTCAGCATCACATCCATGCGGTCACCGTAGTGCTCCACGGCCTCCACGACGGCCTGCGCGCCGCCCGGCGTACCGAGGCGCACATGTTCCGGCCGGAAGCCCAGCACGCAGCGCAGCGGGCCTGTGGTGCCCAGGGTGCTCCACGCCTGCGCGAAGCCTTCCAGCTGCAGTGCCTCCGCCGTGAACACCATGCGGCCCGGCTGCGCGGCAAGCGAGCCCTCGAGCATGTTCATGGTGGGGGTGCCCACGAAGCCGGCCACGAAGCGGTTCGCGGGGCGACCGTACACCTCGCGTGGCGCGGCCACCTGCTGCATCAGGCCATCCTTCAGCACCACCACGCGGTCGCCCAGGCTCATGGCCTCTTCCTGATCGTGGGTGACATACACCATGGTGGCGCCCAGGCGACGGTGCAGCACGCGCAGCTCGGCACGCATCTCCACGCGCAGCTTGGCATCCAGATTGGACAGCGGTTCGTCGAACAGGAACACCTTCGGTTCGCGCACCATGGCGCGTCCCACGGCCACGCGCTGACGCTGGCCGCCCGACAGCGCCGCCGGCTTGCGGGCGAGCAGATGCTCGATGCCCAGCGTGCGTGCGGCGTTGAGCACGCGCGCGTCGATGTCGGCGCGCTCCTTGGTGCGGCCCGCGGCGTAGTCGGCGTTCAGCAGCGCCTTCAGGTGGCTCGGGAACCGGCGGCGGCGCAGCAGGCCAAAGGCCATGTTGGTGCGCACATCCATGTGCGGATACAGCGCGTAGTTCTGGAACACCATCGCGATGTCGCGGTCCTGCGGTGGCAGGTCGTTCACCACCTGGTCGCCGATGCGCATGGTGCCCTCGGTGATCGTCTCCAGGCCCGCGATCATGCGCAGCAGCGTGCTCTTGCCGCAGCCCGAGGGGCCCACCAGCACCACGAACTCGCCGTGCGCGATCTGCAGATCCACGCCCTGCACGGCGCGTACGCCGCCTGGATAGATCTTGCCGACACCTTGAAGCTGGATCGTCGCCATGTGTTCTCCGTTTCAGCCTTTCACGGCACCCTTGCCCAGGCCCTCGATGAACTGTCGCTGTGCCGCCAGGAACAGCAGGATGCAGGGCACCATGGTGACCAGGCTGGCCGCCATGAGCAGGTTCACCTTGTTCACGCCGCCATACTGGTTGCGGAAGCTGTTCAGCGCCACGGCCAGCGTGGCCTGCTCGTCGCTGTGCAGGTAGATGAGCGGCCCCATGAAGTCGTTCCACACGTAGATGAAGGTGAACACCGCGCAGATCGCGGTGACCGGGCGGCACAGCGGCAGGATGACGTGCCACCAGATGCCGAGCCAGCTCCAGCCATCCACCTTCGCGGCTTCCACCAGCGCTTCGGGCACCTGCGAGATGAACTGCCGGTACATGAACACGAAGAACGCGTTGGCGAAGAACGCCGGCACCACCAGCGGCAGGATGGTGTCCACCCAGCCAAGGCCGCGGAACAGCAGGAACAGCGGGATCATGGTCACCTGACCGGGCAGCATCATGGTGGCCAGCATCAGCAGGAACAGCGGCTCGCGACCGCGGAAGCGCATGCGCGCCATGGCGAAGCCGACCAGACTGCTTGAAAGCACGGTGGCGGCCACCACGATGGTGGTGATCACCACCGAGTTGGCCAGCGCATCCAGGAAGCCCTTCCAGCGCACCGAGCCCATCTGCGACAGCGCCGCGGCGAAGTTGCCCCACTGCGGATCGGCTGGCACCAGCTTGGTCAGGTCGCCGCTCACGGTGGCGGCCTGCGCCTTGTCGGGCGTGAGCAGGCTCACGCAGATCATCCACAGCAGCGGGAACACCATGATGGCTGTGCCCAGCACCAGCGTGGCGTAGGCCGTGAAGCGCACCAGACCGCCGCCCACGGCGCCTGAACGGATCGTGGTGGCGCTCATCGCTTCAGGCCCTCGTAGTGCACCAGCTTGCGGCTGCCGCGCAGCGTGAGCATGGTGAGTGCAAGCGTGATCAGCAGCAGGATCCACGCCATCGCGCTGGCGTAGCCCATCTCGTAGAACTCGAAGGCCTGGTTGTACAGGTACAGCACATAGAAGCGCGTGAGGTCGCCGGGCTCGCCGGCGGTCATCACGAAGGCCTGCGTGAACACCTGGAAGCTGCCGATGATCGACATGATCACGTTGAACAGGATCACCGGGCTCAGCATGGGCAGCGTCACGCGGAAGAAGCGGTTCATCGCGCCAAGGCGATCGATGCGCGCGGCTTCGAGCAGCTCTTCCGGCACGCTCTGCAGGCCGGCGAGATAGATCATCATGCCGCCGCCCACCATCCAGAAACCCATGATGGCGAAGGCGGGCGCACCCCATGTGGCTGCGTCCTTGCCGAACCAGTCGGGCGGGGCAAGGTGCACCACCGACAGCAGGGGCCGCAGCGCCGCGTTCATCAGGCCGCCGTCGGTGTCGAAGATCCAGCGCCACAGCACCGACACGCCCACGCCGGCAAGCACGCTTGGCAGATACCACGCGGCGCGGAACAGGTTGATGCCGCGCACCTTCTGGTTCATCAGCACCGCGGCCAGCAGCGCCAGCGCCTGACCGCCCGGCACCGCGATCAGCGTGTAGTACAGCGTCACCTTCAGGCTGGTGGCGAAGCGCGGATCATGCGCCAGCAGCTGCAGGTAGTTGGCACCGCCCACGAAGGTGGCCGTGTCCAGCGTGCTCACGCCGCGCCACTTGGCCAGGCTCAGCAGCAGGCTCATCACGATGGGGAAGGCCATGAACAGCGCGAAGCCGATCACCCACGGACTGGCCAGCAGCCAGCCCCAGCGTGCCTCGCGCGTGGCGGCGCGATCGGCGCGCGGCGCGAAGGCGAGCCATGCCAGCACGGCGGCCACGAGCGCAGCGAGGATCGACAGCGTCCACGCCACGGGCTCCCACGGGAATGCGGGGAAGCCGGGCTTCGCGAGCGGGCTGTCCTTCTCGATCTTCCACTGCTCCATGAACGAGTCGATCGACTGCTGCACCGTCATGTCGCCCACCTTCAGCGCGCGATCCAGATTGCCGCCGAGCAGCTGCTCGAAGCGCGGATCGGCCGGCCAGTCCACCACCTGCGCCGCGGGTGCGGGATCCAGGAAGCCGCGGTCGTTGTGCGGCTTCTGCGAGGCATCCAGGAAGGCGGGGCTTTCCGCCACAGCCTTGATGGTTGGAATCGCAAGGCCCAGGCGCGCGTTGGCGGCCTGGCTGTCGGGGCTCACCAGCCAGCGCACCAGTTCCCATGCCTCGTCCTTGTGACGACTGCGCGCGCTCACGCTCCAGGCCACGGTCGCGATCACGTTGGCGTTCACCTTGCCGCGAGGCATGGGGGCAAAGTCCCAGTCGAAGTCGCGGATGCGGCGGTACTCGGGCACCACCCAGCGGCCGAACGGGCCTGCCATACCCACGCGACCGGTGGTGAACACCGCGGCGCCCGTGGCCAGCTTGCTGCGACCGCTGGTGAGCGTGTTGGTTTCATCCTGCCGCCACGCGCGCAGGCGGTCGAGCGCGGCCACGGTCTGGGCCTCGTTCATGCGCAGATCGTCGAAGTCGTCGCCGCGCACCTCGGCGCCCTCGGTGCGAAGGAATGCGCGCACCATCATGGGCCATGTCACGAATTCGCTGCCGATGTAGGGCTCGCCGTTCGCATCCTTCGTCTTCGCGATGGCGCGCGCCGCCGCCAGATAGTCGTCCCATGACCAGTCATCCTTCGGGAAGGGCACGCCCGCCTTCGTGAAGATGTCCTTGTTGTAGTAGAAGCCGACGGTGGTGAAGTCCTTCGGAATGCCGTACAGCGGACCCTGACCATTGCGCTTGCCGTCGTAGCGGAAGGCGGCCACGGTGCTTGGATAGAAGCCGGCGAGTTCCACCGGGTTCGGCGCCTTCGACTTGGCGTCGGCTTCCAGTCGCGCATCAAGCGGCTCCAGCAGCCCCATGTCGGCGAAGCTGGCTACGCGCTCGGCGCCCACATAGAAGGCGTCCGGCGGCTCGCCACTCGCCAGCATCGTCTGCAACTTGGTGTAGAAACTTCCCGCGTCGCCCGGGTTGATGCGGCGCACGCGCACGCCGGGGTGCGACTGCTCGAAGGCACGCAGGGCACCTTCCACGATGGCGTCCTCCTCGGGGCCACCTTCGCCCGACCAGTGCAGCACCACCAGTTCCTTCTCGACCGCGGCGCGATCACGCCAGCTGGTGAAGGTTCGCCAGCCCACGCGCGCGAAACTCCACGCAAGCAGGGCCACGGCGAGCACCGTGAGAAGTCCGCGCAGAAATCGGCTCATGATCGAGCCTTTTCGACTTCCAAGGTGCATGCGGCGAGTATACGGTTGGGCCATGCTGCCACGCGTGCTCACGCCGATCGTCCTCACCCTGTCGGCTGCGCTGCTTGGCGCGCAGTCGGCAACTGCGCCGACCACCTTTCCACCCAAGGTGGCGAAGGCCGTGGTGCCGAAGGACACGGGTCCGGGAGACCTGCCGGCCGGCATCACGGCGCAGCGTGCCGGGGCGAATGCATGGCTCGTGACGCTGTCGCTTGCTGGTCGCCCCGATGCCCGGTCGGTGCACATCGCCGGCGACTTCAATGGTTGGATCCGCGACGGCGCGCCCATGCAGCGCGGCGCCGACGGCGTGTGGCGGGGCACGGTGCGCATGCAGGAAGGCGAGCGGCTGTACAAGTTCGTGGTGAACGGGGCGGAGTGGATTCCGGATCCGGCCAACCCCGAGCGCGTGTCCGACCAGCAGGGCGGGTTCAACAGCGTGTTGCGCCTGGGCGCCGACATCGCGCTGGATCCCTCTCGCGCCAAGTTGGGTGACGGTCGCATCGATGCGCGAGCGCTGCGGCACGATCCGTCGGCGCCGAGGTATCGCGAGAAGGCGGGTGACCGATGGATGATCCGCTATCGCACGCTTGCCGGTGACGTGCAGCATGTAGCATGGGTCTCCCGCGATGGTCGCCGCATCGAGTTGGAGAAGGCCGGCAGGCTTGGTCCCTTCGATCTCTGGCAGGCGTCGATCCCCGTCGGCAGCGGCACAACCGACTACACATTCCTCATTCAGGACAGCGAGACCGTCGTGAGCGACCCCGAGACCTATTCACTCGACACTTCCAAGAAGCCCGACTTTCGCACGCCTGAATGGGCCAAGAACGCGGTGTGGTATCAGATCATGGTGGATCGCTTCCGCAACGGCACGCCGAAGAACGATGGCCCGCACACCCGCGACTGGCGCCAGGAGTGGTACGGCCCGAGCGAGTGGGAGGGCAAGGATGGCCAGACCTTCTACAACCACTTCGTGTTCCAGCGACAGTGCGGCGGCGACCTGCAGGGCCTGCGCCAGCAGTTGCCCTACCTGAAGAGCCTCGGCGTGAACGCGCTGTACCTGCTGCCCATGTTTCAGGCGGTGAGCAACCACAAGTACAACGCGACCAACTACCTGCACATCGACGAGCGCTTCGGGCAGGGCGGCGACTACGCGGCGGCCGAGGCGAAGGAAGACCTGCTCGACCCGACCACCTGGACCTTCACCGAAAGCGACCGCGAATTCCTGGCGTTCATCAAGGAAGCCAAGAAGATGGGCTTCCGCGTGATCATCGACGGCGTGTGGAACCATGTGGGCACCGCGCATCCGGCCTTCCGCGACGTGAAGGAGAAGGGCCAGGCCAGCCGCTTCGCCGACTGGTTCAACGTGAAGAGCTGGGATCCATTCGACTACGAGGGCTGGTTCGGCTTCGGCGATCTGCCGGTGTTCCGCAAGAACGACGAGCAAGGCATCGCCAGCGAGGCCGTGCGCAAGCACCTGTTCGAGGTGACGCGCCGCTGGATGGACCCGAACGGAGACGGCGATCCATCGGACGGCGTGGATGGCTGGCGCCTGGACGTGGCGAACGAGATTCCGATGCCCTTCTGGCACGAGTGGTGCGCCTACGTGCGCAGCATCAATCCCGACGCCTACATCACCGGCGAGATCTGGACGCGCGCCGACGCGTGGCTGGATGGCAAGAGCTTCGACGCGGTGATGAACTACGAGTTCGCCAAGCCCGCGATCCAGTGGGCCTTCAACAAGGAGAAGCGCATCACGCCCAGCGAGCTGGACCGCCGCCTCGCCGAACTGCGCCTGGCGTACCCCAGCGAGTGCACATACGTGATGCAGAACCTGCTGGACAGCCACGACACGGATCGGCTGGTCAGCATGGCCCTGAACCCCGACCGCGACTACAACGCGCTGAACCGCGAGCAGGAAGTGCAGAACTACAACGCGAGCAAGCCCGACGCCGAGCACTATCGGCGTGTGCGTCTGCTGGCGCTGCTGCAGATGACCTACGTGGGCGCGCCCATGATCTGGTATGGCACCGAGGTGGGCATGTGGGGCAGCGGCGACCCCAACAATCGAAAGCCCATGCTGTGGACCGACCTGCAGCCCTACGCGCAGTCCGACGAGAACCACGTGATGGAGGAGCAGCTGGCCTTCTACAAGCAGGCCATCGCGCTTCGCGGCGCGCATCCGGCGCTGCGCACCGGCACCTTCCGCACGGTGCTCACCGACGATGCGCAGGATGTCTGGGTGTTCCTGCGCGAAGGCGAAGGCGAGCAGGTGCTGGTGGCGCTGAACGCGGCCGGAAAGCCGGCCACCATCGCGTTGCCTGAATCGCTGGGCATGGGATGGAAGCCCGTGTTCGGTGAGGTGGCGGCCGGCGTGCCGGATGCCGCGTTCCCGAAGGTGGGCATTCCCACCGAGTCGGGCCGCGTGTGGGTTCGCGCGATCAAGTGAGCGGCGCAATCGAAGCGAGGGTGCACACCATGGAACACGTTCCAGCCATCTTTCAGCAGCGACGCGCGGGCGTGCTGCTGCATCTCACCAGCCTGCCCGGCCCGCACGGCGTCGGTGATCTGGGGCCGGCCAGCGACCGCTTTGCGCAGTGGTGCGCCGACAGCGGCCTTTCGCTGTGGCAGATGCTGCCCATTGGTCCGGTGGGCTACGGCGAGAGTCCCTACAGCGCCACCAGCAGCTTCGCGGCCGAACCCATGCTGGTGAGCCTGGAGCGACTGGTGCAGGATGGGCTGCTGCCGAAGTCGCGACTGAAGGCGCCGCGCGCACTTGGTCGCGGTAACGCCGACTTCGCCGCCGCACGCGCATTCAAGCGTCCGCGCTTTGCCGAGGCGTTCGCCACCTTCGAGCGCAAGGGCGGGCTGCGCAGCAAGGCGTTCCGCGATTTCCAGCGCCACGCGCGTGCATGGCTGCCCGGTTGGTGCCGCTTCGCCGCCGCCAAGGAAGGCGGATCGCGCGAGCTGCATGCATTCATCCAGTTCCAGTTCGAACGACAGTGGGGCGCCTTCCGCGAGCGTTGTCACGCGCTTGGTGTGAAGCTTGTCGGCGATCTGCCCATCTTCGTCACGCTGGACTCGGCCGATGTGGCCGATCGCCCCGAGCTGTTCCGCCTTGAGCGGGATGGCAGCCCGAAGGTGGTCACCGGTGTGCCGCCCGACTGCTTCTCGAAGGACGGACAGTTGTGGGGGCATCCGCACTACGCGTGGGCGGCGCATCGCCGCGAGGGGTTCCGCTGGTGGACCAGTCGCGTGGCCACGGCCTTGACGCGCTTCGACGCGCTGCGCATCGATCACTTCGTGGGTTTCGTGCATGCGTATGAAATCAGCGGTCGCGCCAAGACCGCGCGCAAGGGCGCGTGGCGTCCCACGCCCGGACGCGAACTGCTCACCGCGGTCGAACGCAGGCTTGGTCGTCTGCCGCTGATCGCCGAGGATCTGGGTGCGGTCACGCGCGAGGTGATTCGCCTGCGCGACGACTTCGGCCTGCCCGGCATGAAGCTGCTGCACAACGCCTTCTATGGGCCGGACAGCGGCGACCTGCCGCACCATCATCCGGCCAACTGCGTGGTGTATCCCGGCACGCACGACAACGACGTGAGCAGGGGATGGATCCGCCACCTCTCGCCCGAGGCGCTTGCGCGCTTCAAGGCGTACGCGGGTGGCGATCGTCGCAAGCCCGAGGAGGCGCTGATCCGCCTGGCCTTCGGAAGCCCCGCTCGCACGGCCATCGTCGCCATGCAGGATCTGCTTGGTCTGGGCCCTGCCGCGCGCATGAACGTGCCTGGACTCGCCGACGGCAACTGGTGCTGGCGCATGCAGCCCGACGCCATCCCGGCCCGCCTGGCCAACCATTTGATCGCATTGGCCGCGGATTCCGGCCGCCTTGCCAAATAGCCCGATTTGCGGGACTTTAGCGGGTTCCATGCCCGCAGCCGCCAAGCGAAAGAAGTCCGTGGCCGACAAGGCCGCCCCCAAGCCCGTCCGCACCGAGCCAGCGCCGCTTGGCGCGATGGTGATGGCACAGGCGAAGGTGGCCAAGGAGATGCGCCGCGACCTGTTGAAGATCGCGAATGACCTGTGGTGGAGCTGGAACGAGATCGCGCAGCGACCGTTCGCGGCGCTGGATCCGATCGTGTGGGAGGCGAGCAATCACGATCCGCTGGCGGTGCTGCGTCAGGTGGATGAGCCGGTGTTCGCGGCACGCTGCGCCGACGCCGACTTCTGCGCACTGGTGAAGGCCGCGCACGATGCGCACCGCGCCTATCACGGCACGGTGGCGTGGTTCGAGCAGCAGGCGTTCGCCGACGCCAAGGGACTGCACATCGCCTACTTCTGCAGCGAGTTCGCCATCCATGAAAGCCTGCAGCAGTATTCGGGTGGCCTGGGCGTGCTGGCCGGCGATCACCTGAAGAGCGCGAGCGATCTGGGCATTCCGCTGACCGCGGTGGGCCTGCTGTACCAGCAGGGCTATTACCTGCAGCAGCTGCGCGCCGACGGCACCACGCGCGTGATCGAGCCGCGCTGGGATCCGCGCCGCATGCCGCTGGAAGACACGGGCGTGGACATCCGCGTGCCCATCGGCGATCGCAAGGTTGAAGTGCGCCTGTGGACCATGCGCGTGGGTCGCGTGAAGGCCGTGCTGATGGACACCGACCGCAAGGCGAACCGCCCCAAGGACCGTCGCCTGACCGAGGGTCTGTACAAGGGCGAGCCCGAGCTGCGCATGCGGCAGCAGGTGCTGCTTGGCGTTGGCGGCGTGATGGCGCTGAAGGCGCTCGGCATCAAGGCCAGCGTGTTCCACCTGAACGAGGGCCATGCCGCCTTCGCGAGCGTGGCGCGCCTGGCGCAGCTGCGCCGCAAGGGTGAATCACTGGAGGACGCGCTGCAGCGCATCCGCGCCAGCACCGTGTTCACCACGCACACGCCGGTGCCCGCGGGCCACGATCGATACGACGCCGAGATGGTCGCCGACGCCCTGCAGCCCTGCTGGCGCGAAGCCGGCCTGGCGCGCCGCGCGTTCCTGGACATGGGCTCGGAGCGGCCCGCCGATCCCAAGGCGCCGTTCTGCATGACGGTGCTGGCACTGCGCACGGCGGAGCATGTGAACGGCGTGGCGGCGCTGCACGGCCGCGTGAGCCGCGAGATGTGGCAGCAGGTGTACGGCGTGGCGGATGCCGCGCTGGTGCCCATCGGCCATGTCACCAACGGCGTGCATGCGCGCACGTGGCTCGCACCCGAGGCGGAGACATTCTGGAAGCGCTCGATCGGTCTCGATCTGGACACCATCGAGCGTGGCAAGGATCCGTGGGCAGCCGCGGAGAAGGCCGATGCAGGCGAATTCTGGGCCATGCGTTCGCAGTTGCGTGCGCGATTGGTGCAGTTCATCCGTGAACGGTTGGCGCGTCAGGCGCGCCGCCGCGGCGAGGCGCCCGAGGTGGTGCTGCGCGCAAGTCAGGCCTTCGACCCCAACGCGCTCACCATCGGCTTCGCGCGGCGTTTCGCCACCTACAAGCGCGCGCCGCTCATCTTCCGCGAACCCGAGCGCCTGCGCCGCATCCTGTCCGACAGCAAGCGCCCGTTGCAGATCGTGTTCGCCGGCAAGGCGCATCCGCGCGACCGAGATGGCCAGGCCTACGCGGCCGAGGTGCATCGCTGGACGCGCGAGCAGGGCTTCGAGGGCCGCGTGGCGCTGATCGAGGAGTACGACATGCACGTGGGCCGCATGCTGGTGAGCGGCTGC
>Ga0209617_10001595_pt1 | contig 10600 bp, 9 predicted proteins | sample LakEriepJuly2011_2_FD_187459 | JGI IMG/M metagenome (GOLD analysis project Ga0209617, IMG submission 187459) | Freshwater microbial communities from dead zone in Lake Erie, Canada - CCB epilimnion July 2011 (SPAdes) (version 2) | ecosystem: Environmental > Aquatic > Freshwater > Lentic >... | reverse complement strand
TCCTGCAGCCCGACCTGACGTGGCCGGGCTTCAGCATGAAGTTAGTCACCGATGACTTCTGGGGCACATTCCCCGGCTGGGCCATCGGGATCCCGTTCCTTCTGGTCTGCGGAGCGCTCACGGTCGTCTTCCTGGGCAACAAGGGCTATTGCACCTACGCCTGTCCCTACGGCGGTTTCTTCGCGCCGCTCGATCGCTTCGCTCGCGCGCGCATCCGCGTGAGCGATGCGTGTGACCAGTGCGGCCACTGCACGGCGGTCTGCACGAGCAACGTGCGGGTGCATGAGGAAGTGCGCGACTTCAAGATGGTCGTCGACAGTGGCTGCATGAAGTGCATGGACTGCGTGAGTGCCTGCCCCAAGCAAGCGCTTTCCTTCGGGTTCGGAGCGGGTCCCGGCCAATCGGTGCCGGCGGCGGCGCGGCTCTTCGACCTGTCCGTCGCCGACGAGATCTTCATCGCCATCGTGGCGGGCGTGTCCTTCGTGGCTGCGTACTCCCTGCTGCCACTGCTCTTCGCCAGCGGGCTCGCAGCGTGCCTCACGTGGTTCGTGTGGACCGGTTGGTGCGTGCTCGCGTCGCGTGATGCCTCGGCGCTTGGGGTGGTGCTGCGCCAGGCCGGCAGGGTGCGTACCGCCGGAGCCATGGCTGTGGTCGTTGCGGCAGGTGCCCTCGGCGTGGTCCTGCCGACCGCTGCGGCCGGCGTGGCGGCATGGATGGCTGATCGATCTGATCGCAAGGTGCTCGTGGCCGAGCAGATGGTCTTCGATGCCGACGGCGTGCTGCCGGACCGCGAGACCATCGAGCTCGCCGATGCCGCCTCCGCCTGGTACCTGCGGGCCCGTTCGATCGGCGAAGGCGGCTGGGCTGTGCTGCCGTGGCGCGACCGGGAGTTCAGCATGCGGCTGGCCTGGCTCGCCGCAGTCAAGCGTGACCATGCTCGCGCACTGGAACTGCTGCAGGCCATGCATGCTGCTGGCACCAACGAGGTCATCGCTGCGAGCGTGGCGCGCATCCTCCGGGCGGCGCGCCAGGGCAGCGAAGCCCGTGCATGGGTCGCCGGTGCGCTGGCGGAGTACCCGATGTGGGAGGCCATCCGCGACGAGGAGATCCTCTGGCTCATGTCCGAAAGCCGCGACGAGGAGGCGATCGAAGCGGCTCGTGCGTGGGTCGCCGCGCGCCCGGACAGCCTGAACGCCCTCCGGCGCCTGAGCGTGGTGCTCGTCGAGCGCGGCACAGGCGATGGCGAGGTGCACGAGGGCATCGCGCTGGTCGATCGCACGCTCGAGCTGGCACCCGGCAACGTCGGTGCCATGCTCGTGAAGGCGAACGGCTTCGCCCGGCTCGGCCAGAACGATGCAGCGATCGCCACCCTGCAGGAGGCGGTGCGCATGGCCCCGGCCGAACGAGGCCTGTGGGAGGCACTCGCCGACGCCTGCGCCCGCGCCGGTCGCGAACTGGAAGCGCAGGCGGCACTGGCCGAAGCGGAGCGCCTCGCCGCCGAGGAACAGAAGCGGCTGGAGTCGCAGCGGCGCTGATCGCACGCCACCTGATCAGGGTGGTAGAGTCCCCGACCCCATGCCGAGCGCGCTGCTCGACATCCTCACGCCTGCCACGATTCGCGTGCCGCTCAAGGCGACCACGCGTCAGGATGCGATCTATGAGTTGGTGGACATGCTTGCCGCGCAGGGTGACATCGGCGACGCCGCGGTCCTCCGTGATTCGGTCTGGGAGCGCGAGCGCCAGCGCTCGACTGGCATTGGCGAGGGCCTCGCGATTCCCCATGGCAAGTGCCCCGGCGCGCGCGCGGTCCGTCTGGCGATCGGCCGTCCTTCGCAACCCATCGAGTGGGATGCGATCGATCGTCGTCCCGTCAGGCTCGTGTGCCTGCTCGTGAGCCCGCCTGATCGCATCGCCGAACACATCCAGACACTCGGACGGATCAGCCGCGTGATGTCCAACGCCGCGTTCCGAGCGCAGTGCTACGAAGCGGCCAGCGCCGAGCGGATGTACGAGCTGTTCACGGCCGTCGAGCGCGGCGCCTGAGGCACGCGGCCGATCCGCCGATCCATCACGTCGCTCGTGCGGCCCCGGCCCGAGGTGATGCGAAGTCAGGGCCCCAGCACGGCGTGATACGACCCGTTGCGAACCGAGGCGGCGGGGGAACCAGGCACGCCCGCCGGCGCCATTGCCTCGTCATGCTCGATGCGTAGCTTCAGACGTCGCGACAGCCATTCGGCCTGTGCGCGGTTCTCGGCCTGCTCGAGGCTGCAGGTCGACCACAGCAGTCGCCCATCGCGGGCCAGGAGCGGCGCGTGATCGAGCGCGATGCGCTGCTGCAACTCGACCAAGCCTGCCAGCCCCTTGGCGCTGAAGCGATACTTCGCCTCGACGCGTCGACAGAGCACACCAGTGTTCGAGCAGGGGACATCGAGCAGGATGAGGTCGAAACCCGCGCCGAACGACGCGAGCTGCTCGGGACCCACGACCTTCACGCGGGCATGGCCCTTGAAGCGCTGCCGGAGGGCCGCACGCCGGGGACCATCGACGTCGGTGGCGATGATCTCGGCAGCAGGATGCGCCGAGGCAAGCTGCGCCGTCTTGGTGCCCCGTCCTGCGCATGCATCGAGGATTCGACGTGGTTGCAGATGCCGCGTCGCATCGACCGCGCGTGCGCTCGCAGGATCCTGCACGCGCGCCTCGGGGTACGCATGCAGTGCCGCCATGAGTTGCTCATGCCCGCCCTCCCAGACCATGAAGCCCGCAGCATCGTGAGGCGCCATCGGCCAGGGCGACTTGGTTGCCGGATCGTTCGCGCCAGCGGGGATTCCCGTCACGGTGAGGCCCGGCTGGACGAGCGACTGCACGGCCAGCGCCACCGCAGGCTCGAAGCCCTTCGTGCTCGTCCAGTGCTCGAAGAGCGCTCGGCCGATGCTGCACTGCGACGACAGCCTCTGGACTTGGCTCTCGGGCAGCAGTGCATCGTTCAGCAGCCGCACGCGACCATCGGACAGGGGCAGGGCATCGCGACGTTCGCGCCACCGCGCGGCGTCGGGGTCCTTGGCCTCGAGCAGGCCACCGCGCAGCGCGATGACCTTGCGCAGCACTGCGTTCACGAAGGCCGCTGGTCGTGGGTGCACCTGCTCCTTGGTCCATTCGACGGCGTCATCGACGACCGCGTGGTCGGGCAGCCGGTCGTGCATGAGCAGCTGTGCGGCGCTGCCCATCAGCACGCCACGGACCTCGGGTTGCACCTCGTCGAACCGCCGCGTCACGCACGCGCTGAGCACCGGCACGATCGCCCGCCAGTGCCGCAGCGTCGACTGCTCGATCGCACGGGCGAGCGCCGCGTCACGCGGCTCGAGGCCCGCAGGTGCATCGTCGCCGAATGCGAACTCGGGATAGTCCGCAGCGTGACGCGCCAGTCGCGCGAAGGCTGCCGCTCGTGCGGGGCTGGCGCTCACGCCCGCACCGTGCGCCGCGCCGCCTTCGCGAGCTTCGGCGCCACATCGGTGCGCTCCCAGGTGAACGTGCCCTTGCCGCCTTCGCCGGGTTCGCGGCCGAAGTGGCCGTGGTAGGCGGTGGGGGAGTAGATGGGCCGCAGCAGGTCGAGCGTCTCGATGATGCCGGCCGGGGTCAAGTCGAAATGCGCTCGCACGAGCTTGGCCAGCGCGAGGTCGCTCACCTTGCCGGTGCCGTGACTGTCGATGAGGACGCTCGTGGGCTCGGCGACGCCGATCGCGTAGGCGACCTGGACTTCGCAGACATCGGCAAGGTCGGCGGCCACGATGTTCTTCGCGATGTAGCGGGCCATGTACGCAGCGCTGCGATCGACCTTGCTCGGGTCCTTGCCGCTGAAGGCGCCGCCGCCATGGCGGCCGCGGCCGCCGTAGGTGTCCACGATGATCTTGCGGCCGGTGAGACCGCAGTCACCGTGGGGGCCACCGATCTCGAAGCAGCCCGTGGGGTTCACGAAGACCTTGATGCCGTCGTGCCACCAGTCGCCCAGCACGGGCTTGATGATGTGCTTGGTAACGGCTTCGTGAAGCGCCTTCTGGCGCGTGTTCCAATCGGGCGAGTGCTGCGTCGAGAGCACCACGTTTTCGATGCGCCGCGGATTGAGCCCGTCGTACTGCACGGCGACCTGGCTCTTCGCATCGGGGCGAAGTCCCTTGATGATGCCCTTCTCGCGGACTTCGGCCTGGCGCGCGACCAGCCGGTGCGAGAGCGAGATCGGCAACGGCATGAGCGAGCGCGTCTCCTTGCAGGCGAAGCCGAACATCATGCCCTGGTCGCCGGCGCCCTGCGCCTTCTTCTTCTTGCCCACCTTGGTGTCGACGCCCTGCGAGATGTTCGGGCTCTGCGCGTGCAGCGTCACGACCACGCCACAGCTGTCGGCATCGAAGCCCACGCCGGCCTCGGTGTAGCCGATGCGCTTGATCGTGTCGCGCGCCACCTTCTGCACGTCGACAAAGCCCTTGGTCGTGACTTCACCCGCGACCACGGCCAGGCCAGTGGTCACCAGCGTCTCGCAGGCCACGCGGCTGCGGGGATCCTGGGCGAGCATGGCGTCGAGGACAGCGTCCGAGATCTGGTCGCTGACCTTGTCGGGGTGGCCCATGGAAACGGATTCGCTGGTGAAGGTGTGCAGTCCTGCGGGCATGACGGGTCCTTGTGGGCGGGAAGCGGTGAAATTTGGGCCAGACCTTCCGATTCGACGCTTGGCGGCGAGCCGGACGGATGCCACGATTAGGGGCCGGATCCTAATCGGCAGCCGCCCGGGCGTGCGTTCTGGCGGCGACCTACGCTTTGGAGCAGAACCGATGCCCGCTCTCGCGACCATCATCCTCGCCGCAGCCGTCGCCCAGGCTCCCGTCCGGGCGCAGGCCAAGATCGGCGCGTGGGCGTGGGCGCCAGGTCCCGGGATCCAACAGTTGCCTGAGCGCGTCACGGCGTGCCTCGATGCACTCGGTGGTCGCGTGACGGGCCATGTCGGAGCTGCACGCGCGCTGGATCCCGCAGCCCGTCTGATCGGCCTGGATCGATGGATCGCGATCGAGTTTCCCAACGGCACCGAACCGGTCGGTGCGTGCGCCATGCTTGCGGGTGCATGGGAGGGCTTCGAGGTCGTGGAGCCCGATGGCTCGGGATCGCTGGCCGACCTGCCGAACGATCCTTCGTTCCCCCAGCAGTGGGCGCTGCTCAACACGGGGCAGACCGGTGGCGTGCCGGGTTCCGATGTCAATGCCGTTTCGGCATGGAGCCAGGCCTCCTCGACCGGCTTGACCATCGCGTTCCTCGACGGCGGCGTGCAGCCCTTGGCGGAATTTGGTGGCCGCATCCTGCCGGGCTGGAACGTTCCGCAGCAGTCCACCGTGACCACGGACACCTGCGGCGGCCACGGCACGCACGTCACGGGCATTGCTGCAGCCGCGGGCAACAACGCTGCGCTCATGGCCGGCATGTGCTGGGATGCGATGATCCTGCCCGTTGTCATCGTCAACCCCTGCACGTTCTTCGAGCAATGGGTGGCCGAGGGGCTGGTGTGGGCGATCGACCAAGGCGCGGACGTCGTCAACATGAGCCTGCAGTCGAATGCGGGCGGCCAGCTGCTGCGTGATGCGGTCCTTTACGGCGAAGCGCTCAACGTGCCGATGGTGGCGGCCACGGGCAACAACAACCTCTCGCTGCCCGCCTTCCCCGCGCGTTGGCCCGAGACGATCGCGGTGGCGGCATCGACCCACGCCAACCTCCGCTGGGTCAACTCGAACTACGGCGCCGAGGTGGACCTTGCCGCCCCGGGCGAGAACGTGCTGAGCCTCACCACCGCGGGCGGGGTGATCTCGCGAAGCGGCACCAGCATGGCGGCACCGCACGTCGCTGGTGCCGTGGCCCTGATGCTCGCGGCGAACCCGTCGCTGACGAACGCGCAGGTCCGCTCGATCCTTGCTGCGACGAGCGTCGACATGTCTCCTGCCGGCGTGGATGAGTTCACTGGTGCGGGGCGACTGGATGCGGGTGCGGCAGTCACGATGGCCGCGTCGCTCGCGCCGCCAGCCGGTGACCTTGACGGCGACGGTGATGTCGACGGGGCTGACCTCGGCATCATGCTGGTGGGCTGGGGCCCGTGCGGATCGTGCGCTTCGTGCCCCGGCGACCTCGATGGCAATTGCGAGATCGGCGGCTCGGACCTCGGCGCATTGCTGAGCTCGTGGAGCCCGGATTGAGCGCCGCCGAACCGACCACGCCGATCCGCGTCGAACTCAGCAGGATCCTGATCCGCGAGATGGCCGACATGCAGGTCGTGGAGCTGCGCGATGTCGCGACCGGCCGCTCGTTCCCCATCGTCATCGGGCTGCCCGAGGCGTACGCGATCGAGCGCCGTCTCAAGGGCGAGGAGCCCGAGCGCCCGCAGACGCACGATCTCCTGGATCGAGTCATCACCGAACTGGGAGCACGGCTCGCGCGCGTCGACATCATCGACTTGCGCGAAGGCACGTTCCACGCCGTCCTCACGCTCGAGACGGCGCAGGGGCCGGTCGCTCTGGATTGCCGCCCGAGCGATGCACTCGCGCTCTGCGCCGACGGCCGGGCCGAGATCTGGGTCGCCGAGTCCGTGATCGAGCGCGCATCGAGCGGCACTACCGCGCAGGCGTTTCCCTTCGTCGCCGACGAAGACGACGACCACGACGACTGAGCGCGCGAGCAGGTCGCCGGCGCGTGGATGCGCTGTGGTGGTGCTGCCATCGCTCCTTCGTGGCGCCGGAGGTTCGATGCGCTGCGTGATCGCGCTTGCTGTGCGGCCGTCGCTCCCTTTCCGCGACGGCCGCATGAATGCACCCGCGCAGCTCTCGTCCGGAGCGACCGAGCGGTCCTTGCCGCGCGGCCTGGGGAGTCGCGAAGGCGGCACGAACGGTGACCCTTGATGGCGGGTGCTGGCCCCGCCGAGCGACGGACGAGGAGCGCGCGCGGAGCCGGGTGCAGCGCGCGCGTCCGCGCGGCAAGGACCCGAGGGAGCGCAAGGACGAGCGTGAAATCCCACCGCGAACGCAGTTGCGCAAAAGACTCCTCGTTCACATCACTCCGAAGTCACTTTCGGGGGTCAAGATTGCAGGATCCGAGGGTCCGAGGCTCGCCGCGCGATCCGGCGCCGCGCCCTCGGTCATCTGGTCGCCCAGCAATTCCTGCAGCACAACGGTCGCGAATGCGCCCGCGGGCAGATCGAACGCGACGCGGATGTACGGGCCGTGCTCGTCGAAGCCCCCGTCGCACTGCGCGTTCGTCACGGGCACGCGCAGCGGCCGGCGCGTGCCCGTGGGCGCGAGCGTGCCTGCAGCGAACAGTGCGTGATCGATCCCGAAGTCCGCGCAGGCGGCACGTTCCATCTCGCCGGGTACGCCCTCGGCAGGTCCGAAGTCGCGCCCTGGCATGAGCCCACTGGGCGAGAGCTCGAACGCGCGCAATCTCGGCAGTACGTCCGACCCTTCCTCGAGCATGGGTGCATCGATGCGGAACGAGCGCCCGCTGCGGTGGTGGTACGCGCGATCGCCGTCGAGCAGCGTGCCCAGGGTTCCTGCCTCGAGGCGGCGCAGCACGGTCCGATTGAAGACGGCCGACTGCAGCGCGGCGATCCAGAAGTCGCGCACGATGCTCCCGCCCGACAGCACGGCGTGCTCAGGCGACTTGCCTGCGATGAGCGCACGAAGCGCCGAGCGCTCGGCGTGGTCGTTCTTGCCCCACAGTTCGAGCGCTGCGGCGAGCTCGCCGCGGACGAACAACTCACGCCGCTCGCGCTGGCGCTCGGGGAAGGCAGTCCCGCGCAGGCCGAGGAGTTCATCCAGGGCGTCCTGCCATCGCGATTGCAGCGCATACAGCCCCATGACGTGGTTGTTGCCCCGGTAGCCGAATCGTTGCGGTCCGTAGAAGTCAGGCACGCCGATGCGCGAGAGCTCCTTCAGCCGCGACCAGACGACGGTGGCCTTGAGGGGATCGAGGCCTCGAATCCTGATCGCGAATCGATTGCCAGCCAGGTGACCGCGCCGCAGCTTGTTGGCGTGCCGCGTCATCCACAGCAGCATCACCTGGGGGTGCTGAAGCTGCACCGCCGCGGGCTCGCGCCCTGGCAGGTGGATGCTCACCGTCTGCCTCGTCACGGCCCGACGGTCCTTCATGCCGGCGAAGCCGATCGCCGACGCGGGCACGTTGAAGTGCTTCGACAGGATCGAGACGAGTTCGACGTGCTGCACATCCTGCTTCTGGACCCCGACGTACACGTGTTCGCCCTCGCCGCTGGGCTCGTACAGCGGGAGTTCCTCGACCAGGAAGTCTTCGGGCCGTTCCTTGATGCGGCCGCCGAGCACGCCTGCCGGGAGCAGCCCCCGCGCGGGCAGCGGGGAGGGCAGCGCATCGCGTTCCGGGTGTGGCCCCGGAATCATGCTGCGCTCCCCACGGGCACACCCAACTGCGTCAGGTGGGCGCGCATCTGCGCAGCCGTGTGCCCCTCGTGGTCGATCTGGCAGGCGTGCCAGCCGGCGTGCCGCGCGCCATCGCAATTCTCGGCAAGGTCATCGAACAGCACGATGCGTTGCGGAGGCAGCCCGAGCACACTCGTCGCATGCTCGTAGATGGCAGGCTCCGGCTTGGCCAAGAGCAACTCGTGCGAGGCCAGTCGATGCCGAAGCCGGCTCAGTGCAGGGAACTCACGGATCTGGCGCTCCCAGTGCAGGCCGTTGGTGTTGGACAGGCAGCCGGTCACCAGTCCGAGCGCGTGCAGTTCGTCGATCAGGTCAACCGTGCCGTCGTAGGGCGCCTCCACGATCGACTCGAGCAGGGCGCGGCCGGTCGAGGCGGGCGTCGCGTCATCGAGGGATGCGGCCCAGATCGAGGCGCAGGTCTCCAGCGTGAGGTCGCCGCGCTGCCAGTCATCGAGCGCCTTCGCCCGCGCGGCACGCACGGTTGGTTCAAGTGATCGCGCAGTCGGTTCGATGCCGACGGCCGCGCATTGGGCGACCCACTCGCGGCGAATGCGCACGAGCACGCCACCAAGGTCGAACATCACCGCATCGATGGCACGTCCGGGCATAGACGCTGTTGTACCGCGCACGGCGGCATCCGTTGAGCACGCCCCGCCAAACGAGAACGGGGCAGGAGCGTGTGCTCCTGCCCCGTTGGGTGCGTTGGCCTGCCTCAGCGTCGGCGCCGTGAGTTCAGCAGTGAGCCGCCGAACATCAGCACGATCGCACCGGGCGCAGGAACATCGGGGACATCGGGACCGTCAGGTCCGCCCGGTCCGTCGGGGTTGTCTGGCCAGTCCGGACCGCCATCCGGTCCGTCGGGCGGGTTGGTATCGGGGTCGACGGGGTCATCCGGATCCTCGCCATCCGGCCAATCCGGTCCATCGGGATCGGTCGGATCCTCGGGATTCTCGGGATCGGTCGGGTCATCCGGATCATCCGGGTCATCTGGATCGTCCGGATCGTCCGGATCGTCGGGGTCATCTGGCAGCTCCGGATCGATCGTGATGATCGGCGGGAACTGTGGCCGTGGACGAAGCGGATTCGTGTTGGGCTGTGAGGACTGGTTCAGCGGTGCTTCGCTCCGTGCCTGCCGAGACCGCGTGGCGGTCGAGGCAAAGCTGATCTCGCTGAACTCGAACCCCGCGCCTTCGCCAACGCTTGCGAACGTTGGATTGCTGCCGGAGATGAACCGGGCGCCGAACGCGCCCCCGCCTCCTGCATCCTGAAACGGCCCGCGACCAGCGAAGGCCACGCCATCTCCATTGATGCGGCCATCGACCATTGACACGGCCGAGAGGGGCGCGGTGATCTGAAGCCCGATGACCGGGGCATCCAACGTGACGCCGAATTCAGTCAAGTCGAAGGGAATCGTCACGACCGGCATGGCGCGCCCACCGAATGAAACGTCCGCACCGATGGCCCATGTTGCAATTTTCTCCGCATCAAGCGTGATGGACTTCTCGGCGTACTTCGGGTTCGCGAGCGTTCCGCCGATCATGACCCGGATCACCGAGCCAACCGCTGGGGCGGGACCAGCCAGAATGACCTCGGGGTACAAATCGAGCCCTGAAGCGTCATCGAAGATGGGCGACACCAGGATGGAGTACTCCAGTGCCGTGACGCCGACGCCGCGAACGCCGTAGTGCACGTTGGGGCTGGCCATGGCTGCCCCGGGCGTGATCGATGCATCAAGATCCTCTCGGGCATCGGAGACGGCCGTGGCCAGCAGCACGCTGCCGGCGGACACGCCATCCTCGGGATTGACGCTGACCCACGATCCATCAGGCAACTGGAGCTTGAGGAGCCGTTCTGCAGCCGCTTCAGTGGCGGCGAACGACACAGGTCGGTCCCCGATCCTGCGCTCGGCGATGATGCCGTTTTCGTCCATGGGCGGCGGTGGCTGGTCGGACGTCGGCGCCTGCGGGCGCGTGATGAGATCAGCGGGAGCCCGCTCGCTCATCGACATCGCCAAAGCAACAGCGGCGCCCAAGCACGAGGCCAGGCGCCACGACGTGGCGACGCGAATCATTCGTTGTTCCATGCCCTCTCTCCCTCCGCACGGGCGAAGCGCCCGGACGACCTCTACC
>Ga0209617_10001591_pt1 | contig 10614 bp, 8 predicted proteins | sample LakEriepJuly2011_2_FD_187459 | JGI IMG/M metagenome (GOLD analysis project Ga0209617, IMG submission 187459) | Freshwater microbial communities from dead zone in Lake Erie, Canada - CCB epilimnion July 2011 (SPAdes) (version 2) | ecosystem: Environmental > Aquatic > Freshwater > Lentic >... | reverse complement strand
ACTCCATTTCCGCGGGACGATCAAAAGACGTCGACCCGTCGATGACACCATGAAGTTGGTGCCGCGCCGGGACGCAGAACCGCCCCGCCGTCGAAGCCAGCCCCATTGCGTTGGCTGGCCCGAGTCGAGCGCGAAGCGTTGGACGGTGAACGAACCCGCCTGCGCGGATTGAAAAATGAACGAACCCGCTTGCGCGGGTTCGTAACGGTTTCGGTGTGCTGGTGTGCTGCGGTGTCCAATCGCTGCACGCCGAGTTCTGTCTCGTGAAGTTGCCTGGCTTTGTTTGGTCTTTCGGTGTTCCCTCCACCGTGGCCTTGCGGCCCCCAAACCCTCCTCACTACTCGGTGACCTCGCGTGCGGTCCGCATGTCGTCCAACAGTGCGAACCCAACTGCTCGATCGTTGCCATCAACTCACTGACTCGCCATCCACTCCTTACCGTCACACGGCACTCGTACGCGCGTTGCTGCCCGGTCCAGGGGCGCTTGCACTTTGACGGGGTGGCTCCTGTCAAGCCAATCTCGTGTTTCGAACAAGCATGAACTCGTTCGAAGTGAGAACTCCGTCATTCACGAGGCAGGCCGATCGCGATTTCCATCGCTGCGCCTTGGACGATTGGTTCGATGCGAGTCCGAGTGCGATTTTGAAGAGGCCGTGCAGGTGGCACAGCATTCCGATTGTCCAGATCGGACTCCTTCAACTCACTCTCGGCTTCGGTCGTTCCAACCGCTGCCATGCCAAACTGATCCATCGATGAACGAATCGAATCGCCCTTCGTTTCATTCGAAGAGGCTTCGTTCGAAGCTGCTCGGCGCGAAGTCAATTGGGAGGCGCTCGTCCCAAACGAGTCCATCCCTGAATTCATCCCAAGCGAACCCCTACCCGGCGTGTCCGCAAGCGAACCCGCCGCCGACCCGATCATGATGGTTGGGAGAACACCAACCAGCACGAACAGTGCTGCTGCTCTCGCAAGGCGATGGGAAAAATCGCCTTTCAAGCGCTTGCCAAGTGAAAAACCCGTAAAAACGGGCCCACTGGGCCATCCACGTTTCACAGACATGAGGGACCTTCTCTCCCTTTTGAGGGTCCCTCCCTCCGGGACGCAAGGTAGCCCGAGTTCGGGGGCTGTCCAATGGAAAGTCGAAAAATTTCGTCGCCGCGCTGAAGAGGCCGATCGGTCGCTGATGCAAAAAGAGAATGGGGGCGGCCCCTCCGGGCCGCCCCCTCTTTCTCATGTATCCCTTGCGGGCGCCTCCGCCCCGCTCTCGGTGAGCCCAAGGGCTTAGCCGATGAGCGAGAGCACTTGCTGAGGCGCGCTGTTCGAGAGCGCCAACGACTGGGTCGCAGCCTGCGAGAGGATCTGCGCACGAGTCATCGCAGCGGTTTCCGCAGCGAAGTCCGTGTCGCGGATCGCGCTTTCAGCGGCGGTCGTGTTCTCGAGTGCAACGCCGAGGCTCGAGATCGTGGCGCCGACGACGTTCTTCTGGAACGCGCCGAGACGACCGCGGAGGCTCGAAACCTGCTTGATTGCTGCGTCGATCACTTCCTGCGCCTTCGAGAGGTCGCCGTTCTGGACGTTCGCAGTACCACCCGACTTGAGGTTCGAGAGGAAGCCTGCGCCGCCACCACCGAGGTTACCCGTGGTGACCGTTTCGATACCGAGCGAGACCTTACCAGCGAGGTTCACCGACGGAGCGAGGTTGAAGTTCGCACCACCACCAGTGATGTTGAACGTCGTCGACTGACCAGCGGCGTTGAGCGAGCTCGTACCACCGATGGAGACGCTGACGTCGAAACCGTCGCTCGAGACGCGGGCAGTCAGGCCGTCCGTAGTGGCCTGGGTGCCGTTGATGAGGACGGTGGCGTTGCGGCCACTGTCCTTGAGATCGTCGACAGCCGATGCAGAGGCGTTCGATGCGAAGATGAAGCTCGTCGTGTTCTCGTTTGAGAGTTCCTTGACGCGAACGAATTCATCAGCACCGTAGCCGGTCGAGTTGATCTGAACGCGCGCCGTGTCGGTTGCTTGGACAGCCGAAACGCCGAGCGCATCCTTGAAGCTGTTGACTGCAGCGAGGATGTTGGCTTGCGAGGTACCCGATGCGAAGGTGAACTGCTGAACGCCCTTCGTGCCGGTGATTTCGAACGAAACTTCGCCCGAACCGCCGTTGCCGAAGGTTGCACCCGTTGAGAGGAACACTGCGCCGGTCTGAGCCGACTGAAGGACGGTCACGGTCACCGCACGGGCGGTGCCAGCATCCGACAACTTCGCGGCGTTGATCGTCACATCGGTGAGCGAGGTCGACTGACCCGAGACCGTGTAATCGAAGTTACCGTTGAGAAGCTTGGTGCCCTGGAAGCTCGTCGCGTTTGCGATACGGTCGATCGTCTGAAGGATCGAGTCGATCTGGAGCTGGTTTGCGTCGCGTTCTTCTTGCGAGACGCCTGCTTCGTTTGCGGTTGCACCGACGAGGCCCTGGAGTTCGACAAGCATGTTCGAAACTTCCTGGAGACCACCTTCGGCGACGTTCACGACCTGCTCAGCGCGCTGCGAGTTCGAGATCGCGCTGTTGATCGCGGTCTTTTCCGCGCGGAGGTTTTCCGACGCGATCAGGCCTGCTGGATCGTCGGCGCCGCGGTTGATGCGGAGACCGGTCGAAAGGCGCTGAAGGCTCTGGGCCAGACCCTTGTTCTGACCGCCCAGCACGCGCTGAGCAATGAGCGATGGAATGTTCTGATTGATACGACTCATGACTGCTGTCCTCCGTGATTTGCCGGGATCTCCGGCGTTACTCTCGACCGCCCCCGCCTTGGGGCGCTCGCGCCCGCCGCGTTCGCGGTGGCCTGTTTCGATACTCGTTGGTTCCTCCAACGGGTCCGACTGAAGTTGGAAGGCGCGTCCTGCACCCGGAAACGATTCGGGACTGAGGTTCCCGACGGCTTGGAGATCGGAAGTCGAAGAAGGCGACTTCATTCACAGGGCGCATTTCCCGCACGATTCGTGCAAACCCCGCCGGGATCAGGCGAAAGCCGCATGTTCCGAACTGGCTCAAAGCCCGTTCCAACCTCGATAACGGGCATGGACCTGCGGAGGTGCAGCGGAGGGGTTCAGGAAAATTTCCAAAAAGAAAACCGCCCGGCGCGTGCCGGGCGGTTTGGGAGGGCTGTAACGACTGTTCGGGCGGGCTCAAGCCCGCGCGAAACTCACTGGAGGAGTCGCAACACGTTCTGCGCACTCGAGTTCGCCGTCGCGAGGACGGACGTACCCGCTTGCTGCAGGATCTGCGCACGAGTCATCGCTGCTGTTTCAGCTGCGAAGTCGGTGTCACGAATCTTCGACTCACTCGACGTGATGTTCTCGAGGCCGATCTGCAGACTGCGTGAGTTGGTCTGCAGCGTGTTGCGTTCGAAAGCGCCAAGTCGACCGCGCAACACCGAGACTTCAGTGATCGCTTGATCGAGCACTTCGCTCGCTTCAGCCGTTCGACCGAGGAGCAGCGAGTTCGCTTGACCGCTCTTGAGGCTGTCGAGGAAGTACCGCGCGCCTTCGATCGACGAGCCACCAATGCGGCTTGCCGCGACCGATTGAATACCGATACCGACTTGCTGCGTCGTGGTGATCGACGGTCCAAGTTGGAACGTCGCGCCACCGCCGGTGATGCGGAAACTCGAAGGAGTACCGCTGACCGCCGTCGCGAAGCTTTGCGAGAGATCCATGTCGACGGCGAGCGCCGGCGTGTTGAGCGAGACGGTCGTTCCGTTTCCAGTCGCAAGTGCGCCGTTGATGATTGCACTGACATCGCGACCAGTATCGCGCTGCGTTGCCGTGCCACCAGGCGCCGAATACGTTTGGAAGAATGCGCCGCCCGAACCGATCTTGCGCACCGACACGAACGCGTCGCTGCCGAAGCCAGTCGAGTTGAAGTAAAGACCCGAGAGCTGGCTCGCGCCGTTGCGAAGGCTCGCGCTGATGCCCGTCGTATCACGCACGGTGTTGACCGCGGCAATCACTGCGGAAAGCGCAGTGCCCGAGACGAACGTCAGTGTCTGCACGCCGAGCTTGCCCGCGACTTCAAGCGTCACACTCGACGCAAGTGCGCCAGTCGGAGCAGACAAGAAGAGCGCGCCTGTTTGCGCAGATTGCGTCACTTCCACCGACACAGCGATCGATGAGTTCGTACCGAACTGGACGCCGTGGACATCGACACCCGCGATGTTCGCTGCGTTGATGCCGCTCGTCACGTACTCAAGCGAGCCGTTCAAGAGCTGCAATCCCGCGAAACTGGCGGTGTTCGAAATGCGCGTGATCGATTCAATCGCGCTGTCGATTTCGAGTTGGTTCGCCGCAACCTCTTCCGACGAGATACCACCCGTGTTCGCGCTGTTCACCACGAGACTCTTGATCGAGTTCAAGAGATCCGCGACTTCGGCGAGGTAGCCTTCGGTCGTTGCGATGACGGAACTCGCGCGTTCCGAGTTGTCGATCGCCTGTCCCATGCCTTTGATCTCGGAGCGCAGACGCTCGCTGACGATGAGGCCAGCGGGATCGTCGGCACCGCGATTGATGCGGAGGCCGGTCGAGAGGCGTTGAAGGCGAGTAGAGAGGTCGTTGTTCGAGCGATTGAGATTGTTCTGCGCAATGAGCGACGGAACGTTCGTATTGATGCGAGCCATGGCAATCCTCCTTGACTGAGAGGCCCGTGAACCGGGGCTTCTGTCTCCCCGGACGGGTCAGGCGGTTTCGCGCCTGCCGGTGTGGGTTGCCGCGAGCTTCGCGGCTGCAGGCAGGACCGTCCCGCCCGACGTACTTGCGCCGCCGCGCGCACTCCCGCGCGGACGGAAAGTCCCCAGTTCGCCGCGGAAAGCCGCTGCTTGCTGGTTCTCGTTTCGAATGGCGTCGTACACCTCTTTGCGGTGCACAGCCACGGTTGCGGGGGCTTTGATACCGATCCGCACCTTGTCGCCTCGGATGTCGACGATCGTCAGTTCGACGTCGTCTCCGATCATGATCGTTTCATCTCGCTGTCGTGAGAGCACCAACATACGCGGGCTCCTTGGGCATCCGTGCCCAGTGAAAGTCCATCCGTGTCCGTTTCGCCAGCGGGTCGCGCCGGCGCCATCCACCCGCCGCTGAAGCGACGGTTATGCAATCTTCGCGGTCACTGCTTCCGCGAGCTTCACGAGCTCGTGACGCGTCGACCACTTCTTCTCTGCGAGCACCAACTGCATCGCTCGACGGTTCGTGGGATTCACGACGAGTGGCCCCTGCAGATTCGCAGTGAGCGACTGATCGCGCTTGTTCACGATGACAAGCACCTGCGCGTCGGTGGTCTCCGTCATGCCGAGTTCTTCCATCTGTTCCTTGCGGATGTTGGCTTGGAAGTCGGCAATCCAGAGCGCCGGATCAGTCACGACGAACGCGAGGTCTGGGCTTTCGGTTGATTGCAACCAGAAGAAGACGCCGTTGTCGTCGGGCTGAAGAAGCGCGAAGGTGCGGTAGCTCGAGAAGCCCAGCAGTCCAGCGGGGAACTCGAGCATGCGGGAGTCGTCGATCTCGACGGCGCCGAAGCGCGTGGTCTGAATCAGCATTGCCATTACTCCGTCGGCCAAACACTCCTTGCTTCCGGCATCCATGCCGGTCGGGCTCCAGCCCTTCCATGCGAGGGGGCCGCGCCCTCGCATGGTTTGCCGCGTCACACGCGGCGAACTCTTCACTAGCGCAAGAAATCGAGAAGACTGAGATTCACTGCACGAGAAGCGCCCGCGAGTCCGGCTTCCAGTTGTTGCTGGAGGCTCGCGAATCGGGTCGCCGCAGCGGTGAAGTCGAGGTCCTGAATGCTTGAGCGAAGTGCCATGTCCTGAATTCCAAGTTCTTCCTCGCGCGCGGTCGCTTCCGCGAGACGCCGAGATCGAACTCCGACATCTGCACGCGCTTCCGTCGCGCGGCCGAGGTCGGCTTCGAGTTTCTCTGTCGCAAACTCAATGCCACGCTCGTCATTGGCGAGAAGCGCCTCTCGGAGCGACATCAAGTGCGCGAAAACGCTATCAACGGCAACAGTTGCGCGATCCGTTCCGCTCAAAGTTGCCGCATTGGTCGAGCCCGCGATCCCGAGATCGGTCGCGGTGTTCGAGTTGTTGATGTCTTCCACGAGCGTTGTGGTGCCCGTCGTCGTATCGGTGAGTTCGATGCCGTTTCCGGTCGACGCAAGCGCCGCGGTGAACTCGGCAGGCGTGATTCCCGCCGCCGCCGCCGCGTTGTTGATCGAATCAAGAACATCTTCCACCGTCAGGTCGCCATCGATTTCAACTTCGAATGCGCGCCCGTCCTTCAACGTGATGCGCATATCGCGATCGGCCGCTGGATCTGGGAGACCCGTCGTCGCGTCGATCGCGCCGTCGGCTTGCCGCACACCGCGACCTTCGTTGAAATCAGCAAGCAGCGTCGAGCCCGCGAAGGAGCGGATACCGAGTTCGGTGGCAGTCGTGCCGCCAAGTTCTTCGACCGACATCGTTGCGCCCGAGAGTTCGTTGCGCACGTTGAGTCGCGTGGCGTCTTCTGAAATCTCAACGCGCACGCCGATACCTGAGGCAGCGACCGCGTTCTGGAAATCCTGCACCGTGTCGAAGGTCGCGAGGTCGAAACGTCGCGCCTGACCGCCGTTGCGAATGACGATTTCGCCGAGCGGGAGCGTCATTCCCGAGAGACTGTCGAGACGCGTGAGCTCGGTCATCTTCGGGTCGAGATCAAGGCCGGTCGTGGTCGCGCCGCCCGCGTAAGTCCCCGCAAGTCCGAGGTCGCCCGCGGTGGTCGTCGAGTTCGAATCGCGAATGACGACGGTGTTGCCCGCGGTTGGCGTGATCGCGAGGCGGTCGCCGTTGACCGCATCGATCGCGACGGTGGCGCCAGGATCGGTCGCTTGAATCGCGGTCGCAATGCGGTTGAGGACGTCGCCCACGTTGTCGGCGTCAGAGAGGTCAACCGACGTGACCGTACCGTTGACTTCGACTTCAATCGTGCCTGCGCGGACGCCGTTCCCGTTCGCACCTCGAAGGTCTGCGAGACGCGTAGCCGTGGTCATCGACGGATCAAGATCGCGATCGCCTTTCACACGGCCCGAGAGCGCACCAAACGCCTGCTCGCCGCCCATCGTGACACGGATGTCGCTTGCAAGACCGAGGTCGGCGCGCATACCCGCGCCTGTACCGGTGTAGCGGAGGCCAGAAAGAAGACTCGTGAAGGGAGCGTTCGCGTGCGCGTCGCCGCCGAAGATGTGAATGCCGCGGATATCGCGATTTGCGATCGAAGTGAGCGATCCGAGCATCGAGTCGATGACGGCCGCTTGATTGCGCCGCGTGGCTTCGTCGGAACCAACACCGATTTGCGAGAGGCCGATCCCCTTCGCCTCCTGCAGGATGTCGGAGACGTCCGCGAGGGCAGCGTCGAGCGAGTTCAGCGTGGCGTCGGCTTGGGAGAGGTTTCGGATGCGTTGGTCGCGGCGTTCGATGACGTCATCCAAAACGGTGACGGTCGAGGCGCCGATCGCGTTCTCCGAGGGACGCGAGAACTCCTTCCCGCTCGCGAGCCGAACTTGCAGCAAAAGCAGCTCGCGATTGGTGCCTTGAATGCCGCCAAGCGCAATTCTCGACGCCAAAAGGTTCGGAACGCGGGCGAGGTTGGCAGGAATTGCGCTCATGGCGGAGACTCCGCCACCAGAAGGCAACCACCGTGCCAAGGTGGCCTCCGCCGCGGATCTCGGGCCCGCGTGCGAGGAATCCCTTGCGTTCGAGCGTGAAATCCCCGCGAACTGCGCTCTTGATCAGACTTTGGCTTGCCCACACGGAAGACCGTGTGATAATCGGCCGATGCTTCGCGCCCTCCCCTCGTCGACTTCCCTCGCTCGGATTTTCTCCCCTTCGGCACATGCCTCGGCCGCTCTTGCGCCGGCGGCTCTCGCCTCCTGTATCGCCGCGTTCGGTGCCGTTTCGCTCGCGCACGCGGCCGGTGACATCCTGCTCATTCCCGACTCCGGCGCCGACAAGGTCTGGGCCTTCAACGCCTCCGACGGCACCTTCATCAGCAACAACTATTTCCCGGCCGACGGGATCATGAAGCAGATCATTCAGATCGTGCCGAGTGGCAACGGCACCCTGCTCATGACCGATGAGCAGGAGGACAAAGTCTTCGAGTATTCGGAGTCCGGCACGTATCTCCGCACGCTTGCGTCGGTCACTGATGGCGTGACCACGGGCGCCTATGGAATCTGTGTGAAGGACGGTTTCGCCTACTTCACGAGTGGTTTCAGTTCTGGTGCGGGCAAGGTCTTCCGCGTCGCGCTTGATGGCAGCGGCGCGCCGCCGACCGTCTTCGCCGACTTCGCCGCCAAAGGCGACCCGCGCGGCATCATTCCGTTTGGCTCGGGATTCCTCGTCGGCAACTCGACGACGGACGACATCGAGTTCGTCAGCGCGACCGGCGTTGTTTCGTCGGTGCCTTTTGCTGATTCTGACGGCGTGATCAGTTTCGATTTCCCGCAGCAAATCCAGGCACTTCCCGATGGCGGCATCATGCTGACGGGCTTCAGCGATCCGTGGGGAATCTTCTTCTTCGACTCGGTTGGTCAGGGCTCGGGCGGCTTCACGTCGCCGGAAGTCTTCCTCTCGCCACGCGGCTGCTATCTCCTCGACAACGGCGACTACCTCTACACGGGCGGCACGCGGGTCGATGTGATCGACGGTAAGACTTTCCTCAACGCGAACGTCGTGAATCAGCTTGGAGCGAGTTTCCGCTGGATTACGCGCTTCACGCCGTCGGCGCCGTGCGTTGGTGATGTCGACGGCAGTGGCCAAGTCAACGCCGCGGATCTCGCGGCCCTCCTCGGCGACTGGGGTGCCACGAAGAGCGCTGCCAACCTCGACGGCGCAGGCACGGTCGACGCTTCGGATCTCGCGATCCTGCTCGGTGCGTGGGGAGATTGCTGAGCGGATTGCGCGCGGCGTGTCTCGACGTACCTCGCTATACCTCGCCACACCTCGCCGCACTGCGCAGGCAACAGGATGATGAAAAACACCGCAGGCCAGCCTTTCGGCTGGCCCGCGGTTGCGTTTCTTGCTGGGCTACGCTTTCCACCCGCCGCCCACGACGCTCACCTACTGCGCCTTTCGGCTCAGCGGCGACGACGACCAACAAGACCCGCGAGTCCGAGGAGAGCAACCGCGCCCGGAGTCGGGACGGCGTTTCCGTTGATAAAGACGTTGTCAATACGGTTCGAACCCGTCGAAGCGCCAGCGACGAGCGAGCGGAAGCGAACGATCACGCTCGACGCGTTTTCAGCACCCGCGAGCGATGTCGTCGTGGTGTAGAGCGCGTTGTAGGTCGTCGACGACCACGTGCCCGGAGCACCACCGCCGCCAGATTGAAGCACGGCGTAGGACGCAAGAATGGTCGACCAGTTCGCGCCACCGTCGGTGCTCATGATGAGTTCGAAGCTCGCTGGGCCGGTCGAGGAGCGCGCTTGATCCCACGACAGCGTGATCGTGTCGTAGCCCGTCGTGGAGAATGCGGCTTGGTAGTAATCACCGATCGCCCAGTTGTTGCTCGAGAACGCGTACTGCGAGCCGTTGCCTGCGGGCGAGGTGTAGGTCGCCGCGGCGCTCGAGTGAACGCTGTCGAGGCTCGAGCCTGCAGTCAGCGCGCCCTGATCTCCCGCACCGACTCCGTAGGTCACGCCCGTTGGGACGTTGCCGGCGCCGGTTGGAAATGCGGTGGTGATCGTCCAACCGCAGACGAGATCTGCCGAAGCGCTGGAAGCGACGGCGAGGACAGCGAGCGAAGCAAAGCCAAACTTCATGAGGAGAACTCCAAAGAGATTGCGGACCAAAGTGACAGGGATCGCTGGGGTGTCAGGGACTTGACAACCCAACTCGGGAACCAACGCGGAAACCGAGCGATCTGCTCGCGCGAGCGCGATCAGAATCTTGCGGGGCTGCCGCGCTGCGACTGAAGAAATAAGACCGAAGCAGAGTCTTGAGGCGCAACGCGGTTGGACATGCCGCGCGGCGATCGGGCTCGGCGCATCTGCGATCCCCACCGAGCGCGCTCTTCGACAAGATTTGTCGAGATTGCTCGGAGAAGAAGAAGCGCAAATCGCGCTCAGATTGCCGGCCGGAACTCAGATGTCACTGGTGTGACGAGAGCTTCGATGGGATTTCAGACAGGTCGCAAATCGCAGCGGCCGCAAAACGCGGTGCCGCCCCCTGTCGCTCCCTCTGGACCCGAGGAACATAGCTCAGGAAAGAGGTCAACACAACCCACCGCAGTAAATTCCGCGCGAATCCCCAAAACTTGCTCCTGAAACGGTTTGGAGCGCCTGAGAAGAGGCCTCGGCCTCCTCGGCGGGAGTCTGATACCGCGCGACGAGGCCGCGCGACGAGGCCGCGCGACGAGGGCCGCGCCACAGGGTCCGCACGACAAGGGCCGCGCAACGAGGGCCACTCATCCGCGCTCATCGAGGCGCAACGAGAAGAGTCGGCCCGTCCCGACGACCTCACACGATCGTGAGCAGCGTCTGCAGAGTTTCGTCGATTGTCGCGATGTATCGCGCGGCCGCTTGGAACTGCC